>JAABUK010001033.1_pt1 | contig 55266 bp, 44 predicted proteins | sample 5559141 | NCBI WGS metagenome assembly JAABUK01 (sample SAMN10711869, study PRJNA513367) | rock metagenome | isolation source: Antarctica rocks | place: Antarctica: Victoria Land, Pudding Butte nord | collected 2016-01-03 | reverse complement strand
TAATAAGGTATAAGGTATTTCCTTCTAATTATATAATAGGTATAACTTAATTATTAGCTTAAATTATAAATTAAAGAATAAGATATAAAGAGTAAAAGTATCCTATCAAAAATAAATTTAAATAAATAGTAAATTTAAAGATATTAAAGATTATAATAATTAAGGAACCTTCTTTAACTAAATTATTAATATTAAAATATTATTAATAAAGTAATTATTATAATTATTAAAATATTTTAAAATATTTAATTCTATTTTAAGTAAGAGTTATAAGAAGGGTAGTATAAGTAATAATAATAAAAAAAAAAAATAAGAGGATACCTAGGTAAAGAAATAGGAGAGTAGAGGTAAAGGATATATATAGTAGGGGTCTAGTCCTTTAGGTATTAATTAGCTATTAATAAAGGTAATTAAAGTTAGGCTTAAGGGAGCCTCTTTAGGCTCTAATATCCTGCGCCCTTATATTACCCTACGGGAGCTCAGCTTAGCTTAACTATAACTCAAGTACAGCTTAGGGCTACTTACCCCTAGCTCACCTTAAAGTAGCCGCTACTCACCCGTAAGGCTAGAAGTGGAAGAGGGAAAAATATTTCGTGATTATATCTAGAGAGGTAGAGACGATTTAGGTCAGCATCTGATAAGGCTGGCAAATAAGGCCAAGGGTAGCTTACCTTGCTTATGCCAGTAGCGCCTAGGGTAGCCGAGGATTTGCTTCTATCGCTACTAGCTGAGGAACCATGGTATATATCGCTCTTGCGCTTGACAGCCGGCGTAGCAAGCTGGGTGGTCTTCTGTAGTTTTTGGCATTTGGCACAGACCATACTCAGAAGTGTGGACAGGACCACGTCACGATGCTTTTCAGTGCTCTAGAGTAACATAGTTGACGTTCAAAATGCGGTACTTTGATTCTTCTGTCGAGTGGTGTGTAAGAAATCAGCCCCGCAACGACGGCAAGGATGTGCTTGGTGTCTCGGGTGCCAAGCGATAGTTCCAGGTTGGGAAGCAGGGGGGGGGTCAAGAAATTCATCAGAGGTGTGAAATGCTTCAACGACTGCCTGGCATACGGTAAGGTATTGGACAAAGACGCAGCAGTTGAGATAATAATAGGTCGTCGCAGCGCCTCCCGAACCTCGTAACGTGCGGCTCCAACTCCGTACTGTAGGAAGCTTAGTCATCTGTTACATACACTCCTCACATCAAGCTCCTTACGAACACTGCGAGGATACGCACTTCAACGAATAGCACACATGCATCGTGAATCAGATTACTTGATGGTTGAGCTATATCGGACACTACCGCTCTGGCAGTACCGCTTTGGCCGAGTGAACCTTTACGTCTCAACACGACATGGCATCTAGGCCGCCAGGAGGCAGACAACATGCAGCAACATCAAATTACGGCGGCCCCCTACTTGATCTTGAGGACTCAAACCCCATATACACTGATGGAAGATCGCCTCCTGTTAATGACGAGGAACTTCTTCATAAGTACGACATCGACAGCTCCGAAAGACCCCAACCTCGCCCTTCGGTATCCTATGATGCTTTCGTTGGCGCAGAGCAACCCACGCATGGTCTACCTGGAGGACCTGAAACACTCCATACCGAGCATGGCCAGCCCCCCTACCTCAGCGTCGGAAATGGGCGTACCTATTCGCAGACATCCGACCTGAACAACTACCAGCGCTACTCAGATATGGACGAGATTCCTGACGATGATCGATTTATACAGGGAGGCTACTATCATACGGATGGTCCATTGGAAGGAGGACCATCTCGTATGATTAGTGGAAGAGGTCATCGAAGTCGAAACAGCGTTCTTAGCATGGGTGGAGGTTTGATGGGAAAGGCCAAGAATATGTTGGGTATAGGCCCGGAATATTCAGAGATGGATATGCCTTTACGGGAGGCCGCCTCTGGCCAGCACAGGATGAACAGCGACATGACAGAAGAGCATGTGAAAAAGTCAGAGCACAAGAGATTCAATGTAGCAAACTTCAAGTTTGGACTTGGAAGAGGCAAGCCAGATTCGGCTACTCTAGGCCCAAGGATTATACATCTTAACAATCCGCCAGCAAATTCGCAAAATCGACATCTCGATAACCATGTCTCCACCGCCAAATACAATGTCGCCACGTTTCTACCGAAATTTCTCTTCGAGCAATTCTCCAAATACGCCAACTTATTCTTTTTATTCACGGCAGCATTGCAGCAAATCCCGAACATTTCTCCGACAAATAGATACACCACCATTGGGCCACTCATAATTGTCTTGCTCGTATCAGCGGGGAAGGAGCTTATAGAAGATTTCAAGCGGAAAAACTCGGACAAGTCATTGAACCACTCTAAGGCAAGAGTATTGAAAGGATCTACTTTTGAAGATCTTAAATGGGTAAGTGTGAAAGTTGGGGATATTGTGAGGGTAGAATCAGAGGAGCCGTTCCCCGCAGATCTGGTGCTATTAGCAACTTCGGAACCCGAAGGACTGTGCTACATCGAGACTGCCAATCTTGACGGTGAAACGAATCTGAAAATCAAACAAGCTATTCCAGAGACGGCAAACCTTGTCAGCCCAAGCGAGCTCAGTCGATTGTCTGGGAGGGTCCGCTCCGAGCAGCCAAACAGCAGCCTGTATACGTACGAAGCCACATTGACCATGACAGCTGGTGGCGGTGAGAAGGAGCTCCCACTGGCACCAGATCAGCTCCTCTTACGTGGCGCAACCCTACGAAATACTCCCTGGATTCACGCTATCGTTGTTTTCACTGGCCACGAGACGAAATTGATGCGCAACGCAACTGCGACTCCCATCAAACGAACCCATGTTGAACGAATGGTGAACATACAGATTCTCATGCTTGTAGCGGTTTTGGTTGGTTTGAGCATTGTCAGTTCCGTCGGCGATCTTATTGTGCGAGCGACTGCCAAGTCGAAGCTTTCCTACCTATACATCGAAGATACAGGCGTTGCAAAGCAGTTCTTCTCGGACATATTCACCTATTGGGTTCTGTACTCTAATCTTGTGCCAATCTCGCTGTTCGTCACGATTGAGGTTGTCAAGTATTACCAAGCTTTGCTTATCAATTCAGATCTTGATATGTATTACGATCCAACCGACACAGCTGCGATCTGCCGAACATCGTCACTTGTGGAGGAATTGGGCCAGATTGAATACATCTTTTCGGACAAGACTGGAACGCTCACTTGCAACATGATGGAGTTCAAGCAATGCTCAATAGGGGGCATACAGTATGCAGATGAGGTCTCCGAAGACAGGAGAGCGACCGAACAGAATCCCATTGGGATTCATGATTTCATGAAACTCCGCGAGAACCTGAGAGAGCATCAGAGCCAGAGAGAGATACATCATTTTCTGGCACTTTTGTCGACATGTCATACCGTCATTCCAGAAAGAAGGGACGAGAAGCCAGGTGAAATCAAGTATCAAGCGGCTTCACCAGACGAAGGTGCTTTGGTGGAAGGCGCGGTAATGCTAGGATATCAGTTTACAGCTCGCAGGCCCCGTTCTGTCATGATCACTGTTGATGGCGAGGATTACGAATACGAACTGTTAGCAGTCTTGGAATTCAATTCTACAAGAAAACGAATGTCAACTATATTTCGATGTCCTGACGGCAAAGTCCGATGCTACTGTAAAGGAGCAGATACCGTCATTCTCGAGCGTCTTGGCAAGGGCAACGCCAATGTTGAAGCGACACTGCAGCATTTGGAGGAGTATGCCACAGAAGGGCTACGAACTTTATGTCTAGCAATGCGCGAGATACCGGAGCCAGAGCTCCAGCAGTGGCTTCAGATCTTTGACAAGGCGAACACCACAGTAAGTGGAAACAGACCCGAAGAGCTCGACAAAGCCGCAGACATCATCGAACATGATTTTTTGTTGTTGGGTGCCACGGCTATTGAGGACAAACTCCAAGACGGCGTGCCAGATACCATACATACACTTCAAGAAGCAGGTGTCAAAATATGGGTTCTCACAGGTGACCGACAGGAAACTGCTATAAATATCGGGATGAGCTGTAAATTGATCAGCGAAGACATGACCCTACTGGTTGTCAATGAAGAAAATTCCGAAGCTACGAGGACAAATCTTGGGAACAAACTTAGTGCTATTCAGAATCAATCAGCGGGCGGCGCTGAACTCGAAACATTGGCTCTTGTCATCGATGGAAAGTCTTTAACTTTCGCTTTAGAGAAAAACATGGAGAAGATGTTCCTCGAGCTTGCGATTATGTGCAAAGCAGTCATATGCTGGTTTGTCCTTCCCTGGCGCAGAGACTAGGCAACACCCTACTGATCTTTCGCAGCCGTGTGTCGCCTTTGCAGAAAGCGCTTGTGGTCAAGTTGGTGAAAAGGAACCTTAAGGCAATTCTGCTGGCAATCGGTGATGGCGCGAACGACGTATCGATGATTCAAGCAGCACATGTCGGAGTCGGCATCAGCGGCGTTGAAGGGCTCCAGGCAGCCCGAAGCGCTGATGTGGCCATTGGACAATTTCGATATCTTCGAAAATTGCTCCTTGTGCATGGCGCGTGGAGCTACCAGCGCATTTCGAAACTAATTCTCTATTCTTTCTATAAGAACATTGCATTGTACATGACACAGTTTTGGGTGCGTATATCAATAAGCGTCTCTGGTAGATCTGATGCTGATTACCTCCACGCAGTATTCGTTTCAGAACGGCTTCTCTGGAGAGGTCATCTTCGAATCCTGGACGTTGTCCTTTTATAACGTGTTTTTCACAGTCTTCCCACCATTTGTGATTGGCATCTTCGACCAATTCATTTCTGCCAGACTGCTCGACCGCTATCCCCAACTTTATCAACTCGGCCAGAAAGGTGTCTTCTTTAAGATGCATTCTTTCTGGTCTTGGATCCTCAACGGTTTCTATCATTCTCTCCTTTCCTACTTTATCTCTGAGCTCATATGGTTCTGGGACCTTCCTCAAAGTGATGGTAAGGTAGCAGGTCATTGGGTGTGGGGGACCGCTCTATACACCGCTGTGCTTGCAACGGTCCTAGGCAAAGCTGCACTGATTACAAACATATGGACTAAATACACCTTCCTGGCTATCCCTGGGAGCATGGTTATTTGGTTGGCTTTCATCGCTGTCTATGCCACCGTGGCTCCCAAACTTGGATTTTCGACGGAATACGATGGCGTTGTTCCGCGGCTGTTTGAATCACCTGTCTTTTACCTCATGGCCATCTGTTTGCCCGTCATTTGTCTCCTTCGCGACTTTGCATGGAAGTACGGGAAGAGAATGTATCGGCCTCAAACATATCATCATGTGCAAGAGATACAAAAATACAATATCCAGGACTACAGACCGAGAATGGAGCAATTTCAGAAGGCGATCCGAAAGGTCAGACAAGTACAAAGGATGCGGAAGCAGAGGGGTTACGCATTTAGCCAGGCGGATGAAAGCCAGAACAGGGTGTTGCAGGCTTACGATACCACGAAGGAGAGGGGGAGGTACGGAGAGATGGTGAGCTCGAGGCCAGGCTTGGGGGAGCGAAAGAAATCACGGCGGAAATGAAGGTCGATGTGAAAAGGGATGGCGTGGCGTTTTATGCGGCTTAGTGTGTCTTCTATGTGGATGGCCATGAGTGCAATGTGCATCATTCTTGTACCATATGTGATGGCTTAAGTCATCGGTATCGAAGCAAGAATTCCTATTGATTGGAGTACGCGTCCGGTTTCACGACTCTGTATATTCGTCTGGAACTGTTGAGTCTAATTTGCATCGAGTTGCATCGAGTAGGGTAGCATCGTCAACCGCTCCACTTCCACTACTCTCCCCTCATTCAGCATAACTATCTCTCCTTCCCTCCTCTTCCTCTTTCTCTTTGTAATCAACTTCAGGATCGCTCGCTGTGAAACACCCGTTTCCTCATAGAAGGGTTCACCTGGAAGAGGCGCAGTCTACAGGGCTACCGCAATAAAATTTGAATATTAATTGAGTAAAACTATCGTCTTTAATAGTTCTAATAATCTACTGACTTACTCTAAGATCAATTTCTTAGTGCTCGGTGAATTGATGGAGTTTTATGGTAGGATATGTGGATATGTATTCTAGCGCCAAGCACTACTAGTAGCCCTAGAGGCTGAGCCTCTTCCAGGTATGCGCTCCTTCCCTTCCACATACCTGAAGCGTTCGAGACAAAGATGGGCTTGCCTAAGCTCAAGGTTGCCATCCGTACACGAGCAATTGCTTGCCATGGATGTATTCCTGGCCTCCGGAAGCTACCTTTCCCGGCTGTAGGCATCATTGTAGCACTTGTACTTGCAAATACTCTGGTATGGGTGGCCGTTGCCATTGTTCTCCGAGACCATCCAGCTCTCATCTCGACGGCTGTTCTTGCCTACACATTGGGTCTCCGCCATGCCTTGGACGCCGACCACATTTCGGTATTCAAGGCGTCGAACGACTTCAATGGCAATAGCTGACCGCATGCTTCAGGCCATAGACCTCATGACTCGTCGACTAATCGCTTCTGGTCAACGCCCAGTCACCGTTGGCACTTTTTTCTCACTGGGACATTCTACGTATGCTGTCCGTATTCCATAGCGATGTAGCCCGCTGTCCTATGTCTCCCAAGCTCCAGTAGCTCTGACGTGTCTTCTATCTGCAGTATGGTCGTAATTACTTCGATAGTGGTGGCAGCAACTGCTTCTGCCATAAGCTCCGAATTTGGCGCTTTCAGCAAGATAGGAGGCATCGTCGGCACATCTGTCTCTGCAGGATTTCTCATTCTTCTTGGGATCATGAATATCTATATCCTCTCCAAGCTGATCGAACAATTGAAAATACTGATTAACACAGCGCCAGGAGAAGAACATAAGTTCGAGATAGAAGGGGCCGGGTGCCTTTGCTACGTTTTGAAGAAAATGTTCAAGTTGATCGATAGGCCGTGGAAGATGTACCCATTGGGTGTATTGTTTGGCTTGGGGTTTGATACTTCTTCGGAAATAGCACTTTTGGGGATCGCTTCTATACAAGGGGCGAAAGGTACGAGCATATGGCTGATACTCGTCTTTCCCGCTTTATTCACAGTTGGTATGTGCTTACTCGACACTATTGATGGAACCCTCATGATGGCACTATACACATCTACTGCCATGGCAAAGGACCAAATCGCCATCTTGTACTATTCAATAGTGCTCACAGCTACTACGGTCGCAGTAGCAATGGCGATAGGATCCATACAGATGCTCAGTCTGATTCAAAACATTGTTCAACCTTCAGGAAAATTCTGGGACGGGGTTATTATTGCTGGGGAATATTACGACATAATAGGTGGAGCGATATGCTGCTCGTTCATTGTTTTTGGCGCACTCAGCGTCCTGATTTACAAACCCTGGCGAAGGCGAATCAATAGGACGAGGCAGATCCTCCAGCAGCCTCAGCAATTGCAGAAGGATGTGGAATTGGCGACTGTCATCGAGGCCCGAGAGCCATCGGACTGGAAAGGTACTCGGCTAGACCAAGAGGCACCAATCTCTAACCGACCTGAAGATGCACCCAAACCAAATGATGATATCATCTCATGCCATTCCATCTGATCGAGATGGCCTTCGTATCGTCCTGAGCCTCGCCGAAGTACCAAGTCCGGGCTTCAGTCGGATTTATGTTATCGTTGTGGTGTTGTAGTAGCTCGAAATTCAATTGGCCTTACAGGCCTATGAGTAATGTAATATGACAGCAACATATAGATGCTCTGAAACATGTGATGCTGAATATACAAAACCGAATCCTACTATCTCACCTTTCAGGCAATATGTTTTTGATAGCGGTCCAATTCCTTGGAGTTACAGCCTTTTGGATTTCCTCTCTATCCAGCCATTGAAAATCCTGCAATCCAAATTTGTTTTCTTTGAGATTTACTTGGCCTGCCATCATCCGGGCCTTCATGAAGAAAGTCTTCTCCCCTCTTGTCTCTGTTCTCTGCTCCTCGTTGACGATGGGCTTGCTGTAATTGGAGATCTGGTGTCCAATCGGCATGTTGCCTACCACCCAGGTGTTCATGTTCACACCCCCTGTCTGTACAATGATACGTTCTGCAGCCTTCAGAACATCAGTGAAGGTCAAAAGCCAAAGCTGTAGAAGAGCAATCAACTTACCGTATGCAAGCTTTCCCCTCCCATTTCAAGTACGGAGCTTGGGAATTCCCACAACCTATTGTCCCGGGTCACGATCAAATACAGAGTTCTCCCCAATCTTCTATTGAGACTTCTTAAATTTCCACTTTTGTCCTCCTCCGTGATCCGTGGCATGGGCCTTTCAACTTCCTCCTTCTTTACCACCTCTCCCTCGCCCTGATTGTCCCGCTCTTTTACTTCCACCTCCGCATCTTTGACCAATCTCTCAATTTGCTCTTCCGGCTCGCTCACCCGGTCACCCACTAGAAGCTCATCATTCCATCCCTCGTCCCCGTAGGCGCTATAAGCACCAATGTCTCGCGCTGGTGTCGTTCGCTCTTTGATCTTTCGCTTCCATTCCACATCTCCAGGCGTCCCCTTTTGGTAGTAGAAGTAGCGAGTAAAGGGCAGAGCTAGGCGCTCGTTCAGACGCCGCTGATAGAGGTAGTAGGACTTCTCGAAGGGTGTGAGTTCCCGGGTTAAGAGAGGAGGGCGGGAGAGGAGCACGGAGGCTTTTATCGTGTAGGTGGTGGATTGGGACTGAGAGGCTGTAAGAGGAGGTTGAGCTTGGCCCGAGTGGCTGGGTTCAACGGGCGCTGTCTCGATGGGGGAAGCTGCGGTGGAAGCAGCGCGAAGTTGCTGGAGACATGTACTGCAGATGCGAGTGGTTTGCTCTACAAAGGTTAGGGTACGCAGATTAGAAGAGGAAGGATACGCATTCACTTACTTGATTGCAAAGCTAGTCGCCGGATTACATCTTGTCCACGAGTCATAACAGTCACCTCTGAAGCATAAGGTATACAAGCTCTGAATCCAGCTTGTCGATGGTTGAGATTGCAATGAATTATATTTGCGGGCTTCTAAACCATAGTTCTAAGCGCGACAGGGATTATTTTGGTGGTGTCCTCACCGAAAGAATCCCTGTCGCGCTAACAATTAACATCCTGAATACATAGTAATATTCGCAGATCGAAATCTCGACTACTCTCTCCTTCAGATGTCAGGATATCTGCCCAGGAAGATGCAATGCAAAGAGTGGTGGTCACTGGACTGGGAGCAGTAACACCCTTGGGACTTGGTGCGTGGGTGGAGATGTATTGCTTGTGCATTGGTTTGACTACTGACCTCCTCCAGGCGTTCAGCGCTCCTGGAAACGATTACTTGACGGCCGATCTGGTATCACTTCTCTCATTGGCAAAACAAATCATGAGCAGCAGCAGTGTCAAGTTGCAGGCCTTGTGCCTCAGGGAACGAAGAAGAGTGGCTGTTGGACTGCTAGCGAATGGTTGAGCACTGATGAACAACGAAGAATGTCAACTTTCATGCAGTATGCTATGACCGCCTCGCATGAGGCTCTGGAAGATTCGGGATGGAAGCCAGAAACGATCGAGCAGCAGGAGATGACCGTGAGCTACTCAACCACGAAGAGAAGCCGATCTAGCTGATGGATGGATAGGGGGTATGTCTGGGCTCGGGCATTGGCAGTCTTAAAGAGCAGTATGAGACCTCAATTGCCCTTGAAAATGGTGTGAGTCTCCTTATATCCCTTTCCAAGAACCATCTCAATAATCCTAGGGCCCTAAGAAAGTTTCTCCGCTCTTCGTGCCCAAGCTCCTTATCAATCTAGCTGCTGGCCATATATCAATGAAGTACGGCTTTAAGGTCAGCCTCCAACCAACGCATTTTACATCCGAAAGCTGAAGTTGAAGCTGACGCCTCACGACCCAGGGACCCTCTCACGCTGTAACTACAGCCTGCACAACCGGCGCCCACAGTATCGGCGACGCCTCGCGCTTCATTGCCTTCCACGATGCAGATGTAATGGTAGCCGGCGGCGCTGAGTCGTGCATTCACCCTCTCGCATTTATCGGGTTCGAGCGCTCCCGTTCTCTGACCACCTCTTTCAATGAGGCACCAGAGCAAGCTTCCCGACCCTTCGATGTAGCCCGGGATGGCTTCGTCATTGGAGAAGGAGCGGCTGTAATGGTACTCGAATCACTTCCCCACGCCCTTAAACGGAACGCACACATCTATGCCGAAGTGGCTGGCTATGGATGCTCATCTGATGCCCACCATATCACCGCCCCGCCGGCTGATGGCAATGGAGCTTACCGTTCCATGCGTATGGCATTGAAAAGTGCGTGCCTCTCTCCGAGCAGCGTTGACTATATCAATGCCCACGCGACCTCTACACCTTTGGGTGATCTTGCTGAAAATAGGGCTATCAAGCGTTTGATGCTAGGAGAGAACGGCAAGCACAGAGCAGAAGAAGTAAATGTTAGTAGCACAAAAGGGGCTATAGGCCATCTCCTAGGGGCCGCGGGGGCGGTTGAAGCAATATTTTCTGTCCTTACGATACAGGACGGACATTTGCCGCCCACACTGAATCTGACTGATCTCGGTGGGCCAGAGTTCAATTGCAACTATGTACCTTTGAAAGCGCAACGAAATAAGGTGGACGTGGCGCTGTCCAACAGCTTCGGATTTGGAGGTACAAATGCAAGTTTATGCTTTAAACGGTACATTGGTAAATGACCGAGATAGGGGCAACCAATTCTGTTGCTGTAATACCAAATATCTAGAAGTTTGGTCAAATTCAAGGAACAATTGGTGTGCAGATCACGTTATCAGAGAGTGGGTACAGCGAATCTAGGTCATCGTGCCTTGAAAATGATTGTCATTGCTATTCGTCCCATCGTCATCTACAAAGCTCTATCTATGACGTCCAACGCCTGCTTGGATGTCCAATCTGATTCAAGGTGCTACACAGCACTGGTATCATCATGCCTGTCATCTTCGTCCAGCGAATCGAGCAACCATTCCCTGCCTAGAAGCACCTAATCAGTGAGGCCAAAACCCGGTCTATTTGATTGACATGCAATGAAATCTGGAGGGCGTTGTTCAAGGTGTACATAAGAAGATAAAAGCACAGCGAAGACGAGAGGAATTCAGGAGGCGGTATCGGTCGCTGGTTCGGTGGTGTCTCCTATTTCCTCGACAGCCACTTCGAACGGTGCGCTCTCTTGAGTTGTCGTGCTCGCACTAATCGCCGAGACAGGCCTAGCGGTCGGGTCAAATGCAGACCTCAAAGAGGACTCCTCGTCCTCAATGGCGAAGGGAACGGATAATTTCGTATCGTCACTGTGGGCTTGTTTGCGTAATTTGAGGCGTTCGTCTTGCGACATTGTCTGTAATTCAGAACCGAAGGTAATGACGGACGCCTTCTTTCCATGAACGGTGAAACTTCCAGTCCCACGAGCTAAGCCTTCACTATCGCCCACAGCCAAGCTGTCTTCCGTAAGACCTGCACTGCCGGCTGAATCTTTCCCTCTCCTGCTGCGGTGATGGCTCGGAGGATGAGAATCCCGGAGCGTACGGTGCAGAGAGCGGCGAACTTTTGACTTAGCGTCTCCAAAATCGGACTCCATAGACCTACTGTTCTCGTGGACCTTTTCTTTGCTCCAATTGGCAGCTTCCGGATGCTTTGTCTTCGCAGCTGGAGGACTATCAGCCTCAACGAGACCAGCGTCTTGAAGAAGCTCCTTTTCGTTGTCATCAAATCCAGGACCTGACGTAGCAAGCTGCGAGGCTCTATCACTGTGGTCAGAAACCCTGAGGCTATCGTTTACGCTTCGGAAGGATGGCTGAGGGACAAGAGGATGCCGAGTTTGAGTCGTCCCAAGGCTAGATCCAGACTGAAGAGATGATTGGGTTGGTTGAAAGGATAAAGGGGGCAATTCCCAGGAACCCTTTGGTCTGTGTTCGCTTCCTTGCGACGACTGCCGAATAGATTTGAAAACATCGTCCATGCTGAACGGTTTCGTTGGAGATGGCTGAGTGGAAGGCCGAGCAGCTTCAGCTTGTGGGGTTGCTCTAGGATTGGGCAGGTGGGTCTCCTGAGATTCAATCCTGTTCATGTCTTGGCTTGCAGCTGGTAGCACAGTGTTGGGCGCTTTGACGATATTTGATTGGGGCCCGCCTCCTGATTTGACGTCTTCTTCAAGATCCATGACAAGAATATCTCGGTGACACCGGGTACGCCAGGTCTCCATTCGCATCCATTTTATCTTTGCAGCCATGCCGCCAGCAGCGAGCACAATCTGCTCTCTGGTTCTGTTCTGGATCGGTGCTAAAATTTGCAGGTGCCTAGCATTCCGCAACTGTGTTTCGAGCTGCTTGCCTGCCTCGATTAGCTTCGCATCTGCTTCAGCTATCTTTTGAGCCATAATCTTTCGTCTTGCTTCCTGTATCTGATGAGCAAGTTCAACATCGCCTTTAACATCCTGAATGGTGAGTTCACTAGCTGTTGACTGGGCTGACTCTGCGGAAGTAGTCGAATCCATTCGCCGCATCGCACGGGTCTTTTGACCCTCGTTGATTCCTCCGAGTAGACCTCTCATGCGCACACCAGCCGTACGGAAGGCTGATGCGTAGTTCAGTTTGGCAAGCCAGTCGTTCATCTCAGCCTCGTTATCAGCTAAGAAAATTTCCTCGAATCCCCCATGACGAACAAATACCAAGGCATGCTTGTGCTTCTTGTAAGTAGTGTCCAACAAAGCCACTGCATCTTCAGTAGACATTAAGACATCAGGCTTAAATTGCTCAAGCGGCGGTCTGAAGATTACAGGTGCTCCTGCATAGCCATGCTTATGGTGGGAATCGTGCTGATGCATCAAGCTCTTGATCCAAGCGGTATTGCGAAAAAAGTACAGCTGAGCGCCTGTCAAAATCGCTCCCCATTCTTGCCAAGGCGAACGAGCTTTTTTTTTCTTCATGTCTTTTCGCCACAAAATTCCGACCTTAGTAATTTTGATGTCAACTACTCCAGGATGAGCCTCTGCAGGATTTGCCATGGTCTCAGGTCGCATGAATGCTTCTGGCCGAGACCTTGACGAGACTATTTGCAAAATTGCAGATTTGAAGAATGTCTTGTGGAGATTTGTAATATTCAAGGAGGGTGCAGTGCCCAGATAGGAATAATGATCGTCGAGGTTCATGACATCCTTGATCGACGGTCGCAAGGAGTCCAACCTGCCGTCTAAGATGAGGGTGTACGGATCAACTGGCTCTCGGGAAGGCTTGCCTGTTGAATCGGTACTAGGCTTTGCAAACGGGTTCTTCTTAGACTTGCGCGCTACGATGCGCTCTCCGTTGATATCAACATCATCATCAACATGGATGAAAGGAGTATAAGATATGTTGTCATAGAAGCACTCGAGAATCTCATCAGCGACGCCTTGGCCTCTCGCATTCTTGGTATAATCATGCTTTTGCATCTTATGCTTATTATTCTTGTTAAAGACGTCTGTGTGAAGAATCAAGATCGAGAAAGCAATGAAGTAGGCCTCATCTGGCGAAGCATATACTCCAGGATTGCATTCATGGTATCTATTTGCAAAAGCTTGAAGGACGCGATCGATTTGCTGGGTCTCTTTAGGAAGTTCAACTTCCATTAAAAGCTTTCTGGTGGACATATCTAGAGGATCCCCGAAGAACTTGAAGCCACGCATGTAGCTGCGAAGTACGTTTTTGAAAAACTCGTCGTTCGATTGTGAGAGAATTGTTGCGACGACACCCCGGCTGACAGCTTCTTCTAGGCGGATCAGGTATTTTGCCGGAGTATCCCCTTCCTGACGCTCAGGAACTACCATGGGTTCTCTGCTTAGAGTGAAGGATGGTTGTTTGGATCCAATTGAAATGGGTGTTCCTGGCATTGAAGTGTGAGTAGTGCCATGTTTAGATTGTTGGGGTTCCGAATTCTGCCTCAGTCGAGACAAAGTTAGTAATCCACCAAGGCTTGCTCTTCCCGTCGTCGACGAGGATGTTCTTCCAGACGGGGGTAAAGGAGGCGTAGGAAGGGGACATTCATCCGCAGATTGTCTCAAAGAACCTTTGGTTGAAGATCGACCTCGTCGGCCAAGGAAAGTCGGATCAGCTAAGACAGACGATGTACCACCCGGCAAAGCAAACGTGCTCGCTTCTCCGCTAGCCAAATCACCAAGAGTATGAGATGGGGATGGCAGAGGAGGAGGGAAGAGCCCATCACTATGACTGGGGCGAACCAGACGATGTGGGGACTGATGACGTGGGGAGTTCGATGAGCGGGCGCCAGTCGACGCACGTGGTGTAAAGCTGGTGTTATTAGCATGGTCTGGGGTTGGGGGTTTGATTGGTAAAGGGAACAGCGGGCCTTTGTTCTTCTTGCGCCGTGGTAGACGAAAGAAAGTAGTCGTGGTGGAAACGGTGTGTGTGGTGGTCGTCGTCGCATATACACCATGATCTCCAAGACTTCCTTCCGATCTAGAAGACTCTGATAGTCTTGAAATTGGTAAAGCCAAGGAGGTATTCGAATCGTCTCCGTACGCTGGAGGAGCAGCCGAGCCTCTCAATTTATCCGGTTCATCGAAAGTCAGGCGTGACTCCCTTACACTTGCATTCGCAGACGTTGAACCTCCAGTGTTTTGGCCCGAATTTGACGCTCTCTCGGATAGTGACTGCTTTGACGGCTGAGATAGAAGGGACCTGGGAGCTTCCGCAATGTTATTACGGCATGGCAGCGTGAAAGCTGCCTTCTTTTTCTGATTAATATCATTATCGGTGGGCGCCGTGGTGATAATGGCTGGTGCTACGGGAGATGCGAATCAGCTCACGAGCTCAGGAGTTCAATATGCTGCTGAATTACTTACCTGCTGGCATCGGCGGTATGATCCCTAACGATTGATCTCTCGCCGTTTTGGATATCTGAGGATCACTGGCATGGCGAAACCTCAGCATGCTGAATCGTTGTCGATTTGGAAGAGGTTCTTGAGCATTAGGAGTTTTTGGTCTGTCCGTGGAATGAAAGGCATGCTCGTCTGCAGGCGGCTCGAAAGCGTTTTTGAGGGGCGAAGGTGATTTGACAGCCTCATGGTTATCGTGGCCAAGATGATTAGCATCTTTGGGATTCACCTGTCCCAAATCCTGCTCAGACACGGCAGGATCAATTGATCTGGTGCTGAGCCGACGAAGGCTTCTCGTATCGCCGGCCTTATTTGTCCGGAGGCGACTCCAAGTCATCTTGCAGGTCTTGTGTGTATACCATTGATACTATGTCCAGCATGAATCATGGGTATGTCATGCCGTGTGAAGTTGATTGGGTGCTGTGGAGCGGATGGTTTTCAAGAGACGACGCGGAGCTGTCTCTTAGTGAACGAGTGGCAATCGTTCCAGAGGTTTACAACAGTATGAGGACGGTGATGATTGAAATGTGTTGAGGGATGGTGAGAGGGAGACAACTTTCCAGAAGCTCTCAATGCAACCTCCTCTAAAACCTCCTTGCGTAAGCTGATGAATACCACGCGCTACAGTAGCCGATTATACTACCTTTAGGCTAAAACTAGATCGGTATAATACGTAATCTATTCTGGCGTGGAGAAGTTGATAGCCTTACCCCACCTTCTCTAAATCATGAAACCTTGGGAACTCTCAGACCATCATGAGGCTCCCAAAGAACATTGTGGCTCTGAGCCCGTCGCTGTTGCTATGGATACTGTCACTTCTCTTGTCCCACGCTGACGCCTCCTCACTTCATTCGACCTCCCAGCTCCCCCTCCAGGTGCCACAACCAGTATCGCGCGAGGGCAATCGCAGATCATGGTTCTCGCGTACCAGAAACAGTGTCATTCAGTCCATCTGGCGGATCCCTAACGACAATGCCCTATGTAAGGCCAATGACCGAGACTCGAAGACATCTGGCCCTCCGCCGACAGTTCTAGCACGATATGGCGGTGATCTAGTCTTGCGCTTCGAAATTAAATCAATCGAAGAGGCCGAAGCGCTAGCTGAAGCCGTCACTGTCCTCTTCCTCGACGTGTGGGAATTTACTACAGATTGGGTTGATATCCGCCTGTCAAAGGACGTGGTAAGTTTGTCTTGTTTTCGCTTGCACATGTGGCTACTGACTTGCGTTATCCCAGGTCCCGTTACTGCTGGGACTTTTGCCGTCCTCCCTTCAGCATGCTCACACGCCGCTGATGCACGACCTCGCCCAGGCGATCTTTGAATCCTACCCCTCGCTCACCTTCATGAATCCCGCCACATCATCACAGGAAGCCCCTCGCCCATTCAGTCACGAGCTACCCCAGTCAAGAGACGAGACAAACATCTTCTTTCGCGATTATCAACCTTTATCCGTCATTGTTCCCTGGATGCGCCTGCTTCGTTCTCTTTTTCCGACTCACGTGCGCATGATCAACATCGGATCCTCCTACGAAGGCCGCGATATTCCTGGTTTACGGGTCGGCGTACACCCTACGAATTCCGAGAAGCCGTCTGGCCCTCGTAAGACCATCATCATCACCGGTGGTTCTCATGCACGAGAATGGATCAGCACAAGTACCGTCAATTATGTAGCGTATTCCTTCATTACCGGTTACGGCAGGTCTCAATCTATAACTAAGCTGCTAGAGAAATTTGATTTTGTCTTTATTCCCACCCTGAATCCTGATGGGTACATCTATACCTGGCAAAATGATCGTCTTTGGCGCAAGAATCGCCAGCAAACAGCCCTCCGCTTCTGCAAAGGCGTAGATCTCGATCGATCTTATGGTTTTGAGTGGGATAGCGAATCTTCAAAGAACAATCCATGTTCTGAGAGCTTTTCCGGTGAAAGTGCGTTCGATGGTGTCGAATCTCGCCGCTTTGCTAACTGGGTGCGCAACGAAACTGAGAATAACAATGTTGAGATCGCTGGTTTTCTTGACTTTCACAGTTACTCTCAACAAGTGTTGTACCCCTATTCTTACTCCTGCACCTCCGCTCCTCCTTCATTGGAAAATCTCGAGGAGTTAGCGATTGGCCTTGCGAAAGCTATCCGTGTTACTAATGGCGAGACTTACGGTGTCACTTCAGCTTGCGAGGGGAGTGTTACCATCAATCGCAAACAGAAAGATTGCGAAGGGAGATCGCAAAGGTCCACAAAAGAGAGGACGCTTTGGCCTCGAATGGAAGCTGGTGGGGGTAGTGCCTTAGATTGGTTCTATCATGAACTCAAGGTTGCGTATGCTTATCAGATCAAATTGCGCGATAGTGGCAGCTACGGTTTCCTGCTGCCCAGTAAGAACATCGTGCCGACAGGAAAGGAGGCGTTTCGTGCAGTTGAATATTTTGGACAATTCCTCATGGGCAACAAAGGGATTGAAGAGTACGAGCCAGATGCGAAAAAAACAGTCAAGGTTACAGAGACTGATGAGTTCAAGACAGTGGGGACGAGGACTGGCTAGTCGTGGAAAATGAAGAAATAGACGAGGAAGGATCGGCCAGTTCGGAATTACTACGGCAGCGGCGGCGGCTATAAGCAGAGACCAGATTCAAGGTGTTGTTGGGGTGGTCTTTGGAAATAGGCGGAGGAGCGGCGAAAAGAAGCTAGCTTGGCTATCAAGATTGTTCGATATACAGGCTTTCACTGCTGGTTTCACAGCTTTTCGGAAAACCCCTTCCTTGCAGCATTCAAAAACCGGTCGCCGTCCACGAGGACACACCAACCTTCACCGCCCCAGCCTCCTTCACCACCAATCCCAGCCTGGAACTCTCTCTTCGCATATTCCAGTCCCTCCTCATCAAAGCTCCCTGGCTGCAGCCATACCGCAGGCACGCCTGCTTCTTTGGCTTCCCGTAGCACCTCTTTGGTGACCGCTGGCTGTGTGATTATGCTTAGTGATGTCTCGGCAGGGCGTGGTAGTGCAGAGGGCGATGCCACTGTGGAGTAGGTGGTGTTGGATATTAAGATGTTGGTGCGAGAGGGTGTGATGGGCTGGACGGGGAGCGAGCGTGCGTGGTACCAATCAAGTACTGGAGAAGTTGGTCAGAGAGGCTGATGGATACCACAGGGAGGATAGACACCTTTGTAGCCAAACTTGTGAGGGGATTGACTTGCGCCTAGATCAGTCAGCGCCCTGCCTTGTGTCTGGGATGTGGTGAGACTTTTGACCTGCAACAGCGAAATGCGTAGAGGTAAAGAACGTTTTGGCTGCGGCCTCCATAGTGTAGGGACCTCACAGAGAATTTCCAAAGATAGCTTGACATCAGCTGGCAAATCTCTCGCTCACTTATCGGTAGGACTCCGGTAAGATCCGCTATTCCGAGGGGTCAGCTACCGAAGTCAATACAGAAGTAAGGCTCAAAGAAGCGATTTTAGATATATCTATCAAATAGATCTTAATTGATACCACTGAACCTGCATCGCCTTGTTTAGATGGCGCAATTCGCGTCAGTCTTCCGTGAATACCCGAGGCAAAGTCCTAATGTCTGAGTAGCAAATCAACATATTCGCACGCATCGTACGGTACCTTCCGGCCCTCGTATCCTCAATCATTGTATGATACCGTCCTGGCATATCATCAAGGTTCCCAGTCACTTTGTATCGACCTCGGTTGTGGGCACGGCATCGTTGCTCGCGCTCTTTCGGATCTCTTCCAGGTCATTGGGACAGATCCCTCAGATGGCATGATCGAGCAGGCTAAATCCTCTACATTGAAGGGAGTTTACCCCAAGCTCACATTCCGTAAGGCATCCGCAGAGAGTTTGCCTTTCGTCGAGGTTGGAACGGTTGACCTTGTCGTCGCGGGCCAAGCTGCGCATTGGTTTGACTACCCAAAGTTATGGCCGGAGATGAAAAGAGTGATTAGAAAGGGCGGCACTCTGGCTTTTTGGGGATACAAAGATAGGTCGGACCCGGAGGCAACTATCTGATTACAACTGACTTTTCCCACACCCCGTTTTTGTCCATTATCCGAAAGCTACCGAAATCCTCAGCAAGTACTCCTATGGTCATGATGAGCGGCTCTCTCTTGGCCCTTACTGGTCACAACCTGGTCGATTGATCGTTCAAAACAAATTACGAGATATAAAACCACCAACGAGCGATTGGGAAGACATAGAGAGAATTGAGTACGAGCCTGGGACGAAAGGAGCAAGGACTGGGGAAGGAACCATGTTTCTGAGTAGAAGAATGAGATTGGGTGAATGTATGAGCTACATTCGGACTTGGAGTGCCTTCAGCGCTTGGCATGACAAATTTCAGAAGACAAAACGTGAAGACGGCGGAGAAGGAGATATTGTTGACGAGATGTTTGATGAGATGAGGTCTGCAGAACCAGACTGGCAAGATGGCGGAGCCTGGAAAGAGAAAGAGGTCCATCTCGAATGGGGAAGTGGAATGTTGCTTGCCAGGAAAAAATAACATGTTCAGACACCTCGGAGGCTCAAGCTTGAAATGGTGGTCATTGTGTACAAATAGCAGCGAAGACGAGCATGCAGCAACAGATCATATCTCATACCAGGCTGGACAACGCCAAGGCCGCTTGACGTGTCGCGTGTTTCGCGCCGAGGATACGAAAACCTTAAAGTAAAGTACTTACATAACCCGTCGAGCCCGCGTGGCCGTCCACGCCAGCATCATCAGTCGACCATATGCCTTTCCCAATTTGGGACTTGCGGTGCAAATATTGGAGGGAGGATCTGGTACTCCATGTACGACCGAAGGATACTTCCTCCAGCGGATAGAAAATGCCGCCCTTCATCCCCCAAAAGCGTCGTTGCTCGACAACGCCGCCAATGGATCCTCCGACACCGAGATCAGGCAGGAAGCCGAAGCCAAGTCTCTTTGATACAGTAGACAAGCCTGGTACTGCAGCGACTTTACAGGATAACAAGGCTTTCCTTGAACAACTGAATGGCTCAGGGAGCGATAGCGCGCTCAGCGATGTGAGCAGCGATGAATTTGAAGACGTGATATCCTTACCAAGCCTCAAAAAACGTAGGACAGATCACCAAGATGAGGATGATGATAATGATGATGAAGTCGACTGGGAAGATGCCATCCAAGCAGACGCACCCACATCAACGAAACCGTATCATAAACCGTCAGGAGACCTCGAGCTCACGCTTGAAAAAGGAACCCGAACAGACTACAGTGATCCTCTTGACAGAAAGAAAGGCCCAAGCAAGAAGGAGCGGCAGAGAAGGGTGGCCGCACACTGTCTGCACGTTCATTTCTTGCTTTTTCATAATCTCGTCAGAAGTGGCTGGGCGTGTGACAAGGATGTTCACAGCATCCTAATTGGACAACTGCCGACAAATGTGAAAAAGGAGGTCGAAAGATGGAGAATTGCTTCTGGTATGGCTCCAACTGAAACAGCAGCAGCACTACCTCCACGTCAAAGACGAAAGGGAAAGAAGGCTGTGCAGAGCGAGCGCAACCAAAGAGATTGGGGTAAACCCGCAGAACGGCAAGAAAACGGCGCTCCGAACATGAGTCAAGGCGATCCCCTTATACGTATGCTCAAGATCTTGGCTGCGTACTGGAAGAAACGATTTGCCATTACGGCCCCAGCGCTACGTAAGCAAGGTTATAAACCTCCCGCAATGCTGGCAGAAGAGATCGCTTCATTCAGGAAAGGTAAGCACAATCCTGAAGAACATGGCGAGCGCGTGAGCAATATTCAAGAGTTCAGAGATCTAGCTAGAAAATGTGAAGGTAGTAGAGACATAGGCGCGCAGCTGTTTACGGCGTTGGTTCGAGGCCTGGGGCTTGAAACTAGGTTAGTCGCCAGCCTGCAACCTGTAGGTTTTGGTTGGAGCAAGGGAGAAGAAGCCTCTGCAAGAAGGAAAAAGATAATAGAGGGTGAAGGGATCGATAACGAAGAGAAATCTGTTCGTGAAGGAGACGTGGAATCTGAAGCCGAGCCAACTAGAGGAAACCCATCAAAACCAGCCAAGGAGCCTAATGGTCAAAGACGTCGCTCGAGAGGAGCGAAGGATGCCCCAATAGATCTATCCGAATACTCAAGAGATGACAGCAGGGAAGGTAGCGAAAGCGACGAGGACGCATCGGTAGTCGACGTAACGCCGGCAACGCCTCGAAAGCGACCCAATATGAATTATGATAGAGACCTGGTGTTCCCCACCTACTGGACTGAGGTTATTTCTCCAATAACCAACGAGGTGTATCCCGTTGACCCGCTTGTTCTGAACCCAGCAGTAGCTACAAATGCCGAGCTGTTGACTTCATTCGAATCCAGAGGCGCCAAAGCAGACAAAGCGAAGCAGGTCTTTGCCTATATCGTGGGGTACAATTCAGATGGAACCGCCAAAGACGTAACCACCCGGTACTTGAAGCGACACATGTGGCCTGGGAGGACCAAGGGAGTAAGATTGCCCACGGAGAAAGTCCCCATTTATAACCACAGAGGCAAGATCAAGCGTCACGAGGATTATGATTGGTTCAAGACTGTAATGAGCGGCTACAATAGGACTGATGCTATGAGGACCATAGTGGATGATATAGAAGAGGCCAAGGATCTTAAAGCTGTAAAGTCCGAAAAGAAAGATACCAAGGTGAGCGAAGATTCATTACAGGGCTACAAAACGTCCGCCGAATTTGTGCTCGAGCGACATCTACGAAGAGAGGAAGCGTTGCGGCCTGGTGCAAAATTTGTAAAGACCTTCGCCTCCGGAAAGGGAGATAAAGCCAGAGAGGAGCAGGTGTACCTTCGCAGAGACGTCGAGATTTGCCGGACCGGCGAGAGCTGGCACAAGGAGGGTCGAGCAATCAAAGCTGGGGAGTTACCAATGAAGATGGTCCCTGTCCGGGCGGTGACCTTGACCCGGAAGCGCGAGGTAGAGGAAGCCGAGAGAGATAGTGGCGAGAAACCCAAGCAGGGCCTATACGCGTGGGACCAGACTGACTGGATTATTCCGCCACCAATCGAGAATGGAGTTATTCCAAAGAATGCGTTTGGCAACATGGATTGCTATGTGCCGACTATGGTGCCAAAAGGGGCTGTACACATCCCATTGAGGAGTACCGTGAGGGTATGCAAGAAGCTTAGTATCGACTACGCCGAAGCTGTGACGGGCTTTGAATTCGGCAATAAGCGGGCAGTGCCTGTTATCACTGGTGTAGTCGTTGCTAAGGAGAATGAGCACGCGGTCATTGACGTGTGGGAAAAGGAAGAGGAAGAGCGAAAGATCAAAGAAGAAGGCAAGAGGGAGAAAATGGCACTGGCTACTTGGAGGAAGTGGCTAATGGGCTTGCGTATCATACAGAGAGTTCGTGAGGAGTATGGGGGAGATGCCGATACTGATGCACATAAAGAGGAGACGAACCCATTCACCAATCATAGTAGAGCTAAGAAGGCCCTACAGATCAATGCTGAACAAGACTGTTCCCAGCATGATGGCCGGTTTGGCGGCGATGATGAGAACATGGGCGGAGGCTTTATCGCAGAAGATGATATGGCGAGTGGAGGCTTCTTTCCATCAGGACAAGATGAAGCGGAGATCACGCTCCCCCGCCCCAAGGAAGAGCTTCTGATCGAGGACGAAGAGCCAAGCGCCGAGGGGGAATTCCTAGCGCTCGCAACCTTAGCTAGCCAAAGTAATAACGATGACAGCGAGCATTCGAGCACAGGTGATAAGGATGAGCAGCCAGCCACGCAGAAACTCGAACCCAAGCCCAAGATGAATGGCTTGGTACCCAAGAAGCCAACGCCAAAAGCAAGGTTGAAAACAACAGCGACGACGGTCAATAAAGCTTTAGCGAATGGCAAAAAACGAAAGGCTTCTCCGTTAGTGAGCGGCTCAAACCATGACAATGATGGGCCTAGTGTGTCCTCCACGAAGAGGAACACCAGGGCAGCACCCAAGCGAAAAGCAGCGAGAAAAAGCGAGTCAGCGGTCAGGAGTCACTACTTTGATCACGATAGCGACGAAGAAGAAATCGATAATGATGAGAGCTCAATAAGCGAGGAGGAGGACATGATAGTAAATTCTGCAGCGAAAAAGAGCAGGAGCAAGAAAGGGGCTTCGACGAATCGTTCGCTCAGAGCCAGGAAAAGCTCGTAATGGCACGATCATAGCAGCAAGTTCTCAGCTAGCTAGACTATTGCATACGCACAGCGACATCCACTAGACAAAATATAAAATTGTCGTTTGCGGTATTGGAACTTTCCCGCAATAGCTTGCTTGAACTTGTGTGAAGTCGTGGGCTGCAAGCCAATCGATTAGACAATCGGGGAATGATTGAATACCATGAGGATAGAGTGTTTCGAGGTTTGTAGCAACAACAACTTGTTTTAACGATCGGCCACATCAAATCATACTACCATTGGAAGTCTGGATTAGACGAAGATCAAGTATTCCATTGGATATGGATTCGAAGAAAACAGATCCAATAACCCATCGCTTAAAGAAGTCTAATGCTAGCAGACACCTACAACCCACCCCAATGCAACCCAATTTCCACCCCAACATTCCTTTCAGCTACTCTTCCCTCGTCTCGGCGATTCAGCGACGACCCGTCCCCGCGGCGGAAACCTCTCTTGTAAGATTCGCTCCTGTTCAGCACTCCAAGCGCCGACTCCCGATCCGGCATTGGCGTTCGTAATGGTGTTTCGTCTGCCTTCGTCCTCTCGTTCGTCATGCCCGACCTCAAAAGCATCCTCGCTCAGCTCTATTAAATCACCCACTCCAGATTTCCCTCTAGGAGCCCCAGATTGAACGGTGTGAGCCGCCTTCGTCGCTAATTTCCGTACCCAGCCTTCGACTGCTCCGCCTATATTTTCTATGCCGTTGCCATGTGAAGAATCAGAGTTGATAGATTCAAAAGATGAGCGGGGCGCAACATCTGGCAAGTGTTTTGCGAATAGCTTGTTCAGGCCATCCTGCGCAGGACCCGGACTCCTCACATTTCTTCCCATGGTACCCACACCTCCTGGTCCATGTAGAAAAGAGCCGGACGATGATCTGGATTTCGTCTTCTGTGCATGAGGTGGATTCAACTGATAATCACCTCTTGGCAGATCGAGTGATGCTGGTGGGGTCTGCACGTCCGAGAACGTGAGGGATTTCCGCCTGCTACGGGGAAAATAGCCTAGTGTTCTGCGTGAGAGCCGAGCGATTTCAACAGCATCTGTGAAGCCATCAATCTTGACCCAAGAATCATGCTTCCAGGGAGGTTCTTCTGGATTCGAAAGAGATATGGATATTGACGGCGAGGTGGGTATGCTAGATAGGGGTGTTTCTTTATCTACAGGGGCATCATGTAATGCACCCCATGGCGCTTGCAAAGTCGTGGGCGTAGGCATTATCTCTCCAGCGAAGCCGTCCCCTAGATAATCCGATGAATTGTCCGACTCTAAGATCTTGCGTCCTTTGACGCTGCACGCATCAATTGGAAGGACGACTGTTTTCCTGACTTGAATGCTATCGTTGGGCCAAAGTCGATTCGCTTTCCGGAAGATGTTCGGGTTACAGTTGTATTTGATCATCACTCCTGCAAGTGTATCTTCAAGTTTAACCTTGTGTAGATAGACTAATGCATCTCTATCCTCCTTCCCGCTAGGGGATACGGAGGCAGCGTCCGCGTCGTCAGAATCTCTGCGTTTGTACCGCCCTGAGATATCCGGAGTAGCATGACCATTGGCTTCCAGCAAAGCCTCACGTTTCTTCGCTTGTACCTTTGCTATCCTATCCTCCTTTGTTCCTACTCCGAGTTGCTTATCTCCAGCTCCTGGCGGGCCCCACTGAGCTGGCGGGCCCTTCGTATCCCGACCATGATTTGCATGGATTGGCCGCCGTCTCCGCTGTGGCGAGCGGTCTGGACTGGCATTCCGGGAGCTATCGTTGCCTATTAGGGTAGACGCAATGTCTTGTAAAGAAGACCAAGAGCTTCCCCAAAGACTCGTAGCAAAGCTCGAAGATGTATTTTGAGATCCTAGTATACCAGGCACCCCCAAGAATCGACTGCTACTGCGCAGGGTTTGAGGGTCTCGGACCGTTTTCGCCGATCTCGAGGGTTGCGTACTGGGTATTGGGGACGTCGCTCTCGATGAATATGAGGTAGAAGGGCCATCCAGCCATTTCGGCTTCGTCGCCAAGGCCCCTGAACCTTCTTCATCCTCTTCATTTGTTCGACGCCGGTTGCGTGGACGCAAGGTTGTGGAGCTACTGGCGGAAGCCGTGGAAGAGGAGTCGTTCATCGCCATAAAAGCCAAATTTGGCCCTTCAATGAGGCTGACATGAGGGTATAGAAGACTGTGGTCTGGGAAAGCATGAGTTGAAATGACCTGGAGGATAAGAAGCACCCAATCACCACGCAAACGATGTGTGGTTTCATTCCTCAGCTTGCTGATGCGGAAAACGCGGCAGCATCCGGCGTCTGTTTTAATAGCCGCGTCTGCCAAGGAGCTTGCCCACAAGGAGCCCTAAGGTGAAAGAAATGAAGTAAAGTAAAGTACTTTAGTGTGCTCGTTCCAACCACAAGTGACTCAGTGAGTCCGATCGCGTAGTAGCGGAAAATCTGCTCTAACTCTTCAGCCTCGGGACAAATATGTGGTTGGCACGAGTACTTTAGGCAAAGCGCAGCATCCAAGATATGAAGCTAACGTATTAGAGGACTTGTAATCGTGGTGACTTAGGGAGGGTGCAAATGTTGTCACACGTCAACCGGATACTTTAGCGATGCTGCTGTTGGTCTTGTGAGTGACTACTTGATACAAATCCGGAGCTTACCCCGGTTTTGGTACCACCCGGCCTGTTCTTATCAGGTGATGAGTGGACTCAGCCTCACGTCCGTGAAATATGGGTATTGAACATTGTGGCACGATTAATCAACGGGCAACTGGCAATGAAAGGCCAGACAAGCTGAAGGAAAGATTGGAGAAGATTGATTTGACTGAGGGACGGGCATTGAGACAGTACTTTGTGGGTGGATAGAAGGATGATAGCAAGGCTGATTTTCATGCTTGCTTGCAACACGGCTTACGTTTGAAGCTCGCTTTTCGTACATGATGGTACTGCTGAAGTGAAGATCATACCACTGGTTGAGGACGACGTGTCTCGCAGATTACATAGTGTCTGCACCCAGGCCGCTCAGATCTCCGTTCATACCAAAGAATTGAAACCTGCCAAGTCCAATTAGCATGTAGAAGTGAGTCAAGCATTGCTTCTCTTACCAGTCTTCCACATTCAAAGCAGAGGGAGCAATGGGACCTTGTCCTTGACTACTATTGCTCCAATTTTCGGGACTATCGCCAGGATACTGACCTTGCCAACCCGGATTCGGCTGTTGCATGCCTAACATTTGCGAAATACCCGCTATATCTTGCATACTCCGTGCAGGCATTTGCGGCTGGCCTTGCATCGGTGGCTGCAGCAGCGGGGGAGACTGCATGTGTGGCATTTGGAGTTGCGGATCAAGATTCTGCTGAGTAAGGTATTGCGGCATGGCCATGTTGGTGCTTTCAGGGAATAGTTGGTCCGGCTGAAAGTTTTCCCAAAGACTCTGAGAGATGTGGGGCGATTCGCGTGTTACTAGATAAAGATCGGGCGGTGTGGCAGGGACTGTGTAGGAAGGATTGAAAGGCGTGGGTGGTCGTGTGTTATTTCGAGAACTGCCCATGAAAGCGTCGTGTGTCTGCCGCATGTTGTCTGAGGCTGGAGGCGCAGCCATGGGTGCCAGGGCGGGCGTGGAGGTTTGTTGACCTAAATCTCTTGACGGCGTTACTGCTGGAGTTTGCGGACGAGACCGTTCATATGAAACTTGGGGGGTTGGAGGCCCATTGGAGAAACCAAGTTCCATATCATCATACTTGCGCTTTTGCTGGGCATCCTCTTTCTCGGTAGCTGGTTTACTATCAATTCTTGGCTTTTTGTGCCTCTTCCCAGTCGCCTTCTGCAGCTTGTCTTCGAGCATCTTGTTTCCAAGAATAGATTCGAATAGAGTGTGTACCATCTTCGCTACCAACCAAACTTTGGATACTTCCTTTAGAGCATTCATACAGATCGTCAATCTTTCCTGTGTTGCTGCAACAACTGAAGGCACCGATGAGCGCATTTGATAAACATGCATTATAAGGGCGGAAAATAAGCTGTACACACTGTAAAGCACGCTTAGCCTGGAAGCTCAATAGAGACTTCCCATATACTTACACGAAAGCTGGAGTGAATCGCAATTCCTCGGATACTTGAAGGTGTTCAATGATTGAAGTGATCATTCCTGCAGCCTGGAAAGCAATATTTCTTGAAGGATAGGCCGCGTCCGTTGGGTAGCCATTCATCTGTCCATTGTTCTCGGTTGTTGCAGGCGGCATATGCGCCCGATGTAAAAGGCAAAGTGTCGTGCTTCTGGATGTCAAAACTACTCCTACCAGTCGAGCGCTGCCTTTTGCTTACTAGTAATTTGCGTGGAGCAATGCCGACCAGAAATTGTGGCTCGGCTTCTCCCAGTAAACTTCCTTTGGACAATTCTGTAACCAATCTGCAAGAGCCATATCACTGTGCGTCAGGTCAATTGCATTTTGCCTTCGGGCTTTCGATGCCACAGAATATTGCTGAGATAGGACTAAGCCCATGATCTCACATAGTCGGACATACTGGAGGAAAAATTGGACATGAACACCGTTTGGTGGATATTTTGCTGGTTGGTCCAATTCGTCTTCGATGAAGTCGTCCTCGGTAACCATTTCAACGTCAGAATCATCAGTATTGATGTGCACGGGTCGACCTAGAGCAACAGCAACTGATCTGTCGCGGGTGAACAAGGTCCACCAGATTCGCTTCCATAATCGTTTGTCGGGTCGACTGAGCTGAGACCCTTCGACACTGCGAAGCTGTGAGCTTTGTAGTACACAATACCCGTCTTGAAACCCACCTTCTGTGCATACCCGAGCCCTGCGCAACAACAGTCGCAACTCTAGTCCAGTAAAAGACATTCTTCGTTACATCTATGCCATGAATATCTCAGCCAAGCATGAAGTAAGCTTTGATTCACAACTCACCTTCGGGTCCTTCCCAATACCATCCCATCAATACCAGAGCTTGTACAATGGTAACCCGGTCATCCTCATAATTGGCGTCATACAATGCCTTTGCGCGCTTGTAGAACGTCATGGCAGCCGGAGTCGTTGAGCCGTTGGCATCCATGAGTTGAGTATTTGTACAGACTCTCGAACCAGCGAGTAGGACAGCCTGCAGCAGAAGCAACGAAGGAGGATTCTTGCTGTCCCGATACCGCACCATGAACCGGCTCTTATTTATGACGGGGACTACGGGAGCAACCCATCTAAAGAATGATTCGACGAGCTCATCGCAGAGAGCCCGCGGAGGAAGCAAGAAAGCTCCCCTTTGATGCAGAATGTCGATCTCAATATTGTCCAATTCCGACAATCTAGCTCGCGATCCTTTGACCGAATCAGGCAGAGGGTAGTGAACCACGTCCGTCGTTCCATGCGTGTCATGAACCAATAGGGACAAGTTCGAAGACTCCCCCAAATATGCCACTCTTCCAGCTTCTTTTATCGGTGCCCTCGCAAATTTTGGCTTCATGAAATGTGTATAATGTAGGTTCTGGGTCCCCTGCTGGACGGCCTGCGCATCGGACAGAGAGGTAATGGGCATGCCATTATGAGCATCATAGTCCGAGTCCTGGCGGTCTCTGTTGAAGTCGTAGCCGGCAACACCTTCTACCGTTGGGGAGTGTCCTTGAACGGACTCAGCAGGCTCGCTATGAGCGATTGAAGGATCAGCAAGGCACGATAGGAGTGGAATGGATGGGGATTATACCTCTCAGAATCCTTCTCCCTGCCTGCAGTCTTCTTCCGTTTCGGCGCCGGAATCTTGCATTCGATGGAGAAAGCCACGCAGTTTGTGCAAGGAACACCCAGGCTTGCAGCGTCGCATCGGACCTGTTCCCCAAGGTCAGCGCCTGAATGGGAAGAGACTCCCTCAAGACGGAGCAGGCGGGGCTGCTCACCTTTCGCGAATGGCAAGTTTCGCACGCACGAGATGCTCGTTGACGTCGGAAGGAGGGATGTTCGGGACGCTGGTCGTTGGGAGCAGGAAGTCCAGTAGGGACACTTGCGGCGCTCATGGCGAATGAAGTCTTCGTTGGTAAGTCGTGAGCTTAAACCCGTGTGCCTCGGTCCTGAGAATGACTTATTCTGAGCCTCAGAATCTTGTGCTACTCATCAGTTTCGCTGCTGCAAGAATCATCGACCATCTCACTCGTTGCAGACACGGTCGCTCACCCAAATAGAGGAGCTTTGTCACAAGCGCCTGGTTCGACTTCAAGCAACGGTCTCGTGCCCCCGCAGTCCTGTCAACCAAACTTTAGTTTACTCCAATTCAACGTGGACACTCCTCTACTCGACGTAAACTTGGATTTCAAGGTAGATTGGGGCCGTTTTGTGTCTGTAATTGCATGCTATTTCCAGATCGTCTGTTTGTGAGGAGAATCCGTGTCTACTTTTACTTTGCCACTCACTGGATCTGGCCATTTGACTGCGGCCGCGTTTTCATCAAACTGTACTCCCTGATCACATTCACCAGGATTTCGCGATTCCGTCTGGAGTCAAAGACTTGCGCATGGTCCAGCTCCTCAAACCATAGTATGTCCAGCCCCTGTCCTTTCCACTCCAGCCGTTTCCATTCCTCTGATGCAGGCATTTCGTCTCCCTCTTTGGCTAAATAGCGCCCAACAGCTTCACTGTCGACAATGAGATCTTTTCCAGAAAGAGAGACTGTCATTTGGTGGTCTTTTACATCCTCCTTCCATAGAATATTGTCACTCCAGAAGAAGCACCTTTAGCAATCAGCGTCCGCATCCAGGGCGACAACATAATTACTGAGTACTAACCTGCCTAAAGTATGAGCAACACCCTGATCCATGCTAGCAAAATACCACAGCTGTCGTTCGTTTGCAAACTGTGGAGGCCGAGAGGTAAAGTTGTAAGCAACATCCGGGAGATGCAACAGTATCGATACAGGATCAATCAAGAAAACGGGCCCAACCATCTTGGAGATCTTGGGACTGTGTACCAAATGAGAAGAGATGACGCTGCCGTAAGAGTGGCTAACGAGTACAAATTGATCCCAGCCATGTTGTTGAAGGATCTGGAGGATCTCGTCACAAAACTTCTCCCTTCCCAATGCCGCACCAGTGATGCGAAAGGAGACAGGCATTATCTCAATAGCAATGATTCCAATCTCGCCATCATCATTGTGCCTCTGTGGCTGGTTGATTTGATTGAGAAAATTGACGTACGGATACAGGCCGATTCCGATTCCATGGACGAAGAACACAGGCAGTCGATTTTTGGAGGTATGGGGCCGATGCCAGTACGTCAGCGTCTTTCCTGGCGTTTCCTCACGGCTGAAAAGCGTGAAGGGGCGTGGTGGGAATACCGCGAAGAATCGTTTGATCGCAAGACGATGGAATCGAAATCCTCCGAGAAGCAACCTAACATGGGTGATTGAATCCACGACGGAAACACACTAGATGCCTATTTCAGTGATATTCGAAGGAAAGAACGGCAGTACCACTCACGAGGTACCAGAACAAAGAGCGATACAGCGTCTTGACCTCATCAATCGTGATCCTCAGTGAAGTTGCGTTGCCTCGCCCTGGTTCTATATTGCGACCCAAAAGCAGTTCTGTTTTTTTGACATATTCTTCTAGCTCTTCCTCGTCTTCTAGACCATGATATGCTTTATTGAGAAATGCCCAGCACAAGAATTCTGTGTTTACGAGTCAGGTTCGAGAGCAATGGCATGGGATTGGGTCCATGAATTACCTTTCATGTTCTCACGCTTGATTTCCGAAGGCGGAGCACCTTTATGCCACAACGAGATGTAGCGCTCCGGATCTTGTATTGAATCTTGACAACGATCGAAAAGCTCCCTTCGCTTCTCTCGAGACAGTGAATCAGGGTGGCAGGCCGCACGCTGAAGCAAGAAGCTTCTGGGATAGTAGATGAGTAGGAGAAAGATGGTTTCGGCGATGGCCCATATCTCAAGCACCAGCGGGATTCGATAGCCTGCAGGATGTAGCAAAAGGATGGCGACACAGTAGATGGCGCTCAGTGGAGCGATATAATGAAGGAGTAGAATACAAGCTCTAATGAAGCAGTAATCCCAGAGTGAGTTACCGATCATTGTGGACCACTTTGATTTGCATCGGTGACAAGTTTTGGTTTGATGAACAATCTACGAAAGGGATTGTGATGGCCAAATAAAGTTTGATGCTGTGAGATGTTGGGAGAAGAGAGAGCAGTGTGTTGAATGAGTACCGTAGATTCAGCAACGTTTGTAAGTTTCTGCCAGGGTCCCGAGATCTACTGCTCCGATTGTTATCTCACAAATAGGAAAGACAAGCAGCTGCATGATTGTCTACCAAGCCGGGACTGAAATGATAATGATGGAGAAGGGGGGTGAGAGGCTTCCTCAACGTTTTGCCAGGCACCAGTAGTTCTAGATGGAATGATTGGACCCTGAGAACCTTAGATTAGATATGGAGATGCCTTGACGGAGATACCCCCGTGCCAACGCCGTTACAGTAATTTACACCATATGTAGCCAATAGGTAAAGTACTGAATTAGTTCGCTTGGCTAATTGATCGCTCCTCATCACTTGGTCCGTTGTCAACCATGGCTCAAATACCAAAGTTCCACTTTGCGCAGTTCTCGGTTACACCTCAGGTTCGACGTCTGCAAAATCCCGGCCTTAAGCCACCAGGCTGATATCGCCCCAAGGTTTTCTTCCACACACCACATTCGTTTGCCTTAGTCAACATCAAGCCGCTGCTTCCTGGCCATGTCCTGGTGTGTCCGCGAAGGGCTATCCCAAGGTTTACAGAACTCACGCATGCCGAAGTCACCGATCTCTTCCTCACTGTCCAACGCGTTGGCCGTATGATCGAGAGAGTGTACAAAGCTACAAGCCTCAACATTGCAATGCAAGATGGCGTCGATGCAGGTCAGAGCGTTCCACACCTTCATACCCATATTATCCCACGAAAAATTGCGGACCTGGACGAGAGAGGCGGGTCTGATGCAATCTATTCCATGATCGATTCCGAGGATGGCAATGTTGGCAAGCATCTTCGAGAAATGTCCGAACACAGACCACAATTTCCAAAGGTAGACAACGAGGCGCGGAAACCGAGATCTCAGGAGGAGATGGCGGAAGAGGCTCGCATACTTGCACAGGAGATGGAAAGGGAATGAGATTGTGGGCAACCGACCGATATAGGCCTTGCAGATAGTCTCGGGCTCGACATGCTTCGTATGTACAGCTTTCTGGAGCCGGCGCAAACATACTTATGGGTACATTCTCGCCATTGCCAGTCAATAGCAAGGGTCCGAGAGTTTCAGACCGTGCAAGGATTTTATGATAGTCGAGCGCATTAGCTCAAGGATAATGCGCTCAATGGCGGGAAATCGGTGTACATGCTGCTAAACTTCATTACGTTTATTGATGGATTTGAGAATGGAACGCGCTACCTCCAAGCAGACGGTGCATCCAGTAAAGCGACAAATGTCTAAACGTGCCAAAGAGGCAATCTGCCAAGGTGACACCAGACTTTCAAGGTAGCCGTCCTTGCCTTGGATGTCAGCCAAGGACGTCGAAAGTCGGCTATCAATTTAGATTCGTCATCATGTTCCTCGTGTCTACACTCGGTCTTAGGAATGAGCTCAGCTTCATCTGTAATTCCGTCGCTTCCTCATAGTTCGTCCTTTGGCTCCCCTGAATCTTGGGTTTCTGCATCAACTTTTTCCATATCGCTCATGCTCTTGCCTACCCAGCTCGTGAGTATCTCATACCCAATTTGAGCCGCTACCAGAGCAGTCTGCTCTCCTGAACCGTCATATACCGGGTTTACCTCTACAATGTCGGCACCTACAACATTCAAGCTCTCTAACCCACGCAGAATTTTGATCACTTCACGGCTAGTCCAGCCACCCGCTTCAGGCGTACCTGTACCCGGACAAAGCCCTGGATCAAGCACGTCGATATCCAGACTCAGATATGTGGGGACCTCTGTCCCGATCCTTTCAAGGATTGCATCAATAATACCCCTGGTACCAATCTCGTCAATATCATCGGCAGAGATACGCAAGAAGCCCTGTCGCTCATCGTCTTCATAGTCATCCCATCCTAGAAGACGGGTTCTGAGCCCAGCATGAGCGCTGGAGCCATTGATGATTAAGCCTTCATTCAAAGCTATCCAAAACATACTTCCATGATTGAAATCGCTTTGAGCCGAAGGCCACGCCGAAGAATATTTGGCCGGATGCCATGTGTCGAGATGAGCGTCAAAGTGCAGCACCGCGATTGGTCCGCCATAGATCTTGTTAAGAGCACGGAGAGCCGGGAGTGCAACACTGTGGTCGCCGCCTAACGTGAGCAATTTTGGCTTCGGATTGGCTTGGTGGGCTAGTGCTGGTGGACGGGAGCCGAGTTCTAGGAAGGCTTCGCTCATCTGTTGGAGAGCGAGAGCGTTGTCGAAGGGTGTAATCGGTATGTCGCCGCAGTCAAGGATGGTGTACGGGGCAGAGTATGGGTTCAGGCCGCGACGAGGATTGAAGCCCCGGAAGGAAGTCTGGCGGGCAGACGCTGCACGGATGGCTCGAGGCCCAAAGCGTGCGCCTATGCTAGGGTCAGGAATGAGTGGATCTGGGAGCCTTGCTCTGCTGAGATCCCAAATCAAGCGGCATTAATTCTCCTCCAGCATCAATGAATTGGTAACCTACATTCCATGCGGGATCGGTTGACACAAGGTAAGAAATATACACACCAGGCCTATAGCTTACTGCAGTGTCGAAAGGCGCGCCAACGATGCCTGCGCCGTGACATCCGTGAGCTCAGGCATGCTATGTGTATGATTCAGCAGCCCACCTATATCGTAAGGGGCGCTCCTGTCGCTCAAACACTTGACATGCTTTAAGTGCGCGAAATGTGAGATGCCAGAGAAACCCCACTGTATGCAGCATCAATTATCTATTGGTAGGTAGTGGAAGGAAGCTGAGGTAGAGTGCAAGACGCTGTACCTCGAAATCCCATTTCCTATGAAGCTCATCTGCACTGTCCAGTCCTGGAGGAAGGATTGGATCCTGTTCCGGGTTACTGTAGAAGGAGGAAGATACGATGAATGAGCAAACAGCGATAATAGAAATGGTAGTCAGAAGCATACTGAAGGCTAATCACCAAAGTGTACAGAGACTTCTACCTATGTCAAAGCAGACTCTCTGGATTTCAAACTATTAGTGTATGCAGAAGTGTAAATTCACCCCCCGAATTCGCTATATTCTGGTGAACAGTAAGGTACTTTAGAAGTCAGCGAGGTACAGTAGTTGGCCATATGTTTTAGTACCCTCGCTATTTTGTATAAAATTTTATAACATTTTATATTATTACTACTTCAATTACTATTTAACTACTATTATAAGAAATCCTAGAATTTTAATACTTTTAAACCTATAAATAATTATACTTTCTATCTCCTATATTTATAATATATTCTAATAATTTCTATTTAATAAATTTGTAAAGTAGTAGTAGATTAAGGATATAAGGATATTACTACTTTCTAATTTACTTATTCTCTATCCCTTAATATTAGGAATAATTTTTGAAAAATTTATTATAATATAAGTTTACTAATCTTAATTTAGATATTTAAATTTTAGAAATTTCTATATTAGGAGGGTAATTTTTCAACTTAATGAAAACTATAACTTTCTATATGAGATTTAGGTTTGGTGCTAAAACTTTAGAGCGGGACTAAAACTTTTCGAGCTGATCGGTTCGAGATCTGAAGCTTCGTACCTCTCAGGTTGGTTCATTGAGGTCCATTTAGAGTCGCGATGGGATTATCAAAAGGGAGATCAATCCACATAACCGTCGACAAAGAAATTGAGCAGACATCGAAGGGACAGATGTACTAATGAATGCTGTGCCCCTGTCCACGGTCTCGATGAATCTAGGGCCCGTACGCGGGACACGCCACACTTCTGCATCTGCGGAATGTCTTGGCGTGTCCAACGCGTAGAATACTATACTCCTGCATGATCCAACGTAATGTGGAGCCATTGCACAACACGCCCTTCTTCAGTAACACTGTTTCTCGGTGAGGTCGGCGACTGCAGCAAGGCCCAGGTCATGGGCACTTTTTAGTCAAAGACAAAACGAAGCGTGCCAAAAGCGCGCCCTAGTGAGACATGGCTCGCCGAACAGCGCCTTCAACGGTCACAGAGGTGGAAGAACCGGAAGAGGAAATGCCAGGCTTACAATTCAACCAGCCTTTATCATGGCGCGCCGGAAAGCCGATCGCAATCGCGGACCTTCTGCGAAGGCTCCAAACATTGTCCAAAGAGATGAGGGGAATGGAACAGGAAGAGAACGAGCGCGGCTCCTTCACTCCAGTCGCAAAAGAGCTGGCGAGCCCAAATCTGCTGGCGCATAAGGACAAAGGTGTTAAAGCCTGGACAGCCTGCTGCTTGGTGGACATCTTGAGGCTTTGCGCCCCGGATGCGCCGTACACAGGGCAACAGCTGAAGGTGGGTGCACGAGGTCGTCGACAAGATGGTATTCATACTGATGGCCTTTGCAGGATATCTTCAATCTGTTAATATCCACCATCCTTCCAGCTCTATCAGACCCTTCAAGTGCATACAATCAACAGCACCTCTATGTGCTCACTTCCCTCTCGCAAGTCAAGAGTGTCGTTCTTCTCACAGACATCCCGTCGTCTGAGCCATTACTGGTCAATCTCTTCGTCTCGTTCTTTGACATATTAGCTGGCTCTGCAAAATTCCTGACTGGAGAGCAATTGGGCAAGAACGTAGAACTCAACATGACCTCAATTTTAGTGACATTGGTGGACGAGTCTGCGAATCTACCCTCAGAAGTTGTCGATGTTATAGTGGCGCAGTTCCTTCGTACAGATCCGCGCGCAACGAGTGGCCCTAATTCGAAATCCAGGAAAAATGCCGCTGTGTTTGACGAGAAGCAGTCGACATTGGTCATGAAAGAGCTGCCACCAGCCTACAATATGGCAAAGACGATTTGCAATGAATGTCCAGAGAAGATGGCAAGATACATGAGCCAATACTTCAACGATGTTATAGTCGACGCTTCATCAACTTCAACCGCGAAAGCTCAGCTCAAGAAAACGTCTCACAGGAAGGTCAGTGACGATCTGAATGATTCTGACACAGACGTTCCTAGTGGGCCCACAGAAGACGATCTCAAAGAGCTGCGGAAGGTACATCAACTACTTCGAGAACTCTGGCGCGCCAGTCCCGCGGTCCTCCAGAATGTGGTACCGCAACTGGAGGCTGAGCTGTCCGCAGAGAATGTCCATCTGCGAACTCTAGCCACAGAGACCTTCGGAGACATTGTTTCAGGTATTGGAGCTGCAGGACTGCCACCGCCTCCAACGCTAGACCCTGCCGCATATCCACCAATCTCGCTATCAGAAAGCCCAGACTCGGCGCTCAATCAGAATGTCCTAACCAAGCCTTGTTCTCCAACACCCTTCCCTCAGGCCCATCCGCAGGCATACTCGAGTTTTCTGGCGAGGAGCCATGACAAATCTCCTCTCATCCGCGCAGCCTGGACAACAGGTATTGGGCGGATATTGACCACTTCAGCCGGAGGTGTCGGCTTAGGTCAACAGGAGGAAGATCGTTTGATCAATGACCTGGCAAGGATGCTTCAAGATGCCGATGAGAGAGTCCGAATCACAGCTGTGAAAGTCGTAGGAAATTGTAGCTTTCGAGACGTAATCCTCAAGCTTGGATCTTCTGGAGGTCTGGACAAGCCAGGATCGGTTCTTGCAATTCTCTCCGAAAGAATACGGGACAGAAAGCACACTGTTAGGACAGAGGCAATGACAGTGCTGGCGCGTTTGTGGGGCGTGGGAGCAGGAGCTATTGCAGCTGAGGAGGAACAAGTTACATCAATCATCGGAGCAGCACCTTCAAAGATTCTTGACACCAGTTACATTCATGATCTTGAAATTGATATCTTGCTTGACCATGTCTTGTATGAGCAGTTGCTACCGCTTAGCTACCCACCAATCAAGGCGAAGAACACCAAACTCACCAACGGCAATGCTCAGATAGCCAAAGAGAACCAAACGAATGGGAAAACGGGGCCAGAAAACATCGATCCTGACAAAATCAGGACTGAAAGACTACTTCTGCTCGTCAAAAACCTCGACGAGAGAGCTAAAAAAGTCTTCTTCGGACTTCAAGCTCGACAGCTTCAACTATCGAAATACATGACTGCGTATTTACGATGCTGCGAGGACTACAATGGCGGTGTTGTGGATGAGGATGAGAAAGTTATCAAAGAACACGTGAAGCGTCTGATAGATACCTTCGCCAAACAGTTTCCAGATACGTCGAAAGCAGCGGACAGCTTGTGGAAATTCGCAAAAATGCATGATCGTCGTAGTTATCAGTTGATTCGCTTTTGTATGGCACCTGAGAGCGACTATCGGACTGTGGTCAAGGCTATCAAGGAATTCGCCAAGCGTATTGAACAGAACGCCCCTTCGCCACAGGAGCTACTCAATACCCTACTCCCTTTTGTATATCGGGTGAGTATCCTGGTCTACAACAAAAGTCACGTTCCTGCAATCATGGATTATTCAAGAACGGATGAGAAATCGTTGGCAGCAACGGCTCATGAGCTGCTCAGAGAGATATCTACTCGTATACCAGAAGTCTTGAAAGCTCACGTTCAAGAAATTTGCCTGTCGCTCCAAGATGACGCACCGAATGTCAAGAAGACGAACGATCCAGGAGCGGTGGATAACCTCAAAGCATGCGCCTCTTTCGCGTCTAGGTTTGCCAAAGAGATGCCACAAGATCGAAAGTTTGTTCAAGCAATGACAAATTTTGCTCTTTACGGCGCACCGGCAGAAGCGGCCAAACACGCCGTCACTATCATCATGACAGTATCGGACAAGAAAGAGATGCTAGCCAAGGAACTACTTCAGAAGTGCATCAAACAATTCCAATATGGTGGAGAGGGTTTCCTTTCCCGTCTCGCCACTTTGTCTCAGCTGATGCTCCTTGCTCCGAACGAAGTCGACCAAGAAAAAGACGCTGTCAGCGATATCGCCATTCAAGAGATCCTGATACAGGTCCGAACGTCTCGCCCGGAGTCTCTCGAGTCTTACACCTGGTCTCCTACAGTCGACCCTGAATGTGAGGCCAAGTGCTGGGCTCTCAAGATCCTCGTCAACCGAATACGCTCCCATGCTGATCTAGCTACCCTCTCAGAAATTGCAGATCCAGTTTACAAAGTCCTTCTGAATCTCATCACCAACGAAGGAGAATTATCGCCTAACAAAAACACACCACCCAGTCATAAACCACGCCTTCGCCTTCTCGCCGCCTGCCTGTGCCTAAAATTATGTACGAAGAAAAACGCCGACGCCTTATTTACTCCTACGGCCTTCAATGCTCTTGCACTAGTCGCTCAGGACTCGATCCTTCAAGTCCGTGCTCGCTTTATCCAGCGACTCAAGAAATATCTTGGCGGCCAAAAGCTTCCTCAACGCTTCTACACCATCCCATTCCTCCTAGCGTTTGAACCAAGCACATCTCTGAAATCCGACACCACAACATGGGTCCGTAACCGAGCGTCCCAATTCTACGCCCTGAAAGCTCAACAATCCACCTCGAAGGCCAACGTGGTCATGGAATCTGTGTTCGCACGCCTCCTCTCCTTGTTGGCTCACCATCCAGACTACGGTGCGTCAGCAGAAGATCTCATCGACTTTGCGCGTTACATGCTCTTCTATCTCAACCCGGTGGCCACGGAAGAGAATCTCTCTCTGATTTACCACATCGCCCAACGTGTCAAACAAAGCCGTGACGCTATTGGCTCCTCTACGGAATACGATGACCATCTGTATCATCTCAGTGACTTAGCACAGCTCGCCATCCGCAAATTCGAAGATGCTCACAACTGGAGCATACAGACGCTTCCGGCCAAGATAAGGCTGCCGACGAGTCTGTTCACAGAGGTGAAGGACCATGAGGAAGCGCAGCAGATTGCAGAAAGAAACTTTTTGCCTGAGGGCGTCGAAGAAGGCGTCGAGGGCTTGGTGAAGGCCACAATGAAGGCTGCAAGGTCCCAAGGAAAGAAACGGAGAAGTGAGGCCAATGAGGATGCTGATGACAGGAGTAGTAAGAAGCGGGCGAAGTCGCTGCCCATACGTAATCGGCCTGCAAACGAGAAGAAAGCCAAGGCTGCTCCGAGAGCCAAAGCAGCGAAGAAGAGCAAGAGCAAGAGCAAGAGCAGGGAGGAGGTCCCGTCAAGCGAGAGGAGGAGGAGTGGTCGAGCTAACGTGACCGGAGGACAATATGCTGAGCGAGACGATGAAGAGGATGACGAGGAGATGGCTGAGGGCGTAGCGGCTTGGGAGTACGAAGGTGGCGTAGTCGTCAAAGAAGATGGTGACGAGGAAGACCTCTCTGGCGATGTTAAAGACGCCAGCGACCAGGAGCCGGAAGAGGGAGGTTCAGAGCCTGAAGAGACGAAGAGTCCAAGGCCGAAGCCGTCGCCTAAGGGCAAGAAGCCCGTCACTGCCTTGAAGGCCGGTAAGAGGTCTGCTACCAAGGGAAGGTAGGCGATGTTAGTGTCTTTTAGCGATAAAATGTCTTCCAGCCCGGCGTTTTTGTGAACAATGGAGGAAGCATGTCACGTCTTCCGTAGGGATGAAAGATTGATGGATATATATGTCTTTGAACGTTTGTTGTTGCTTGACATCCTCACATCATATTGCATAGCCTGATCTAGCTGTAACTCGTTACTATTGTGCTACACATAACTCATTTTACGGATAGGCAGGGTTCTTCCTGACGCTGGCCGATTGATTCGAGCTTCACAGGGGAGCTAGGCGCTGTCCAGCGTCTCGATGGATTGGTCTATATCCAGCACTCGATCGAATACTTCAAGATATGTCGGTCATGTCGCTCCATATTTCCTCTTATACTCCTCTAACCTCAGCCTATCCTGCTCATCTCCATATTCTCCCAGCACCCCCAATGATGTTGAGCTTCGGCTATTGTTCTTGCTTCCAAAGCACTCAAACCACGCTGTCGTGACCAGATAAACCTAGTTCGGGTCCACCTGTGTGCCATGGTACGTTCAGTTTGAGATTGCTGGAACTTGGGGTAACAGGCCGGAAGAATGTGGAAGTTGCGCATTATTATTTCGATTGTCGGCGTTGTCGCAGATCGTTTCACCTTTGCTAACCGATAGTAAATATCGTTCCTTGGGCTCTTGGACGGTCTGTAGTGATGGTAGGGAAGCAATTGGAAGATTCTGATACAATGGACTAGCATCTTACGGACAACGAGACTGGTTTGTGCTACTTTGCACTCGAGGCAAGCCTCTCCTGTGTGAGACCTTCCGAAGAAGTTACCGACATCCACGAAGATGTCGATCGTTTCGTGTACTTTACCAAGCTTCTGCTTTCTGTAACGACTGGGCGTGAAGGCTGCAATATCCGAGGCAATGTAACAATACAAGAACGCCTCACTTCGTCTCTGGTGGGTGTATCCGTCCGGAAGACTGTCCGGTTATTCGCTTCTATAGCATCCCTGGTTCGTTGAGCCGGCTTCTTCTTTTCCCTCTGAATGATGAAAGAGACTATCATTTCGCCAATTACCGATAGGCAACTTGAAGCGACCAGTATTACGACTGCACCGTATGTCCGAAGTCTGAATGAACGGTGCTGCCGTGCGTAAGCCGTAGTTGGCAGATGCTTAAGTTCCAGCTACGAAGCGGATTGATCAATTTGAGTCATTGACTGTTGCTGTAGAACTCCCAACTACGAACCCGCTTGCTCGATGAGGACCGTAGATGGCAAACCTCTGAATTTTGAACGTAGATTGGCTTCCTCAACGACGTTTCCAGATAGCAAAGAATGAATGTGCTACTCTTGGTCCAGTCTCGAGAGATGGAATAGTCAGAGGGGGTGTGGCTAAAGATTCTTTGCGCCACCAGCGCTGTAGATCTCTTGGGACCATGCCGGCCAGGGGGCATAGAAGAGCAAAAGACGACGCTGTAAGATACATACCTGGTGAGGGTTCCGTGGGCCGCATTGAAACTAATTCAAAGTTTGGGATTTCAACCTTTTGCGAGGATCGTGACTGCTTCTTAAGTCTTCGGGGTGAGCGAGAGGTTTAACGGCTTTCTAATTGGTATCAGCATTGGTGGGAGAGAGACTGAAGCGGCGAAAGGCTATTCCCTTGGCCGTAAAGGCCGTATCTCTCTACGCTGGTGAATCTCTCGATAGCCCGTTTCCTCACCGGAGCGCTTTATAGCCTGGTAAAGAAGAGTTCAGCTTTTCCCGACACCCAGCATGACCAACCATCCCGCCCGAGTTTACCTCGTGATGAACAGACGACAAGGCTGAGTAGGCATCAGCACAATATTGAAGCATGTGTATACGATGTGGGTGTGTCCTCAGTAGCCAACGTAGCCAAATCAGTAGCTCAACAGCTCAGGGTTATTTCAGTCTTTATCGACCAGCCGTGATTGCAAAATCAGGACATAACCTTTCATGTTGCAATTGCAGTAACGTTCAGCAAGAGCAACGATGACACTACAATCAGAAGGAGAACAAGGACTTGACAGCGTATGCCATGCAATATCATTTGGAGGCATGCGTAAGAAGATCGATTCGACAGAACGTACAGCTAGATCATCGCGCCCATACAGACACTGTCTGCCTGCCGATCCCCCTTTGGATCAAACGTCTCATGATTACCCTACTATGTAATGTAGAATGGAAATCTGTAAGACACCCAAGATAAGACCAGCTCACTTTGCCTTGCCGCCTGCAAGACGGCGACGAGCGAGCTCAATAAGTGCCTCTAAATCACCACGTTCCTCCTCTGTTATCTCAACATGGCTGTCTTCGGTCGTCACCAGCTGACCAACACTCTCAGGTGCCTCCGCCTAGTGATGTGTCAGTCAATGAAGCATGAGCGCCAATCCACCAATCTATTCAGTGACATACGATAAGCGTTCCGATCAGGTTATCAACTTTGTCAGCGCTGATCGAGGATTCGTTAGATCCCGCCAATTGTACCAAATTCAAAGCTGCCTTTCGTTCAAGAAAAGGCCGTCTTTCAAACGATTCAGTCGTTGATGTGGGGACGTTTATAATAGGGGGAGCCATTGGTTTTCTCATAGCCTCTACCCGAGCATTATGCGCCGCTTCCTCATTGGCGCTATAGCGATGATCAGTAGAAGTTAGGACAGAGAAGTTACGACAGAGAAGTTACTGGGCTTACCGCTTGATACGATCGATGAAGTCAAGCTTGATGCCGGTCTCAGGCACTCGTAAGATTTGGCCGGATGGCTTTGTCATAAAATTCTCTTCATCGCTTGACTCGTTCTCAATTTCAATGAGGCCATTGTTCTTAAATCCACGACGCAGAGCGATGTCCACAATGCTGACGACCTTGGGCCGACGGACCTTGTATTTACGGCCTTTTGTCGGACTGCTTTTGTTTGACGCGTTTACATTGGGGTCGATGTTGTTGAGCTCGAACTCAACGTGGTTGGGACACATCCACGTAGCTTTAGCTCGATTATTCTTGGACTTTTTAGGAGGGACAGCAAGTGGCGGATCAAGGCAATCTAAGTGCCAGGAGAGATTGCAATGGTCGCATTGGATCATTTCGCGGTAAGCTTGTCCACGTAAAGCTCCAATGTCCGCGTTGTCCTGATTTCGGCCTAGGGAGGACCCGGAGCAACGAAAGCACAAGATCGTACCCTCTTTGGCGTCCTTGAGCCTGAAGTTGTTAGGTTGTTCCTCGTAGCCACCACGTGTTCTGCATTTCATCAGTCCACCTTCGACTACGAGCGTCTAGCCTCGGTGAAAATTGCTTACTGTGTGGTTTTTGCCTTGACAATGCTAACCTCCTCGTACTCGCCATCTTCGCCAGTCTTGACTCCGTCAAAGTAATCCCTGAGTGGTTGAGGAAGACTGTAGGAAACTGGGTTTTGCTTATTTGATTCGCTGAGTAACGCTTTATATAGTCCAGGGAGCGGCGATGGCTGCGAATTCCGATCTTCGGTGCACTTATTACAGTACCATAAGCCTGTTGGCGCACTGTTGACGGGAGGGTCGATGCAAGTAAGGTGGAAAGCGCGCGTGCACCCTTCACAGCAGACAAGTACACCATCACCGCTGCAAGCGGTACAGACGTCTGAATTTCCGTCCTAAGAACCACGATTAGCCTTAAGCCACGAGCGACACCACATGTCGCTTGATTTGGAGCGATTGATTGGTGGCTGTAGGATAGCAAAGTTGAGGATAGCAAAGCAGCAATATTCAATAAAAGACGGACTAGGTGGGCAGCTTTCTGTGGCTTACACTTTGACTGTTGTCGGCGCGCCCATTGCTAGTAGCACTGCTCTCGCCTTCTACTCCACGGCCAGCGGTGGTTGATTTGGGCTTCTTGACTGGCCTGCTGTCGACATTAGTAGATTGATTCTCTATTGCTTTGCGCTTGGCAGCCATGTTGGTACAAGCTTGTACGATAAGCCGAAGCGTAAAAGAGAATGTACAAGATATAAATAGTAGGAAAGAAAAGCACAGCGACCAGCGCAATGAGATTAGGAAATGTGTAAGTATGATATATCTATCGAGAATGTGGAGGAAAAATTGGAAGGGGAGACAAGATGGAACATGCAGGTTGTGGAAAAAGGTGGCTGGTTTTGCGAAAAGTGAATGAACAGGAGAGAGAAGCGGCCAATAGGAACCGCCCTCCGATCACCCCGGGACACAATAGCTTTTCAAGACTTTACAGAATTGCAAGCAATTACTTACGACAGCTTGATGCGTGCAGCCTTCTTGAGCCCTTTCGGCGGACGACCCAGCTGATTCGGAGTCGCTGCTCTAGACGCCCCTGGCGGCGGAGGGATGAGGTGTTCGCCAAAATTCGAGGACCCTGGTGAGTCCAGCGACTCGTAGTCATCTTTGCCCCTTCTTTGGCTTGCTCCGTTTCGTGACCTTCCTTTTTGATCTCGCGCGGTCAACGCAGGAACGGAAGGAGTCGAGTGAGATGAGTACATAGGCGACGGACTCCCCCGAAGTGCACTTTCCTGCGGCGCACCGAGAATCTGATTGTACTTGAGCCTAAAATCCTCTCGTTTCTTTGCAGCCGCATCGTGAGGTGGCGGATTGGGAACAGTGTGTGAGAGAACAGGTCGCCGCACCAATGGATCAGTAGGTCGTAATGGAAATGTCCCTAGTCTTGGCCCATTGGAAGACTGGGCTTTGGATTGAGGCACCTTCTGATTGAATGTGTGATTTGATAGGATCGCAGATGATTTGATTGTGGGAGGAAGTTCTTCGTCATCAATAGCAGAATCCAAAGAAGAGAGAAGAGATGAGTCGCTAGAAGTACTCTTAGAACGTTTTATTCGTTTCGGGGGTCGCTCATCCTTTAACGGGCTTCTGTTGGCTTTCATGGTATCTGAAATTGGCTCTGATGAATGGTGATTGGAGTTTGGAAGATGGCTGTTGACGGTGGCTGGAGTCGATAGATCCTTTGCGGTGTCGAAGTGGCGTGTGACACTCGATCTGGCGCTCTTGGCAGCAGGAGAATTTGAAACTGCCTTGGACGATGGGTTCTGAGAGACCTTATACTCCCTGTATCTTTTCCTTGCGGCTTTGATCCGGCTCTGAAACTCGGCTGTTTGCGCTGGTGATGGCTTCTGTGTGAGGACTGCATCAAGAAGGTCGGCTACCGTAGGATTGTGTAGGCTCTCCGTATATAATTCCTTCACCGCGTTACCAAGAATAGGATCCCTAAGCTCAGTCGCTCGTGTAACAGCTGAGTCAACAATTTGCTTGAGCTTTAGTCGACCTTGAGCAGTGCGTGAAGATACGGGTCCGGGGAGCACTGGATGTGTCGAAGCTGGCTTCGGTAGCGCTTCTTTCGTACTACCCTTCAGTGTAGGCGCATAATCATGGTCTTCATCTTTTTCACGTGCTGATGAGACTTTCGTGGTCCTCTCTTCTGTTTTGCGAGGCTCAGACCGTCTTGGTGCGACCAGTGGCGCCGGCTCAGGAGTGCTCACTTCCTCCCTTGGCCCTCTCGGCTCCCCGTTCTTTAGGTGAGTTGCCCGTCGCGGCGGCTCATGCTGCTTCAGTCTCGCTCTCACCTTGCTGTTAGGTAGACTTCCTAGTGGTGCCATGTGTTCTAGTACGCCATGCCTCTCAAGTCCTTTGTAGTCTTCGAAACTGGGTACGGGTGCCCGTAGGGGTGGCTCGGTCCATTCTTCTGATAAGTCCCCTTTGATCATCTCGAACTGGGCTTCGTTTTTTAAAGGTAGGTTTTTGGGGCTAGAGGTGTCCGTGGGGCTCATGCGCCTTCGCATGTTGTGCCTTGACGAAGCCATCGGGAAGCCTGCGATTTCGCGGAGAACAGAACCACAACCTGAGCACTATTAGTTCATGGTAATCTAATGGAGATTCCGCGAGTTTTATAAGACTTACTACCCAAACCCCTATATATTACAACAGATCTTGTGGTGGAGCTATAGCGCGAATGTGATCCAGATCAAGAGGGTTTTAGTTCCAAATTTCTGGGCTCGCTTGCAACCAGGGGGAAACCAAGCAACACGAGCGAGAACATTGTTCTGTCTTCCTTACCAGAACGTGTTACTGATATAATTTAAAACCCTTTCTAAATTATTTTAAAACTCTAAGGGTGTAGGGCAAAGATTAATTGAGAATTATTCACTCATACGTTGGTGTTGGAAAAAGGGGTTGGATTTTTGTACTCGCATCAGGAAGTGAAAGATGGAACTGTCAAAGCACGTATATTCTGTCTCTGCAAGCTCCTCTCACTAATACTCATGTGTTGGGCCACATCTGCACAAGAGAGCTTCCACATGATTGAAAACAGTGTCTATTTGCTTTTAAGATATCTGTTGCCTGCTCAGAGGCAAAAGAGTCGGCTCGCGTAGGACTGTAATGGAACAACATCCTAATCGACATCTTCGATGACAACTACGCGAACGTTTGAGTTCAGATCTCGTAGAGTTCCACCTGGCATCGGCGGTTTTGGTCGCTGGGGCAATAGAGCTTGTTCAGCAACCTAGGCCTAGCTGCAAGCTTGAAGTGCACACATCTTCACTCCTCTTCACTCGACTCTTCCTCTTCCTCTTCCTCTTCGACTGCTTTCTTTGCTGGCTTCTTCTTCTTTTTCTTGTTTTTACCTTTTGCGCCGGTGGACTTAGCTGTGGGCTGCTCGAGAATCTTCAGGATCTCTTCATCAATGATTTTCTTGTCGGTCTTGTACTTAGACTCATCAGGGGCGGGCGGCGCAGCTAAACGCACCAGTCCATTCTTTGTGATGGCTGTATTGCGTTAGCAGAATCATTGAGTGACCACCAGCAAAGGCCGGGCGACTGACCGATCGTCGAAAGTACTCGTGCGACTGGGGCAGAGTCTTTATCTGCAACCACCTCGTATTGACGGAGAACATTGGATCGAACACATTCTACTACACCCACCTTCGCGGCTCTCTCATCTTCAAGCTGCCTGAGACTGAAAGGAAAGGTGCCGAACTTCTTCACGATCTCCGAAAGTGTCTGCCGAGAGCTGGGTCTCTTTAGTTGGTAGGTAATGGTGGTTCTCCGATGCAGAGTTGGACGATTACTTAAGGTCTTTATCTTTCCTGTCCCGAGGCTGACACCTACTTCAACGCCCCAGACATCCCCAACCTCCGGGGACCCCTCGCCTTTGCCGCCGTCTGATGATGGAGCAAGGGCTATCTTCTTTTTGCCCTCGATCTCATTCCGCTCGAACAACCATGAAGTAGTGCCCTCTACGAGATTGCAACCGTAGCTCTTGACCACTTTCTCCAGAAGCTGGGTCATCTTTGTATGAGAGACAGCCTTCTCCGAGCTTGCCTTTCTTCTTTCCTCATCTGTACCAGAAGCCAGTAGTCCAGGAGGAATCATGAGTCTCAGGAGGAGCTCATTGGCATAATGTGTTGCGAGCAATAGATCAGCCTCACGGCCGACCAATTTATCATCCTTGTTCTTCTCTCCCGGAATGATAATGGTGTCACAGACTATGGTGCCGAAGCCATCTATCTGCGCACCTAGCTGAATCTTGATAGGCTCATTAGCCTTAAGAGATGTAGGGGCCTCTTCGGCGTCCGTAGAAAGGGGGGTGTACGGGGTGACGTAGGAACTCGGAGAGACGGTGGTTGGATGTGATATGCCTTCAATGACATCCTTTCAGCAATCATTTCTCAAGAATTCTTTATCAACTCTGACCCTTGGAGATTTTCTTCCCCTTATAGACTTTCGCTACCTCCTCGCCTAACAATCTATCCCCTTTCTCGCATATGGAGAGTATCTTTTCGCCCTCGAGGCACCATCCTTTGCACAATTAGCACAAGACCGAGCCTGGCGTGATGCTATCTACCAGTGACTGCCTCGAGGGCTTTGTAGGAGATCTGAGCGGCGGTCTTGTATTTGGTAAGAGTATCGGGATTGTTCAGAGTATAGTCTGCTACCGTCAGAGGAGTCGAGGTCGCGTGAGAGTGCTCTACATACCAACTACTTCTTCTGCCTTTTCCGCCATCGTTGGCAAGTTCTTATCTGTTGGTGAACAGATTGCCTTGTATCGCCCTCAAATCTACCAGTTGAGGTCGCGTGAGATTCGGAATGATGTGTGTATTGGTGGGGCCTATAGTGGGGCTCTCGGCTACCAAACGTTGGCCGGTCCGGGCCATCCACGCCATCGTAGAACTACCAATTGGTTAGGACAGTCACTGACTCACTCACTCGACGTATCCAGGGTGCCTCCAGAACATCGATCAGTCCCCGGCGTCAAGATCGCGATAGAGCTGCTGGGTTGTCGTATGTGATAGGATCTTGCGCCCTTCAGTCCGAATGAGAGCATTCATGACGGTTTCTGACACACTCCCAATCCGTCTGTTGACACACAACATACGCTATGCTACGAAGGCCCCTTTCAAAGGAGAGGAGAAATGGGACGTTCGTAGACCAAGGCTTGTTAATGAGCTGAGGTTCAATATCCTTCATTGTGCGGAGTCATTCATATGTTTGCAAGAAGTGCTTCACCAGCAACTCATCGATATATTGTCGGACTTGAATAGCAAGACGAAGAGCTTTGGGTATGTTGGCGTAGGTCGCGACGACGGTCATGAAGCCGGCGAATGTAAGAGATACGTCGCTGCTGTCAATGCTTTAAAATCGCCCGATCAGTATCAAGCCTGAATCATGAGGCAATCTTGGGGAAGTAGTGATGGTCTCAGCCATAGCTTTACTCGCTGAACATCCCTCGATCCCGTGACTTTATAGAGGGAAGCTGACTTTGGAATCGGCTAGACTCTCCAATCCTTTACAGACCTGACATCTGGGACTCAAAATGGGAAAAGACGAAATGGCTCAGCGAAACACCAAATCGTCCATCGAAAAGCTGGGACGCAGCTTCTACGAGGATTTTGACTATAGCAGCGTTCCAGCATCGATCGACTCACAAGACCGTAGTTGCGATGAACACCCATCTAGACGACCAAGGCAGCAAGTCCCGGCTCGAAGCAGCAAAGATTATCTTGCAACAGATTACACTTCTGACAGAGCAAGCTTCTGATCAGAAGAGTCCAGCTGTCTTTCTGGCAGGCGACTCCAACAGTGAGCCTGATCAAGAAGCGTACAGTGAGATGACAAGTACGAGGTCCCCAATGGGCGATCTGCAATCATTGATAGCAGAAGACCAACGGTATGGAGATGTCAATACCTTCTCTGGGTTTGATCCTCAGTCTACAAGCCGTAAGAGAATAGACTTCCTCTTCATAAACAAGGGGAGTCTGAATTCACAGAATGTTGACGGTATAATAGACAAGTTTGCCGAAAATTGGTGGCACCTGGATGGATACACAGTCCTACCAAATCGGTTCGAAGATGGTGTCTTCAATTCAGATCATCAAGCTGTCATTGGTGACGTCTCCTTGATATAAGAAGCTTTGATGGGTGGCCACAGCTTCTGATCTCCTTATGATTTGCTTCACAATTTGGCTTGCAACATGCCCGGCGCGCCCAGATCCTCCACTAATTGTACGACTTTGCGAGCACTGCCCACCGCATTTTGATAGCTGTGCGGCTCATTGTTAGCGATGACCATAAGCCCTCGGCTCACGTTGAGTAGCTTACCCGGATCCTGCATGTCCATATGAATGCACCACTGCGAACATTCTGTCTACAATCTCAGGCTCAACCCTAGGTCCACCTTTTCTCGAAGGCCTTAAACCGCACTGCACACTGAGAACGTCGAAGTCCCCACTCTTTTTCAATAGCTGCGGTGCTAAGGGCTTGCAATCTTTCAGAATCGACATAGTTGTGTCGTCGCTCACCTCGGTACTCCTGTTCTTTGTTAGCCAGGATTGTCGATGAATTCGGGATCGAAGGCAGTACCAAATGCCATCCTCACGAGTTCCTCCCAGAATGGTCGTCCCGCTCCCAGGTCGAGGGATTACATACCTGTTCCGATCGGTCGTCTTCGCGAATTTCGACTCTCCTTTCACAAGGACCGTCTGGCCTCTGGTCGGAAAGACGCTCCTGTCTCCCACCAACATTCTGGCACCAAGTCCCGGAGCATTTACATAAGCATAAATATCTCCCAGCCCGTTCCTTTTGCTCAATGCCGTTGCAGAGTCCAAGGCCTCGGCAAAGCCTTTCTGCGTTGATAAACGTGCCTTGAGCACCTTTCCGCCGCTAGCCAAGAATGATGATAGCAAACACTGCAGGTGCCGGGGAACGTTTATACAGACCGATGTGAAGCATACACCTGATATAACTCCTTTGGGTAGTTCACAAGCAGGCAAAAACGTGAAACCTTCGACGATGGATTGCCACCACAACTCGGGACTCGTTTCAGACAATTTGGAGGACCTTTGGTGGAATCAGACAAAGAGCGTGCCAAAAACGATGGCCATGACGGTTGTTACCAGTAGAGAGTAGAAGGAACAATCTTTTACACCCATTGTATATATCAGCAATCCTTTCCCAAGTCCTGCTGAAGCCTTCCACTACAAGCCATCGTACCCCATGAATCAAGTCATAACACACGTATGAACGGAAGGTATTACTCACACCCAGCCCAGCCTTTTCCCCGTCGCCCCTCCTCACGATATCCATCCACTCCCGATAAGTCTGAGCATCCCAGAATTGCTGCTCACATTCATCTGCTCTCGCATGGGTACGCCATTGACCGCCCGCCCTCATTTGTAAATTTAGCCATGCATTCCCTCCAGAAGCAAGAGAGAGCCCAGCAAGGCAAATTCTATTGTTTGAGAGCTATAAAGATTTCTCTACCAAGGCGACGTGTAGTGTGGAATCTCATCTCCAGGTGTATGCTCGGCAATGATGGTCACACGATAGCCGGCTTGCTGAAGGAAGAGGGCCGACTGCAGACCAGTGATGCCAGCTCTATGGGGGTGGGTTCATTAGTGGTGAAGCACAAGGACTCGGCAAATGAGACATACCCTATGACTACAATGTGCTTAGTATTGGAAGTGTGGGAGGGCATGTTGTTGGTGTGATGTTTCCCGAAAGCAAGGGGAGTGTGGGGTCTGCTTGAAACTTTCTAGATTTCTATGGGACAAGGCTAGAGTGCAGCTGGGATGGCATTCCAAGGAGGCTTGATACCTGGGATTCTACCACTTTATTCATTTCACTGTGTCAATCCTGACCTATTCCGAGGTCGCACATCGAACTTCTGGGATGGTCAGCGTCTAAAGCCTGCAAGCTGCCACATTGGAATGACTTACTACACAATACAATAATATTCAGGGGAATCGTCCCATCTGAAGACATCAAAAGCGATCAAGAGGCTTGTAACGCTTCATCGGTTCCCAGGTGATGGTGACGGTCGAGAAGGCTTTCCTTCCGTTCTGAACAGTCAAAGCCTCCACGGGGTCGCCGGCTATGCTCTCAGGATTCGGGTCATCTCGCGCCATTCGGACCATATGCAGCTGCTCTGGCTTCCTCCTTCCCTCTTTCCTTCCACGCATCTCTGATGCTCTTTGACGCTTCAATGAGGTCTTCCTCCGACACCTTGTCCAATATACTCTCCATTACGCTGTCGACCACACTGATATGATTCGCTTCGTGTTTATCGTCCCGAAAGCGTAAAAATCTCCAAATTCCCTTATCAATCAGAGAGCACTCCACCACCTGGTCGTTCAATGGCTTCCCGAGCGCTTTCCATTCTTCCCATTGTTGACCATCTATGACCAACGTACCATATGGGATGTCTGGCTGGCGATCGCCCCCGTAGACAGCTAAATTGACTTGCGGCATAGCGCTGTAGTCGAGATATGGAGTCTGGTCTTCGTCTTCGCTATCTGGATCAGTCAAGGGAAACTCAAACGTCATCCTACAGTCAATCGAGTTCTCGTTTGCAGGTTTCCACTTGATGATGTGCTGGTCTGTTCCGAACTGGTAGGGTGATGACCTGCAGGTGAATATCAAGCCATCATTACCGTGAGGGAGTGCGGGAAGAGTCTCCTTGAACATCTTCGGGGTTCCGTAACAAAACTCCATTCTCTTCCAGTCGACTACAAAGCTTTCTATAGGCTCGGGCGGCTTGTCTTTACGGTATTTTACATATGGGTTGTAGACGTTGTCTCTAAAATATGCGAGCCGCTTGTCCAGAGTTCGATGCATCAGCCGTTCGCCGTCGAGTACCATACAATCAAAGACGAGGTACATTAGCTGTGGAGCCTTTCCTGGGTGAGTATCAATAACGAGTTCACCGTCCAATATTGTGTCCGTGTGAAAACCACTGCTTGGATTCGGGAAGTGAATGTTAGAAATGTAGTAGTAGTCATTCTTCCGATCAATCAAATAGGTCAATCCTTTGCCATTGTGAATGTACATCAAACAACGTATGCCGTCGGTCTTTTCGCAAAGGTAGTAGTCTTGCCGCTTGAGCTCCTCGAAGTGTCGTCTGCAAAAACTGACAGGCTGAGCACCTGGAAATCTCTCGTTGTTCCTATTTAGCAGCCTTGCGACTTCCCAGCGCAGCTCGGACAACGGCACTGGATCTGTGACTTGTGGCCCTATTTCCGCGATGTTTGGTGTGGAGCCTCCCATCTTTTTCTGTTATAGTGCGATACCGCGCCGACGTCCCGGACAGTCAGATCCCAGAAGACTACCGATAGTGTTGAGAATCTGCGCTTTCTGGCCTCTATTGCCGATGATTTCACCCGTGAATGGCCAATGGGTTCGCTATCTCCGTCGTGGCTCGTATGAATACTCGCCAAGATATGGGTCAGATTCGCAAGCGCTGCCACAGGACATAGGAACGCCGTCTCCAAAGGTTCTGCTAAAGCATCTTTTCTGTTACGATGGATAAGTAGGAGACCAAATCGTAATTCGAGCTAGAACTGGCCAGGTAGACCGGCAAGTCTGACATGAGTCACAGCCTGCCTTTGGAATGTGGAGAAGTGCGGATAAAGGACGTCAAGGACGATAGTGAATCAGTGACCGCGAATGGAGAACTAGGCTAGAATAAGGCGCGCTAAGCGGTCCGAGTGGACGTGCCCAATTGTACCGAAGTAATAATTCGTAATCTGGATCGGACAATGTAAACGCGATTATCGCGGGTCTGGAAAACGTTCGACGGTAAAGTATGTTGCGTCCCCCTCTTATCCGTTACGCATGCTCTGAGGATGGTGTCGTTGTCGCTGGCGTTGTCGCGCGACGATGACCCTGAATGGCCCGCCGCCAGGCTGCTCATGCCCTCACATTGCACCAGTGGCGGGGGGCTTGCGCGCGTCTATTTTCCCCAGGGACTTTCTATGCCTTCAGGATGAATAGCTAACACGAACTGAGGCCTCAGAGAGTTGGGCGCGATGTTTCATCTATGATTGAGGCTCACTTTCCCGCTTCAGCCCCGTACCGCCGCTCCGTCATCAACAATGCCGTCTCCTCATCCCCTACAGCAACCTCCTCCCACCACCTCATCCATGCAAGGCGACGCTACCGATACCCTATCAGTGAACGGGATCCGCGATGACCTGAAAGATGGATTGCGCAAAGATGTAGTACCAAATGGCGCGCAAGATCCGAAGGAAAAGGCGAAAGCTGTAATGGCAGCGCCAAGTATCGTCTTGCGCCAGGAAGGAGCGAAGGACCTGTCTTCCTCAACAAAGAAGCAGCCAAATGGAACTCCTGCCCTGCCCAATGGCACCACCCAGACCCGGAAGCGTTCACGATCCGGCTCGCCTATCGTGCGATCATCGAATAAAGATAGGATACTGAAGCCACGAGGATCTGACGACCCGAAAAGTGAAGGACTTGAGAACGTTGAACTGCAGCAATATCAGCATCGTACTAATATTCATACTGCTGCAGTCATCAACGATACAAACGAGCAGGAATTGCTCCACGAGTTCAAAAGGGAGGAGAGGTACTCTTACATGAGGCTTCGTGGTCTCAGCCCAGATTTAATCAAAGAGGAGAAAGAAGAATATTTGGTCAAGCATGGTGTAGAGCGACCGAAATGGTTCGACCCTCCAGTGAATCCTCTACGAGACCCTGCAGCTGTTTTTGGCCCTGGCTATGGTCAGTATGGAAATCTCGGTAACGGAACTACGCAGCAAACCAAATCTTGGATACGTTATCCCGCAGAGCGAAAGCGAGCTGGAGGAAGAGTGACCAAAGAGCTTCGTGTTTCACGGAAGGACGTTGCAATTCAAGCAGAGCAACTGGATGAACTTGTGCCTATCAGATTAGATGTCGAGTGGAACAAGATTAGACTTCGCGACACCTTTACCTGGAACCTGCACGATGGGGTTGTTGCTACCATTTTGTTTGCCCAGCAGTTGATTGAGGATTTCGGGTTGCCGCTTGACCAATGTGGTCCACTTGTGCAGCAGGTTACCACAAGTCTTCGAGAGCAGATCCAAGACTTTTACCCCCATGTCTTCATTGAAGAGGAAGCGTTGGATCCGCATTTACCCTATCTTGCTTACAAAGATGATGAAATGCGAATAGCGATAAAACTTAACATCACCATTGGGCAGCATACTCTTGTGGACCAATTTGAGTGGGAGATCAACAACCCTTCCAATTCTCCAGAAGACTTCGCAAGGCAGATGACGCGAGATCTATCCCTGGCAGGAGAATTCACAACGGCAATCGCGCATTCAATACGAGAGCAAAGTCAGCTGTTTACGCGAAGTCTCTATGTAATGGGACATCCTTTTGATGGACGACCTATTGAGGATCAGGAACTCAAATCTGGATTCTTACCTTCACCGATGCCATCACCCTTCCGACCCTATCAAGCAGCCAAAGAATTCACTCCTTACCTATACGAGCTCAACGAAGTGGAGCTAGAGAAGACCGAGTTGTCTCTGTCAAGAGAAGAGCGCCGACAAAAGCGTTCGGTCAATCGACGAGGAGGCCCAGCTTTGCCAGATCTTAAAGACCGCCGGCGCACCATACGGACACTAGTTGTTTCCTCGGTGCTCCCCGGGGCAGCAGAATCACTGGAGGATAGCAGAATCTTCAAACGAGCGGCTGCCGCGTCTGGCAAAGGTCGCCGTCCAGGATATGGTCATAGGGATGGCATCGACGACTCTGATGAGTCAGACAGTGACGACTCGGCACCAGGTTCTCCTGCGATTCCGGCGCACTTGCTTTCTGGTACTGCGCGCACAAGAGGAATGAGGGGTGCAGCAACTGCGGCGCAAGCTGCTATGCGAGGAAACATTGCACGTTCGGCAACCCCAGAGGCATCGAACCTCCATCACCACGAAACGCGTACTTTTGGTCGCAAGTTGGGTGGTAGGGACTATCGAGAAGAAAGCATTGACAATGCTCCGCCCACACTTATCGTCAAGCTTTCGATACCTCGAGATCGATTTCGGCAATTTATGAGAGACCAGAGGAACAGGGGGAAGCCAGCACCACCTGCACCGCCCGATCACGTATCTCACCGACGATCAATGAGTGGAACTCCGGGCCGGAGCACACCGGCGCCTGGCGCGATGGGCCCACCCACTACGCCCGCGACCGCTACTCATCACCAGCAACAGCAACAGCAACAGCAACAACAACAACAACAACAACAACAACAACAACAACAACAACAACAACAACAACAACAACAACAACAACAACAACAACAACAACAACAACAACAACAACAACAACAACAACAACAACACACACTGAAGCCGCATGGGA
>JAABUK010001032.1_pt1 | contig 55286 bp, 52 predicted proteins | sample 5559141 | NCBI WGS metagenome assembly JAABUK01 (sample SAMN10711869, study PRJNA513367) | rock metagenome | isolation source: Antarctica rocks | place: Antarctica: Victoria Land, Pudding Butte nord | collected 2016-01-03 | reverse complement strand
TTCTCGCTTGACTCATAGCGCAGTCTCTGTTGTCTTCAATTGTGCTTTCTTCTCTTGTAGCTTTTGAAGTTCTCTCTCAACGTCTGACTTGTTCTGCGCATCAATGACATCTCGAATGATCATGTATTCATTTGACAGCGATTGAAGTAAGACTTGAAAGTGACGTTCTGACTTGAATAGATTGCTCATGTCATTCTGTGTTGCAACGATCTTTCGAGTCAGCTTGATGAGATGTGTTCATGTCTTTTCAATAGAGATATTCGTCGACATTCTGTAGTCAATAAAGTTCATCAGATATTGTCTTTCAGTGATTTGTAGCTTCTCTTTGTATTTGTAGCTCAGAGTATTTCAAACCTCTTTTGCTGACATCTTGTCTGCAGTGTGTTCTTGATCATCGATGATGATGCAGATGATCAGTCAGTAGTGAGCTTTCATGTCAATCTTTTGACTTTCGAAATCGAGAGATTGAATTTCGCTGATGATGTCGATGACGCTGTCGAGTGTGTTCAAGTCAGGCTTGCCTTCAATGATAAATCACAAGTCTTTTTCAATGAGTCATCTCTTCATGAGAGAAAATCATTGATCGCAGTTCTTGCAAGTGAGAATGAAAACAGATCATCATTTGACGAAGAAGTCATCGAAGTTCATGACGTTGATGTAGACTCAGCTTGTTGTTAAAATCGAAGAATAAAATAAGAATATTAAATAGATTGACGAGTGAAGTGAAGAGAATGTAATCTCGTCAGTGATGATGAAAATTTTATGCGTTCTTCGACGCGTTCAAGTATGTCTATTTGTTCGCTTTCTTGAAAACTCGTAGTAGACTGTTGATTTGATGTGAGTGCTTATTTATCTTCTTGTGAGATGCGTAGTAAGCTGTCGAATTTCACTGAACTTCTTTAAGTCAATGTACTTATTTGTCTTCTTGTGAGATGCATAGTAAGTGATCGCTGATTGCTCATTTGAATAAGTCTTGTATCGAGTTGTCGAGCATTAAATGCTTAAAATGTTTCGATCTAATTACGTTGAAAGCTTCTTGCTAATCAAGACTCATAATCTATTGAAAGAGTAGAGTGAACAGTATTACATATGATGAAATCTATGCAGATTATAAAGAGAAGTCGTAGACTGCTCTATCTATATACTGCTAATGTGACTGAGTCGCGACGCGTGATCTTTTTCCTGACGCTAGTCTACAAAGAGCTGCTAGAAATGAGTCTGTCATCGCACTTCTCAACAAAAGTGAACAATCTTCTCAGTATATGAGTAGAAGTCAAGCTCTTCTGTTTCGTGATTGTTTTATGACTTGAGAGTAGAACAATTGATTTCTGACTAGAAGTGAAATTCGAAAATCGAAGAAAATTGATTTACATATTTATTACTAGGTTGATTTTGTTCATTCATGTTTTTTCAAGAATCATTTGATGTTGATTTAATCGAGTGATTAACATAAAGACTGTGTTAATTGTATGATCTTGAACAGTCAGATTTGAATAAATGACATGAGTAATGAGTTTCTTAGCATAATGATCGTTGAATTCTTGAATTGACTTCGCTTTGATCAAAGTTAGAGACTTGATTTGCAACTGATCTAGATTAATTACGTCAAGTCGAGTACTTGAGTTTGAGTCAAGTACTCAGCTCGTCAAGACTCGATTCAAGTCAGAATTCTTGACTTGAGTATTCAAGTCAAGTTGAGATGTTCAATTCAAGTATTTGACTTGAGTCAGAGAATTGAAATTGAGTATCGACTCGAAATTTTCGACTTGACTCGTCAAGACATGAAGATAGATAGATAGATATTTTATTATGACTTTCTATTATGACTTTCTATCATAGCTTTTCTTCATGACTCTTCTTCATGACTTTTCTTCATGACTTTCCTTCATGACTTTCTATCAAACAACCTTCATAGTTTCTCGTCATGACTCTCTATCATAGCTCTTTATCATAGTCTTCTACCAAAGCTCTTTATCAAACAATCTTCATGTTTCTCTTTATGTTTTTCTTCATGTTTCTCTTCATGTTTCTCTTCATGTTTCTCTTCATGTTTTTCTTTATGACTTTCTACCAAAAAGATAATGCAAAAAGATAATGCAAAGGCGAAAAATCGGAAAAATTTCTATATTTAACTCTCTTGACGTCATATTCGATTTCTTAACAAGTTGAGTCGAGAACTCAAATCGAGTATCAACTTGAGATCAATATCAGATCAAGTCAGAATGTTGAAATCAAGTATTTGAGTTGAGTCAGAAGATTGATATCGAGTACTTGAGTTGAATCAGAAGATTGATATTAAAACTTGACTTAATGATCAGTTTAAACTGATCACAAACAATCTGCGTAATCACTTCATCAATGAATGAATAGTCAGCAGCTTTGATGTCAATCAATGACTTTAATGAGTAACTAATTTCATTGCTAGAAAGTACACATTCAGTAGTCAAAGATTCAGAAGCAAAAGAATCATCTGATATGCTTGTTGTTGAAGAAATTAACATCTCTTTCATCACGTCTTTGATGAAAGTCACTAGTTTTTTGCCTCGCTATTTTCTGAAGAAGAAGACATTTTCTCATTCTTTTTATTCTTCAAAATGATGATTTCATGTAAATGAAGAATGAATGCACAAGATGTCAAGATATTAATCTTGTTCTGAGAACAGTTCTTGAATAAGTGATCTAAAGTCTTGCAGATATAGCAGACGATAAATGATCTGACTGACTCAAAGATAGAAAAGATAGTTGACTTAACATATTTGATTATCGAAGTCATCACTGCTGACAGAAAAGTAACGCGTTTGTCAGATACGATGATGATCTTGACAATGAGAGTTCTTTGTTCGCTGCGTAGCTGATAGTTTGCTCGCTGTTTATTATTCACTTCTTGAAGAAAGCTCTTGAAATGATGAAGTGAAGCAAAGTCTTCAGAACATACTGACAGAGCATTCTGCAAGCGATTGTTGATCTTATTTTGAAGATCATTCATTAAAGTGCGATCATCATAGTCTAGATAGCTGAATAGCTTCATAAAGTTGAAGTAGAAAACGTTGAATAACTTGTCTGCTTGTCTCAGAACGTTGTACTTGCAACGACACTTTTGATTCTTATTCTGATTTTCATAGATTTCTTCTAAATGCTTGAGTAGCTTGTAGATTGAGATGTAAGAATGCAAAGCATCATGACGACATTAAGCGAAGATATGCTCAGCAGCGTCATCTTCTAGTCTAAATATCACATAGACAATGCAGATAGTCTCATTGATGAAGTGATCAACATTTGTCTGAAGCTTGTTGTTTATCTTGATTCTTCAGCTATCTTATGTTGATTCATCTTCGTCAATGAATACAAATGAGTTTGAAAACTTGAAAGACTTGTGATGATCATTATCAAATAAAGTGAATGATTCACGTCAAGTATGATTCTCGATAGATTAACGAGATAAAGATTTCGTAGAAACTCAAGATTCAGTAAACTGATGAGATCGAGACTGATTTGCTGAATGTGATACTTCTTTAAGTTTATTCTTGAGATTCAACATCTTCTCTTGATAGTGTTTGTTTGTCTCTTCTAGAGTGTCTATGATCATCTGTTTGATCTTTAGTTGATTCAATCTCTTGTGTTACGAAGCATGTCGAGATGAAATAGAGTCTAGTCAATAGGCTCTAGAGATTTCGATATGTGAACAAGGAACAACGATGTTTCGAATCGAAATATGCTGAAACATTTCATCTATTCGAGCTCTGGCAAATCGACTACTTCGTCCCTTTGTTCGCCCTACTATAGATACAGCTCGAAACCGTCTTCTTTCTTCTGTATTCTTAGTTTTCTAGTTAAAGCTACCTCTATTGATCAAACATTCTATTCAGCTACGCACTACCTCGCTGCAGTGTGGTTAGATTCTAGGCACGGTTTCAACATTAAACTAAGAATTCGTTAACCCTACGATACGAGTATCAATATTCATTCAAGACACTCGACGAACAACGAAACGAGTCTAAAGAAATTTGTTTATCTGATGATTGATGACTTCGAAAGACAGAACAACATCAGAAAGTCAATAGAATCAACGACAAGGCTGTTGAATTGCTAGAGAATCTACCGCTCATTCAGTAGCATCGATTCACTCGATCAATAGAATCAACGAAAACATATGATCGTTGATTGCTAAAGAATCACAAACCTCAACCTCTCTTTCCAAAAAGCTCGTGAATCAGTCGAGTCAAAATAATCTGTGCCATCAAATTCGATTCGACTCGATTCAAATTCAGGTCAATTTAGTGAGTCTGCTACAAAGGCAAGTCAATAGTCGACCTCTTTGATGAGCTAGTCGATTTCCTTCTAGTGAGCCTGTTACAAAGACGTTGTCAATGCAATGATCTACCTATTCACATCGCTCTACCTATCAGTGAACCGGCCTATCTCGTGTTTCTGTGTCAACTAGTGAGTCTGCTTCAATGACACGATCAGAATCGACCTCTTCGATGAGCTAGTCGATCTTCTTCTAGTGAGTCTGCTACAAAGACGCTGTCAATGCAATGATCTACCTACTCACATCGCCCTACCTATCAGTGAACCGACCTACCTCGTGTTCCTACGTCAAATAGTGAGCCTGCTACAATGATCGCTCTTTCCCTCTCATAGTGAGTCTGCTACAATAGACATTTCGATGGTCTGAAAGATCAATAGAAAGGTTGATAGAAAGGCGAGCGTCGAGCTCTACGTCAGTGCTATGAACTACACTACAAGTCATAGAGACATGACTTTTAAAGAGAAGAGAGTAATGTTACGAAGCGTGTCGGGATGAAATAGAGCCTAGTCAATAGGCTCTAGGGATTTCGATATGTGAACAAGGAACAACGATGTTTCGAATCGAAATATGCTGAAACATTTCATCTATTCGAGCTCTGGCAAACCGACTACTTCGCCCCTTTGTTCGCTCTACTATAGATACAGCTCGGAATCGTCTTCTTTCTTCTGTATTCTTAGTTTTCTAGTTAGAGCTACCTCTATTGATCAAACATTCTATTCAGCTACGCACTATCTCGCTGCAGTGTGGTTAGATTCTAGGCACGGTTTCAACATCTTGTCATGTTCAACTTAAACAATGATTCACTGCTTGTTAAGTTTCAAAGTCATGTCTCATTGAGATTTAAGCTTGTTTAACATCTTAATGATCTTGTTTGACTGATCATGAGCTCATTGACGAAGCTGTTCTTCTGTCTTGATGTTTCATGAAGTATCAGCGTTCTTGACGTTGACTGAAGCATTGAAAGAAATAAGAAAAACTCATTTACTAGCAATGCTTCTAAGCAGACGAGTTGTTTGTGACTCAACTGATTCAGAGTCGTGTGTCATTGTAAAAGATTGAAGATAAAGATAAATAGATAAATTTGATTGTGATAAAGTTGAGTGATTGATTTGATAAATTTGAGTAAATTTGAATGTGTGTTTTGATGAAAGTAATTTGAAGAATTTCTTGCGAATTTTCTGAATAGAAGTAGATTATTTTGTATCATCTACACGTCGATAGCAGAGTAGTTGATTAGCATTTATTTACTGTTAGAAATCGGTTTAAAGCAAGTCATAAAGATGTCATTTAACTAATAAATAAATGCTAAGAAAGAAAAGTATCTACAGAAAAGAACTCAATTCTTATATGTGTGTTTCTCAGCTCTGTGCTAGACTTGATTGAGTTGACGTCTTACACATATGATGCAGAGACTCAATGACATCACTTTTAAATCAGATTCTCGCTAGATTCAATTAGAATGAAATCAGACGAAGAATAGTTGAAGAATAAACGAAGACTAGAATTGTAACAGCTACAACATTGAGTTGAACAAGACTCAGAGATTTTTCTAAAAGACTTGAACAGTCTTCGAACTTAATGAGATCTAGATGTGAAAGCTTGTGAGTTATTTGACAAGATATCAAGCGAACAAATATGAAAGACTCGCTTTGAAGAAATTGATCAAGCAAAGAAACGATTGAATCAATTGAATCAAACACTTCAGAACAAATTGACTGAAGCACAACATCAACTGCAAGTGACTAGAGAAATCACTTCATTGACTTCTACTTTTTTCACATTCAGCAAGTGATTTTAAAAGCTTTCAAATTCATCTCTGTTTACTGATGAAAAAGAATCTATCTGAAATGATTGATAGAAATAGATTTGTCATCAAGTTAGAATTGAGTTGAGTTGAGAAAGATCAACTCAACTTAAGTCTGAGTTTGAGTTGAATTGCTTGAACTCAATTTTTGTTACTAAAAATAGTATACTTTTTCTCTTTTTTTCCAAATTTTTTTTTTTGCAATCAATTTTGCAATCAATTTGATAGAAAATTTGATAGAAAGATTGGTGAGAAATATGATAGAAAATATAGTGAGAAATATGATGGAAATATGGTGAGAAATATGATAGAGAGTGTAGTAGAGAATATGATAGAAAATATAATGAGAAACATAGTGAGAAATATAATGAGAATATGGTAGAAAATATGATAGAAAACATGATAAAGAATATGATGAGAAATATAGTGAGAAATATGATGAGAAATATGATAGAAAACATGGTAGAAAGTTTGGTAGAAAGTTTAATAGAAAGTTTGATAGAAAGTTTGATCACTTTGATAAAGAATTTGATAGAGAATTTGATAGAAACTAAATCTGCAATTGAGTTCAAGTTAACTCGTCAAGTTGACTGAGTTGAGTCGAAAGTTTAACTTAACTCGATTGAGTTAAGTTGACTCTTCTCAACTCAACTCAACATTGAAACTCAATCTGAATTGAGTTAAGCAACTTGAACTTGACAGCAGATTTAGAAAGAAAAAGATTCGTGACAAGCTAGAAATCAACGTCGATCATTTCGACAACGACAAAGCTATACTAGTCTACATTCATTCTTGAATCAGCGAAAATGCAGTCAAAATCACTTTAGTCAGACGTCAGCGAGATTCATTGAACTTCTATTCAATGATCAACGATCTACTAGATGAACTTGCTCAACTATATGATGATTTTGACAAAGAGACAAATTTTCGAAGAAAGTATGCTAATCTCTCTCAAGAAAAGAGCAAATTCAGCGACTTTTATTCAATGTTTCAACGTCTGTTCTTTTATTTAGAATATCACGAAAAACAATTAATCATTAATTTACAAGACAAGATAGTTTATCATCTTCATGCAGCTTGAAGTAGTTATTATGAGTCTGCATAGAGTGAATCATATGAATGTATTCTAACTAGAAGTTCAAAGCTGAAGAAGAAAGAAGATGCAACATGTTGTGAGTTTTACTCATGAAGACACGCTAGGTTGCTAGCGTGTCAACATCAGCTCTATACTAGTCTATAATAGTCTGACATGATTTATGTTAAACTAACTTGAAGTGCACGATCACAACATTACTTCTTCTCTTCATTTAGCAATGTTCTCATTGCTGCAGTTCAGTCGATCTTTCTTGAGTTAATTTCTATCTTGACTTGTTTGAATAATGTTCATGAAAGTCATTGATGACTTTCAAGCAATCTTCGAATTCACTTTCATCGACGTTGTATCAATGTAGATTGACGTCGTATTCTTTTCAATTGACATGATATTGTAGTCATTTGTCTCGTTCATAGTGTCTGAAGTTCAATATATTCTTCACTTTTCATTCATCTTTGTCTTCAATTACTATAGAATCAGACGACTCATTTCATTGTTTTTCTAAAGCATCTTTTGAATCTAGTTGCAGCAGATTTGACGCAAACTTCGAATGAATCTTCATAGTTGACAACAGTTTCAATTGATATGCATGTTCAATCTTGATCAGAATCTTGAAGAGTTCTAGCATCTTATCGTCTAGCTTCTTTGATGATCGTGAAATCATTATGTTTCTAGAATTCAGAAACATCATGTCATCTATCTTGTAAATCATTTTCTTTCAATGCTTGTTAATCTGTTTCTTCATTGTGACTCTGACTCTTGCTAAGACTTGCTTGATCAATGCTAGTGATCATTTCATGTGTTCAAATATATTCTCTGCTTTGTCTGCTTCGATTCTAGCTTGAGTGATCTCATATTCAATTGAGTTCAAATCGAAGCTCATATGAGAGTGAAAGTTCTTATTCAGAAAGAACGTTGACTGTTCTATTAACGATGAAATAGCATTGTTATTGACAAATTCAATCATAAATAATCAGAAGAATCAATTATCTTGCATATATGAGCAATAACTTCGTAAATATCATTTCACATTCTGATTTGCTCTTTCTGTTTGATCATTGATTTGCAAATGATAGTCTGTGAATAGTTTCATCTTGATGTTGAGTCTCAGACATAGAGACTTTCAGACAATCAATATGAATTGTGAATCACGATTGAACACTATTGATCTTGATAGTTCATGAGTTCTGAAGACTCATATCAACAGTAGCTTGACTGTTTGTTCTGCGAAGGTTTCTTTGTCATCTGATCAACATGATATATAATGTTGTTTCTTAGACAATTGATCTATGACTGTCAGAATCGCGTTGTTTTCATCACTTTCTGATAGATCAATAATGAAGTCTAATGATATGTTTTATCATTGCTGTTCAAGTATAAGCAATGACTTCAGCAGTTCATTGATTCAATCTTTCGATGCTTTTGACCTACGACAAACGTAATAGTTTTGAATGTAACGCTTGATCGTCGTTCTCATCTTCGATCAGCAATATGATCATCTCAGCAAGTTCAATGTTCAATTCATGTCAGAATGATCATTGATCAAAAGATCATGTGCTTTTCTTATCAATCAAGTGATCATTGACTGAGAAACTCATAGTTTATCATCTTTTCAGAGTACTTCATCAAGTACTTTGCAATTGTCTAGATTAATATCTTGACAAGTTCTTCTGTTCTGTTTCATGACTATTTGAATATTGAAGCACAGTTGATTCATTTGATTTTCGACTATAATTTGATTCTGAATAGAAATCATTTCTTCAGTCGAATTTTCGTTAACATTCGATTCTTGTTTTGAATCTGAGTCAAATCTGAGCAAGATCTGAGTTAGATCTTGATCAGCTTTCTGATCATCTTCTTGATCAGCTTTTATTAACTGCAGCTTAAATTTGTCTTTTGACAATAGCATCTGATGCTGATATAGCTTTTGATCATCATTTACTTTAACTGACTTGACGTCTGACATTCTGATCAGCGCGTTGACTTTCAGATTCTGTTTTCTCGACTGATATATGATCTTGAAGTTATATTCAGATAACTTCTCAGCTCATTTAGCTTGTCATTGAGTCAGTTCTTTGATGATCATGAAGTACTTCAAATTCAGATGATCGATGAAGATCTTGATTGAAATATTCGTACATTTCAATTTGAGACATTAATGTTTTAAACAGCGAATAATGATCAGCAGTTCTTTGTCATAGATCTCGTAGTTGCATTCTGCGAAAATTATGTTCTTGCTATAGAAAATCACTGAATGTAGAATGTCTTCATCATCATACTGAGACAATACTTCGTCGTTCACATAGTTCAAGAAGTTCGTTTTCAGAATAGCTTTTCTGATCAAGTTGAAATGCTTCAGAACGAGAACTGTCATCATCTGTTGCTTTAGTTCTTCAAAGATTGTCTGACAGATCTCTGTTCATTCAAAGAGATGATTTTTTCAAGTCAGCTTTATCATGAGTTGAACAATCTTTGAGAAGTTCTTTATGAATTGTCGATAGAAATTGCAGAAGTCAATGAAGATCTGCACATGAGTCAACGATTGCAACACTTCTCAGCTTCGAATCACATCTACTTTTCAAGAGTTCATTCGTAGATCATTGATGAATATCAGTAGTTTAAGAAACGAGGTTTTCTGAATCTTGAATTTGCACTTGTCAATGTTTATCTGCAAGTCGACTTCACGAAGCTTGTTTAACACTTCTTTCACATGAGTTCTATGTTTCTTCAAGATCTTACTGTAGATAAGAATATCATTCAAATATGTCTGACAGAATTTATGCAGACATTCAAACAATACATCGTTGATATAGTGCTGAAAGAACGCAGATTCATTGATCAATTCAAAGAGCATTACTCTATACTTGTAGATGTCAAAGAAAGTAACAAAAGTAGTTAAATTCTCGCTTTCTGAACTCATTCGCAGTTTATTGAACGCAGCGATAATGTTAAGTCAAGTCAGATACTTACTGTCTTGAATTCAAGCTAGTACTTCGTTTATCAAAAGTATTGAATAACGATTTCTTTTGATCAGAGCATTTAGTTTTTAATAGTCTATGCAAAAGCAAAGACTATCATCTTTCTTTTCAACAAATAGTATTGACGAAGCGAAGAGAACTTTGCTGAATGTAATAAACTTCTTCTTCAAGTTTTCTTTTAAATACTTCTTGATCTTCTGCAACTTGTGACTTGACATGAAATACAATCAACTTCTAGAAGACTGATTCTCATCTTCTAATTCAATCTTATGATCGTATGATCAATGCAAAGACAACTGCGTTGTCTTTTCTCTATCAAAAACATTCAGAAAGTTGTAATAAATTATCAAAAGTTTCTTCTTCAGTTCATTTAATGACATGACAGAGATCATTTCATTCAGTTTCGCGAAATCTTTGACTGAGCTAAGCGCTTTGTTGATTTCACTAATGATCAAGAAAAAGATCTTGATCTTTTTATTCTTGACTAGAGTTTGATACACAGCGACTTCGATCATGACAATATTAACAAGTTTCTTTTTCTCAGTTAACTGAAAGAAACAAAGTTGATCGAGATTAACTTAAGTGCTTTGCTTTGCTGTGAAAGCAGATTTAATGAATCTATTTACTGGTTTCTGATTCAAAGATTTCTTCAAGATGATCATTGATGTAACAATCAAGTTCAAGTTCTTTCATTTCATTTTGCAAGTCTCGTTTGACTCAGATTTGTGAAATGTTGATTGACTGCTTGCTTTCAAAACAACAGATTTTGATGTTCAAATCTTCAATGATGATATTAATCAATCATTTGCAGAATTTACCAAAATTTGATTTCTTTTCAATCAAAGATTTTCAATGATTATCTTGTGCTGATTTAAACAAGTTATTAATAAAGACATCATTTTATTCTTGTGTTCTTGAATCATGATTAATGTATACAGAGCGTGTGTAATTGACTTTCAATCAGAAATTTCATCATACGATTGAATTGACTTTGATTTTGACAGCGATATTGACTGAATATCAAAGCATTCACATAGCTCTAACATCAAAGATTCATTGATGAAAGTCATGTCAATGACTTCAGTATTTATCAGAGCGAAGAATCTGAATATCTTTTCTAAACTACTCAAGATGACGTCAACAGTGAACGACTTGAAATCAAATGAATCATCAGACATGCTGATGAAACAAAATATGAGTATATTGCTCTCAGTCACTACTTTGATGAAAGCAGGTCGTTTTTCAAATTCGCAGCGATCTCATGCACTTAAGTCGTCTTGAAACAGTCATATGCTCTATGTTCTGACTTCTTGCATTTGAAGCAAAGTTCTTTCTTAAATAACTCTTTCTGAATAAAGTTGAGATTTGATCTTCTGAGTTTCTTTCACGCAGAAACTGATGACGTAGGTCGAGCAGATGAAGTGCTAGCGACAGAGCGAGCAGCTGAAATCGCTGAGACTTTGATGATTGATCAAATGTTCAATTCAGTCAATCTAACATTGACTTGCATGCAGATGTTGATAAACTTGTTCAAATTCGTGATTCATTCATTGAGTGTTGCTCGTTAAAGGTCTGAGCTGATCTTATGCTGAAGATTATTTAGTAAAGTCTCATTATTGTATTCTAGTTCTGCGCTGAATCTTTGAAATTTCATTCAAAATTCATGAAAGAAGATCTTGTTTTGATACAGCTTCAAGTACTGTCGTTGAGTCATGTGACAATGATTAAAATTGTTGTACATCTTATCAATGATCAATAGTACTTCTTTGACTTCTAGAAATGAGTTCAAGAAGATATTTTGCATGCGAGAAGCTATGTGCTTGATCGCAGCTTCACTGACTCGACTTTCAATGTAGACAATCTTCAACTCTTCGATAAAAAAGTGATTCTTGTTTGCCTTCAGCTTATTTTGCATTCGCGATAGTCAATTGTTTACATTCTGCAATGAATCTTCAAACAGTGAAAAGTTCAATAATTTGATCAATTTCAAGAAACAATCTTCAAAGATTGAAGTGCTTTGTCAACTTGATGCAGTTTCTAAATGATGTATAATCACGTTCTTGTTTCTCATCTCTTTCTGCAGACGCATCTGCGCAGCTTTCAACATGATGTTTATCTCGTTGACATCTTCTAACATTTGAATCATGTCATTGTGAATCTTGATTTCAATATCATGCTGTTGACATATGTACTTAATAAAGACAACAATGTCATCTGCTTCATGAGTGTTTATTCAAGCATTCAGTTCAGTGCTGATGCTGATCTTGATCATTTCGTGATCAAAAAGCAACGTGTTTATGTTCTTTTCTTCTGTATTTGACAACGCATTCATGTCTTCTTCTTCTGATGCTGTTCAATTCTGTGATAAAAGTGATTTTCTTTTAACATTTCAAAAGTCATAGTGAGCAATGCTCACTGATTTTGATTCTGTGCTTCTAGTCATGATATGAGTAGAAAATTGCTGATTGAGATTTTGATGTTACTTTATTGAACTTTCTGAGTTCAAGTACTGCTGAAATTTCTGATTTCTGATGATGAGTTCAATAAAAAGTTAATCAAGAGCAACGCGTTCATGTTCTTTGATTCTGATTCTATCGAAATTTCTGGTTTCTATCAAGCTTTCTGAACTCAAGTTCTGATTCTGCTGTTGAAATTTCTGGTTTCAACTTCTGATTTGAGTTGTGTAGCTTGTTTTTATATCGTTTACACGTCAATAGCAAGATTAATGAGCTTTGAACTAATGTTATGAGTCTGCATAGAGCGAATCATATGAGTGTATTCTAACTAGAAGTTCAAAGCTGAAGAAGAAAGAAGATGCAACACGTCGTGAGTTTTACTTACGAAGACACGCTAGATCGCTAGCGTGTCAACATCAGTTTTATACTAGTCTATGATAGTCTGACATGATTTATGTTAGACTAATTCAAAGTGCACGATCGCAACATTTCTTGATTCAAAACATAAACATCATTTCTTTTCAAGTTCTGATAAATAAATAAAAAAGAATCATACAAAGATATTTGCTATGTTCATTAAAGACATTGATAGAGAAATTGTCTACAATACTCAATGCAAACTAGATGTTATAAACATCTTCTTTATTAATGAAATGACTCAGAATCTGAAAGATATTAAAGTCAAGTTATTATCAAAATATCAGAATTTTCTAGATGTCTTTGATTGAGTTCAAGCAGACAAGCTATCGTTTCATCATTTGTATGATCATAAGATAAAGCTTACTAGTGACGTAATGCTTTCTTGCTGTTGAGCATATTGAATGTCTCTTTACAAGCTTCAGAAAGTAAAGAAATATCTGAATGAGAATCTTTTCAAAGAATTTATAACTTTTAGCAAAGCTTCATATTTCTCACTCATTCTGTTCATCTTAAAAGCAAATAAAGATTTACGATTTTGCGTTGACTATCAAAAGCTCAATGCTATTATCAAAAGAAATCACTATTCTTTATTGCTCATAAATGAAGTGATTGAAAAAATAGTTGATTGCAAACATCTGACTCAATTGAATATTATTTCAACGTTCAATAAACTACAAATGCATTCTGATAGTGAGAACTACACTATCTTTATTATCGCGTTAGAAGCATATAAGTCAAAAGTGCTACTCTTTGAACTTATTAATGATTCTGTCTCATTTCAGCAGTATATGAATGATGTTTTATGTAGACTGATTGCATCAAGTCAAGTACTTGAGTTCAAGTCAAGTACTTGACTCATCAAGACTTGATTCAAGTCAGAATTCTTGACTTAAGTATTTAAGTCAAGTTGAGATGTTCAACTCAAGTATTTAAGTTGAATCAGAGAATTGAAATCAAGTATCGATTTGAAATTTTCAACTTGACTCGTCAAGACATGAAGATAGGTAGATAGATATTTTATTATGACTTTTTATTATGACTTTTCTTCATGACTTTTCTTCATGACTCTTCTTCATGACTTTTCTTCATGACTTTCTATCAAACAGTCTTCATAGTTTCTCGTCATGACTTTCTATCATAGCTCTCTATCATAGCTTTCTATCAAAGCTCTCTATCAAGTGATCTTCATGTTTTTCTTCATGTTTTTCTTTATGTTTCTCTTCATGTTTCTCTTTATGACTTTCTATCAAAAAGATAATGCAAAAAGATAATGCAAAGGCGAAAAATTGGAAAAATTTCTATATTTAGCTCTCTTGACGTCATATTCAATTTCTTGACGAGTCGAGTTGAAAACTCAAATCAAGTATTGACTTGAAATTGATATCAGATCGAGTCAGAATGTTAAAATTGAGTATTCAAGTTGAATCAGAAAATTGATGTCAAGTACTTAAGTCGAGTCAGAAGATTGATATTAAAACTCGACTTGATGATCAGTCTAAATAAATCATATTTTATTATCAACTTATGTCAGACGAAAATGATATAAATCTAGTCTGCAAAAGTCTAGATTACTCTTTTTGATAGAAAATGCTTGATGCAATTACTTTATATTTCATGTATCAAAGTAGTTGCATTATCTTGCTCAGAATAGTAATGACTGATCTTAACTTATTGTTTTGCACATCAAGAAAAGGTAAAACAGATAGTGATTTGATAAGAAATGCTGTACTTCTCTGAAACAATGTTGTTTTCTGTGCAATCTTCAAGCGCAAAAGAGTTCGATTTCGATTTTTGTGTCAGTACACAGTCTTTTGTACTGTTCTGAAGTTGATTGATGACTTGTTCTTTTCATGTGAGTTTGCTCTTTAATTTATCAATCAAATTACTGTCTGAATTGATGATTCTTTCTTCTGCGTTGATGAACTCTCGTTTCGCCGTCGATTTTGGCCTGCGTAAGCGCGAAAAATTTCAATTTTCGATTTTTGACTTTTGATGCAATCATCTGTGAAGCTATTGAGTCGAATGAGAACTTGTTTTGATTGTACAATTATGCTTTATAACTTGTCGATTGATTTGATATATCATATGCTTCGATAAATCGCTGTTGTCAAATGTTCAAAAATTTATGCATTTTTTGTATATGAAAGAATTCTATCATCTTATTTAATAACTTCTTGCTTGACTTTTTCTGCTTCAGATTTTTTTGCTGATAGCATGACTAAATTATCAACATTAAAGAACTTAGACTTATGTTTTCAATTATAGTACTTTGTCTAAGCATTGATCGCGTTTTATCATCATTGCATCAACGTGTTTTGCACATCTTGCAGCATTTCAATGCATTCTTTTGCTGTTAACACTTCTTCTTTCATAGCATCATTCTTAATGTATATATCAAAGATTGATTTGTAATTATACATGATTTTAAAGAGACTACAGTTCAACGAAGTATGCTTTGCTTAATGATACATGAACTCAACTATGAGTAGAAACGTAGCTCAGTCATCTTGCTTTTCTGAACAATATATTCATAAATAATGTTTCAGCATCTGATTCTGTCATTCTGTCTAATCATCTGTTTGCGAATGAAAGACAGTGCTTAGTCATCATTTCATCTTTGCATGAAAGTAGATCTTTGATCAGAATGTACTGATAAATAAACTATCTTTATTAATGATTATATCATTTGAAATCTCATATCTTAGAACAATCTTCTCGAAGAACAACTTTGCTAACTCTACAACAGTCAGAGTTTTCTTCATAAACAGATAATGCATCATCTTCATGTAGTGATCAACTATCACAAGAATTAAGTCATACATGACTTCTTTTCATTTACTAAACGACAGATCTGTTATGAAATTCATAGTGATTTCTTTTCAGAGACTCATTGATTGAAATAATGATCTCAACTTGTCATATGATAGATGATGTTTCATCTTTACTCTTTGACAAATGTCACAAGTATTTATATACTCTTTGACATTCTTGATCATACTTTTTCAGTAATATTTGCAATTTAATAGCTTGCTGATCTTGTCAGCATCAAAATGTTTTATTAATGAATCATTATGATGATGTTTTAATAACTCTTCTCTGATAGAAAGATCTTTTGAAACATACAACACTTTGTTGTACTTTATCATTTCTTGATTATTCAATGTTCAAGCTTCAACATCACGCTTTTGTATATTCATCATTTTGCTCACTTGCAACTTTACATCAAATTTATCTTCTTGCTGTAGAGTCTTGATAAGCTTGACTACAAATTTACTACTAAAGTTATATATCATTTTATGAATTGTCAATACTCTGACAATTGCATGTGAAACGAGTTGTTTGCAATCAACAGTTTCAGCAACAGAATTAAGCTGTTTCTCAGCTACGTTGTGATCTTTATAAGTCAATGTTTTATCATCATGTCTTTTTAAGTTTTTACGCTCAGATTGAGAAATTCTATCTCTTAAGAAATGTACTTTGTTTAAATGCATTTCTTGCATTGCTAAAGTCATGACTTTCAGCAGCATACTTCTGACATGCGCTGCTGAACATGTACTCATGTTTTCATTAACATTGTGAACAGACATTTTCTTGACTTCATTAATCATTCATGTACAGTAGATTTCATCTTATGATCTGCTTTCAACATGTTTCGCTGAATATCTTCTTTTACTGATACTGTGAATGAACATCTTCTTGACATCATTTATCACTCATGTTCATCAATGAGTTTCATCTTGCAGTCTGCTTTTGACATGTTCTGCTGAATATCTGTTTATACTTATACTGTGAATGAATGTCTTCTTGACATCGTTAATCACTTGTATACAGTATAGTTCTCTGATTGCTACGAATATAAAGTTATTTAAGCTTTCTATTCTAGTCAGCTTTCGCTGCAAAGTAAGCAACAAATGATTTGCAAAGATGTTCTTACTCTTATAGTCAGATCATCTCAATGATGCATCAATCAAGTTTGTCTTTTCTGATCTATGTATTATTTCAAAGTCACAAATTAATAATCTTATGATTCATCTGACTTGTCTTTCGTTTAGCTTTTGAACATTCATAAAACTTTTCAGATTATTATGATCAGTCAGAACTTCAATAGTATGATAATTGTCTTTCACATAATGTCATTAATGTTTAAACATCACTACTATGATTAGAAGTTTCTGATCATGCATCTCATAATTTCTTTCAACGTCTATCATTATTCTGAATCAGAATATAATTAAATGTCACTGATCTTCATCATCTGACTGAGACAAGATACTTACAACTGCATAATTGAATGCATCAATCTTGATGCATATATGTTGCTTTGAGTCAAAGTGTCTCAATATAAACGTTCTCATAAAGACATCACAAAGCTGATTAAATGCTTGTTTCACTTTGTTTGATCATATAAATAAGCTTATTTTCACATCTTTTACATTATCTTTCAACAGTTCTGTTTAAAGACTTTGCTATCTGAGAGTAGTAATGTATAAAACGTCAATAGAAATTGATGAATCTCAGAAAAACTTGTATTTCTTGATACATCTTTGATCTGAATCACGTTTTGATGATGTCTATTCTACTTAGATTCATTGAAATGTTCTTTGTAAATATGACAAATTCTAGAAAGTTTACTTTAGTGATGAAGAATGCACACTTCTTTAAGCTAGCATATAACTTGAACTTTCTTAGTTTTTTCAGAATCTGCTTCACATGATTTATGTGATCAGTCTTCTCTACAAAGAAGATTAAAATGTCATTCAGATAAACAACATAAAAGTTATTTAAAAGCTTTGTCAAGATTTTATTAATATAAGTTTGAAAGATGATAAATGCATTGATTAAATTAAATGATATGATCATATATTCAAAGTAATCATAATGAGTATGAAACGTTGTTTTTCACTCGTCTTCATGTTGAATTCTGAAACAATGAGATCGACAACGAGATTTATTTGTATGAGATGCTGACTACAAATCTTCTGCAAGCTATGCTTGTCAGAAGAGCTGAACAATCTCATCAACATCGACAAAGCAGTAACAGCGCTTTACTCATGCATTGAACTTACACACAGTTGAAAAGCGAGATAATAACAACGCAGTCATCAACGTGTTGAAGCTTGCATATACACAGAAGAACAGCAATGTCTTTGCATACATGCTGCAACTTACATATGACATATACATATATATTATGAAGGCACGACTCAGCTTTTGCGCACATACAGACAAATGTGATGCAGTAAATTGATCGATTTTTCGCATTTTCAGGTCGATTTACATGCAGCGCAATCACACACAAAGCAGTAACAGCGCTTTATTCATATGTTGAGCTCATATATGACATATACACATATACTGCAAAAGCACGACTCAGCTTTTACACATATACAAACAGATGTGATGCAGTAAATCGATCGATTTTTCGTATTTTCAGATCGATTTACATGCAGCGCAATCATATACAAAGCAGTAACAGCGCTTTATTCACATGTTGAACTCATATACAATATACACACATATACTGCGAAGACATGATTCAGCTTTTGTGCATTTACATGTTTACATAATGCAGTAAATTGATCGATTTTTCGCTTTATTAGATCGATGTACATGCATTGCAATCACATACATTGCGAAGACATAACACAGTCTTTGCTCATATACACAGAATAACAGCAACGTCTTTGCGCACACGCTGCAACTCATATACATCACACACACATACATTGCAAAGACACGACTCAGCTTTTGCACATCTACATGCTTGCAAAATGCAGTAAATCAATCAATTTTTTGCATTATCAAATCGATTTACATGCATCGCAATCATATACATTGCAAAGACACAACACAGTCTTTGCTCATATATACAGAACGACAGCAACGTCTTTGCGCATATGCTGCAACTCATATACATCACACACATACACATTGCAAAGACATGATTCAGCTTTTGCACATTTACACACTTATGTGATGCAGTAAATCGATCGATTTTTCGCTTTATCAGATCAATGTACATGCATCGCAATCACATACACTGCAAAAACATGACACAGTCTTTGCTTATATACACAGAACAACAGCAACGTCTTTGCGCATGCGTTGCAACTAATATACAACATTCATACAGTCACTGTGAAGGCACGACTCAGCTTTTGCACACATACACATCTGTGCAACGCAGTAAATTGATCAATTTTGATTTTCTGATTGATTTACATGCGTTGCAAATACATACACTGCAAAGACATGACACAGTCTTTGCTCATATATACAGAACAACAGCAACGTCTTTGCGCATGTGCTGCAACTAATATACGACAATCACATAATCATTGCAAAGACATGACTCAGCTTTTGCGCACATACACATCTGTGCAACGCAGTAAATCAATCGATTTCGATTTTTTGATCAATTCACATGCGTTGCAAACACATAAATCAAAGCTCATTTAGTTCATTCAGCTGAATGATCATACAGCGAACTTGAAAGCTCACGTTAAAGTGATCAGCTTTTCTCTATATAGATTAAAGCTCATTTAGCTCGCTTAGCTTGATGATCATACAGACAAGTTGAAAGCTTACGTTAAAGTGATCAGCTTTCACAATTTTGAGTTGTTTAAATAATCACTTGATCATATAAACAGTTTATGCGCTTGTATGCACACTCTATCGATGTGACTGTTCAATGAGAAGATATACAGCAGTGATTATGACTAGATTACATGTAATTTAGAATATACACAACGTCTAAATAGTGTCATAGTCATAAACTGCATGCACTTAATGAAGAAATAAAAAAAATCTGAGACGATGATACACATTCTTCAGATTCAATTTAATGAACTGCTTAACTCAACTGAATCTGTTTAAAGTTTCACTAATTAAAGACAATGAGTGATGATTCTTGACAGTGATTTTATTCAGATTTTAATAGTTTATGCATAAATAAAAACTATCATTCTTTTTGAAAATGAATAGAATAAACGTATCAATTGAATTCTTTCACTAAAACATCATCTAGATACTGTCTCAAAGTCGCTAACTATGTGTTCAACAGATTATACAACAATTCATATGATGACTTTGCAGTGATTTCAATTGCATGATCATGATCTTCATGCAAAAACAATTTGTTAACACTTTTTGTTAAAAATACATCTTCATATTCTTTCAATTTAATGAGTAAAGTTTGTGTTTCAAACGCGTTTGTGATACGACTCATTACATTATTCATTACTTTCACTTGATGTTCAATGATTGATTCTTTGATGACGTTGATCATGATAAAAGCATACATAATAAACTTATTTTGTAGAGCTTTTACAAAATCTTCTGCAATGAATAACTTGAACGTATGATCATTCATGTCAAAACATCATGTTCTTGCAATCATGTTTATTTGAATATGCTTGAATTGCATATTCAGCATACTTAGAATCAAAGAAGATTCTTTCTTGTCAATAGCATAAAAGATACTTATATCTTTTTTCTCTATGCTTCAGCTGTTTTTCAGTCAATAACACATCTTATAGACATCATAACAATAAACATTCTGATCATTCATTCAGATAAATCTTGAAAGATTGACGTTCAACAATGACATACTCTGCTTAATAATGAAACATTGACTAATCATGTTCATCTTGACATCAATATTCATATGAATCTTCGTTTCTATCTTCTGATTTCTCTGAATTACATGCTCTTTATATATAAAAGTCTTTATGAAGATAACTTCTTGTTTTTTTCTTGATGATTTGAAGTGTTCATTGAGAGCTTGTCTTTTCTTGAAATCTTGAAACAATTTATATGTAATATCAAATTAATGAATACTTAATTTGCATCAAATTCTTTTGATTTATTCTTGATCTTTTTATCTTTACAATCAGTAAAGTAATGACTTTTTTGATTGTATATGTAACACGTTATATTGAACAAATTCTTGTTATAACATGACAAAGTGTGTGAGCTTGTCTTTAATAAAAAGTTAAATCTAGTTGATCAATGAGATTTCTTTTGCTTTGAATGAGTTTTCTTATTGACTTTATCTTGATCATGCAAGTTTTCGTCTTAAGATCATTTTAATGACAAGACATGCTCTTTTCACAGATTTGTTTTCAATTAAGTGACAAGATTAATTAATACATTTCATTATCATGATTTTAGCATGTGTTACTTGAAAAAATGTTGAGAAAAGAGATGTTAAATCACTTAAATGATGTTGAACAATATTATAAATGATAATAAACGTGAGATTATCAGTGATGTTATGAGAGTCTTTCAATACGAATAATACTCAGCATTCATGAAGTATAAGAATCTCTGAATGATCTCTTTCTTTTCTTTCTTCTTCATACAACGTCTTGTATTTAAAATCTAGTTATTAGAATTTCATTCTGATTTCATTCAGCTCTCAGTTCATAACATTACGTTGCATTTATACTATATCATGAGTCAATTCAAGAATGTCAGCAACACTTTGTTGTTAACATCTTTAGTCTTGATCAACAAACTCATCACTGTCGCTCAGTTTCAAACTCACGTCAACAATGCTTTCAAAGCGTGATACACTTTTCTGATTGAACTTCAAACTTGATTCAACGACATCATTACTCAGTATATCAACTGAGTCTCAGTCTGTCAACAAGAACATGAGCAAACTCAGATTGAACTTAAGTAGTTTCAGATCAATAATGAAACCTTGTCAGAAATGATTCAAGAACTCAAGAGCATAAGCAGAATTGATATTAAATCAAAGAAATATTTGAATTCAGAACTCTATATTGAAGAGCAAGAGAATAAGCTAAATCAGTTCATCTTCAAGCTGATCAGCAAGCTGAAGTTGAATGTAAATTGTTATTCAATTCTTGAGTTTCGTCTTCTGTATGAGTACAGTCGCTTATCGAGAAACGCTGTCGCTCAAGCGTTGTCACGTATGACTGCTCAGCATGACAAGCTAGTCATGATTGAGCAATTAGTTGTCTTGTTAAGACAAGTCTTCGATGATTCAAACAAGCAAGAAATCACTCAGCGATTCATTTCAGCTTTAAGAATGCAAAATTGCATCTTCATTGAATATCTGTTCAACTTTCAGCAGCACATTGATGCAATCAAATATGATGTTGTAACTCAAAAATTCAATCTGAAGAATGAACTATTCAGCGAGCTCAAAGCTCTATTAATTCAGATGAATGTTAGCAGTCTGAACTATGAGCAGTTGATTATCAAATGTCAGCAATTGAATAGTTGATATCGCGTCACAGTACAGAATCTTTTCAAGTCAAAAGCAGTAATTCATTCTATCTTTATGATTTTTACAGTTCTCGCGTATCTTGTCAAATATGTGACATCTTTAACAGATTTAAAAGCTACGATCTTGAACTTAAGAAATCTCATGAACTTATCAATCATCAACATGAAGAAACAAGATTCATTGACTCTTGAGAAGCATCAGCATTGCATGATCAATCATCTGTGTTTATACTGCAATAAGTCTGAGCATCAGACTGCAATTTGCAATTCAAAGTCTAAGATTTAGCTACAAGTCATCTCATTATTCATCTTTGCAATCTCTATTAACAATCTCGCTTTCGATACTTCTTTCATCTTGAAAAAAGTCTAGTCTCTGCATACAGTCGCTTGCAGAGACAATTAAATAGTCTGAAAATCTTTGCACTTTCAGTTAGCTTGATTCATTGATTAGAAAAGAAGATGAACAATGATCATCTTGTGTTCTCAGATAATCTAGAAAGTAATAAAATCAATGTCAATCTTTCTGTTTTGATTGACATCAACGTCATTGATTATGCATTTATTGATGACTCTTTCGCGCAAAGACACTTTCTGCTCTGTTTTTCTTTGTCTGAAATCTGTACTCTTCAGAAATTTGACAATCAATCAGTTATATTCAATTCAATCACTCATTACGCTCTTGTCAAACTTCGAGTCTTAAGTGAAAAGCTTGAAGAAATTCTTTTCTATGTCACTCAACTTTCGCAATTCTCAGTTGTTTTAAATCTGCTCTGATTAAAAAGTCATAAAGCAATTATAGATCTGCGTCATAATTAGCTCATCTTTGAATCTCAAGTCAACTCAGAACTCGTACTTGAAACTCTCTTGAGCATCTTGATCTCAACTGTGTCAGTATCAGCTTTCTCAACGTCTTTGTTCTTGAAACATCTGAAGATCTACGCTATAAATAGTGCTTCGTTTCTGCAACTCGCTAGAAAAAAGAATCATGATCTGTTTGTCATATTCATGAGAAATATCAACAAAGCTCTGAAAATTACATCTTTTGTTAATTCTGTCATGCTATTGTCTCTTGAATATCATGACTTTCTAGATGTTTTCTCTTGCGAATTGATGAACACTTTATCTGAATGACGTTTCTATGATCATAAAATTCAGCTGCAGAAAAGCAAAACTTCTATCTTTGAATCTTTATATGACATATCTCAAGATAAGCTTCGAGTACTAAAGAAGTATCTGAAGAATAATTTGATCAAAGACTTTATTCAAGTCAGCTCTTTCTTTGCAATCTCTTTGATACTCTTTGTTAAAAAATCAAGCGAAGAACTCAGATTTTGCGTGAATTATTGAAGTCTGAACGTCATGACAGTTAAGAATCAATACTCATTACTTCTCATTCAAGAAACTCTGAATCAACTGACTAAGATCAAGTATTACATCAAGTTAAATATTATTGCAGTCTTTAATAAACTGCAAATGACTTATGAGAATGAGTGAAAGATCGCTTTTCGAACACGTTATGACTTATACAAGTACAACGTTTTTGTTACGATTCTAGATGACTATGTTGATGACTATGTTGATGACTATTCTGAGAACTATCGTCAATCGCTCGTCGCTAGAGCATAGACTTGTTTCGAAGTCAATTTTATTCAGAGTTAGCTTATGTTCTTCTGAGTCATATAGATAGTTAACTTTTCTCTTCTAGATACTTTTCTTTCTTAGCATTTATATACTTGTTACATTACACTCATATGACTCACTTTATGCTGATCTTTAACATTATATAAATGCTTTTTCGTTACAGACGAAGTGAAATAATCTGCATTGATTTCTTCAAGTGCTTTTGCTAGTAGTTCTTCAACTCTCTATTGACTTTGATCTAGCGACTTGCGTTCATGCAGCAACACTCACCTTTCTTCTCTTGTGAGCTGATTCAGCAAGAATAAACAAAAGATTTGAACTTGTGCGTTAATCAGCGAGTATAAACAAACGATTGAAATCATTTAACTAGGTCAAAGATCAGCGAATTAATCATTTATTCAGATTCGCAAGAAATTCTTTGAATTTGTTGAACAATCAAACGAAATCAGTTATAGAACTGCGTGAAGTCTCTATCTCAAGAAGCAAACTCTCAGTGAGTCTGCTTCAATGACATCGTCAATGCAATGATCTTCTCATCACTCTATTTATCAGTGAATCAATTCGCCTATCAGTTCACATGCAATTAGTGAGTCTGCTTCAATGACATTTATTCTTAATGCAATGATCTACTCGCTCTCATCGCTTTACTCATCAGTGAACCTGATCATACATTCACATGCAACTAGTGAGTCTGCTACAATGACGAGCTCAAAGTCGATCTCTTCAATGAGCAAGTTGATCAGTGAGTCTGCTTCAATGACACTGTCAATGCAATGATCTATTCGCTCTCATCGTTTTACTCATCAGTGAATCAATTCGCCTACTTGTTCATGTGCAACTAGTGAGTCTGCTACAATGACACTTCGTCAATGCAATGATCTATCTTCTCATTGTTCTACCTATTAGTGAATCGATCTGTCAACTTGTTTGCATGCAACTAGTGAGTCTGCTTCAATGATACTTCTACCTTGCATAGTGAGTCTGCTACAATAGGCATTTCGATTCTACACAAGACTAAGAAAATACATTCATGTGAACATGAATCGTTGAAGAGAGAGAATAATGTTATGATTCTAGATGACTATGTTGATGACTATGTTGATGACTATTCTGAGAACTATCGTCGATCACTCGTCGCTAGAACATAGACTTGTTTCAAAGTCAACTTTATTCAGAGTTAGCTTATGTTCTTCTGAGTCATATAAATAGTTGACTCTTTTCTTCTAGATACTTTTCTTTCTTAGCATTTATATACTCGTTACATTACACTCATATGACTCGCTCTATGCTGATTTCTAACAGTTTTGCTCTTTGAACTCACAAATGAATCATCATTATTTCAAATCTTCATTAATGACACTTTGCATGACTTTTTGAATGTTTTCTGCATTGCATACATGAATAATATCTTGATTTATAGCAACAGCAAAAAGAAGCATACTCAGCATGTTCATCAGATACTGAAGCGACTTAGAGTCATTAAACTACAGATAGATATCGAGAAATGCGAATTTTCAGTTATCAAGATCAAGTATTTGAGTCTAATAATCATCACTCACGAAATTAAAATGAACTCTGAGAAGATCAATGTTATCATGAATTGAGCTGCATCTTAAGATGTCAAAGATGTTCAGAGCTTTTTGAGCTTCGTCAACTTCTATAAATGATTTATTAAGAAGTTTTTCAAGCTGATTGATTCATTGACTGTCTTAATCAGAAAAGATCAATCATTTAATTGAACTCAAAAGTGTCAATTCATCTTCAATTGACTTAAACAGATGTTTATCACTGTCTCTATCTTAATGCATTATAACTCGAATCTACTCGTGACTGTGAAAATCGATGTCTTCAACTATGTTGTGATCGAAGTTATGTCTCAACAAGATGATAATGAGCAGTTAAGATCTATAATCTATTTCTCTTTTAAAATGCTACTTGCAGAATACAACTACGAGATTTATGACAAGAAACTTCTAGCTATAATCAGAGCTTTTGAGAAATGAAGGCTTGAACTGAAAGGCACATTAAATCTTGTTGAGGTTATTTTTGATCACAAGAACCTAGAATATTTCATGTCAATTAAGCTGCTTAGTCGAAGACAAGTCAGATGATCAAAATTTCTTTCTCGATTTAACTTTAAAATCATGTATTGTTCGAGTGAATTAAACACTCAAGTCGATGCACTTACGCGTCGATCAGAAGATCTTCTCTTGAACGAGAAGAATAATCATCGAGAACATCAATGACAGATCATGCTAAAATCAAAAAATCTGAAAATTCAAGTCTTAATCAATGTTCTTGATGATAGTGACTCTGAAGCACTTGAATCAAGTGACTCGAAGAGCGAATCAGTGATCTCTGAACAGTCTGAATCATCAGAGAAAATGTCTATGAATGAGCTAGAAGAACAACTCTTTGCAGTTTATTTCAATGATGAATGAGTACAGATCATGATAACTGCGTTAAGAAATGATCAATGAAAGCTTAAAGAATTTTCGTTAGCGAAATGTATGCTGCAAATTGATTAAGTTTACTATAAAGATAAACTATTGATACTTGAAGATGAGAAACTGCAACTACGTCTGCTTCAGTTAAGTCATGACATGTTTATTGCAAATCATTCAGAAAGAGTCAAGATTTACAAAATACTCAGTCATCATTATTACTGACTTGAAATGATCAAGACAGTAGCTTGCTTCGTATGCAATTGTCATCTATGCTCTTAAGTGAAGATCTCTAGAGAAAAATATCAAAGAGCTTTGAAGTCTCTTGATGTACTCAATCATTACTGAAAAGACATAGTCATGAATTTCATCATGATAGTATCTGAAAGTAAGAATCTGAATGAAAATTCAATGATCAATATTCTGATAATTGTGAACAGATTATTTAAACAAGTACATTATGAGTTTATGAGTGAAATTACAGCTCTAGATACAGCTTAAGTCTTTTATCATGCAATATAAAAACATCATGAATTATCTGATTCAATCATCTTGAATCATGAAACTCAGTTTGTCAATCACTTTTGAGATGAACTTTGTACTCGATTGAAGATTCAAGCTCGATTGTTAACTGCGTTTCACTCAGAAACGAATGATCAAATCAAGAACATCAACAATGTTTTGAAACAATATCTTCGAGTCTTCGTGTTCTTTATGCAGAACGACTGAGCTGCATGACTGTCATCAGCTGAATTTTTCATCAACAATCACTTCTTCAAAAGCACTTAATGCACGTCGTTTCTAGCTAACTTCAAACAACATTTACGAATGAGGTTGAAATCAAAGAAGACTCAGAAGAACGTTATTGAACATTCAAAATGAATACATGTTGATCTGTTTATTCAGAAAATGAATTGAATCAATGAAATTCTGCAAGAACAAATGATTTTAGCTCAAGCATATCAGAAACAATTCGCTAATGTTCATCAACAACATGCTTTCAAGTATGCAATTGATGATATGATTTAATTAGATGCTCGCAATTTAATGATTCATCAACTCAGCAAGAAGTTATCTAATAAATTCGAGAAATCTTTCAGAATCATCAAAATTGTTAATTCTCATTCTTATCAGCTAAAGTTGCTTGAGAACTGATTCTGTTTTAATGTCTTTCATACTTATTTACTTCATTTTGCAATCAACAACTTCTTATTTGAACAAATATCTTCTGCGTTGTTTTTGATAGTCTTTATTGAAGAAGTGCTTAGCTGAGAGATGAACGAAATATTAAACTCTCAAGTAAAGAACTCTCAGCTAGAGTATTTAATTAAGTGAACTGAGATAGAAGAAAACAGTTGAGTAAAGTTTGCGAATGTGATGAATGTCATTGAAGTCATGAACGTTTATCACGCTTGAAATTTCAATCGTTCAAATAAGAATTTATGAATCGCTTACGTGCAAGAAAGCAGCGACTCTGAATATGAGTCAAAGAATTAAAAGTCTTGCAGAAGCTTCGACTTCAAAAAGAGAATTTATTGTCATGATTTTAGCATATGTTACTTAAAAAGATGTTGGGAAAAGAAATGTTAAATCACTTAAATGATGTTAAACAATATTATAAATGATAATAGATGTGAGATTATCAATGATGTTATGAAAGTCTCTTGATATGAATGATACTCAACGTTCATGAGGTATAAGAATCTTTGAATGATCTCTTTCTTTTCTTTCTTCTTTGTGCAACGTCTTGTATTTAAAATCTAGTTATTAGAATTTCATTCTGATTTCATTCAGCTCTCAGTTCATGACATTCATGTTGTAAAAATTGACTGCACATTAGTAATGATCACATGCAGCTCAGATCTCAACTTGATGAATAAATGAGTTCACTTATGCTCATCATTATACAATGAAAGTTGATGTTTCAAAGTGCTTAGATAAACTGCAAACATTCATATCATCTGATCTGAACGTTGCAATGCATTTGCATACTGCTGAGTCACGTTTATGTCTCAATTCATTGAGTCTTTGATTATGTTTAGAAGAAAGTCAATAAAATTGAATCACATCTGCTGAGTTGCAGACATAGTCTCTTTGTGATCAAATCAAAGTTTCTTTGATTCATTCTTAAGATAAATCATGCAGTACAAAATCTTTTTCTCATCTTTTTCAAAATGTTAAAAGATATTTTGAAACAAGGTTTCAACATCATGAATTCACTCTCTATGTTTTCTGATGATTTTGTCATGATACTTCTTCAAAGACATTAAAAATCTTCGCTTCTGTGACACAATTTCGTAATAACTTTATTTCATCTTCATTGACATTATGAAGATGATGCGTAGATCATTCAAATTCTTTATGAGAGCTTAAGTAAAAGCTTAATGACTTTTCTTTGTCGTTTCAATGACTTTCAGAGTCTCAATCTCTGATCAAATAGCTGCTAACTTCTGTTTCTTTCACAGTTTATCACATTGAAGCATTACTCAAGTCAGCTGTTCATTAATATCAAGAGAGAATTTATCTTCTGCTTCTTCATTTTCTGATTTTATTATGCAACGTTCGTTTTCTGATATAATGTCTTGCAAGATTAAGATGTCATCATTGCAACTTTGTTACAATTGCATTGCTGTTATCATGCTTGAATATCAAATCATCATCTCTAAGAAGAGTTTGAAATAATTAGAACTATAATAATTGAGTTTACTAAATGAATAAATGAGATCTATAAGAATGATATGACAATGTGATATTCTAAGCAGACACAGAATGAGTATATATTATGATAAAGCTAATTATTAAGAAGCTCTCAATAACTTAAGAGAATTGATCAACTATAAAGAGTTTGTCAAGCATTGTCAAGTTGAACACAACATAACTCATGATATATTAAGTTGAAGGTATGACGTGATTTAAACAATGTCTTGACAAAGTCACAAAGTCTCAAAGCTAATTTAGATTTGATTTTCAACTCAGTTTCTGACTTTAGTCTCTGATTTAATTTCTATGTGTCAATTCATTATGACAATGAGTATGTAAGAAATTTCGTCAGAAGCAGAAAATTAACTATGATGACATCTTTACTTCAATAATCAAAGTCATGATCATTAAATATGATTTTTTTTAATTTCTTCATTAAGTGCATGCAGTTTATGACTATGACATTGTTTAGACGCTGTATGTGTGCTATATTACATGTAATCTGATCAAAGTTGCTGCTTTATATCTTCTCGTTGATCAATCACATTGATAGTTTGCATATATAAGCGCTCTCGCTCAAACTCTCACAATCATACTTTCGTTTTTCTTTGTTTCTTCACACTTTTCGCGTTCTACTCTTTCATTTTTAATAGTCATTTTCTCGTCGCAATTCAAGTATTTTTCAAATACTTTAATGTTGCGATTCTTTCAATCTTGATGATAAACAATATCAATATAGTGTTTATGTTTTTGAGCTGAGCTTTTTTCTTAAGCTTTATCTGCTTTGCTTTGTAATGTCTGCAGTTCAGTAGTAAATGCTTCAACGTTTGTCTTGCATTGCATATTTCATAGCATTTGTTTGAATTATTCTCTGATAATTGATGCAAATAGCTCTTGAAATAGTCATGTCTCATTTTCAGCTGAATAAAGATTGAAAATGATCAACAACAAGATTTATCTGTACAAGATGCTGACTACAAATCTTCTGCAAGCTATGCTTGTTAAAAAAGTTGAACAATCTCATCAACATTGACAGAGCAGTAACAGCGCTTTACTCACATGTTGAGCTTACACACAGTTGAAAAGTGAGATAATAACAACGCGATCATCGATGTGTTGAAGCTTGCATATACATAAAAGAACAGCAACGTCTTTGCATACATGCTGCAACTTATATACAACATATATACATATATTGCGAAGACACGACTCAGCTTTTGCGCACATATGAACAGATGTGATGCAGTAAATCGATTGATTTTTCGCATTTTCAAATCGATTTACACGCAGCGTAATCACATACAGAGCAGTAACAGCGCTTTATTCACATGTTGAACTCATATACAATATATATACATATACTGCAAGAACACGACTCAGCTTTTACACATATACAGACAGATGTGATGCAGTAAATTGATTAATTTTTCGCATTTTCAGATTGATTTACACGCAGCGTCATTACACACAGAGCAGTAACAGCGCTTTATTCACACGTTGAACTTATATACAACATACACACATATATTGCGAAGACATGACTCAGCTTTTGCACATCTACACGTTTGCATGATGCAGTAAATCAATCGATTTTTCGCTTTATCAAATCAATGTACATGCATTGCAATCACATACACTGCAAAGACATGACACAGTCTTTGTTCATATACACAGAACAACAGCAACGTCTTTGCGCGCACGTTGCAATTCATATACATCACACACACATATATTGCGAAGACACGACTCGACTTTTGCACATCTACATGCTTGCATGATGCAGTAAATTAATCGATTTTTCGCTTTATCAAATCGATGTACATGCATCGCAATCACATACACTGCAAAGACATGACACAGTCTTTGCTCATATACACAGAACAACAGCAACGTCTTTGCATACACGCTGCAACTCATATACATTATACATACACATACTGCAAAGACATGACTCAGTTTTTACGTATCTACATGCTCATGTGATGCAGTAAATTGATCGATTTTTCGCTTTATCAGATCGATGTACATGCATTGCAAGCATATACATTGCAAAGACACGACACAGTCTTTGCTTATATACACAGAACAACAGCAACGTCTTTGCGCATATGCTGCAACTAATATACAACATTCACACAGTCATTACAAAGACACGACTCAGCTTTTGCGCATATACACATTTGTGCAATGCAGTAAATCGATTGATTTTTCGATTTTCTGATCGATTTACATGCGTTGCAAATACATAGATCAAAACTCATCTAGTTTGTTCAGCTGAGTGATCATACAGCGAACTCAAAAGCTTACGTTGAAGTGATCAGCTTTCATCTACATAGATTAAAGCTTATTTAGCTCGCTTAGCTTAATGATCATACAGATAAGTTGAAAGCTTACGTCAAAGTGATCAGCTTTCACAATACACAGATTGAGCATTGCATTACAATGCTTACAAACAACTCAAAGCTCATCTAGTCTGCTTAACTAAATGATCAAACAGCGAACGAAAGCTCACATTGAAGTGATCAACTTTCACAATACATTGATTGCTTATTTAGCTCACTCAGCTAAATGATCAAACAGCAAATTCAAAAGCTTACATTAAAGTGATCAGCTTTCATAATTTTGATTTGTTTATATGATTACTTGATTATATAAACATGTCGCATGCTCGTATGCACACACTAATGATCTGACTGCTCAATGAAAAGATATACAGCAGCAATTATGACTAAATTACATGTAATTTAGCATACACACAGCACTTCAATGCTACTATTTAAATAAATAGCATCGTGTTTCATAGTCTTAGACTGCATAAGCACGTAAAACTTGAAGAAGAAAAAAAAGACAGTTGCACTGCTATTATTTTTTCTGCTACTTTGTTTAAACAGTTTAGCAGCATAATAATTCTGTATGTCTTTGAAATTAAATAATTCAACTTGTCTGATTTTTTCAGAATAATTTTCGTGTCTTCGCGTCATATCTTCAAATGATAATCGTTTTTAATCAAATCTGAGTACACTAACTTGAAGATTTTCAATATGCTTTTGTACGCTCGTTGTATGATTACAAATGACATATCATCTGATTTGAGTGCTTTTCTGAGTGCTGAGAAGTTAATAGCGTGCTTGATTTTCTCTTTGATAACTCTTGATCACTGTATACTTTCGTTTGATAGTAATTCTTTCTTGATTTGAATTTTCAAAGATGATGAGTACATTGCTTTCAGAAATGTCTCGCACTTTTCATTGAATTTAATTTTCAATTCTTTTTGCAAGTTTTATATCAAAGATAGCTTTTTGATTAAACATGATTTAATGAACTTGTATGTTTGAAACACTTCTTTTTCTTCAACGTTGTTTAAAAAATTGATTCAGAATTGGTTTTTGATCAGTTTTATTGCATCATGATACGAATTTTGCATTTGCATTATCTTTGCTCATGCATCATCATTTCTGCATCTTTTTCAGATTCGCTTTTTTGATGACAACGTCTTTTGCATTTTGATGAATTCATTATTTCATCAAAGTTTTGATTTTGCGCATATTCGCTGTTTAAATACGAATAATTTCACTGTATTCTTGATGCATTCAGTCAAATAAATGACTTTTGCTTCTAAACTTGTGATTCTTTGCATCTTGATAATCATTTTGTCTTTCATCTTTTGCAAATGCTCATCAAAGTCTTTTCAGTTGACTTTTTGCAGATTGTATGACGCATTCAATGAATTTTCGATCAACTTCACTTTTTTCGTAACTATTGTAAATAGAATTACTTCATGATTGAATTCTGTGTTTGCATTCTCATTTATATGTTAATTCTTGATGTAATTGCGCATATTCTTTGATGCAAATGCTAAATCAAGTATTGAGCTTAACTGATCTGAATAGCTGTGATATGTATTTATATCAGAAGTGTTAATCAGATTGCACTTATGTAAATTTACTCACTTTATTAATGCTTTCGTTCTAATAAAGTTTGAAATTTTTGCGTTTTATCAGCTATGATGTGCATTAAAGTCTTCAACGATAATAACTTTTTGCTCAGAATTTAGCATAACTTTTGCTAATTCTCGCTTAATCATGTATAATTGCTCATCATTTGCGTTTTGTGACTTTTCGTTGTAAATATTGAACAATAAAATTTCTTTCTGAATTTTATTGTTCATTATTGATATCGCTTGCATATCTTTGCTATTGACTATATTTAATCTTGATGTGCATGTAAATTTCTTTGCGTTTTTCGCAACAAATATCAGTACTCTGACATGAGTATTCTGAACATTTAATTTGATGCAGATAAACGACGAATGCGAAATTGTTATATTCTCGTCTTTCATTCATGATTCTTGTAGTATAATTCGTACCTTGCACTTTCACTCATTCTTCGCTTAGTACTAGTCAGTCATGTAACTCAACCAGTCATACAACTCGAAAATTCATATATCTTCTACATTCATATATATAGTGAGCAATTCGCTCATTACACGCTTTCAACACTTTCACATAGCTTCGCGCTACTTTAGAAGCTTCATTCTATGAGATTTAATAGTCTTGTAGACCTTCTTTAGATCATTGATATAGCGTTTTTCTTCACGCTCGTCACGAGTTTGTTGTCTTAATTCTTCTACTTGTACTCTATCTTGAGTCATAGTTCAAGCATCTTTGACATAAAGTAGATCTTCTGTTTGAAGAATCTTATCAGACTGCTTTTTACATGCATTTCAAGCATTCTGAATCGACTGTGTTCAACCTAGCTTATTCTTCAGTAGCTCAATTCTACAAGTCATTGCATAAACTTCTTTCGTATATCTGACTAACTTTCGATGAAGCTCAGATTCATAGTTGAAGCAAAGCAAACTGACTTGTTGTTTTCTAAGCTGTAATCTAGTAGTAGAAATAGTCTTTCAGATATCAAGTGATTTCGTCGTAGATGATGTAATAAAATGAGCTGAGAATCAAGTTTCTTGCATCTTATTCAGAATCACATTAGAATCGAAGAGAATTAAATCAGTTTGCTTTCAAGTCGAATGTATAGTACTTCTGAACTCGTTGAAAGCAGCCAGAAATTCAATTTTGATGAAGATTTTGTCACTCGTTTGAATCGCTTCATTAACAGCTTTCAAATGTCAGTGTTTCAGAGACTGAAAAACACATACATTCAACGACTGAAGCAGATGAGTAGTATGCAAAGGTAAGTTGAAAGGTATGATCTTGTGATTCTCACAGTAGAATAGAAATTCGCGTGTATGATAAGATTCGTAACCATTCATTACGAGTAGTCTTCATGCATCTCATTGATGACGTTGACTGTAGTGATCAAAATGTTTAATTCACTGCAGTGATATTCAGTCATTTGAATAGTCTGTATTTGATGTAGTGAAAATCACGTCGTCATCGATATCATTGTTGAAATGAAAGAACAATAGATTGATTTTCTGTAGAATGAGCATTGATGAAATATCTTTGCCAGTATCATTAATACACTCAATGATTGTACAGAACTCTCTGTTATCTGAGTTCAACATGTATATTCTTCGTACTGAATCTACTGTAATGATTCAGTCAAAGCATGCAATGCTCATATGATATTCAATTTTGTTGAAATTTCATGTGTTCTTCTTCGTCATGTCGTATTGCTTAATCATCTCGTCATAAGCATCAAAATGACTCTTCAGAAGCTTCTCATTATGTGCATTCTTTCGTGCAGCTGTCAAAGACTTTCGTTTAGCTTTATGAAGATTCAATTGATGATTTAGTCATTGCTTGACTCATTTGAGATCTAATGATGCTCAGAGACTATTCTGACGCAGTAAAAGATTATCAGCTGATTCAATCAGATTCAGTCATGCTGATAGACTCAATTCGTTCAATCTCTTTCTGTATGTATGCAAAGCTAGCTTCTGATCAGGTTTTAAAGCTCTGTTATGCAGTTCTTGTACTGCTGATGCTGATGAATGATCTTTCAGTCTGAATCGTAGTCTTTGCATCAAAACATCAAATTCGCGCGCAATTTCAACTCAATTAGAATTGTCACATATGTTTATGATGTCAATAGTCTTCTGAATGCAACTCTCGATAATAGCGTAAGTAGCAGTCATGTGATTGAAAGTTGGTGAAATTTTGAAGATGATAGGTCAAATATTTGAATTTTCGAGTTGTATGACTAATCGAGTTACATGACTGACTAGTACTAAGCGAAGAATGAGTGAAAGTGCGAGGTACGAAAACAATATCTGTCTTGTTTTTCGCAAATTTCATGCATGCATGCATAATTTGCATTGATCTTGCGCAATTGTGTTGTAGAATTCAAATATTTAACATGTTTGCAAAGCTTTCGTCATTTGCGTTGTTTTGTGACATTTCGAATGCAATACTCATTACAATTTCGTGACTAAATGATCTTTTTGTGAGCTAATAGACTGAGCTGCCTGATATGTTTTGTACATTGCGCTATTTGCAAAGTGCGCATTTTGACAATTGCAGCATCTAGAAATCATGCAATCACATGATTGCTTGTCTTTGCACGTAGGTAATTAACATTTATGATTTCAGATTTAATGATTTTGCTCGCAGTACAAGCATCTTGATGATCTGTTACATTTGTTCTGTAAATGCTTGAATGTTTGACATTTTTAACATTGATCATTTGATCAATAGTCTCAATATTCAAATGTTCAATATGTTGATTTCGCAGTTAAGAGTCATTTTTTCAGATGTTTTTGCACTTCTGCTTTGATTCTAAATGCTAAGATTGTTGATGCATATCTGTTTCGTGATCGATTTTCGCTCTTCAATAATCATATAAAATTGATTATTAGTTTCAATTTGAAATTGTATGACTTTAACTCAGTCTTTAGATTTTTCATTTCAGTTTTCGTGTTGAAGATTTCGATTTTCAGACTGTGTATGACTATTTTGTGTCATTTCTCGTCTTTCTTAATGCTTTTAACATCAAAAACATGCTTTCATATTGCTCTTTGCACTAGTAAGACATCTGCTGTGTATTTTTTTGAGATCATCAGAACAATGTTGTTTTTCTTTTGCATTTTGACTATCATTATGACTATTAGATCGATTTTCGCCTTTTTCAATGTGTTATTCATCGAATCTCGCATTTTCATCGTCTTTAAAGTTCAGTTCTTATTTTTGAGATTAACAATGAGTCTTCTTTCGCAATACGATATTTCTTGTGATTTTGGCGAGAATTTCTTGATAATCAGGTTTCATTCGTCTGCATTTGCATTTGCATTTGTGTTTGCATTTGCATTTATGCTTGTGACTTGAGCTGCTTTTTGCATATATGTGAGCTTCTGCGTTGGTTTTTGCGAATTTTGCATGACTTGCGACGTTTGCGAAACCTGCATCTTCTGCAAGATTTGCGAATTCTCTGTCATTTGCTTTGTGTTGATTCTCTTTTTGATGTTTTCAGCATTTTGTTAAATCAATTGTAGAATGATCTTCAGTTTGTTGTTTGTTTAACTTTGAAGTTGATCAATTTGCTTCTGAATCGAATTTTCTATGCTTTCATCATATGCTCTTTGAATGTAAATGAAGCTATGATTTATAGTCTCTTTCTGTTCTGATATTGCTTGTCTTAGCTGATTGACTGCAAATTCAATTCTTTCGCGCAGTCTCTTTATTTGCATCTGATCGACAATGAGATTTACCTGTATGAGATGCTGACTACGAATCTTCTGCAAGCTATGCTTGTCAGAAGAGCTGAACAATCTCATCAACATTGACAGAGCAGTAACAGCGCTTTACTCACGCGTTGAGCTCACACACAGTTGAAAAGCGAGACAATAACAACGCAGTCATTGATGCGTTGAAGCTTGCATATACACAAAAAAACAGCAATGTCTTTGCATACATGCTGCAACTCACATATGACATATACACACATACTGCGAAGGCACGACTCAGCTTTTGCGCATATACAGACAGACATGATGCAGTAAATCAATCGATTTTTCGCATTTTCAGGCCGATTTACACTCAGCGTAATCACACACAAAGCAGTAACAGCGTTTTATTCACACATTGAGCTCATATACAACATATACACATATACTGCAAAGACATGATTCAGCTTTTGCGCACATAAAGACAGACGTAATGCAGTAAATTGATCGGTTTTTCGCATTTTCAGATCGATTTACACGCAGCGCAATCACACACAGAGCAGTAACAGCGCTTTATTCACACGTTGAACTCATATACAACATACATACACATATTGCAAAGACATGATTCAGCTTTTGCACATCTACAGACTTGCGTGATGCAGTAAATCAATCGATTTTTCGCTTTATCAGATTGATTTACATGCATCGCAATCACATACACTGCAAAGACACGACACAGTCTTTGCTCATATACACAGAACGACAGCAACGTCTTTGCGCACACGCTGCAACTCATATACATCACACACACATATACTGCAAAGACACAACTCAGCTTTTGCGCACATACACATCTGTGCAACGCAGTAAATCAATCAATTTCGATTTTCTGATTGATTTACATGCGTCACAATCATATACACTGCAAAGACATGACATAGTCTTTGCTCATATACACAGAATGACAGCAACGTCTTTGCGCACGCGCTGCAACTAATATACGACAATCACACAGTCATTGCAAAGACACGACTCAGCTTTTGCGCACATACACATCAATGCAATGCAGTAAATCAATCGATTTTTCGATTTTCTGAGCGATTTACATGCATTACAAATACAGAGATCAAAACTCATCTGACTCGCTTAGCTTGATGATCATACAGCGAACTCGAAAGCTTACATTGAAGTGATCAACTTTTATTTACATAAATCAAAGTTCATCTAGCTTGCATAGCTTGATGATCATATAAACAAGTTGAAAGCTCACATTGAAGTGATCAGCTTTCACAATCTTGAGTTGTTTATATGATCACTTGATTATATAAACAGCTCACGCGCTCGTTTGTGCAAACTATCGATGTGATTGATTAATGAAAAGATACACTGCAGCGATTTTGACTAGATTACATGTAATTTAGCATACACACAGCGTCTAGATAGTGTTATAGTCATAGACTGCATGCACTTAATGAAGAAATAAAAAATAAAAAAAATCTTTATCTGCATCTCTTTAAAGATGACATCGTAGCACTTGCTAGTACTAACTTCGATGCTAGCTTCTTTTTGCAAACTTTTCATTGCTTTTCGCTTTTTTATTTCTTTGAATTTCACAATCGCTTATGTTTGCTCTTTTTGCTGCGAATTTGCATTTCGCAGATTGATTGTATTCTTGTCATTATGCGCATTTGCATGTAAATTTAGCATCAATGCATCAAGTGAACTAAACATGTATTGCGTTTTTCTATTTGCTGATGTGAGCGATTTTTGTTGACTGCAAAATAAATCAACAATGTCGTTCTGCAGTTGTTTGCTTGTTGATGAACTTATGCTAAGTTCATTTCATAAATTTATTTCAATCTCTAATGTTAACTTTTTGATTTCTATCGTCAACGTTTTGAGTTCTGATGCTAAGTTATTGCTTCTGCTGAGTTTCACGTTACTATTCGTGAAGCGAAGTGAGAAAAAGCGCATAAAGCGACTCTTTATATTTCTTTTCATAGAGAGTTTTTCCGAGTTTTGAGCTTCGAACTTCTAGAAAATTCACTTAACATCACTTAAATATTTCTTTAATCTCTTACTCAAAGCGTTTCACGTAGACAGTAACTTTAGTGTAGAGATTTCTCAATTTCTATCTTGAAATCTATAATAAATCGTCTTCTATTATTAACTTATGTCAGATGAAAATGATATAAATCTAGTCTGCAAGAATCTAGATTACTCTTTTTGATAGAAAATGCTTGACGCAATTGCTTTATATTTCATGTATCGAAGTAGTCATGTTATCTCACTCAGAATAGTAATGACTGATCTTGACTTATTGTCTTGTGCATTAAGAAAAGGTAAAACAGATAGTGATTTGATAAGAAATGCTGTACTTCTCTGAAATAATGTTGTTCTCTGTGCAATCTTTGAGTGCAAAAGAGTTCGATTTCGATTTTTGCATCAGTATGCAATCTTCTGTGCTGTTCTAAAGTCGATTGATGACTTGTTCTTTTCATGTGAGTTTGCTCTTTAATTTATCAATCAAATTACTGTCTGAATTGATGATTCTTTTTTCTGTGTTGATGAACTTTCGTTTCGCCGCCGATTTTGGTCTGCGTGAGCGCGAAAAATTTCGATTTTCGATTTTTGACTTGCAATGCAGTCATCTGTGAAGTTATTGAGTCGAATGAGAGCTTGTTTTGATCGTACGATTGTGCTCTATAACTTGTTTATCAATTTGATATATCATATGCTTCAATGAGTCGCTGTCGCTCTTTCAACTTGTTTCGTTAATATGATATAATTATTAAACAAGAAGTAATGAATAAAATTCATCAGAATTTCTCACAGCTCAAAATAAGAAAGAATAGTGAGTATGTTTAATGAACTTTGAATACAGATGACTCTTTTCTACAATGATGATTTCAAATCTCTGTTGTCAAAAGTATTTAAAACAAGACTTAAAAAAAGATAGTTAATTTGCTCTGATTCAAAAAAGTCAAAGATGATAAGCAATTTAATATATGAAATCACTTTATACAGTTTACTTTGATAGTTGAAGAATTACTCAAAATCTCATGCACAATCTGCAATAAAATTATGAATCATTCTACAGCTTTTGATAGCTTTAGCACATCTGCTATGAAAAAGCATCTTGAATCAGACTTTTGCACAGCGACAGAGTGAAAATGCGAACATTCATAATCATAGATTGAACTGACTTTTGAATGAGTAAGTCATATCTGATAATGCAAATTGATAATGCAAAATTGATAAACTATTAGAAGAAAAGTCATATCAAGTTAGTCTCTGTCTTCAATCAAGAGAATTAAGAAGATCAATTATGCAAGATTTTTGTTGATTTGAATCTACTTTTTCAAATCATTGATAATGAGCAATTTTGAAAGTTGCTACAAATGCTTCATTTAGATCTATAGATTGTGCATTGCATAAAAATGACAATTATGATTCTTTCTTACTATAAGAAAATTTGTGATCAGATCAAAACAAATCTTAAAGAGTCACAATGTGTCTTTATTGCTTTGAACGCGTGATTTAGTTTTCAAAGAGTAGCGTACTTAAGAGTATTGATATACTGAATTGATGTTAAATTTCAGTTTCGTGAACATCTTATTGAATTTACATCTCTTGATATTAAGCATATTAATCATCAATTGATAATGAAGCTAATGAAAATTCTGAAGAACTACGTTATTAAGAACAAGCTTTTCAAGATTGTTATTAATAATGCAAGCAATAATAGTATCTTGAAAGAGAAACTTGAAAAGATCATGAATCATCATAAGTTTTAATGAACTCTTTTCTTTCATCAACATCTTGTTTATCTACATCACATAAGCGTGTTTTCTCGACTTTTCGCCATTTGCGCATCATGTACTAGATTTAGTAAAAGAAATATATAAGTGAAAAGAAAGAATGAAAGAACTTCTTGCATTTGCGAGGGTTGAACTCTCGCAAGAAGCATTGAGGTTGAATGTGCTTACGCACATCTCACTCTCGTCAATTGCATCTTCGCAGAGAGCAAAGATCAATTCGAACATCAGCATGAGTGACAGCTCAGAAAAAGAATTCAAAACGTCGATAATGAAATGCGTAAAGTCGATTGAGAGTAGCTGAACTCTGTCAACAGAACAGCAGCTACAAAAGAATATGAATGACTTGTTTTGCAGTCAACAAAAATCATCTACATCATTGAAAAGAAGAACACAGATCGTGTTCAGTTCATTGAATGCATTGACAATCAACGCATCGATAAACTGGCGAAATGCAAATGAGAATATGCAATCAACGCAAGTGATTGTGAAATGAAAAGAAATAAAAAAGCGAAAAGTGATGAAAAGCTTACACAAAGAAGTCAGCGATAAAGATAACAATGATGAAAATCAAGATGTCAGCTACAAGAAGACTTTAGTCAAAAGATTGTGAGAAAAAGCTGAATTCGCAATCAATCAGCTAGAAACAACGATGTCAAAGCAGAAAGAGATCATCGAGCATAGCTTAAGCTACATAAGAAAAGCATGCAATGAAAGCATAGAGAATTCAATTCAACAGCAGATGAATGCGTTGCAGAGTCAAATGAACAAAAAACTAGAGACTATTCTGCAAATAGTGCAGCAAAATGCACGAAACATTGAAAAAGAAATCAACTCAAAGCAAATGACGAAAAAGACGCAAATCTTGCAGACGAAGCAGAGTTCACAAACGACGCAAGACAAGCAAATGAAGCAAAGATTTGCATCAAAGTTAACATATGCACAAAAGATAGCTCAATCAGCAGATGCAAACATTAAGGCAAATGCAAATGCAAAAGCGAGCGAATGAAATCTAGTCATCAAAAAACTCTCGTCAAAGTCACAAGAAATATCATATCGCGAAAGAAGATTGATAATCACTTCAAAAAATGAGAACTGAATCTTACAAGCGATGAAAATGCGCAATGCAGTGAACAACGCACTGAAGAAGGCAAAGTCTGACATAATAGTCGCTACAGTGACTAAAACACAAAGAGATAACAATATTGCTCTGATGATTTCAGAGAAATACATTGCGAAAGCTCTATTAGAGCAAAGAGATATATGAGAGCATATATTTGAAGTCAAAAGTATCAAGAAGAATGAAAAATAATACAAGATAGTGATACACAGTCTGAAAATCAATATCTTCAACATGAAGATCGAAATAAAATATCTGAAGATTAAGCTAGAGAAGTACAACTCTGAATTGAAGCTGATAATCAACTCGATATAATTATCAAATAAAGCAAGAAAGAATCATGCTTCAATGATACTGACATTCAAAATCGAAGTCGAAGCACAAAAACATCTGAAAAAATGAGTTTTAACAGCGAGATCAACATATCAAATGATCGAATATCGAAATTATTGATCAAGCGATCAGTGTCAGAGATGTCAAACATTCAAACATTTGCAAAACAAGTGCAATAAATCATCAAGATGCTTGTTTTGTGAATGAAATCATCTGACATGAGAGCATAAATGCTCGCTGCTCACATGCAGAGAACAGCAATTTTGCAATCACATGATATCAAAGTGCTGTAATTGTCAAAATGCACACTTTGCAAATAACGTAATATGTGAAACATATCAGACAGCTCAGTCTATTAACGCTTAAAAAGATCATTTGATCGAGAAATTGTAATGAGTATCACATCAGAAAACTCTCAAAATATTGCAAATAACGAAAGCTTTGCAAACGAATTGAATATTTGAATTCTACAGCACAACTGCGCAAGATCAATGCAAATCATGCATGCATGCATGAAGTTTGCGAAAATCAGAACGAATATTGTTATTCTGCAAGAATCATGAATAAAAGATGAGAATATAACAATCTCGCATTCATCGTTTATATGCATCAAACCAAATATTCAGAAGACTTGAGTCAAAGTACTAATATTTATTATGAAAAACGCAAGAAAGTTTATCTGCACATCAAGATCAGATCTAGTCAACAGCAAAGACATACAAGCGATAATGATAGTGAACGATAAAATTTCGAATGAGATTTTGTTGCTCAACATATATAACGAAAAAGCACAAAACGCAAAGAAGAAGCAATCATACATGATTGAGCGAAAGTTAGCAAAGATTAGACTAAACGATGATTAAAAAGTTATTATTGCAGAAGACTTTAATGCACATCATAGTTGATGAAACGCGAAGATTGCAAATCTCATTAGAACGAAAGCATTAGTAAACTGAGTAAGAATGCATGACTGCAATCTGATTAATACATCGAATATAAACACTTATCACAGTTATTTCAAAAGATCAAGCTCAGTAATTGATTTAGCTTTTGCATCAAGAAGTGTGCAAAACTACATCAAGAACTGACATGTGAATGAAGATGTAAACACAGAGTTTGATCATGAAGTAATTCTGTTTATGATAGTCACAAAAAAGATGAAATTGGTTGAAAACTCGCTAAACACATCATACAACTTGCAAAAAGTCAACTGAAAGAAATTCAACATGCACTTACAAAAGACGAAGAATGAAATAATTATCAAAATGCAAAGAACTATCAGTTTAGAGGCAAAAGTCATTTACTTGATCGAATGCATCAAGAGTGCAGTGAAGTTATTTGTATTTAAACAGCGAATATGCGCAAAATTGAAACTCTGGTGAAATGACAAGCTCATTGAAATGCGAAAAGCACTGTCATCAAGAAAGCGAAGTTGAAAAAGATGCAGAACTGATGATGCATGAACAGAGATAATGCGAATGTGAAATTCGTATCATGATGCAATAAAGTTGGTCAAAAACCAATTCTGAATCAACTTTCTGAACAAAGTCGAAGAAAAGAAAGTGTTTCAGACATACAAGTTCATCAAATCACGACTAATTGAAAAGCTATTCTCAATACAAAATGCACAAAAGAAGTTGAAAACTGAATTCAACGAAAAATGCAAGACATTCTTGAAAGCAATGTATTCATCATCTTTGAAAGTTCAAATCAATGAGAATTTACTATTGAACGAAAGTATACAGTAATCAAGAATTATCAAGAGAAAGATTAAGCATGCTATTAACTTCTCAGCACTCAGAAAAGCACTTGAATCAGATGATATGTCATTCGTAATCGTGCAGTGAGCATACAAAAGTGTATTGAAAATTTTCAATCTGATGTATTTGAATCTGATCAAAAGTGACTATCATTCAAAGATATGACGTGAAGGCACAAAAATCATTCTGAAAAAATCGAATAAATCGAATTATTCAATTTCGAAGACATACAGAATTATCACACTGCTAAACTGCTTAGACAAGATAGCGAAAAAGCTAATAGCAATGTGACTGTCATACACAGCGAAAACGAATAACAAGCTGCTAGACTTCGATCAAATGAGAAACAGAAAACAAAGATCAGCTATAGACACAGTACTAAACCTAGTACACGACGCGCAAATGGCAAAAAGTCGTGAGAACACGCTTACATGTTTACTGCTAGATGTCAAAGATGTCTTTGATCATGTGATGTTGAAACAGCTGATCAAGATCTTGATCAAACAGAAAATATTGATCAATTTGATCAACTGAGTAAAATGCTTCTTACAAAATTGAGTCATTGACTTAGCATTTGATGAAGAACATCAGAAGTCAAAGGAAATTTCCACAGAAATATTGCAAGAATCATTTATTTCGCTTATTCTGTTTCTAATTTACATTCAACACTTATTTTTGAAGATTCGCGCAAGAATCGAAAACCTACAGTCACTCAACTACATTGACGATGTTGCACTGTACATCAAAGGAAAGAGCATTGACAAGAATGTGAAAAAGCTGAAAAAGATGACGAAAATTGCATTTACATGAGCGAATGAAAACGCAGTGCAATTTGATAACTCAAAATTCGAATTGATTCATTTTGAAAGTCACAAAGTGACATTTGATCAAATGATTATGCTATTTAATGACATAGTCGTAAAATCAAAGATCTGCATACAATGACTAGAAGTTTGACTGAATCGAAAGCTCAACTTCAAGATGCATATGCAAATAAAAATCATCACAGTCACAAGAACGTTACACTCACTCTTTAGACTAATGAATAGTGAGTGAGAATTAAACATGAAGTCAGAAAGACAGTTGTATTTAGCATGTATCACAATCATTAGCGACTACGATGTTAAAATCTGGTGAAACAATCAAAAAAGTCACGCAATCAAATTTTGCAAGCTGCAGAACGCAGCATTACGAAAGATATTGAGAGCATTTCGAACATTGCTCATAGAAGTCATGCAAATAGAGGCTGAAATTTCGTCAGTGAAAGTATGATTAAATCAAAAATGCAAGAACTATGCAATTAAAATAGTTGAATTATTGAAAAAGCATTTGACAAGAAAGTGAACATTCATATTGTACTCATCTCAATACATCATCAAATTAGATTTGAATCTGAACGCAACAAATTATTTGAATTGAAACGAGTCAACGTCGAAGTTATCTCAAAAAGTCAAGAATTGCAAAGAGAAGCTCACATAAATATATCAAATATTGAACAAAGTGCATAAAATGCTTAGTTTAATACAGAAGATTGAAATATCTCACTTCAAGAAATCATGAGATCAGAAAATTGAATATCTGACAAAGATGTAAATCGAATTCGCAAGAGATGAAACATGCAAAACGATAAATACACACTATAGAAAACTGAAAACAATAGTCAAAAAGACGAAAAACATAGTGATGTACATCAACGCATTGCAAACTTGAAAAAAGATAGCAAAGCTCAAAACAGAAATCGAAATTGCAATGATATTCACGCATGAGTCTGTTAGATGCAGCAAAGCGACAAGTGTGATCGACGAAATAATCATAATGAAAGCGAAATTGCAAGCTATTGACAATGCAATCGTGATATGCAACAAAAAAACATCTGAAGACAGCGAAATTTGAGTGTACACAGACAGTCAAATGACGCTGCAAAGACTAAAAGCAAAGAGCAATGTCAATTTGAAGTTATTCAATAATATACGACAAAATCTGATCAATCTGCAACAAAATCAATGTTATATTTGCATACAGTGAGTATCAAGTTGCAAAGACATCATCGAAAATGAAGCAGTGAATCAATTGATCAAAGACGTGACATGAAAAAGATCAACAATTAACATCAGGGAAAAAACAATCATGAGCTTCATCAAAAAGCAAATAGACAAAGAGATAAAAAAGCAATGACTAATTGCATGAAATGACAGCATCAAAAAAGAAAATCAGTATCAGAAGCACACAGCGAGAGTGAATCTGAATTACAAATCATTAAAGAAGCTTCGAAAAATAAACAGACTGACGTTTTCAACATTTATACAGCTAAAAATAAAACATGACTATTTCAAAAGCTATTTGCATCGATTATCAGAGAATAATTCAAACAAATGCTATGAAATATGCAAGACGAGACAAACGTTGAAGCACTTACTACTGAACTGCAAACATTATAGAACAGAACAGTTACAGCTTAAAGCAAAAGCACAGTTCAAAAACATGAACACTATATTGACGTTGTTTATCATCAAGATTGAAAGAATCGCAATGCTAAAGTACTTGAAAAGTACTTGAATTGTGACAAGAAAATGATTATTGAAAACAGAAAAGTAGAGTGAAAAGAACATGAAGAAACGAGAAAATGAGAACACAAAAGAAAGAAGTTGTTTGATTGAAAGTGCTTGTTTGTGCAAACTATTGATGTGATTGATCAATGAAAAGATATAAAGCAGCGACTTTGATCAAGATACATGTAATTTAACATACACACAGCGTCTAGACAGTGTCATAGTCATAGACTGCATGCACTTAATGAAGAGAAAAAAAATTTAAGTTTTAATGAAACAGAACACAGAATTTCATTAATTGCTTAACTCACATCATCAATCTTATGATTCAAGATTTTATTCAAGCTCTTGAATTAAAGACAATAGTTGATAACATTATTGCTCAATTAAAGAATGATTAAGTGCAAGATATTGAAACAAGCAGAGAATTATCTGTTATGATCAAAAAAATATTGCTTCGAATGATAATGCAAAAAAGTAATGCATTTATTAATCATGAAATTAGATTTGTGCTCTGATGATAGCTGTCAACGACTTTTCTCAGCAATTAATTCACTTCAGAGCTTTTCAAGAGCAGAATGACAAAAGATCTAGAAAACTGATACAAAATATTTGCATTCATTGAAACTTTATGTACTTGATGCTTCATTAAGCATATCAACTATGCAAATTTGTTGATCTTTGAACAGAGAAATACTGCGAAGATTTCAAGATTGCAAAGATCAAACTTGATGAAAGCGAGTGATTCATGATTTTGCTTATTGACAATCTATTAAATTTCTTCTATGAATGCACTTTAGTAATGTCATGAATAATTAATGTAGATATTCACTTAAAATTTTGAATATTTAATGCACTTTTCAATCATCTTGAGCAAATTGAAAAGAATATAAAAAGAAGTACTTGCTCATCAAGTGCTGTTATAATAAAGACTTGCAAAAAAGTCTTAATCAAACTTGTGAAATATTATGTCAAGATTGAAAACAGCGATGAAACAATATATAATCTTGCAAATATTTTGAATTCTACAATGAAGCTAAATCTTTACAAGATTTGAAACAACAAGAATAATGAAGATACAAATCATGATGAAGAATCTGTTTACTACAAAATCAAGTACAAAACAGAATTCAAAGAGTATTTTCATCATTACTATGAAGATTCAGCTGTTGATTTGAAAGCAGAAGCACAAAGAGCAAGAAGTGATGTTGATGAAATAATGCATTGTAATAATGCATTTAATCATTTACTAATGATTTTGTAGTCTGTTGCAACTGTTAGAAGATCATTGCTTTGACAATTTCAATGTGCTCATTCTTTTCAAGATGAAGATGATTGATATCTTTACACTGATGTTATAAATGAGAAATGTTCAACATGACAATTTTGAAAAGACAATGCTTTGAATTTTTCTAGATTGACGCAAATAACTAAAAATGTTTTTTCATGCTCAATATTCTTAATAAATATTGAGTGAACTTTCAGTCTTACTAGAAGAGTATGTCGATGAAATTGATCACAGATAAGTTCAAAAATAATGAAATAAATAATGCTGATGAAGTATTACAATTGAACTATGAATTTGAATTCAGATGAGACTATTGCTGAACTCTGAAATATTTATTACAGAGAGAAGAATGATGATCAAAAGATCAATGAGTCTGCTGATTCATTTTAAGTATCTTTGAAGACTGTTCTGACGCAGATTTATTCATAAATCTGCAATATCATCTTATTTATTAAAAGTCTTGCATTTAAAGTAAGTACTTATTAAAAGTACAATTAAGTCAATGCACAAGAATAATATACAAGAGTAATGTGAATGTAATTTCAAGAATTACACTGTTTATTTAACTGATGAAGACAGACATTTTCTAGTCTGTCTTGAAAAACATGACATCAAGATTCATCATGAGATTCTTCATAAATCTCATATTTCTATCTTGAATGATGATGTGTTTGACATAAATTGTTGTCAAGTTGATGTTTGCATAGAGCAAAATGTCAATAAAAATTCTACAACAAGAGTGATAATGCAAAAGAGTAATGTACTTACTTTTCATAAAGAAGCACATAAAATTTTCAATGACTTCTTGAAGAGCACTCAAGACAGAGCGCTGAATGCAATAGTTGTATGATAGCATATTTATGTAAGCACAGTCATGCACAATCTTTCTCACAAGTTGTTCAAAGATCATTTTAAGAATGAAATTTTCAACTGACTTCTGATATTTTTAAATCTTGCATAATATGATCATTTCTGATTTGTAGTGTCTTTTAGTTTTCTGTTGCAAAGCATTAGCATGTCAGTCAATAATGCATTACTTATATGCATTATCTTTTTAGTAAATTCAAAGGCTGAAGTAGTTTCTTTGATAGCATAACTGTCAGTTAAATTCATTAATTTCTTACATGCTGATGAATGTGCTAAAAATCAACTTGTCAGCAATAAACAAGTCATATTGCATTATCAGTATGCATTATCAATTTTATGCTTGCTGCATGTCATAGTATTGATGTATGATGTTTATCAAGATATTAAAATTCAAGAATTAATTTTTTGAATGTTTTATTGAAATTTAAATGTGTTATTTCTTGAAGTGTTATTCAAGAAATAGTTTGAAAAATGAAAGTGAAAAAGTGAAAAATAATTTGTTTTAAATAATTTTTTTTTTAAAATTCTTACTCAATTCAACACTCATTATGAATCTATGCAAGATTCTATATATTGTAGCGAGCGCTGTGCTAGCGTAGCGCTCTTTTCTTATCTACTATCGCTTTTTTCTGCGCTCTATACTGTAACTGTTCTCAATGCAAGAACTTTATAAACTTGTTTCTTTTCTACTTTCTCTCTCTTTCATTTGACTCTTTGATAACATCACAATCTGAAATTAATTCAGTATGCTTGTCAAGAATATCATTTGAATGATCACTGTTATCACGCTCATGATTTCTAGAAGCTTTCTCAAGTTCGTGATGTTTTCTTCATGTTGCATCATCTTTCATTCTATCTTTCATTTAAAACATGTTAATAGAACGTGCTTAATTGACATTTAATCTTTGTCATACTCACACGTCATTGTAGCAACATTGAATACTCATCATTCATGTAGAAATTGATTGAAGTCAATTTTTTCTGTGCACAGCTGCGTCAATAATGCACTGTGAGACTTTGCTCAATTCTTGTGCAGTCACAAATGTTGATGTATCATCTCTGATGTCAGATATCAAAAATGAGCTGCGTTGAATCTCTTTTTTCAGATTATTCTTCATGTTTATCTGATCTGTTTCTGTATGAACGTCAATCTTGTCATCACTTCAGTGCATTGATGCTCAGTCAGCAATAGAGACAAATCATGTGCATCATTAATCATCTTGTTCATTGCTTCATTTTCAAGTATTTCTGCATGTTTTGTCACTCAATATAGCTTCAGCGTGACTTCTTGAGATTAAATGCTCTCATGCGCAGTTTGAACTCGTTGCAGACATGTTTGATCTTTTGTTGATATCATAGCTTTCACTGTTTTCAGAAAAGTCTGATTATCACTACGTCTGTAAAATGTTTTGTCTTCGCGACTAACTCTTTCAGCTCATCATGATGAGTGATGATTAAAGTCAATTTCTTCAGTCTCTTATTTAGCTTTCAGTTCATTCTCATCATGATCACTGTAACATTATTTCTGCTATTGTTATTATTTAAGTAAACTTTTTGCTTTGATGCAATTATGTCAAGATTATGTTGTTTTATTGACATTTTCTTGTTTGCAACTATAACTATCTTCAATGACTTTGATCAGAAAGTTACTGTATAAAGATGACTTTGATTCATCTTCATCTGCTTAAATGTTTCTTTCATTCACTTTCGCTTCAGCTGTAAAAATGTCTTGTACAGCTTTGATTTTTGATCTCTTTTTGATATCAAGTCATTGTGAATTCAACGCATTGTCATCTCAATAACTTCGCTTGATTTTCAAGAGTTTATGTTTATTATTGATCTTTGTATCAACTTTCATAAGTGAATATTTATTAACATCATGTTTGTTTTCATCTGTAAAGTCTCTATTGATGTTGCATGATAAATGTTGATGATCTGTCACAATGCTCTTTCTTGCACTGATCTCAGCTTGACATTCAAACTTTTTTGATGATTTTTCATTCTTTGTGATGTATATCATATGATGACTTCGTGACTAAGCAAAGAGCGCATTATCACAAAGTATATTTGCTTACTTGTTATCATTGATGAATTTCAAGTAAACTCAATGATTGTCTGCATGATTTTTTGTTTAATTACTAGCTTTGCTTCAACATGACACATGTGAATCACTCATCTCAGCTTAAAGTTCAGTTAAACTCTTAAGATTCTGATATCTGATTTCAAGTTGATCTGATGTTTTATCAACTTTACATCAACTTTCATATTGAATCATTTAGAAGTTCTTGTAAAGTGAATCAACTCATGCTTTGTCATCAAGAATTTGATGTTATGCATTTTTGATCACTGTTCACATTTATCATAAATCTCGCTAAAAACTCTGCAGTTGCATTTCATAAACTCTTCATATGTCAAGATATTGATATTATTCATGAAGTTTGTGAAGTTAGTTCTTAGCTTGATGTCATCACATGCTTCTAACAAGTTCACATTGTAAAACAGATATAATATTGATGATAGCAAAGAGTCTTGTGATATGTTGATGTTCATGCTGCGTTTCATCATTATGTAATCATCAATTATGATCGTGATGCGTTGATCTTTCAGAAAGTTCTTCACAAACTCAAGAAGCAGTTTAGAAACTTTTCTCTTCTTCATGTTATATAAAAGTTTGCTGTGTGTCATATTATTAAATGCATTCTTCTCATTCAGACTCAGCAGTGAAACTACTCTTTTTTTCATGTTGCTTCACACAGTATGCATTTTTTCTATAATTAGTTGCAAAGTTGTATCTGTTGATCTGTGCTTGCAAACTTTCATCTAAATGTTTGATATTGAGTTGCAAGCTTCTATGACATTTTGCAGATGTTCAAATACAATGAACTTCAGTATTTTGCTCAGTGTGCTGAGTAGCACAATTGATTTATATGTTTTTGCATTGAAGTAATTTTTCTTGTCTAACTTTTGCATCACTATTGTGACTGCGTTCTTGAACTGAGTTGACTGTATTCTCTTCTGTAAACATCTTTCAAAGAAAGAGTGTATTTATTCTGACGTGTTGTCAATGAGTCTGCGCATTATTCTATTTATATATTTCATGTGTTTCAATGTCTTGTCAAATGTTGCTTTGTAGATGACTTTCTTAATCTTACAATGCATCAGCAAAGCATCATTTTCAATTAAGAATGAGTACTTGAAATTTATTGTATTCAGCATGAAAATCTTTAAAGATGATAAAAAGTAAGTCTGAAACATCATCTTCACTTTACTCTATATTGTTGTGATGATGTCAGAGCACTCTGACTTGATCAAAGAAAGAATTGTCACTTAAGTCAATGTATCTGCAATTGCATTTCTTGCTCATTTCGCAGTTTTGAACAGTTTTTTTGAGAATTATTTGACATTCTGCATGATCTTTTAATATTCACTGCGTTTCTATTTTCTGATGATCTTGCTCTTCTTGTCACATGCTTGAATGTACTCTGCTCAATCATCAATGATTTAACAACTTTTTCTCATTTGTTACGATTTTAGCTACGCATCTTCGTTGATAGCTATGTTGATGACTATGTTGATGACTATTCTGAGAACTATCATTGATCGCTTGTCGCTAGAGCATAGACTTGTTTTGAAGTCAACTCTATTCAGAGTTAGCTTATGTTCTTCTGAGTCATATAAATAGTTGACTCTTCTCTTCTAGATACTTTTCTTTCTTAGCATTTATATACTCGTTACATTACACTCATATGACTCACTCTATGCTGATTTCTAACATTATATAAATGCTTCTTCGTTACAGACAAAGAGAAATAATCTGCATCAAGTGCTTCTGTTCAATTCAACTATCGACTTTGATTTAGTCAACTTGCAATCATGCAACAGCACTCACTTTTCTTCTCTCATGAGCTGATTAGCAAGTATAAACAAAAGATTGAAACTCTTTTCAACTAAATCAGAAGATCAGCGAAAGCATCATTCACTCAGATTCGCAAGAAATTCTTCGAATTTGTTGAACAATGAGATCAGTCTAGAACTGCGTCAAAGTCTTTATCTCAGAAGCAAATCTCACAGTGAGTCTGCTTCAATGATACTTCTTTGTCAATGTGATGATTTATCTATTCACATCGCTTTATTCATCAGTGAATTGAACTACTATGTTCACATGCAACTAGTGAGTCTGCTACAAAGACGTGATTCGAATCGATTTTTTCAATGAGTCAATCAATTCTCTCATAGTGAGTCTGTTACAATGACATGTTCAACAGTGAGTCTGCTTCAATGACGCGTTTGATATTGATCTCATCATCGAGTCAGTCACTTGATAGTTAGTCTGCTTGAACGACATTCGAAGTGAGTCTGCTACAAAGACAGACAATAATTGATCTTTTGATTAAGTCAATCAACAAATAAAACAAGCTCTACTATGTAGTAAGTCTGAATCAGAAGTGAGTCTGCTTCAATGACATTTATTCTCAATGCAATGATTTATCTTCTCATCGTTTTACTCATCAATAAATCTGATCATACATTCACATGCAACTAGTGAGTCTGTTACAATGACATTTTTCGTCAATGCAATGATCTATCTACTCACATCACTCTATCTATCAGTGAATCAATCTGTTGACTTGTTTGCATGCAACTAGTGAGTCTGCTTCAATGATACTTCTATCTTGCATAGTGAGTCTGTTACAATAAACATTTCAATTCTACACAAGACTAAGAGAATACATTCATGCAAACATGAATTGTTGAAGAAGGAAAGTAATGTTACGATTCTAGCTACGCATCTTCGTTGATAGCTATGTTGATGACTATGTTGATGACTATTTTGAGAACTATTATCGATCGCTCGTTGCTAAAGCATAGACTTGTTTTGAAGTCAACTCTATTCAGAGTTAGCTTATGTTCTTCTGAGTCATATAAATAGTTGATTCTTTTCTTCTAGATACTTTTCTTTCTTAGCATTTATATACTCGTTACATTACACTCATATGACTCACTCTATGCTGATCTTTAACATCATTCATTGCATGCTTTTGATAATTTTTGTACATTTCTTCATTCATTCTGCTTTGATCATTTTGTGTGATCTCGCTCAAAGAGTGAAAATCTCAATGATCTTCTTCAATGCATTCAGCAGTTGCTTGATGTACTCATTTATACATTGATGTCTTGTCTCATGATTCAACAATGATTTTGACATTTGTTTTTTCAGAATATTGATGAACTTCTCTTCATTTATTATCTTTCAGTTACAATGCAATTTTCACGCTGACTCTTTGCAGACTTTGAAATTTATAATTGTCTGTATCAATAAATGATTTGAGAAGTTTTTCATTTCTTCATCAATTTTACATTGTATTAATTGATTCATAATATCATCTGTCATAAAGATCAAATTTATTGTCGTTTGAGATTCTTGATAATTTCTCGTAATTGTGTCTTAAAATAATGCTAGCAATGCATTGATGTTTATGATCATTTTAATTAACTCATTTGACAATAAATGTTATCTTGAGTAGAATAATTCTTCTCATGTGAAGTGATGCAGATTGAAGTTTTTTACAAGAATGCTTTCTTTCAACATGTGTAACATCTTTTCAATGTCTGAAAAATTTTCTTTTTCATGAATGATTTCATGATTTTTGAGTGACAAATTGTATGCTTCATGAATGTGTATAACTTTCTGAATCATCTGTGCATCATTTATTAATGTTTGTAGCGTAATTGTATTTACATCTTTGAAGTGTCATGTTGAGTATCAGATGTTGTTGTTGATTCTCTTGTTTATGTAGAAACAGATTTTATCTTCATTATTCTTCAGCATGAAGTCGACAGTTGCTGAGCAGTATGCTCTGAAAATATCATCAAATCGTCAGAATTCTTGAAGAATCAAAATGTCATAGTTCTTTATCTTTTTCTCATGTAGTAATACTATCATCATCTTGTTTCTTAACTTGTGAACGTTTTTTTTAATTTAATTTTTTATTTCTTCATTAAGTGCATGCAGTTTATGACTATGACATTGTCTAGATGCTGTATGTATGTTAAATTACATGTATCTTGATCAAAGTCGCTGCTTTATATCTTCTCATTGATCAATCACATCGATAGTTTGCGCAAACAAGCACTTTCAATCAAACAACTTCTTTCTCTTGTGCTTTTGTTTTCTTGCTTCTTCGTGTTCTTTTCACTCTACTTTTCTGTTTTCAATAGTCATTTTCTTGTTGCAATTCAAGTACTTTTCAAGTACTTTAGCATTACGATTCTTTCAATCTTGATGATAAACAACATCAATATAGTGTTCATGTTTTTGAACTGTGCTTTTGCTTTAAGCTGTAACTGTTCTGCTCTATAATGTTTGCAGTTGTTTTTTTTTATTTCTTCATTAAGTGCATGCAGTCTATGACTATGACACTGTCTAGACGCTGTATGTATGCTAAGTTACATGTAACCTGGTCAAAGTCGCTGCTTTATATCTTCTCGTTGGTCAATCACATCGATAGTTTGCGCATACAAGCACTCTTTCTCAATTCTCGTCATCATACTTCTGTTTTTCTTTGTTCTTTTGCATTCTTCGCGTTCTACTCTTTCGTTTCTAATAGTCATTTTCTTGTCGCAATTCGAGTATTTTTCAAATACTTTAGTATTGCGATTCTTTCAATTTTGGTGATGAACAATGTCAATATAGTGTCTGTGTTTTTGAGCTGAGCTTTTTCCTTAAGCTTTATCTGCTCTGCTCTATAATGTCTGCAGTTCAGCAGTAAATGCTTCGACGTTTGCCTCGCATTGCATATTTCATAGCATTTGTTCGAATT
>JAABUK010001031.1_pt1 | contig 55296 bp, 78 predicted proteins | sample 5559141 | NCBI WGS metagenome assembly JAABUK01 (sample SAMN10711869, study PRJNA513367) | rock metagenome | isolation source: Antarctica rocks | place: Antarctica: Victoria Land, Pudding Butte nord | collected 2016-01-03 | reverse complement strand
TTGGGAGTCTCACGTTGACAAGAGGCCAAGGTCTGATACCCTCAACGTTGAGGATGACCGGAGAGAAGCACGAGAGGCAGAGGTATCGAGGGTACGCTGTCACTGCACTTTGGGTTGCTTACTGATTTCAGACACCGTGCGCCTGACAGCGTCTAGTCTTACAACAGAGTCTGGGAGCCCACCCACGCTCTGTTGAGCGTCCCGGAGTTCCTGCAGCGACGGACACTTCTGCGTTTATTGTACCGAACAGGCCATCGCCGGCATTCAGAGCAGACGACAAGGTACCCTGCATTGTAGCGGTGCCATCGTTGGTCCGCTGAGGTCTGCAGCTGATATTTAACAGGATGTTTGACATCCTCAGACATCCTTTTCTGAGTCTTTGTGCTTGAACGACAGGACGGCCACTATGTTTTCAACCTTGGCGAAAATCTGACATCAAGATGTGAGCCCACTACACCCTCTCAGCTGTCTCTCTCTTATGCCTTTGCCCTGTCCAAGCTTTGGCTTGACTGACTGGAAGTGCTGATGGTGCAGACAAGATACTGAGCAAAATGGGTGAAGGTAGGGTACCTGCTTGCAGCATGTTTCATAGATGAAACACTGACCTATCTGCTTACTGAAGCATGTGCAGGCTCTGCTGGAACCCTACGCTGCTGTCTCTGCAGGAACCTTTGGGCGCGTGCTTGAATGCTGGGACAGGAAACACAGGTCGTATGTTGCCATCAAGATTGTGCGCAATGTTAAGAAGTACAGAGATGCAGCCATGATAGAGGTCAGCCTTCCATTCCTATTTGACCCTCTGTCAGCACACTACATTTGCATCTGCAGTTTTTTGGTGCCCGTCTTGTCCTCACTTGCACCCCTTGTCAGCTTGCTGAAATTGGTCAAGCATTGTGAGCACTTGCAGCAATTTCAAGTGCTTGCCTCACTACTTCTGAACCATGCAAGCAGGCTGCTCATTTGTACCTTGGTGCTTCCCTTCAGCCATCCGTACCTTCATGTAATACTGGTTCCATACATTAATGTCCATAGCCAGGCTGCTGAGCATTGCAAACAATGTCAGACACTCATGCATTTCCTGATGCTGACCTGTCCTGGGCAACTCCACCCTCAGGCCCAGCTTTGACAGCAGTGGTGCTGTGCACAGTTGGAGGTGCTGAACACACTGGAGAAGAATGACCCTCAGAACAGATGGCACTGCGTACACCTACAAGAGTGGTTTGATTACAGGGGCCATGTCTGCATGGTATGTACGTGTGTTCTCTTGTAAAGAATGCAAGAGTATCTTTGGCGTCAAATGCAAAGTGCTTGTATGTATGCAGCCCATCTCAGAGTATACGTTGTGTCTGCAAGGGCTTATACTGCATTATGTTAGTATTCCACAAAGTAGGCTGGTTCGTGCTGCTTTTGCCAAGGACCTACGCGTGCCATTGCAAGAGGCAGTGCAGCTGTCAGTGCTTTGTACTGCAGTCAGAAGTGCTCAGTTTGTTGCTGCACGTGTGTGTCACATGGCTGCGTCATTGTCAGGTTGCAGCCCAGTTGCAGCTCAGATGTGCTCAAGTCTGTGTTTGTATTACAGGTGTTTGAGAAGCTTGGCTTGAGCCTGTACGACTTCCTACGAGTCAATCAGTATCGGCCATTTAGAATAGATGTCGTACGCGACTTTGGGCGGCAGTTGCTGGAAAGTGTAGCATACTTGCATGGCCTGGACTTGATACACACAGACTTGAAGCCTGAGAACATCCTGCTGGCTGCTTGTGATGATGACAGGAAGTCACCCACCCCAGGCATCAGGTCAGCTACACTTGCTCCTTTTCTCTTCTTCTTCTCATGCTGGCTTTGTGCCCTCCTCCCGCTCCTTCTTCTTCCCCTCCTGCTGTTCTTTCCTTGTGCCTTGTCTACACAAATCCTCCAACAGATTCTGCTGACTGCTTGTGGTAAATGGAGAACACTTCTCAGGCCTGATGTGTTCATGACCATCACTGGCTTTCCTCCTTTGTTGCAGCAGTCAGGTGACTCTCCAGTCAAGTGACATCCATGACTATCAATGGCTGTCCCCAGTCAAGCTGCCTGAAGAGCGCTTCCGGACGTGAACCGCCTGCTGTTGCATTGCAGGAAGACAGCGCCACGACAGCCAAGCACAAGTGACATCAAGGTCATTGACTTTGGCAGTGCCACCTTTTCAGAGCAGTATCACAGCACCATTGTGTCCACCAGGCACTACAGGGCGCCGGAAGTCATCCTTGGCCTGGGCTGGAGCTTTGAGGCTGACATCTGGAGCATAGGCTGCATCCTTGTTGAGCTTGTCACAGGTCAGACACCCCCCTGCTTTGCTCTCCCCCCACTCAGCCCCCCACCCCCTGCCCATTCCTTTTATGCGTCGTGGGCAGTTGAGTCTGATATCTGCTTCAAAAAGCAAACTTGGCCTGGATTGTTCACACTGCTCTTGCAGTCTAGTCAACATGCCCACTGATGCTGGTCATGAGCACAAGTTATGCATTGGAGCAGGCAATATGGCTTATTCAGGACAGTGAAAGTAAAGCCTGCCTGCATTGCCACATATTGCAAATCATCGACAACATCACAGAGTGTGTCGTCATGTGTTCACTCATTGCTGCTTGCTGGTATGCCCGCAGGGCCTGCCCAAGTAACAAAGTCTTACCTGATGTGTATTTGGCGCACTTGTGATTGGGCATGAAGTTGAGGCAGCCAACACTGCTGTAACTGCAGGGGATGCACTGTTTCAGACGCATGAGAACCTTGAGCACCTAGCAATGATGGAGGCCGTGTTGGGCCCTATCCCAAAGGCAATGGCTCAGGCTGCAAAAGGCACCCATGACTGCTTTGTGGGCAGGGATAGCCGCCTCAACTGGCCTGCCAGTGCGTCCAAGCGCAGCATCAGGTATGGTCTTGATAGTGTACCTTGTATAGTGGCTTGAGCAAGCGCATGAGCTGTTTGTGTGATTGTGGCAGGCGCATTAGCCATTTGTATCGTCTGATTGTACAAGCTGAGGCCAAATGTGCATGGTGCCACGTGTTTCATCATTGCTTGTCCGAGTGCTGCATGCCCTGACCTATGCTGACATGTGACATGCCTGACACAACCTGACAACCCTGTACTTGATGCATGGTATACCCTTGGTCTGTGCCATGTTCCATGACTGAAGGTGTGTTGCATGCAACTCAAGGTGTGCTGCATTGTGCAGGGCTGTGGACAAGATGACCAGCCTGAGGCAGCTGATGAAGGACTCAGGAGAGCCCTCCGTGAAGCCGCATTTAGATGCCCTGTGCAGCCTGCTGCAGAAGCTGTTGCAGTACCAGCCTCAGCAGCGCATCACAGCCCAGCAGGCCTTACAGCATGACTTCTTCCACACGACTCATGACATTGTTGACTTGACAGACTCGTGACTCAGGCATGAGACACACAGGCAGTGAGCCCTGACAGCTGCAATGCTGTTACCGTACCACTACCAAGGTATATGTATGAGACATGTTGGCCAAGCTTAGCAAATGGCAAGTTGTAGGAGTTGTGTTATGTCCAGTGTTGAAAAGCCGTGTCATGGCATACAATGACAATACAAATGAACATTGCAGGTCCATGCCTGAGTATCAGGTGTGCAGGCTGAGAACAAATGATTGAGGCAACACTGCTTCCTTATGGTTGTGCACTGCAACAGCAGCTTCTGGCTTACCCTATAGACTTGCTCGAGGGTTTCTGATCATGTCAGTGTTCCCCGCTTTGCCTTTGTACATATCAATTTTTGTACATTATGTTACATATGCTCTATGACGTATGGTGTTGTGGACGTTGTTGCTCTCCTGGTCCAAGTACAATCATGACTTAATCAATAATTGGGAAACAATTCTGGGTGTCAGGATTTTAAAGTTTGGCAAACGAGCCTGCTCACAGTGACACTGTTGTCTGTTGAAACCAATGCTAGTTCCCAGAGCTTGCGTCCACTTGTCGAATATGTATGACAAGCACCACTTCCAGCAACTGTATTGCCTCAAAGCATGAGGCAACAAACTTTGCTTAGTCAAATCTCTGGTTGAGAATCCCCAGCATGGCAGAATGCAGCTGAACGCAGAGCTCTAGCTGCAGCCGTTGAACGGTTTTGTTTGGTTGCTCTGCTTCAGCAATAGCCCGTCGATGGTCTGTACGGCCACGACCCTCGGCTGTCACGCATATACCTGAGTCTGATCCAGCAAGATAGTGGTTTTGATCTTTGGCTTCGACTTGCACCCTAGTCGCAGTAGAAGTGGATTCCGTCCATACTGAGCCATAGATATGACGGCACAAGAGGCAGAGCCTCGTCTGGTGATCAGTCAGATGGTGCTGGAGAACTTCAAGTCATATGCAGGTGCTCAGCACGTTGGGCCTTTCCACAAGGTATGTATCGGGCGTCAGCAGCAGCTGCACTGCTGAGGCACATGCAGCAAAAAAGAAACGGCTTGAGCAATATAAGTATATTTAGATCCTTCTAACTGATACTGCAGTCTTTCACCTCTGTGGTGGGTCCCAATGGCAGTGGCAAATCCAATGTCATAGACGCTATGCTGTTTGTGTTTGGCAAGAGAGCAAAACAGGTGAGCTGCAAATGTGCTTGCAGCACCTTCATGAGATTTTATTGATTAGGTAGTTGGTAATGACTGAGATCCTCATGTTGTCTGGCTTGCAGCTGAGACTAAACAAGGTCTCTGAGCTGATTCACAACTCAACCAATCACAAAAACCTGGCAATGGCAAGGGTCTGCGTCCACTTTCAAGAGATTCTTGACACGGTGAGCCTGACAGAGTGCCTTTGCTGTGATGCTCTGATTGTCATCAAGCATGCAAATTCCCCAGCAAGATTGCATGAGACCTACCATTGAGGACAAAATGCTTCAGGGCGATGAGACCTTTGAAGTCATCCCTGAGTCTCATTTCACGGTGTCACGCACAGCGCATCGCAACAACAGCTCTGACTACTACATTGATGAGAAGAAGAGCAACTTCACTGAGGTCACTAAACTGTTGAAGAGCAAAGGCATTGACCTCGACAACAATCGTTTCCTGATCCTTCAGGTCAGCTGCCTTTCCAAGCTCGTTCATTCACACTGCATCCATGACTCTTTAATTGCCACACCAGCAAGCAGCGTCTACCTCTTCTCCTGCTATTTGGCTTCCAGCAGTTGTGCTTTTGTGCTGTGGTGTTTGCTGCTGTGCAATGCACAGTGCTGATGCAAGCTATGCACATTCCCACAAGACCCCGCATGCATCTAGCTTGCTAGCTACTTGTGCTAAGCACAGCCAACTGGCCAGCATGACCTAAGTTATGTTGCATGGATTCAGGGTGAGGTTGAGCAGATCTCAATGATGAAGCCCAAGTCTCAGACACCGCATGACACTGGCCTGCTGGAGTATCTGGAGGACATCGTTGGCACTGACAAATATGTGGAACGAATAGAGGAATGTGCCAAGCAGTAAGCTCCTGCAGTCTTCCATTTGCATTTGTGGGAAATGCAATGTCCAGAGCTGGTATTCCCGCTGCAATAGCAGGCTTTCAGTCAATCTGGCTTTGATAGCTCTATGCAGCTTGGAAGCATCTGGGATGTGCTATGCTCATGAATCGTGCGTTGGGTTTCATGCTACTCAGCCAAAATATCCTGCACCTGTTTGGCATTGTCGCTGCCAGAAGCAAGGTTTTCACTTGTCATCAGCAGTGCTTACAGCAATCACACAATGTTGAGTCACTCATGCAAGATCATTTGGGCAGCAATCACTACAATGGTGCATCACTTGTAATCACATGATCAGCTAAAGAAAGCTGTACATGCGTCAGGACATCTTTAGCCAGTGCACATTCTTATATTGATGCATAGTGCTGTTGTGTCTTTCGCCCAGGCTGGAGAGCCTGAATGAGGCTAGGCAGGGGCAGGTGAACAGGGTGAAGATAGCAGAGAAGGAGAGGGAGGGGCTGGAAGGGGAGAAGATTGCAGCCGAGGCCTACCTTTTCAAGGACGCCGAGAGGCTTGGTGCCCAGAGCAAGATCTTCCAGCGCTTCATGCATGACGGCCAGGTCAGTCACAGGACAGGATGTTGCAATGGCCACATAGAAGTGTTTGACGGTGCCTGTGAACCAATCCGGCGCTCCTCTTGTGTTTGAAGCTTATGCTAAGTTTGCATAGTGCAAAGGCTGCCTGCCACAACCTGTTGTCTGTCATGCTTTTGCTGAAGCATCTACTTTCAAAGGATCACACCAGATTTGCAAAACAGCAAGAGAATGGCAGGGGTAACAAACTGTTACTGGTCAGCTAGTTTGACGCATCAAGCTGGCAGACAGCCGTCAGTGACATGCCCTTAGGCACCACCGTGCACCATGCTGCTGTATTGCCACTGTGAACAAGCAGCTGGTATGTTACTTGTTCATTCGATTTATGCAAGACAAACTGAAAGAGGCCGGACATTGACACCACTGTCTCTTCAGACAGTGATTGCAAGCAGGCTGTGGGCTTCGCTCTGATGCCTCACATGAGCCTGTGAGTGCCTGACTGCTGGGACACCTTTTGGCTCTTGTCTGTGGACCCCTAATCAGGCCATGCAGCCCTACAAGAAAGCGCTGAGTGATGATGGCAAGGATGCATGACCGAGCAGATGGACACAGTACACCTTGCGCAACAGGTGGTTCTGTCTGTGACTGCTGTTTGCATGGCATGGTGCAGCGCAACCTGACCAAGATTGAGGGCAATGTGGGCGACCTGGAGGCCAAGCTCAAGCATGAGCAGGAGAAGTTCAAGACCTACAACAAGGACCTCAAGGAAGCTGAGAAGAAGTAGGTTGCCGTGGTCATGTGGGCAGTCTGCTGATGTGCAGCGATGCAAAGTCATGTATTGCAACAACAAATGCCAGCTCTCAGACTGTTGCAGGGCTGCAATTCAAAGCCACAGCATGATGCATGTATGAGGGAACCAAGCTCATGCAACATGGTCTTTGTTGATGTTGGGCTCAGTCACATTTTAGGTCAATGTGGTGCTACAAACATGCACAAAATCAATACAAACTGTGCCTTGGTCACTCAGCAAAACCACACTGGCAAATCTGGTGAAAACTGGGTATGCTCAAGCATAGCTTGAACTGACAGGTTCAAGGGCATGAGCGCTGACCATGGCAGTGTGGCTAAGGAGCTAGAGAGGGCCAATGAGGAGTTCAAGGAGTTTGAGCGCAAGGACATCAAGTACAGGGAGGACCTGAAGCACCTGAAGGCCAAGCTGAAGAAGCTGCAGGACAAGCTTGCCAAAGACTCTGCCAGAATGCAGGTCTGCAGCAGTCACTCTTTGCGCATCCAGCTGATGGGCCTGCTTCTACTGCCCCTTACCTGCAGCTGCACCATGCTGTGACTGCTGGCATCAGTCACTCTTTGGGCATCTAAACGATGGACCTGCTTCTGTTGCTCTTAGCTGCACCGTGCTGTGACTGCCGGTCTCTGCTGACTGCTGCTGCCACTGCTGCTGCTGTACCCTGTAACTGGTGTGTCTGCTGCTGTGCAAACATGTCACCTGCTGCTGCTGATGCTTTTGCTGCTGCTTTTTGCTGGTGCTCTCTTCACAGCCATCAAAGCAGATTGGCCGCTCAAGCAGTCACATCCCTGTGTACCTGTTACAATTCAAAGTTAAGCAACTTGCACCTCGCCTGTCCTTGTAGGCTGGCAGCGCAGACGCTGAGCAGCTTGAGACTGGAATCCCAGAGCTGACTACTAAAGCCCAGCAGCTGGAACAGCAGCTGCAGGCTCAAGAGCAGGTGTTGCAGCAGCTTCAGGAAGAGGTCAGGGGGGAAGTGGAGCAGCACACCCAGGCTCTGCAGGAGGTTAGGCGCCAGCTGGCTCCCTGGGACCAGCAGATCAGCCAGGTTCAATCCAGGTTAGCTGTGGCCACTGCTGAGCAGGACATGCTGCAGAAGTCACACTCTGAGGCTAAGCAGAGATTCCAGGTATGCTTCATCCCTCACCCTCTGTTGCTGAGACGTGCTGTGTATTGCTTTGGTACCACTTTGTGTACCACACGTCCTGTAAACCTGGGCTGCCTTGCATGGGACTGATCTGCCCTGCCCTGCTCGGTCTTGCCCTGGCATGACCTGCCCTGCCTTTGCCTGCCTTGCGTGAACTGTAACCTGTCCTCCATAGTGTAATAACAGGTATCACACATTGTCAGACAGCATATGATGGCATTGCCCCATGGCCAGACAACTGTTGTAGGATGCAGTAATGTTGTAATGCTGTAATGTTGTAGGATGCAGAGGAGGGTGCAAAAACCGCATCAAGCAGTGCTAGCAGCAAGGACAAGGAGGTTCTGCAAATGGAGGCACAATTGCAGCATAACTGGTAAGCGCCTGCTCTCCATTGTCCGGCTCAAATACAAACTCACTGCATCTCGTGTACTGTCAGCAACTTCAAAACACATGTATTGCCTTGCTGCATTCAGTCATGCAAGGTTGCTGTATCACCTTTTGCCCAATAGGCTTGAGCTGCAGCTCCAGCTATGACTGACTGCAGTTCTGGCAATCCAAACAATCGCATTCTTGTTGTTTTCATGGATGACATGCCATTCCTCATGCGCATGCTAACGCCTCTCGAGCTGCAGATAGTCCCCAGTAATACATTCAGTTGCAGCACTGGGCCATCTTATATGCTGTCTTCTGAAATGTCTTCTGTCAACCAAATGGTATTTTCAATATCTTGGTGTGCTGTAGGCAAGCAGTAGGCGCAGCCCAACAGGAGGAGGCAGGCGCAGCATCACAGGTGGAAAAGCTAAATCAGGCACTGCAGGATGTGCGAGGCAAGGTGCAGCAGAGGCGGGCTGACTCACAAGCCCAGACCTCCCAAGGGGCAGTTGTAAAGGCCCTCATGGCTGCCAAATCTAGCAAGGAGATCCCTGGCATTCTGGGGAGACTCGGTGAGGACACAGCACCTGCCTAACCAGCAACTTCAGGCGTAACTGCGCTTCACTACTTGGACTTCACCAGGGCCTAACCATCGGATCATCAACCTTGGCTGGTTGTCAACCCCCTATGACGAAGTGATTGAGTGGGGTGCTTGTCTGAATGACTGTACCACACACCTAGGGTGCCGGAACCTTGTGTGTTGGTGAAGCAGCAAGCATACGTTCCAAAAGATGCTACTATTCTGTGACATAATGCATGCGTCAGGCATGCACTGCGTAGAGCTGTGCAAGGTGTTGCAAAGCACTGTGACCAAGCCACTGGGATGCAGGGGATCTCGGGGCTATAGATGCCAAGTATGACATAGCAGTGTCCACCAGCTGTGGCGCCTTGGACTACCTGGTGGTAGACAACACTGGCACTGCCCAGTGCTGTGTGGAGATGCTGAGACGCAAGGGCTTAGGGGTGGCCACCTTCCTCATTCTGGACAAGCAGCAGCACCTTGCTAAAGCCCTGCAGGAACGGCCCTCGCCCCCTGAAGGTCAGTGCATTCCACCCCAAATCTATACTCACATTACATGGACTGTGATGCATGGACAGTATATACACAATTACTGGTGCACAGTGGTACACGGTTTATGGTATATGCAGATTGCAGCAAGCAGTCCACTGATGCATGCATTATGACCTGTTGGGCGCAACCACAGTGGTTGCTGTGAGCTTGATGCCCTGGACCTGCATGCAACCATCTGGACTCACAATCCACCTGTACAGTCTGTGCCAAGGCTGTCTACCCACAACAAGCTGTTGCTACCTTGTACGCACCATTTGAGCAATCATGCTTGCATCACACATAGACATTCAGTCGTCACAACCATCCGCAAAGCAATCATGTGTGGCATGATGAAATGCAGGTGTGCCTCGTCTGTTTGACTTGGTGCGTGTGAGGGAGGAGCGAGTGCGGCTGGCCTTCTACTTTGCCCTCAGGGACACTGTAGTAGCTGACAGCCTAGATCAAGCCTCACGCATAGCCTATGGCAAGGACAAGAGATGGGGCAGAGTTGTCACCATCAAGGTATGGCTCATCCAGCTGTGGCCGGCACAAAAGGCCAGTGCATTGCAAGCATCACAACATCTGTTTTCTATTTTGATAGGTCGGTGACTGGAGAATGTCATTTGGGCTGTTTGGCAGCTGGAAGTGAAAATCTTTGGCGTTGCATGGCTTTTGACCTTGCAGGTTCTTGCCCACATGCATCAGGCTTTGGGCGGCCTCCGCTGCACTACAAAGCAAACGCTTTGTATTACAAGTTTTGACAAGGCAACCTAATATCCTGCTGCGTGTTGTGCCAGGCTTTGCTGCGTTTGCTCAGTCATGCCATGTCTAGAACACAGATTTTGCATAATCTGATCGCGAGAGCAGTAGTGTTGCCTTCTGGGCAATTGTGCTGTGTCTTTGTTGGTTGTCCCACCATGCATGCTTTCTGTGCTAGGCAGGACACATTGCCGTGAGCTTCAGAGCCTTGGTCATACTTCACGACTACACGCTTTGCAATACAGCTGCAGGGCCTGCCCAGATTTTCATGCATGTATGCACAGCATTTCAGGGCTCAGACATACTGATGGAAAGTGGTCCACCTTCATCAGGATGTGTTTTGCCACCTGGATGTGCTGCACAAACACCAAACAGAGCGCAGCCCTGCTGTGCAGTGCAGCTGTGAACTTTGTCTCGTGTTGTCCAGGGTGAGATGATCAATGAGTCAGGAACCATGAGTGGTGGTGGAGGCAAGCCCAGAGGTGGCCGCATGTGCCTTGGCAAAGCTGCTCTTGCCTCTGTTGACACCCAAGCAGCCGCCGCAGAGCTGCAAGCAGCTGAGCAGGAGCTTGAGCACGGAGCACAGGTGCAGTGCATCTGCCAGCACATGGTGCTTGCTTCACAGCATGCCCCAATGTTGCTAACTGTTGATTTGTGCCATAAAGGGGTTTTGTTGCTGTTCTACAAGCAACAAGCTCATATGAGGTTTGGCTGGTGTTTGGTTGCAACGCTGCAATTTCGGTGCTGTATCGGTGCCTGCACATGCATTCAAGAGGTCAGCAGAAACAGTTCAAGCTGGCAACCTGTCCCAACCAGGTTGTTTGCAGCAAATTATTGCGCCAGTCATTGAATGCAAGTACCATAACAAGCACTGCAACCATCACAAACATAAACTGATTGGATCATTGTCACGAGTTTCAAGCCCTGTGACTGTACAGGCTCTGCAAGAGGCCAAGGCCAGGAGTGATGCAGCATCAGCGGAGGTACAGCGCATCCACAAGGAGGTTACACGGTTAGAGGTGGCCATTCCCAAGCTACAGCTGGAGGCCGCAGCCGCAAGGCAGCAAACCACAGATCTTCAGCACCGCCTGGCTCAGCTCTCATCAGCTGCCCAGGTCAGTTCCCAGTCATCTCTGCCAACACATGTCCCAGACCAGTGCAATCTTCCTCAGGCAATGGCAGCACAGCACAGACTGCTGCAACACAAAGCAGCTTCACAAGCATGCATGCAGACAGCAAAACAATGACTTTGCAGCAAACCCTGATCAGGCTGGCACATGCTGTTCAGTTGAGACAGCTATGAAAGGTTGGCATTTGTGATGCAGGCAGGACTGGGATGTACAAGATCGTCCACACTGAACCATTGAATAGCATTGTTGTCCATTTTTGTCTTGTCTTTTCTTCAACTGTCAACAACACAATGCTGCAATTGGACACAGTCTGTTGCCAAACTGGCACCCCTGTTATGTGCCTTTGGCTGCCCTTGAGGGTAACAGGCAGGAAGGGATGCTTGGTCACAATGCAGATGAAGCCAGAAGACACAGCCAGGCTGGCAGCCCTGAAGAAGGAGATGAGTGCTGCTGAGGCCGAGCTGGCCAAGCTGAAGAAGGATGCAGCGGGCCTGGTGGGGCAGGCAGAGAAGCTGCAGGGGCGGATTGACAATGCAGGAGGGGTCAAGATGAAACAGCAGAAGCAGGAAGTTTCTGCGCTGCAGCAGGTGACTAACATACGCATGTGAGAAAGTACACACAGTGTGATCTGCCACATGGACAGTGCCAATCCACAGAATGAACAGTGTGCTTACTGCTTGAAGACCACCCACAACAGAGCCACCATCAGCAGCAAGCTGGAGGAAGACAATGAGTATCTGCATGTGCACATGGTGTCTGCGCAGGTAGAGCACTTGTCACTGCCATGGTAAGCAGCCTCATATTCAGATCTTGGGAGCCAAATCAGTTGTTTGGCTCCCAAAATCTGAATATGAGGCTGCTTACCATGGCAGTGACAAGTGCTCTACCTGCGCAGACACCATGTGCGTGTGGGTTCCAAATCGTTGATTTTTGGCTGCAGAGCTGAGTGGCTCATTGTATCAGACTATTTCCTGACCACCAAGTTTGCAACCGTCACCAGTGCAGGCATAGTCAGATGTGATCATAACTGACAGAATGCAAACCATAGCAACCAGCAAGCAAGCTGAGACGCAAGACACAAATGCCCAAGAACTCATGCGTATGCACACATGATACGCCCTTGTTGACAATATTGAGATCACAACATGGACATTGTGGCTTGGGCTGCAAACAACGAAAAGAATGAGCAGAAGCTTGCAACACGTCTGTTGTCTCATGTTGTTGCCTGTAGCCAAAAGAGCTCTGTCCTTCTTGCAGGCGATTGCAGACACAGAGGGTGAGATTACAAAGCGCAGAGTGCAGATCACAGCTGCCGGCAAGCAGGCTGAGAAGCTGAGTAAGGACTGCATCAAGACTCAGAAGGAGCTGGACAAAGCCAATGCTGACCTGGAGGGCAAGCAACAAGAGCAGCAGGTATGCACAGACAGACAACAGGGACTGCAGAAGAAGGACTATAGCAGATTGCAAGTATCATGCTATGCATTTTGCAAGACTCTGTCAGCGTGTTCTGGCTGCACGCTGACAACTCACTTCAAGTGTGAGCAGTGGTTGAGCACGTCATTGTGGCAGCACATCTGCTCCTGGGTGCTGAAGCTGAAGGCAGACCAGCGGGCACCATGCTCAACAGCGTTGCAAGTTGACTCAGCCCTCTCATGGGTACTATAAACATAGTGTTTTTACAATCAGATACCTGGCTCTAGAACTGCCTTGCATTGCTGTCATTTTCACCAGGTTGAATTGTATGAGCACTGCCATACACAGCATTGTTTGCATAATTCCACTGGAATCGGCCTGATAACATCTTTCCTTCTGTACGGTGGAACAGGAGATGGATACAGCAGCTCTGAAGGTGCTCAAAGCAGCTGAAGACACTAAGCAGGTGCTGCAGCAGAAAGAGGAGGTGCTGGCTGAAATCCGGGGAGAGTTTGAGCAAAAGAGCAGAGAGGTAGGGATGTTGCATTTCACCTGCCCAAAACACAGCGTCTTGGGGGTGCAAACCACCTGCGTTGTTGCCCCTCGCAGATTTGCACATTTGTGGTACTGCCTGGCATATTGCCAGTCACAGACTATGCACTTGGGTTGCTCCGTATGTCTGACATGTGACCATCAGTATTACAGGACCAAGCCCTGCACAAAAGCAGATTCAGCATAATGCAGTAAGGTCAGTGACTGCAGTCAGCCACAGTCATAGGCTGTCTCACATCTGGTGCGTCTAGTGTAACACCGCACACTACGTTGTCTTGCCTAGGTCCCTTGGGCAGCCCTTGCATACTACCTTGCCTACATGCATACCTATGCAGGCCCTTACTTCCTACCATGGAACCTATGTACCTAGGCAGGCCCTTGCCTACTACCTTGCCTATTACCTTGCCTGTTACCTTGCCTACTAACTTGCCTACTACCTTGCCTACTAGTGTACCTAGGCAGGCCTTGCAGCCCTGCCATACAGCGTGTAACGATCATGGTAGTGATGTCTTGAGCATCACAATACACCAGCTGTCTCTCTCTGTCTCTCTAGGAAGGCCCACTCTAGGAGGCATTGACCTGTGGGCCCCATGTGCACCAGCAAACCCTGCAGCTTGCTGCAAAATCTGCTGCTGCAAAGCCGCATAATTTGCTGCAAAGTGGCATGTTTTGCTGCAAAGTGGCATAATTTGCTTCAAAGTGACATGGTTTGCTGCAAAGTGGCATGTTTTGCTGCAAAGTGGCATGTTTTGCTGCAAAGTGGCATAATTTGCTGCAAAGCTGTATAATTTGCTGCAAAGTGGCATGTTTTGCTGCAAAGTGGCATGTTTTGCTGCAAAGTGGCATAATTTGCTTCAAAGTGACATGGTTTGCTGCAAAGTGACATAATTTGGTTGCAGGTGGGCATCATCAGACAAGTGGAGGTGGAGCTGGACAACACGTTGAGGGACTTGAGGGACAGCCACAAGGAGGAGGCTGCAAAGCTGAAGAAGTGGCGAGCGCTGGACAAGGACGTGCAGGCCAAGCTGGCAGAGTTCCCCATCCAAGGTGGGCATCTCCTGCTTCTGCAGATCTTCACTGTAGCTGGTGCTCACAGCACTGTGTGTCAGTTGCTTAGGCGCAATCAATCACGCCCACAAAGCTGATTTGGAGAAAATCATGACAGATATGTACAATGGACATGAAGGGCTGCTGTCATAGCGTGGGACAAGCCAGCACTACTTGTCTGTGTGATGCCAGATAAACATGTCTGATGTATAGTCTGTGTGATGCCAGATAAACATGTATGATGGCTTTGGCTCATCATGCATGTCTGGGCTGAGATGTTGCTTGAGCTGCTCATGCATGCAAGCTGCATAAGAGCTTACAGCGGCAATGCTTGAATGCAGAGTGCATAACACAGTATGAAAATGCTTTAGACGAGCACGACATCTGCACAAATTAGGCTGTCTGGGTTGACTGCCAGTCTGGCTCAATCTGGCTCACTCTGGCATTGTTGCTGCTGTACAGGTGATGAGGTACTGGTGGGCACTCTAGAAGAAGAAGAGCTGCTGCAGCTGAATGTACAACAGCTGGAATACAGGTATGCAGCTCTGCTTGCTTTTGCCAGTAATGCATGTCTTTTGCAAATATTCTCATGCTGCTCAAAGTATGTTGTCCACCATGGGGCAGATATTGCCTGAATCTAGGGCAGAACTTGGCAGTAAAGCAGCTGTCACTTCTGTCTTTAGCTAGGAATTTGTTACAACTCCCTTGCTGTAGAGTACAGTTGAGTACTGCAGGTTGTGATTTGCGCGGAGCAGGGAGTCTCAGCAAAATTGCTGAGTAGAATCAACTTGTCTTCAACTTTGTTTTCTGAGACTAGACATAATTGCAAGCTTGTGTTCACCATAGTAAATGACAGGCTACAGCATGTATTGAGGCGCGCTACACAATGCACCACAGGTCGTGGATGCATGCAACATCAACATCCATTGAAGTCACAGGAGGCTCATTGCTCCCAACCTTCAATGTCATGCTGCACCAAAATTGCATCGATGCTGTTGGTTGACAAGGCTGCAAATGTGGTTGGGTGGTGCACAGGGTAGCTATGCTAGAGGAGGAGCTGGGCAGGATGAACCCAGACATGACTGCCATTGCTGCTTTCCAAGCCAAGGAGGCCGAGTATGCTCAGCGAGTCAGCGACCTTGAGGCCGCCACTGCTGAGCGCGACAATGTGAGCTGGCACTGCATGTTGCAGCATAGACACAGCTGTAGCTAGTCTGTGGTATGACATTGTGCAGCATATGCGCCTCTCAGAACAACAAACTCAAATGCTGTCAAAGAACCTCAAGGGGCTTTCATGTGGGCAATGGCATTGAGATCCTTACTGGCAAGAGAGGGGGGAGGGGAGGGGGTTAGGAAGGCCAGGAGTTGAGAACAGGGTCAAATTGCTCAGACCGCCCAAAACCTTTGCAAAGGACTGGCACCCCTACCTCTGCTGTACTAGCAGTTGTGGTTCATGCGTTTCCTACATGGAGTCAAGTGTGTGTCTGGAGTCCAGAGTCTGGGCTTCTTAGGACAGCTCAGGCCTCACGCACGCACGAGCACAACCTGTGTTGTTATGTGTGGCAGGTGCGACGAGAGCATGAGGACGTGCGTAAACGGCGTCTGGACGAGTTCATGGCAGGCTTCAACTGCATCAGCCTGCGCCTGAAGGAGATGTACCAGATGATCACCCTGGGTGGTGATGCAGAGCTGGAGCTGGTGGACTCCCTGGATCCCTTCTCAGAGGCATGCTCCCTGCCTTGTGGCACTTACCTTCTGTGCCTTTTTGCTCTTGATTTACCTGCCTTTCAGTCCCTCCCTTTTGAGCCGAGCCTTGCAGGCAATTGCAAACCACCAGGGCAGTTGATGCTGTCTTCCAGATTGCCTTATGTTTTGCTTGCCTTTCAGGCTTTGCCCTTTGAGTGACTGCACACCATGAGCGCAGCCACCGTCACAACTTTCAGAACAATGCATGCGCAACTCAGTGTGTAAATTCTTACAACTGGCAGACTCCATTTGCAGCCTTCTGAGCTCACGGCTTTGCATGATGACTAAAGCATCCCCACAGCATCAGCAGCTCCCACCCTGTCATTCTAGTCATAAATGACATCTCCATGGCAAGCAGGGACGTGTGTGACTGTACAGGGTATAGTGTTCAGTGTGCGGCCGCCAAAGAAGAGTTGGAAAAACATTGCCAACCTGTCGGGCGGGGAGAAGACCCTGAGCTCCTTGTCCCTGGTCTTTGCCCTGCACCATTACAAGCCCACGCCCCTCTATGTCATGGATGAGATTGATGCTGCCCTAGGTATGCTTCCTGGCTGGCCCATGCTTCATGCTCGCCACCGATTGCTTGATCTTTGCATGTGCCAGCCCGAGCTAGGTAAGTATGCATGAAGCTGCCTTCCAGAAGTGCACATGCCTGGGCAATCAAGCATATCAGGAGCTCAATCTGCCTTGCTGGTCTGTCAGTGCCTGCATTCAATCTGGACAGTAATGCAGATATGTCTTGAGATGAAACCTGCTTGGATCTGCGAGTTGACTGGGGTGTTGCCAGATGCATGCTTGTGTCTGCAGACTTCAAGAATGTGTCCATCGTCGCACACTACATCAAGGAGCGCACCAAGAATGCGCAGTTTGTGATCATCAGTCTGCGCAACAACATGTTTGAGCTGGCAGACCGGCTTGTGGGCATTTACAAGACCAACAATGCTACCAAGTCAGTGGCCATCAACCCAGGGTAAGCACTGCCGCCTACTCCTGTCTGTCACAAGTGAATCCACCAACATGTACCCTGGGATGACTTGCAAGCCTTAGATTGTGATGTGCTGTGTAATGCTTACCCTGCAAGGTTAAAACTGCTGCACTTGCATGATATTCAAGTTACAGCATAGAGCATCTAGCAAAATTCCATCAACTGTTATCTGGTGAGGTCTGTACAGTGTATGCTTGAGCAAGCTGATCAGGACTGTTCGTTTTGGTACCTACAAGCTTTAGCTCCAAGTCCAGAAACGCCATGCAAGCCTGTACTGTGTTGACCTTAGGGAGTTTGTGGTGGGTTGCAAGCAGCCAAAGGAAGGGCAAAGCAGTCAATCAGCACAGCCAACATTAGTTGCAGCATGATTGGGCTTGCTCATCAGTGGGACAGACAGACCGTGTTGCAAGTCCCAATATTGATGTGCACCCAGCTGTGTATTTCAACTGGATGCATGTCTGTACATCAGCTGTTTGACTGCATACTGCCCATGCAGCAAAAGGTTATGGTCAACCCTCAGAGTCTGCCTTGTGAGAGGTCTGCATGCCTAACACCAATGCTTGTTGTTACTGTAGCCCTTGCACTGCTTTACACACAATGCGCTTGCAAAATTTAGGAGTTTAAACTTTGTGCCCTGAAGCCTAAGTAATAGTTGTGTTCCTGTGTGGCATCTGCCAAATGGCACAAGCAAGCGTTGTGCACACACAACATCACATCAGCCATGATTCATAACACCCAGGCAGCCTTTTACCCACCCTTGTGACAAGGGTGATGTCAAAACTGTAGCTGCTTCAGATAATATCAAAGGTGCTGGCAACTTGGCGTAGGACTGCAATGTCCCTACCATCTGAATCAGTGCAGCCGGAAGCATCACACTTTAGATTGCCATTGACAATGAAAAGCTTTTTCTGAGCGATGCCTACTGAAGACAGGATCCTTTTGCGGCCCCTGGTGCTGTCCAGTTCATATTCAATGTCATATATAAGGGTGCCACTTTTGCCCTTGCGACTGCTTTCTTGCACCAGAGTCACATCCTTGGTGCTCTCCTGCACTCATGCACCATGGTTTCAGATCCTGCATGAGCTGGGTGTCAATCTTGTCTGAAGGCTGGTGCACAGTTGTTCCAGTACCTTTTGCTTCTCAGTGTTCATCAGCTTCTTTCTGACTGTTTCCACATCGCCAAATTGTTCCAGTCCAGCAATCTTGATGGGGCTGACAGTAACGCCAATTGTTGTGGACTTCTTGGCAGGGTCAGCAAACAGCACATCTGCACCTGCCTTGCTGGTCTGTTCCCAGGAGGAAGGCCGGTCTATTCGATACCCTTGCTTGGGGTTTACGTACTCAACGAGACCTGGTTGTTGACTCAGTCCTTTTGTTTCTGCATGCCCAACCTTGTGGTCAAAATTTTATAGAACTTCCAGACATTGAATTGGACTATAGGGTGGGGTCTGATCGATGCGCAATTACCTTGCATGCTTGCTCACTCACCAGCCAGTGTTTGCAGAGGAGTCATTAAGCTCAGTATCAGAGCGGCCACTCCCAGTGATCTCCTATTCACAGGTGTACGATCTAAGAGCCTGCCCTGCTCCGAAGCTGTGTCCGACCCATTGGCGATCTGCATCTGCTCGTTGACACACGCACAACATTGCGACGAATGTCGACCACACCCGCGACGAATGCTTCTCGCAGCGAGTGCATGCACTATAAACCTTGGTCTGTGCCGGGTCATCGGCGACGCAAAAGGTGTTTGGTAGCTGACACACTGCTCAAGCAACAGAGCAGATGTCGCCATCGCCAGTGTGTTGGTGCAGCCCGTATAGTTGCAGCAGTGTAAAGAGCAGCACAAACACCAGCGTTCCACGTGATATGACTCAGCCCGTTTGACCGAACAAAGTTGCACAACGAGCAACGTATACAGAGAATCGCGAGCACCTTTGATTGATCTGTGCTCTCAGAAAAGTGTTACACGTATCTGTGTTCGGCATCCAAAACCTGGACTGTGGAGCAGGCGGTGACGAAGGTTAGAAGATCGCGTGCGGGTGACCGTTGGCAGCAGCCGCAGACTGCAGACTCCACCGGCCCCAAGACTGCCTCGCATGGGACAGACCTGGAGCTCATTCTACTCTTATTGGTTTCCAAATCAGGAGTACAAGCTGGTTCTCGTAGGCTTGGACAACGCCGGCAAAACGACAACCTTGTATCGCTTGCACCTCGGTCAAGCAGTGGTAACACATCCCACAGTTGGAAGTAATGTGGAGCAGATAACATTCAGGAATTTGCAATTTGAGGTAGAGGCGTGGTTTTGCCAGTGAATGTTGTGCTTGTGTTTTGCGCTCTGGAATTTACACAGCACCTCCTTGGTGAAGGTATGGGATTTGGGAGGGCAGGCAAACTTAAGACCATCCTGGCAGACTTATTACAAAGCAGCACATGCTGTGATTATGGTGGTAGACAGCACTGACAGAGCACGCGTTGGTATAGCAAAGGTATCTTTGCATGCTCTGCATTTTGTTGACATTGTGGCCAATCATGGTCATGTGGTGCTGTTTCTTTGCTGTGACACATCTTGACCTCTCCCAAAAGATTTGGTGAACTGCTTGCAGAACGAGCTATTCAGCTTGTTGGGCCATGAACATCTGTCAGGCGCAGCACTGCTGGTGTTGGCAAACAAGCAAGATTTGAAAGATGCCATGAGGCCAGCAGAGCTAAGTGAATGCTTGGGACTGCACACCATCAAGACTCACAGCTATCATATACAGTCATCATGTGCTACAACAGGGGAGGGTCTGCAGGAGGGTCTGGCATGGGTCGCTCAGAAAGTTCATGGGCAGACCAAGTGATTTTTTTCTTGTATCATAGTTGTGTTGTGTAGCTTATGTGTGTTTTCTTGATCTGGTCTGGTTGCTGTACTGAGTCGTTGGCATGCTATAGCTCAGACGAGTTCTGAGTGATGATGGCAGGACTTCAGCATAGCAATACCCCCCCCCCCCTTTCCCCCACCTTTTGTGCTGATGCAGCAATGTTGCGTGATCATTTTGTGTCCCAGACATGTACATACGTATACCAACCAGTATCATTTCTCATTATGAAGTATGTTATCAACCACTCGCACAGTGCCAAGGTGATGGCTGCATACTGCGTTTAACTATTCTTGACTCACATTTTGCTTGTGAGATGCAAAAGAGACTTATAGATGCATTATATGATTGGGCAGAGCAGATGCAATGTAGGCTGAGACAAGGAACTTGGTAGCACATGTTACACTGTTCAAATTGAGTGTAGCTCAGTCCAGATAAAACAACGTCACTATTTTGCGGGTCTCCTTAGCTTCATTGCACGTCTCCAGCAAAAGGTTGCTGTCATGGAATGCAAAGCATATTACCTGTTGTACACGAGCCACTATGTCACGATTACACAGCCTGCATACACATCAAGTCGGCTGAGGGAACCCTTTTAAACACCAGACAACCATAGAGAGCAATCAGTGTCTTGACGCCAGCTTACCTGCTGGCTTGTGCAAGAGGAAGATGATTATTGTGTGGCATCTCTATGACGTGTTGCACCTTCACAGACACGCAAGGACATTTGAAGAAACGTAACTTTTGCATGCATGACTGACAAAAGACTTGAGCACTGATGCCCTCCTTGATGGCATTTGCACACCTGTGCTAGCAGTTCCTGGCTCTCTGGTGGTTGCTTAGACAGGCTCTGAGGAAGGACGACAGTGAGCAGATCAGGTTTCTCAGCTCTAAGAGCGCCTCTGATTACAGCTGCATTTGTTCCTGTTGCTCCTGAGGTGTATACATGATTTTTCTGCATAGAGAAGTCAGCTTGAGACCTGTGTCCTCAGGCTCTATTCTGAATGTGGCAGACTAGACAATCCTGCTTGCGCGTACCGTGAGCACCATGGCATAGCTAAGCACTTCAATGAGATTTTGATGCAGGAAGCCCATGTTTCTGGTGCCAAAGAAGCCAATGTCTTTGGGGCCACTCTGCTGCACTGCAATAAGCTCCTGCACAGCGGCAGGTGGTTACTGGCATGCAGAACACTCAGACAAAGCCCTTACTGCATGCTATAAAAGTTGCACTTACTGCTAGATAGTCAATATCTGCAGGAGGCTTTGGCAGCTCTTGCAACATAGTGTCTGAACCACCGCTGCCCTGCACAACCGACTCCCCTTGCGTGGGAAGCCGGATCTTGCCTCTGCCAGTGTCAAATGCCTGGGGAGTGTTGCTTGAGCAGCAGACTATGCACGCAGCAGTCGTTGAGAACTGCTTCTTTCTGGTCTGCCTCGGCCATGCGGAAGAGATGGGGCTTCTATCAGATGCGATGTGCTGTCTGAGCGGTTGTCGGCAAAGCATAGGGTTATGGACTTGCTGAGTGGCGTGCAGCAAAGCTTTGCACGGCATCTTGATCAAAGCGAGAATGAAGCTTCCGGACTCGATATCAGGGAACGCGTCCACTTGCCAGCCCTCTGCAGACGTAACAGCCACTCATGGTAACGACAATGATCGTTTGATGCGACGTCCCTTCGTTGCTGCACAGGAGCGCAGATTTAGCTCAACATTGGTCCAAACTGTCGAGACGAACGGGCCTAGACTGAGACCAAACATGCTATGATCAAAATTATTGGCTGGGGGACGCATTGTCATGATCTTGCGGGGCTTGTTTCATAGTGAATTTGTTAATGTTGATGCTGAAGGCTGCAGTAGAGGGGGAGAAGGGGGAAATTGCACACCCTCACCTCGCTTAGATATGGCTGTGCATGCTCTTGAGTACCAGTTGAAGTAAGTCAACCAGGTCAGACATGCAGCACTTGCGTACACATTGTGCTTGCACGAGCTGCATTCAGGATACCCAACAGGTCGGAGAAACGAGATGACAGGTGAAAATATAGGACAAATGGTGTGCAGGCACGACTGCTTGAAGAGTTGCTTCAAGCATACTTGCGCATGATTACTACTCACGGCGCACACGTTTCTGATCTGGTTCAATATATTCCCTGAGGTAAGCCTTGTCTACAACGTCCCCAACATCTTTGGCACTGCGGCCCTTGTCTCTCTCGGCAGCTCTGCTACTTGCGGCTAATCTGTTGTGCTGCTGTGGATGATCGCGTTCATGTACAATATCTCGAACATAGCCTCGCCAAAGTCGTTCCCTGCAAAACAAGGCCTCAGAGTGACTTAAGGTGCAGGTATTTTATGCTGCACAAGTGGGAAAAAAGCCCTGCCAACTGCGACAGGTGCAGCTTTGAGTTGTGTAACCTGGAGCCTAGAATCATTTCAGGTGCATTGTCAGCAGTAATCCCTGCATGCGCAATCACACATTGCAATGTTTGATTGCACATGCAGGGATTACTGCTGACAATGCACCTGAACTGAATATAGGCTCCAGGATGCACAGCTTGGTACACACTATCACTGCCAAGCCCATTCTACAATTCCTTGACAGGGATCACTGGGAAGCTTGCCTGCAGACATGGGCAATGCATGATTTGGTTCAAAAGCAGGTCAGTAGCAAAACTGATGAATGTGCAGGCACATGGATGTGCCAGGGATTACCTGTCACGCTCTGCCACGCGATCCCACCGGAGGTCGCTCTCCAGCAGGGCTGAGGCTGCCTCAAAGGTGGCCAAGGGAGCTGGCCGAGTCTTGGCCTGCGGCTCTGGAGGCAGCATTGGCCTCAGCATCTGCAGTGCCAAAAGAGTATGCCCTTGAAGCAAGGAAAACCTTCCGAATACATCTTATTAGCATAGGCAACCACATGAGTGCCAAAGCAGAAGAAGCATGCAGAGAGTACAGAGCAATCAAGGCGTGAACTGCTCAGCATGACTGTAGAATACACTGTCTGTGCTGTTATTCAGAAGGGCATGACAATAGACAACAAGCTGACAGATAGCGAGATGCCTTTTTACTGTCTTGCGCAGCTGCGTAAAGAGCAAAAGCAGCATCAGCATGTGCAATAGTGTCCACAGTTGACTCATAAGATGTGGACAACAATGTATGCAGAAATGCACAGAATTGCAGCATGTGTTCATGTTGTACCACAATTGCGGCAGCTGGACATGGCGGCTGTGAACCCTCTTGCAGCTTGAGGCAATGCAAGGTGGCTCTCAAGTGCTCTCACGTGCAAGACCCACAGATTGCTAACACCAAGCATGCTGTACCTGGTCCATGAGACTCCTGAAGTCTTGCTCAATCTGGAAGCCCAGCTCCTTGACATACTTCTCAAACAAGGACTGCTGCTCCCTCGGGGCGAAGGCCGTGTTGTCTGCTCTGCCTTGAGGGTCCTTGCCCAGCTTTGTCTTCCAATCCTGACACGCGTACACAGCATGTATTCAGCATACATAGATGCTCCCCAATTACATGACCAGAGTGAGACAGATGAGCAGCACCACTCGATCAGCAGACACTTGGTCTTGCCCAATGCCCACGAATGCACCTGCAAGACCAAAGGCTTCGCATTACCCTTCTGCCAGCCAAGCTTCCAATCTCCACAAATGTTTTCTTGATGAACCCTCTGTTATAGGTTTCAGCTTGCTGACTGTACACAAAGTATATGAAGCTTCTGAAAGCGTCTTGTCAGGAGCTTCACATACTTCACGTACAGTCAGAAAGTTGAAGCTTGACATGTATCCATCAAGGAAGTGTTTGTTGAGATTAAAGCTTGATTGGTAGGACTTTGATTTTGGCCTTGAACACACCCACGACCTGGCTGTGAGCGGTGGCCAGGCATACCAGACCATCTTGGGAACTGCAACAGAGTACAAGCAGCAAACAGCATGGCGGGTGAGGCCTGTTGTCGCATGCATGCCTGAGCAGGGAGTAGCAGGCTTGCTTGTATTGGAAAGCCCCCAACTGCAAAGAAATGTGAGCATGGAGCAGGCACACATGTCAGTGCTTCCAAGTGCAGCAGACAGCATGGCCAATCAGGTATGCTGCAGGATGCAGCTGTGAGCAGGGAATAGCAGGCTTGTCTACCTTCAGGAACTATCGCCAGCAGAAGCTTGTGCACTGACGCTGTGCAGCATACGTGCGTCAGGAAGGTGACCGCACGCAACTGAAAGGCTATTGTTATGCTGCAGTGATAAACCTCAGAATCTTGTCAGCAGTCTGTGGCAGGTTGTTGAAGTTATACACTCAAGGACTCAAGCCTGTAAGCAGATGAGATGCCCACCTGCCATCTTGCAGAGGAATCTTTGACAGTCTCTGCAAGGAGCGTTTGGAAGGCAGCGACAGCGTCATTGTGGGCAGCTTCCCGCTGGCGTCTCTTGGCATCAGCTTCTGCCTTTTTGGCTGCAGTGTCCCTGTCAGCTGTCTCCTGCTCTTGCTTCCTCACTACCTCCTCCCCTTCCTGCACACCACGCAACGCTTCCTAAGAAAGGTAACTCTGTTATCAGCAAGCGCCCTTCTGATCTCATCAACAGTCCATGTACTTCAGCCAGTGCCTCTTGCATGCTCTGGGTTCAACACCTACCAGCATTCGATAGTACTGTAGAACATCTTTTGTGCTTGCAAAAGATTGATTCTGTTTTGGTTTGTCAGCTTGGCATCTGAGGCGTCTGTGTTGCTGACTGTCTCTTGCCACATGCTGCACATAATTTGTTTGAGAGATGCAGCATTAGGCTCGCTTCTGTCTTGCAAAACAGACCTCAGCACTCTTCCTCAGCACACCTAGCAATCTCGTGTAATGTCATTTTGCTTGTAATACCGCTGTTTGGACAAAGCAGGTCGTCAATTTGCAGCAAATTACTGCATTGAACCAGATCCCCTGCATGCAGCAGGTGATCAGTATATCAAGAGGAGGCGCTTTTCTGGTTGTTTGGTGGAAGCTGGTGCAGCACCTCACCTTGTACTTTAGCAGACACACGTGACAGCTGAGCTAGTGTACATAAGGCAGGTTGGTTGCTGGCTGTGCCAGGTCGTGTCCTCTAGATTGAGTGTGCTTGCATCACGGCCCCCTAACACAATTGCCTGCACTCATTAGTCACATGGTGTCAGTTCATGTTCACGCCTAAGTTGTGGCAGTCGTTCACATCCAGGTATCCAAGTGTTAGTAAGCAGGCAGCTGCTGTACAATTGTACCGGACTGCACCCACATCTTCTGAAGCAACAGAAATTCTCGATTGGGCAAAGATCGAGCCCCAAACAGCTTAACATGTACATGTAGCAGATTGTTGCGTTTGCACAAGCCTTTGTCATGGCCTGCTTTTGAGTAATCTAGCAGACCAGAAGGGTGCACCACCTGCAGACGCACTCACGCAGCCGGCTACAACACTCTGACAGACCATCCCAGGATTCAGAAATAAAGCCAAGCATGAGAAGGGGTTGGGGCCTGACCACATGTACTGAGTGCACCTGGAGCAGGTCCCGTTGTTCTGCATGATGCCAGCAAGTTCATGATAAACAAGATCTGTGTTCTTTACAAAGGCAGCATGCTCGTGTCTCTCAGTCCAGATACACTTACTGCAGCTGGTCCAGACCCAGCCGATTCTCTGGATTTGCTTCCTGTCAACATGTATGTATGCTGCCAAACAGCAGCATGAAAACTAGGTTGAGAGCGCATGAAGCATGAGCAAAGCAGCAGAGACAAAGCAACAATCAGGGAAGCAAGGAAAGGTCTGCAGCCTATCGTCAAGCAAGGTCTTCAAGTGCAGCGTTTTGTGCTGAAAGCCAGCCTGATGCCTCAAGCACAGCATGACAGTAAGTGCTCCTGGGTTTTGAGCTGTGGAGTGACATAGCACATGCAAATGCCCAGGCTTTGAGCTGACAGTTGCAAGAGGGTAGGGAAGCCAACATGTTGAGCACAAGACTATTGCTGATGCAACTCTCACCTGACCAGCTGGCAAACACGAGCAAACATCATGAGTGGCTCCAGTACACATGTGCAGCAGGCAAGCAACGTGGTTGCAAGGGATGCACAAATACTACATCAGTTGTTTGAGTTGCGTGCCTTGAGATCAGCTTGATATAGCTTGAAGGCTGCTTCCCGCTGGCTGGAGGACATCGCCCTATAGCGCTCATCACTACGCAGGTCTTCCCTGACCTTTGAATACCTTGATGAAGAAGAGACTTTTGTCTCCTTCAGCAGAGCCCTGCAATGCCAGGCAACATGTATTGCTGTAAGAGCAAACCTGAGGCAAGAGCAAGGCATACTCTCAAGACAGCTTTGAGAGACACAGCAACTGCAATCAGGCCTTTGTGCATTCCTTTGCTGTCAGGCTGCAGACACGACCTGCTCCTGCAACTGCACTGCTGAACCCTTTCTTGCTTGATGCACTGCTAGATCACTGTGACACACAATGCAGGCACTGACAGTAATCTATGTTTTGGTTGTTGCATGGCATGGTGAGGAGCATGGCAAAAAGGCAGACCTGAAGGCTTGCTCCTGTGCGGCTTTGGTAGCTTCCTCTTGCTGCTTGACATGAGCCTGGAGCTGGTCAATGCGGGCCACCAGGAGCCTCTCCCCTACCTTGCTATCAATTCCCTGCATCAGGGTCAGCTGATGCAACCCAACCAACATTGATCTGCTTCATCATGATGAGGTGAGTCATGAGCTGCCGCTTGTATGACAGCAGCGATGACAGCAATGAAAACCTAACACTGAGCTGGCCGTGATGCAAACCAGCTTATCTGTCACACGCCTAACTGCAATGCAGACAAAGTTGGGCCGCATGTTAGCAAGCAGAGAAATGTCACCACTTCTGTAATGCATGCACATTTGAGCATCTTGTGTGTCTCACGCACACGGCAGCAGGGCATAGTTTGCATAGTGGAGATGTTATGCAAAGCATGTATGGTGCACCATTAGCAGGTGTGGGGTCCATGCCGCAGGGCAGCTTGACCTGGATGCAACAACATGGAAGGGGGGGGGGGGGGGGCAAGAGCAAGGGGCAAAAAGGGGAGAAAGAATTACAAAGCATACAGACCTGCCATCTGGGATCATGGCCCCAAGCAGCCTCCATTTGGTCAGTCTGAGTGGCAGCAGTCAAGGCCCTCCTGATTACTCGCAGGTCATTGTATGGCTTCTCTGCAGCATCCTCGTCATCTATCATATCTGTGTTGCTGCTGCCAGGCTCTGCAGACAACAGCTGCTTCACACAGAGCAAATAGCAACTTGCAACAAGCACTAGTAGCCTGAACATATTCACTTTGAGTGGCTCAGCATGGTGGCCTGAATATGCATCACAAGGCTGCCATGCAATGAGCAGCAACATGGCGTGTCCTGCCAAATCTGGAATCTCAAGTTAATATGGATAGGGTTGTGCCAAATGATTTCTTGTCCACGTTGCACTGCTGTCATTGATGTTTGCGATCCACCTGGTCAACCCTATCTGGATCATGAACATGGATGACAGCAGTGCAACGTGGACAAGAAATGATTTGGCACAACCCTATCCATTTTAACATGAGATTTCAAATTTGGCAGGACACGCCATGATGCTGCTCATTAGATTGCAGACAAGGAGCAACATGGCACAACGTTGGTGTCAGTGTACCCTTGCAGCTGTATCTGACTAACCAAGCAAGTGGCCAGAGCATATTGGCAAGCAGATTGACAATGCAGGCAGTACAGAACCTGCAGCTTCCTGATCCTCCTCACTCCAAGCCTGTGCCTCGTCAAGAAGAGCAAGGAAGGCAGCTTCTGCAGCAATGGCTTGCTTTTCCTTCCTCTCTTTGCTGCGGTTCTGCTCCTCAGCCACGTTCCGGCAGAAGTCATCAAAGATCTGGCGCCGCTCCTTGGGCTTGTCAATGGCTTTGTAGCGGGAGTCACCCACCAGCTTGGGCAGCTCACGCTCCCACCTTGAGAAGGGAGTCACCTGCAAGAGCACTCAGGTGAATGACTGCACAACGAGACGAGAGACATTTGAGAGGAAATCGAAATGCAACCTGACAGCATACTGCAGGGCCCAGGCATATGAGGAGCCTCTATGCGCTGCTTATGGTGCACACTTTGCTCCTAGCATTTTTTTGGGCTGATTGGTTGATCAAGCTGCTTGTTCTCACTCTTGCTCTGTACCTGTCTTGACACGAACAGCTGCAGCAGCTCTTGCTTTCCAAGCTGGTATAAGATAGCAAGCTGTGGTACAGAAAGGCAGGTTGAAGTACTCGGTAATGAAAAATGCTGACATACCTTGCTTTCCAGTAACAGATCTTTGAAATCTTGCACCAGTGAATCACGGCTTCGTGCAGCTGGTAGAGGCGGCACTTGCATGGCCGGTTGTGGGGGGTAGGCCCCAGGGAACTGCAGGGGCATGGGGGCCCCCCCTGGCATAGGGGGTAGGCTAGATGGCAGGGGTGGATTCTGGGGGGGCTGAGCATGAGTGACTGCTTCTGGCTGGCCAATATCCTGATCTGTGAATGTCACATCATCATTATCCTCCTCAGCTTCTTCTGCTTCTGCAGTTTGCAACAGACAGAAGAGTCAGCAGATGGTGTAAGACGCTGTGCTTGTGTGCAGGCGTGGGGTATGCCCAGCAAATCAAGGCAGAATACGGAGTCATACACAGTATACTGGTCACAATCTGCTGCTGCATGGTCAGTTTCAGGCAAAGCAGCTGCGTACCCTGTAGCTCAGGGCGAAGGTTGAGCTGGGCATTGTTGGCCTTAAGGCGCGCTATAATAGCCACCTGATCAGCAGTCATGCCTGCCTTCTTGCTGGCTCCTGCCTGCCAAAATAAAGTACACAAACTTACAGGTCAGTTCACACCAACTGCGTCAGGCATGGTGAATATCCAGTCAACGCCACATGCTGCCAGGTGACTTGTAGTCAAGTGCAGTCGAGTGCAGTCGGAATCATCAAAGTATGTACACAAAGTGCAAGCAGTGCATGCAGGCAGGCCAGTGCTTGATACCTTGATAGCTTTGGCCAGGGTTGCAGCAACTTCTGGTGGCTTGCTCCAAGAGGTCTCCTGCAAAGCAGAACAGCTCTGTCTGTAGGGATCCTGATTCTGTAATTTGCGAGGTTTACACAGTCTGGTGTAACCTGCCGTAAAAGGACTGTGAGTCAGCAATGACATGCAAGACAGACAGCTAGGATGATCATATAGGGGCTTGCAGCATGGGTCATGATGACAGTGTGTTCAGCTGTGTTGCTACTGTTCTTGTCAGCATCTGCAAGCTTGTCACTTGAGGTGTCCAAGGTGTGTCAGAAAGCTGCGCTGACCTCTCGCTCAGCATGATAGTAGTACTTGCGGCCATCTGTGCAGGTGACCTCTGACCAGCCTGTCAAGGGAATTCCTTCTGAAGATGCAGGGGTGGGTGTGCCCTTGCCAGCTGCTGTATTGCCTTCGAAGCCTTCAGGCTTCTGCCAAGATGACTCTCCTGTGGATGTATTGTGGTAATACACCTGCACCCAAATACTGGTGCCAAGACAACTCACACAAAGCTGCTGACGCAACTTGAAAGCAATGGCTTAAAGTGACAATACAGGTTTGCATCAGGTCCCCAAAGGTACGCAAAGAAGTGCTGCAACACACCTGCTCAGCACTGGGTCCCTTGACAAATCCAGGCAAGCATATTCTGCAATGCGTTACCTGGCCATCACCACTTTTGTGAGCCATCCAGCCACCTGTCGTGGGCTTGTGAGTGGCCATAGCTGGTTGGGACCTTGCTTCAAGCTGTTGAAGAGGAGGTGCTTGAGTGACAGGCCTTGCAGGCGTCCCATTTAGGTGCATAGGCACAGTTGGGCGGGCCTGCAGCATGGCTTGGGGCCCGGGGGAAGCCATGTGACCTGGGCTGGGAGATAGCATGTTGCCAGGTGACTGAAGGTGCTGCTGGAGTTGCTGAGGCGGCAGCTGTTGAGGTATTGGGTGCTGGGGGGGCATAGGGCGCAGGTGGGATCCTTGCTGATTGGGAGGGGGGCGCAGTAGGTGCATTTGCTGCAGGCCACCACCAGGGTGCTGAGGAGGGGGGCGATGCATAGGATGGGGCATCATCTGAGGTGGTCTTGGGGACCCTTGCTGAGGCTGACCCCACCCCTGAGGCGGTCTTGGTGGGGTAGCCATGGGCGGCCTCTGTGGTGGGAAGCCTGGAGGCGGCCCACCCCCTGGAAAGCCTTGCATTACGCCTGGGGGTCGCATACCAGGGGGTGGCCTGGCATGCATGCCTGGCGGCAGACCACGGCCTAACATACCTGGAGGCATTCCTGGAGGCATGCCTGGGGGACCAGGCGGGCCCCTTGGTGGCATGCTCCTTCCACCTGGGCCCATCATGTGAGGTGGTGGAGGGCCATCAGGGGTCCCACCCCAAGCAATAGCAGGACCTCGTGGTGGAGGACCTGGCATAGGCCCTGAAGGACCAGCAGGGGGATGACCACCTATGTGAGGGGCTGCAGGACCCATGCCAGTGGGAGATGCAGAGCCTGGTCCTGGAAATGGCTGCAGAGGACCGGCTCCAGGGGGCCGAGTAGACTGCTGAGAGATGCCATTTGGCCCCCAATGCGGTGCCTGCTGTTGCATCAAGCCTTGAGGTGGAGGCTGTTGGGCACGAGGCATCTGCTGCTGCTGAGGCTGTGCTGGTATTGCAGACTGCCAAGGGTTGGAGTCCACTGACTGGACCTGCCTTGATTCTGAGTCAGGTGCTTGTCCACTCATATGGTCGTCTTGCTTCTGAGCTACAAACTGTATATGGCTTTGGTGGGTCGACCTGGACATAGCATCGTTATCGACTCAAGCTCGTAACATTTTTGGCGAAAGTCCCTTTGACATAACGCTCACCCTGGTCCTCCTTTGTCAAAGCCAAGACCTTCTTTGAACATGGCTGCGCCGGAGCCCTTGTTTTTGAGATCCACATAGTATGCATGAGCCTGATCCTCCTCCATCGGTGTTCAGGTCGCCTTGCAGGAGAATTTATACTTGTGAGCCATGCATTAGATGGAGCTGCTGCCAATTCACCACCGCAGAGCTTGAGCAATAGCGTGTCACAGCACACCGCATTGACTACGACGCAAAACTGAACATGTGGAGCATCGCAGCTGATCATAGGCAAAAAAGTCCGATGGTCCATTGCACAGGGCGGAACCAGTCCATCGCAGGGCGGTAACAGATCAGCTCAGTTGACCTATCTGCTCCATTGCAGACTGCTGCCTGTCTTGCGGTTCAGAGATCCCATCCGTAGAGTCTCACAATGACCAAGGCAGAGGTTGAGAATGATGTTGTAGAGGTACGCATGTTGCGCCTGACTGTGACGACTTGTGCGCGAGCTGAAGCAGCCGCCAAGTCCCTGCAGTTGAGCGCTCGCCTGCCGACTGGTTGCAGGAGGTCGAAGACGACGATGAGTCTGACATTGACAGCGAAGATGACACTCCTGACTTGGATGACGACGAAGGAGGTAAATTTTAGTTACAGATCAGCCTGTGTGACATGCAAAGCGTGCATCTGAGCAAATGTCTCAATTGTGTAGAGGAGGGAGGAGGCCCCGGAGGCCGTGGCAAGCAAAGCCGATCTGAAAAGAAGAGCAGAAAAGCTATGCAAAAGCTCGGCATGAAACCTGTTCCTGGAGTCTCACGCGTGACTATCAAGAAGAGCAAAAACGTAAGCACAGAGCAAGGGAAAAAGTAATGCATGTTACCTCAGCAAGCCAACACCCATCACACAAATCAGGGTCCTGCTTTTGCAAGATGGCCAATTTGCTAAGGGGGCTAATGGCTTGCAGATCTTGTTTGTCATCTCCAAGCCTGATGTCTTCAAGAGCCCTGCATCTGACACCTACATCATCTTTGGTGAGGCCAAGATCGAGGACCTGAGTGCACAGGCTCAAGCCAGTGCTGCTGAGCAGTTCAGAGCACCAGAACCAGCTCTGACAGACAGCAAGGCAGAGCCTTCAGGTGCGCTGGGGTCACTATGCAGCATTGCTTTCAAATCATGGAGAATTGGAAAGTGTGTCTAAGTTTGAAACAGCTTCAGAAGTTACGCTCTATACATGTAGTTGACAGTGAGAAGCATGATGGTGATTTCTGGAATGCATTGCAGGCATGACTGAGGAGGATGAGGACGAGGGTGATGTGGATGAGTGTGATGTAGAGCCCAAGGACATTGAGCTGGTGATGACGCAAGCCAGTGTCAGCCGAGCCAAGGCTGTCAAGGCTCTCAAGAAGGCTGAGGGTGACATTGTCAGCGCTATCATGGAGTTGACGATGTAGTAGCAAGCTTGTAAGAAATGGCCAGACCTACACATGTTGCAGTCTGTGTCACGTTGTGCATGTCTATGGCTCCTATAGTCACATGTTTGTACAGCACAGATGCAGTTGACGCGGTAACGACAGGGTTTTCGTTAAGGTCATTTGTCATGGTCAGACCGATGGTGCAGATAGATTCACACATTGTCATTGCAGCTAACTAGGCGATCTTCACTCATGGGTAAGCTCTTCATGAAAATTGCCAATCATTGAATGTCCTGCTGAATATCATATGGGAAGCTCCTGACAGCTTCTGGACCTGCTAATAGAGTAGCCAGGTCGGGTGATGTCATTGAGCCAGGGAACTCACACTACCAATGGGAATTGTCCTTTGAATGATTGTCGGCAGGTGTGACACAAGCTGTCTTAATCATCAACAGTCCAGACAATCTTACTGCATAAACAGGCTCGGTGTTCGTAAGTAGATCTAGAGCGCGCTCTAGAGCGCACTGCTAGACAGTCACAGTTCTTCAAAATAATAACAGTATGAGGACGAAAAAGGGCATTTTCCCAATTGAATCGCAAAATGCAAGTGGATGTTGTGCAGTGCCTGTCAAGAACAGGCATATGTGCATTGAGTTGGGAAAAGTGTTGAGCACAGCAATACTGGGCTTGCAACCCCAGTCAATTGGCTGATTGCACAAGCAAACATGCTGACTTGAATTGACTGCTTTATTCAACAAAGCAGTCACTTATTGGCTGGGAAAAGCCGTCAGCATCAATATTCTGGCACAACATGGAGCAGAGCAGAGTTTACAGCTGGCAAATTGCATGGAAACACCAGCAGCGCTGCTACAGCCTGCAATGTGTTCACAAGCATGCAATACAAGAGCCTGTTGAATGACTGATACAGGAAGGCAGTCAATGTAACTCAGAGTCTGCCAAGCCAGTAAGGTCTGTACATCACAAGCTAGCAGATGCATGCAACCTACACATTGTACCAGACCATCAGACCATGCAACAAAATTTCAGCGCTTGGCAAAGCACAATGTAGATTTGGTAAATATATGATTACAGGAATCACATGCCTGTTGGTAAGCAGAGGTGCTAAAGGCCTCCTTACTTCTTGCCAACAACTGCAGGGGTCAAACAGACATCTCAGCAGCTTGAGATACAGTTCTGCAGCATGCATATGCTGACACAAACAGAACCCTGCAGATCACTTCACAGCCAATGCCTGTCACGAGGTCAAGGCAGCTGACCCAATGCCGCTGTCAAGTCAACTTTGATTGCTGAGCAAGGAGCAATAGCTGAGACAACCATATGAGGCATAGCAAGCAATGAATGCAATCACCAACCTGCATTCTTCTTGACTCCCCTAATCTTCTTAGACCTGTTCTTCCTCTCCTTGATCTGTTTCCTCGACTTCTCAATTTTGTCTGCAAGACCATTCTGCAGCAACAAAAGGCCATCCTCCATCTAGACTGCAACTACCAATGATGCCAACCAATGAAATGCCAGTGTCCAAATACGACACTAGAGTGAGATACTGCCATGACATCAGTTCAGTCAGACGACTGGTTGTATGCATGCAGAGCAGCTTGGTCTCATGATTATTGACAACGAAGTTGCAGAATGCAGACATCAAGGGCATGGCTGGCTCACCCGTACAAGCCTGTATCTGGGCTCAAACTTCTTGGCAGCATCAATGCTGTCATAGATGAGGCCAAAACCAGTTGACTTTCCACCACCAAACTGCAAACCAAGATGCACTGGTGAATCGTCAGTTAGCATGTTCATGCTGATTGCAGCAGCTGTAGCTGTGTAGTCCTGTGCTGGTCTAGTTGCTATGGCATACCTGTGTTCTGAACCCAAAGCAAAATACTTGCTGAGGATCCCGTACATCATACATCTTTGCCAACTTTTCCTTCAGCTCTGCCTACAAAACGAGATCAGCTGCTGAGCTGTGTCTCTTACCCACCTAACAAAGCAACAAACCTAAAGAGCTTGTCAAAATACCTTTGGTACATTGGGTCTGCCGGGGTGCAATACGTCAATGACCTGAGTTCAGTAACAAAGGTTCAGCTACACGAGGTGCTGGCCAGAACGCGCTGAATAGCGAGAAAACATAGCGAGTGATGTCACTTACAAACTGTTTCCTGAACAGCAATCTGTTTGTCATGAACTTGCGAGTCCGTATTGTGCAGCTCTTCTCCGCCATCTTGGAGGCTCGTCCAAGACTGCTGGAGACGTCGACTGTCAAGACCCTTAGCGTCGAAAGAGAGACTTTGTCCAGGTGCAACGCAGTATCAGGGCGGCGGTTTGACAGTAATGAAGTTTAGATTACCCATGCCAAAGCGACATCCCCGTCTGCAGTTACAACATGTTCCAATGTGCTGTGTGAGCGTCAGAGTTCCGGACTTCTAATCTTGATCCGCTTTGAGCGCTGCTGACTTCGGCAAATTGCATGTGCAGTCAGTGAAAAGCGATTGCCTGATCACCTAAGGCTTTCCTGGGAGTGAGCGATCGCATCAGTGCACTCGCAGCCTGACCTGGCCCATTGATCAACACCTGCGAGGGTGCCTCTAACAGCATGTCGCAGCAAGACAGCTCACCGCCGCCCACGACAGCAGTGCTGCTTGCTGTGGCAAAGCATGTCTCTTTTGCATGCTCAAAGCCTAACAAGGCATATCTAGAGTGCAAGCACAAAGACAAGAATCCCCAGGCTTGCCTCGAACAAGGGGATGCTGTGACAGCTTGTACAATCGATCTGTGAGTCCTGTGTCTTCTTTGGATGACGAAGCTCTTTGGATGTTGCTGATGAAAGTTCCTTGCAGTCTAGCCTGATAAGTTTGATCGACTTTACAGGCTGAAAGACCTAAATGCAAAGGCTCCAGAAGAGCTGAAAGCCTACTGTGAATGCATGGACTACTACAGGTACATGTGGCTCAACCGCACTGCCCGATGCATGATGTCAGCCTACACATTTTCTGACACTGCGTTTCTACAGTCACAATTTTGGGAAATGCCGGAAGGAGCAGAAGGCATTTGAGGAGAAGTGTCCACCTTCAGGATGAAAGGCAGACCCGTCACAAGCAATCAGCAGTCTGCCAATTCATGCTTGGTTGCCTGAATGGCTGAAGACTTTGTCAGCAAATCACTCTGAAGGCTGTGGATTGCAAGGGTGCTATGCTGCTATGCATCCGGCTCTTAGCTTGCAGCAGCATACCCTGCTGTCGCACGTTGGTCAAGGACAAACTTCTGTGCTCATGTTATGCGTCTACAGTGTCAATGGTCTTTGGTTGCTGCAGTGATCACTCTTGCAATGCAAACATGCATTTAAGAAATTGCTGGAAACTAGGATGTCTCCCTTTGCTTTCCATTCAGCTCTAAATGCAACACAAGGTCAAGTCGTCTCAGAACTTGCAGGTACATTGCAAATTATGACAAAACGATGTTCAACAACTTGTCTGACGGTTCTACTACTTGCACCACCGGTTGCTGCATGCATATGCTCTACTTGTGCATGCTCTACATGTGTACAAACACTGTAACGGCGACCCCTTAGCATGACTACCTGTCAATTTGCAAAGCATATGTATGTTGTGTACCCCACAGACACTTGATCAGCTATGAGCCTATGTTACGGGTAAGGCTTGACTCACGACACAGCTCATGTAAACTTACCAAAACAAAGACAGTCTAGGATCTTGCATGCGCAGCATGCTGAATCCAAGTAGAGCAATGCTGTGACAGCCCACCAGCGTAATAAATGCTCATGTAATCAGCTATCAAGTCTTTTGGCAAAAACCGAGATCATGTATCGAATCCAGAATACATTCCAAAATTTCTAGCCAATCTTTTCTCTTCCTCTACGTAATTCTTTGCACTCTTTGCCTGACCAGCATCTCTTTTTCTTTTTTCCTGCAGTACAATGGGAACACACAGTAATAAGGCCTGATGTAGAGAGCCCACTGCACATTCCAAGATTTGTGCAAGGTGACCACATACAACGTTCACAATCAAACATGCATCGCAAGACCCACTTTTTGTTGAAAGGTTTGTTGCCTTTTGTCATGGGCCAACTGCTTGTGCTCAGCTCGAGCATCAGCTTTTAGCTTGAGATTCTGCACACCACAAAGGCTCATTGCTGACTCATGACGCTGCAATGGTGATTGTGACAGCTTTCTGCAGCACACTTAGGCATTTCAGAAGGCAGACCTGCGTAAGGTCATGCGGGATGGGACCAAGTCATGCTCAACCATATGTTAAGCTGGTAGAGGAGGTACCAATGCAGGGCAAATTGCAACACTGAGGTACAAAGGTGTCACCTGCTGCATAGCCTTGTGTGAGATAGCTGCAGCAGCCTCTGCTCCTGCATTGGCAGCAGCTCTCGTATGCTCCCTCGCCTGAAAGCATGCAACATACAGCAGTGATTTTTTCCATGCACACTGCAGCATAGGATGGATTTTATGCACATCAGAAAGCAGCAATGAATGTGATTTGAAAAACAGAAGCATCACATGATTGCCTGAGTGCCCTGGGATGACATGTAAATCACCACAGGCACAAAGCAAAGATGCATATGTAACGTGTCAGCCACATTTGCATGCATCTTCATGTACATGCCTGTGCAATCCTGATCAGCAGGCTACCTCTGCAGTCTCTTCATCATCATCCCTATCATGAGCTTTTGCATCTTTCCCCGAGCCCCTTCACATGTCAAACTTAGTCTTATGGTGCTATTGATCCTTGATGTCACAATACAGCACACGTAAGTTACCATTCCCAACTCTGTTCATCTTGCTTTGGCGCTGGCACATACAGAACAGAAGGACCGCTCTTGTAGCCGTGCTGCTGGAGAGCGTGCAGGTCTATTTTGTCTGCCTGCTTGCGCTTCTTCTGTGCTCGGCCAGCCTCTATGCTGAGGTCATCAGTCTCACTGTCAGAGTCGCTGGTTGACAGCTCATCCAGTGCATCTTGATACCTGCAGCGTTAAGCTTCAAGTCAGCGGTCCAACTCCGATGTATTCTGTGCCGCTGTTGCTCGAGACCAACTCTAAGGCAACTTCAAGTACCTGGGCATCTTTAGATTGTATCTCGGCGCACAGACAGGCCTCAACACTGTAACTGACCTGTAACGCCATCACCTGCACTTGAGCATGCATTGCAACTTTGATGTCACAGTACACGAGTCCAAGACCTGATGTAGCTGCTGCCGCAAGCAGTCAGCCAGCTGCACGACGACATGACACCACGCTAATGGCAACGTCGGGCGAGTCAGCGGTGTTAGCGATCTGAGGCATGCAAGTCTCTGGCTGGTATGTCAGGGCCTTCCGCGGTTGCAACAGCATGTGAACGAATGCTGCTGACTCCCACCAGCTGGGTGTTACAAGTAAAAGGCAAGCCAGCTGACGCTCTAGTGGCAGCTCGCCGTGTCTTGTTGTGATCATAGTCAGCAGCGGTGCTGTGCTTTGGTAGGCATTCCTGAATCAAGTACCAATGAAGAGATGCGCAAACACTTCTCAGAGGCTATAGCATACTTTGGAGGCCCTTCTTTCACGTATGCTTTCCTGCACACTGACCCTGCAAGGCATGCTCTGGATTCACAGCATTTGCCCCAGCAAGCTCTTCTACAATACAGCAGCCTGGATGGTAAGCTTGTATCTGATGGTTATCGAAGTTGAGCATGATGCCCTGCGAGAGCATTTGCAACTGCTGCTGCAGCTGCACGATATGCAGAAGATTGTCTGTGGCGAGCAGCACAAGCATTTCCAGACCCTTGGGCCTGGTTCCTTGCAGATGCTGAAACTCATGTATGTCCGGACTGTACCGCCAGTGACAAAAGCTACTGCGTCATGAACGCCAATTAGTATTACCTGCTGTCACCTAGCTGCAACAGTCAGTCAACTTGTCTACAGGTCCTTGAACGCAGAGCCTGGGCTGCACAGCCTGATGTACAAGCTCCCCCTGTAAAGGATCTGCCTGCTGCAGAGGCAGCAAAACCCCTGAGCAAGTTCAAAGCACCTGCTCTGACAGTGTCTCAGGCACCGCCGCATTCATCATCAGTGCACATGCCTAAACAGGTATAGCCTTTGTATCAGCAGCCTCACCAACCTTGCCTATTGTACAACACAAGCCACTCAGCAGACGCACCAGCTATTGACAAGGCAATAGTCTGAGTCAGTTTGTCTGTCAGAGCCATGGTTTCTATATTTGCAGAGTGGGAAAATTGTTTCCTTGGACATACCTGAGCCCCCAGCCAACCCAACTCTGGCTGTCTCATCAGATGTTCCGCCTCTGCCCCGTTCAGACTCACCTACAGTGGTGTTACTGGACACCCCTCCCAGCCCCCCTGTAGAGCCGCCTCCGGGGCCCGCTTCAAGATCACCCCCTGCCATGTCATTGAATGACCCTGCAGGGCCTGCTTCAGACCCACCTCCAGGCCCGCCTTCAAGTTCACCTTCAGCTATGTCACTAGATCCTCCAGAAGCCCCTTCAGAATCACCTCCTGAGTTCCATGCAGACAGACCAGCAGCCCCTCCTCCTCCCCCGCCACCGCTGCAACCACCACCTTTAGCTGCTATAGCTAACTCTGTTATGCCACCTCCGCCTTGGTCAGCATCAGCAGCAGTGCCTGCTGCTGTGGACAAGATTCAACCTCCAAGGCCAGCTACACTGCACCGTCCATTGCCGGTTTGTCTGCCCATGCCTTCAACAGCAAAACCTGCGCCTCCTGTTGCTTTGCTTCAGGTCGGCTTGGCTCATCAGGTCAGTACAACAGATGCATGGCAGCCTTTGCAAGCTGTGATGCATGGGCTGCCATATGTTGCTGGCAGACTGGTTTTGCTGTGGGTCTCCCAGTCTGCAGCAGAGACCTTCATTCAGAATAGGAAGCAAGCAATGCAGTGAGAGGTGCTTCCAAGTCATGATGCACAGAAAGCAGCTGGCCATGCTTGGCTTACAGCACGTCACTGCTGTGCTGTAGGCAAACAGCAAGGGTGCTGCTTTCCCCAACCAGGCAAAGGGTCAAGTAGCCAGGCAGCAGACTGACACAAGCAGAGAACCTTCTGGCATGTCGATGCCCACAGCTGACCAAGTGCGTCTGACGTTGCAAAGTGATGCAAACATGAGGCATGGCAGCAGCAAGCAGCACGCTGCTGAGCAGACTGTGCAGCCATCAAGACTGCTTCAGGCGTCAGGCGTGCAGACTCAAACTGCTGCAGCACCCTGGGGCAAAGTTGCACTGAAGGACTTGAAACGGTTGGACTCCAGTGATTCAACGGGTGCAAAGCGACCTTCTTCTGCAGTATTAGGCCTGCACGAGCAGATGCACCTTTCTCATGACAAGGCAAAGCACAGGCCAGCTGCACAGAGAGACAAGGTCCCCACAGATGTATCACGCGATTTGTCCAGACATTCATCCCGTGACAACTCTCGAGAACGCAAGCACAGCAGCTCTCGAGAGCAAGCACATGATCAGCCAAATCATTGGCGTGATGCATCAACTGACAGGCACCATAAGTCCCATAGAGATGATGAATCCAGGGATAGGCATGACAGAGTACAAGATAGGCACAGTAGATTGAGTGACAAGCATGGTAGTTCAAGTCATAGGCAACACAGGTCAGATGATAGGCACGAAGGCAAGTCTGGCAATAGGCATCAAGATGCATGTACTGGTAGTGACAGGCATGCAGGCACCAAGTATCTGCATGGTCAGCATGTGAGCTCTTGAAGCAGAGGCATGTCACCAGAAACGCATGTAGGCAACAGAAAAGAACAGGAGCAGCATGCATCTCGTCAGGATAGATCTCGCGTAGACCAGCACAAGAGAAAGCGGTCCACATCTCCGCATTCTGGCAGGTACATTGCCACCAACAGGTTCATGGGCGTTTGAGATGCATGTTAATCTACACGTTTGAAAAAACATCACTACGCAAAACAGTCATGGCTTTTGGGTAAAATCATTCCTCGTTGATGAGAGTCATGGCCATGCCGACGCAACAGGTAGGATCAAATCTTGCAGAACTGATGGAGATGGGGTCACAGTCAAATTGCTGTGCACAGTCTGGTGATCAGATGATCAAGGACAGTGTAGGGTAAAGCAGGAAGTATATGTTCCTGCATGTGAAGTATCCTGTGCTGAAGGAGCTCAACCAAAATAGACAAAACATCTTCACTTGATGCGTTATGCGCGCAGTATTTTCAGCGTACTACCCTACTAGAGCAGCTAATGTCACAGAAGGGGCAGCAACACAGTACGTCAACCAGATGGTGCACAGCATGCTGGAATTTTGCAGCACTTACAGGGACCAGTTAGATACAAGAATCTGGAGCAGGCAGCCTGGCATGACCAGAGAAACATGCTGATTACAGCACATACATCTGTTTGTACCAGCAACACATCATGCAATTGTGTTCTTACAGCACAGGCAGAGTAACCTACTAGGCCTGCCAGTATCTACATCTGATACCTCAATGATAGAGCATGGCTTGCAATAATCAACCTATCTACCTTGTTTTTGCGGAAAACCTGCTACCCTAAGCCTAAAGACTGTCAGTATAGGACTACCTAAGCAGAAGTTGCACTGAATGCAAGGTATGAATCTGTCATACGTAGATACGTCAAAAGCACACAGCAGCAGTAGTGCCTGAGCAACAGCAGACACAAAAGAATATGGGCAAACCAAACTCATTCAGAGGACACACAGGATTGAGTTTGAGCATAAGCATGAAACAAGATTGCAGCCAATAGGCAACAGCACCAAGACCAGCTCTGCAAACTCTCAGAAATTATTTGCATAGGTCATGCCTGCAAGAGGCTTTGCCACTGCCGCCACATTGGCTGCCTGAGCTGAACTGCTATTGCTGAGCTGGTGACTCATTGTTGCCTGCAGCTGTGCACTTGCCCATGGACTGTGAAGCCAGTGGAATGGGTTGTGCAGCACCATGGGTGCTGCCTGACATGACCTTCTGAGTCTGCGTAGATACCCATGTCATTTGCTTTGCAAGCTGATTCCTAGCAGCCTGTGCTCGCCTCTCAGCAAGCATGTAGCTGAAAGGGCTCAACTCCTGAAGTAACCTGGGAAGTGTTTCGGGGATACCTCCACTGATCTCGAAATTCCTGAGAAGGCCGTCTTCCCTGAAGAACTCCTCCACAGGCTTGGCTTGACTATTGTAGACCTGCACATGGTGCATGTACACTTAGCTTCCAACTGATGGTCATGATGCAGATGACATTGCGAATTCTCTAGATGTGAACTTGCAACATCTTTTATAAGGGCAAAGAAGATGTGAGGGCGGAGGTGAGCACAATGCTCAAGATGTTGTTGCTGAGGTATCTGCTGAGAAAGCTGGACGTATTGACAATATGAGACAGCTCAAAAAAAAGTGCTCAAAGTTACTTTGGGGCTTACGTCTATGCGGTTGTTGATGGTTTCTAGATTGTCATCCGACCGGATCTCCATCTTCTCTTGGCAATTCTCAGGTGGATTCAGTGGAGGCATCCGAACCTCTGGCTGGCCATTGGATGCTGGCAGCATAATATCAGCAACGTTGAAGTTCTTTCCACAGTCTCGGCACACCCGCCTCCCCAAGCACTTGGCAGTCAACACCTGCAAGAAGAGCACAATGATACACCAATTTGTGCTGTAATATTGCTGCAAGAATACAGGGGCGCAACACATTTGGAAACAGAACGGCTGCAACAAACCAAACACAAGAAAATCAACCATCAGCAATTACCTCTGGTCGCAAAGACAGGTTGACAGCAAGCTGGGTGTCTGCAATGAGAGCCAACATCTGTGCCTGCCGCCTTGTTCTAGGAAATCCATCAAGCAGTACCCCAAGCTCTCCTTGAGCCTGACCATCCTGCAGTCTCTTTTCAAGCAACTGCAAGTGCAAGGATGTCAGCGTCTGAGACAAACAGTGCAGGCATATGCCTAACATTCGCCTTCATTGTTGCAACTCACCTCCAATATCATCTCATCTGGAAGCAAATCGCCTTTTGCAACAATTGCCTGAGCCTGCGTGGAAGTACAGCTTTAGAGAAAACACACCAAAAGTCAGCCTTGGGTTCTGCACATTGTGACAGTAGTCTATGGAGCTTCGCTAACCTTGCATCCGAACTCTGTTTTGTCTTTGATTTGCTGGCGCACCAGATCACCAGCAGCGATGTGAGGCACACCCAAAGCGGAGGCGACACGAGAAGAATATGTCCCCTTGCCCACACCTGGTGGCCCGAGGAATATCCAGGCAGGAGCCTTTGCTGCGCTGGGTGCCGGTGGCGTCCTGGTAACACGCAGTGCTGACAAACCGGTTGCTAAAGTGTCAAGCGTTTTCTTCGCGGCAAAGCGTTGAACGAGATTCATTGCTAGGTGTTGCTGCCGGTGCTGGAGGCTAAGGGGTTAAACCCGTTCCAAGCTGGTAGGATGTCTGCCTGTCAGCACAACACAAGTCACTGCAATATTGCCCTGAGGTAGTGTGACCGGGTCGCCATGAATATCAAGGAACAGCCACTATCGAACCAACGGCGAGGTTCAGACAATTGCCATGGCCTCCATCAGTGCCACGCGGCAATTACCATTACACACATTTTACCGCGACTGGAAACAGTCACGTGACTGGGAATATTCACGTGCGTGACCTTGACCCTGACCTTGACCCCAAGTTGCATGCAACATGTTGTCCCGCAGGCCATTCTTGCACCCACACTCACACGCTGATGCCATTTTCCAAACTTGCGTGACTGCTCGTGGGGTGAACGCGGATCACATGCAAAGTTGCATGGAAGGACTACAGTACCTGCAAATCTTATCTGCATGAATTCAATGAACTCAACTTCGTGTCTGTTGGGTCCCAGTTTCAACAGCGCTCAGACAGACATTTGATGTTGGGCCGCAAATTCAACTGCAATCGCCCAGCAAATACACCTCATGCTGCAGCGCAGGATAGACATTGCACAGCATGCATATGCACGTGACATGAAAGTCTCATGAACGTGGAAATGCATGCGCTACCCCGACGCAAATGACACAGAAAGACTCTCTGACTTTATGCACAGCAATGCCAAATGTCTTGCCATCGCAGTTTCCCCTGGCAGTCGTTGTTGTGATTTGAATACCTACTTACATGGCCAACTTCAACATGCCGGGACTGCTGAGACCTGGATTGAAGCGGACAGCAATGATATCTTTGTCTGCAGCTGGCGCGACGGGTTTATTGTACGTCTATGCTGCCCCGGACACGAAGGAAACGCTGCAGGCAGGGCGACACATCTGCTCAGATGAAACAGTGATCGCCGGAGCACTTTTAGCAACAATGCATTGAATGCCTTACAGGGGGCCGTTGTGCAAGCCGCCAGACGAGCTTCACAGATAGGGGAAGCAGGGACAGCTTTGGTTCGCTCCTTGTCCGCGGCCCTTGCAGGACCCTCTCAAGAAGAGTCTCGTCAGAGTATGCCTAACTGTTTTTTTGGGCACAGCTAGGCTTTGCATCCATGGTTTGCATACATGGTTGCGTACTGAAGCATGATATGTGATTACAGAAAGAGCATTAAACACCCTTGCAGCGGCGGTCACAGACTGGTCTGAGGACAAGTCAAAGCGGGAAGCCTTGGTGCAGCTAGGTCGAAGTGTGCTCACCAAGTGGCTTCTCAGCAGGGCTCTGGATGATGGTAACAAGCTGGAACAAACAGAAGCTGAGCATGCCCTGCTGAATTTGCTTGCAGATGGTGAGCTTCTGTGTATGCCATATTAATGTTTGCCGTTGCTGCAGGTAGCTCTGGCCTAGCTCTGGCTAATTGCCTCTCGACACCTGGCACAAGCAGCTGCCATTGTATAGCATCAAGTTTCTTGGCTGTCCAGACATTGCATGGCAAACATATGGCTTTGCAAGCATGATGATCTTCATGCAATGTGTGGTGCAGCCACAACAGCTTCAGCTGTACTGAACTGTGAGGGGGCGCTGCCCAAGCTGTTGGAGTTACTTGCACGCACCTCTGATGCAGAGAAGCTCAACAGCAGCTTGCTCACAGCAAGCGCTCAAGTCACGCTGACCCAAGTGCCAAGCTTAGATGAGATCAAGGAAGTCATTGACAAGGTGAGTCCTCAGGCCCTTGTTGCACTAAATTGTACACCTCCAGCTTTGCATCATGGCACCATTAGCCTGAGCTGATGTGTACTAACATGATGATTGTTATACAAAATCAGTGCAGTTTGTGGTTTCTGACCGTCGTGTACGTCAGGTGTTGCTCAGCATTTTTGCTGCATGTCATCTATGACAGCTCCAAACCGCAACCCTCACAATGTTGTGTCCAACTGCAACACTGCAATACGATTGAACTTCACATCACCTCACCTCAGGTCCATAGAGAACTCATGTGTTACTGCTTTGCACTGCAGGCCAGAAGTGAGTCCAGTGTGCTGACTCAGCAAGTGGCAGTGCGTATCATGGGCAACTGGGCAGAGGCATCAGTCATCAACTGCGGCAAGATTGCCACCATGCAGGGGGGCCAGGCCCTCACCCAGGTGGCTGCTGCAGCTGCCAGTGCAGGCCATAACAGACAGCTGGAGTATGAGCTGGTCAGGACCATGGCTCTGTTGGCCAGGGACTGTCCCCTCACTCAGTCATTGGGCATCAACACCTGGCTGCGCCAGCTGCTTTACATAGCTGCCGATGCCGCTGCCATGAAGCACTGGAAGCTTGCTAGCCAGGTTGCGTCCTGTCATGCTCAGGGAGTCCTACTCATATAGCACTTGCGCTGACTTTGGCATGTGTGTAGCCTAAACTCAAAATTGCTTAGTAGTCATGCTGCTGCCTACTCATTCAGCACTGTGACCTTCTGCTGTGCAATTCACAGGCACATGCCTTTCAAGACAGAGTCTCATGCATGGTGTTGCCCATGCTCCCATTCCTGCAAGCAGTGCTGCCACAACTCTGAAGTTGACACAAACACCTGTACTTTTACTGCCTAAGGTACAGGCTTGATGTATACGTGGGTTTTGCAGGCTCTAGATGGGTTCTCCTTGTGCTTATGGCAGTTGGGGGAAGCAGATGGGGCTCTGGCCGGCAGCAATGTCTTTGCCCTGCTGCACCGCCTGTCTTTGGAGCCTGATCAGCTGCTAAGGCGCTCTATTATTACAGCAGTTGGGGCCCTGTCACATCCCGGTGAGTTTCAGAGTCACCAGCATGATATGTTGTGCTGCTGCTAAAGTTGTCTGCACCTGCCCATGCTTGCTGTACTGCCCAGGCAGAAGCATAAAGTCTTGTTTGCAGTCAGATGACAGAGCATGTGCATCACATTGAGCACTCGACGGGGAGTTATGGAGTTCAAGTGAATGCAACATCAGTCATGCTAGCTTGCTAGTACAAAACACACCTAGGCCCCTGCATTTGCAAGCTGCAAGGTGGTCACTTACATAATCCCACGCTGTTGTTGCTTGGTTGCAGATAACATGAATGATGATGAGAGACAGCTGTGGACAGAGCAGATATTGCAATGGATGTGTAGCACAGACACTGGCCCAGAGATTCGCTTTGCTTGTGGGCAAGCCCTTGCAGGTATCAACTGCACCTACCTTGCTGCTATGCAGGGAGGCCATCAACAGATGGTAACATCCAGCACATGTTATACAAGGCTGCATGGCCATAATGCCCCAGCAAGTTGATACGTAATGGCTGCAAATCTGCTGCACCTGCATGCAACACCAGCCGCCTCAGCTTCGTCACAAGATGCATCTCTTGAACAACATGCATGCACTCTTTGACGCCCAACGCAACCAGGTAAAGCTGCACTGTGTCATTGCAGGCTTAGCAGCTGCACCTGGGCTGGAGGGCTTGCAGATAGCTCACAAGTGGTTGGCAGATTTGCTGGTCTTTTTCTCCAAAGATGTCACCGCATACAGCGCTGTCAGATTGGTACCATTTCTGCTGTTGGTCACATGATCATGTATGCTTATGTCCTGCTATGAGCACTGATTGCATGTGGCAAGCATGTGAATCTGCAGTCATCTCCTTGGGCTTCCGGAGGCCCTGACTTACATGGGCACTGCAGTGCTTTGCTGCAAGGTAGCACAATTATAGCCCTCTGTGTTCACGCCTATCTGTGCTTCCTCCCTGCTTCATTTGCTGTTCTTGCTGGGCAGAAAGATGAGGTGTTGAATGAGGAGACACACCAGAGCTTCCAGAATGCAGTGGCGGTGATGCCCCTCTTTGCCAGGAGTGTAGCTGCTGAGCTGCGCGAAGCCTCTGATCAAGTAGGTAGGCACTGACCTGTGCTGCCCACCTCCATTCAGCATGCACATGCACGTAATCTGCCCCTGCATGTGATAGCAGCACCACACATGTCTATAGCAAGGCACTAAGAATGGCTTTGGGTAGAGCTTTCTGTTATAAGGAAATAGTCACTCTGCCAGTGTCATACCAAAGCAAATAGATGTGCAACAGCAATGCAAGCAGTGTCAGGCCTGCCTGCATTTTCAGTGTGTACATGCTGTCAACTACAACCCTGACAAACAGATGTTATACACAGGTGCATACCAGGAGCCCCCACTGGACCCTGAGCATCTGGTCACTTCTGTTGTATCACAAGCAGAGGCGCAGCTCAGGAGTAAACAGATAGCAGACAGTGTATTGGTCAAGGCCATGAAGGTACGGAATAGGCACCTGCATATAATGCATCTGAACACCGTTGCCATGCGTTGTCAAGCTGCATGATGCTGCAGCAATGTTGCCAGCTTGCAGCCTGCTGTGACCTGTCTATCATTGTATGCTGAGCAAGACAAAGCTACCTTGCATAAGAAGTATGTGGACAGGCCGGTTTGGATTTCAAGCTGCTGCTGGGACTTGTCTGGTCAAGATGAGCAGCCTGAAGCTGGTTTGTGTGCAGACGCTATGTGCACTGGTGTCGCATGATGATGCTAAGCAGCAGTGGCTGCAATCCACCGCCATCCTAGCCCTGCTGCAGCGTCTCACCATGCAAGACCCCCTCAGCCTTGAAGCTGCACCCCTGGCGCCCCACCCCATTCTAGCGTCCCTGGGGGAGAGCACCCCCCTGGGGATTTGGCGCCAGTCTGCACGCATCATAGCTATGATCAGTGCTGACGCTTCTTCCCAATCAATGATCAGGTAGGCCTCTGCTCAAGCTATACTGGTGAGTGAAGCGTATGAGCTCATGAAGCTGAGCCCAGATCCACTGCAGCTGTGCTTGTGCTCACAAGCATCAGTTCACAAGCAATGCATCCTGCTCTGTTGCTTGCACAAGCTCTGTGACACAGACCTTTGCAACAGACAGCATGTGTGTCTGATGGCATTGGCGGTGTGTGGAGCAGGCATACAGCCTGGATACCATGGCTGCAAGCGGCAGCAAGCATAGAGGACTGCAAGCTGTCCAGCCATGCCGGCAGAGCGCTGCTGCACCTGGACTCAGCCAGATGCTTCCCCAGCAAGAACACATACCAGTTTGAGCACAACCTATACGAGCCTGAGATGCTGCAAAGGTGCTGCCACAGCATTGCTTGTTCACTGCTTCAGCATTCTTGGTGCATGGTAAAGTCCACCAGATGAATATGCACTGTGCAGCCACAATGTACTGGGTTTCATCTGACTTGCGCTGGAAGTCCATCAGCCACATGTTGATCTGAGTTTTGAGTGCAGACTGACAATGTCATGTTTCAGTGCTTTTGACTTCTCTGCGCAGCATTGTCATGCTGCAAGGTTGTCAGCAAGCAGTTCTGCAGTGGTGCGGATGAGGTTTAGGCAAAGTTCTTTTCTCAGTTCCAAGACATCGATTTCAATTGCTTTCAATGCCACCACTTGACTCATGCCACCACTCTTCCTCTGCAGGATAAAGAGCACTGTTGCAGAGCTGCAAAGTGAAGTGGAGGAAGCAGTTGACCAGATACAGAGTGCATTGGGCAACAATGAAGCTGTGATGGAGCGGCAGGCCTCCCATCAGCAGGCAGGACCCCGCCTGGTCATGCGGGATGGGGTGCACCTGTTTGACCCCACTGCACCCCACCACAAAGTCCTGGCACAAAGAGGCGTGGCCACGACAGCAGCAGGTACCTCAAAGCCTTGCCAAGAGATGTAGCACAACATAACAGGCGCTGATGTCATTGGGGAGTATAGGGCAGACCCAAGTGGTCATTGTTGTGGGCAGCGTCAATGGTTCTCCCGCCAAGGAATGTCCTTGCCATGCATTGCCTCTGCGGTCATGCATGTGACAGCTTTTGCGCTAGCAAGCCCTTTTTCACACCACACAACTGGTGCTTTGAATATTGGCATACAGGAGCTCCTCTAGTGGATGTGGTGTTTGTTCATGGCATCAGGGGTGGTGCCTTCGCCACCTGGCGACGGGAGGGTGTTCAGAACCTGCAGCCCGGGCACAAGGCTGGCAACCTGGACCATCTCTACTGCTGGCCCTCCACCTGGCTGCCGCAGGACGTGCCTCAAGCTCGCCTGCTCTCTATGGAGTACGCAGCCCCTGCCTCAGGCTGGGAGGTCAGCCATTCCTTGTTGCATTTACTGGCTCACAGCTACCAATGCATACCAAGTACATCTGCTGAAATGTGTATGTCATGTCCTCCCCAGACATTCCTACCAGAAGCAGATATGCATATGACGCATTTTGTTTTGCGGCTGCCTGTAAACTCATCTTTTTACAGCACTTCGCACTATATCCTGTTGCAGTTTTGTAATCTTTCTTATAATGCATATTATGCATGTTGTTCGATGATATGTGTCATGTTGGGAGGCCCATTTCCAGATGGCATTGCGCTTTTGGCAGCCCAACTCTGGTGACTGACAGGGGCCTTTGAGTGCAGGCCGAGTCCATGCCGCTGCATGGTACGGTGGGGCAGTTGCTGAACAGGCTGATAGCAGCAGGTGTAGGACAGCGCCCTGTCATCTTTGTCACTCACAGGTCACCACTCCTGCCCCAACCTTTGTGCAATAACAGCAATCCAAGCAATGTGCATACCCTCATGCATGTCTGCCTGCATACCCTCATGCATGTCTGCCTGCATACCCTCATGCATGTCTGCCTGCATACCCTCATGCATGTCTGCCTGCATACCCTCATGCATGTCTGCCTGCATACCCTCATGCATGTCTGCCTGCAAACCCTCATGCATGTCTGCCTGCATACCCTCATGCATGTCTGCCTGCTTACCACCTTATCACACCACTCACCACAAGGCTTGCCTTGCAATCATCACAAAGGTGCTTGGCACGACGGTTGTCCCTCTGTGCTTTGCAGCAAACTTGAATTGTTGCGTGCTAAGAAGCTTGTTCATCAACTACTGCAGAGAGTGTCACAGCCTTTGTTGCATGTTATGCGTAAGAGGAGATGTGGACATGCAGTATGGGCGGCATTCTGGTGAAGGAGATGCTGAATAAGGCCTTGTCAGAGACGGCCCCAGCTCACCACCGCCAGCTGGCTGCTGCCACCTCTGGCCTGGTCTTCTACGCCTGTCCACACCTGGGCAGCAACCTGGCCAACATTGGATGGAACCTGCGCTATGTGGGAGCTTCACCAGCTGCCTCTGTTGTGCACCTCAAGCCTGGCAAGCATCTTGAGGTGGTGTCTCAGACTGCAGACTGTTGAACAGCAACTTGCATGCGCTTCCAATTTTCATGCATAACTTGCATAAAGTGAAGACCACTCACAGCTGCATCACACAATTGCCCTGCCAGACTGTGTGATCTGCTGACAAGCATTTGTGACATTACTTCACAAGCACGAGTGATGACGTACACGTGGGGTCAGAAAGAGTCATGGCAATATTGACTGGTATTACTGCTGCAAACTCAGCACACATTCTACCTGCTACTATGCAGGATGTCAACAACCGCTTGAAAGAGGTTTGCAGCCAACGGGGCCTGCCAGTATTGAGCTTTGGGGAGGGCATCCCCACCACCATCAACAACATGCTCCCAAAACTGACGGTCAGTAGCCTGTATATGACTTGCTGGTGCATGCTGTGGTATGAGCATTCTGAACCGCCTGAAACCATGACGCAGAGTGACGGTGCTACAGCCTGACAGTGTGTAGCATGCCTGAGTAACACAACAAGCTCATCTCCTGTCAAATGCTAGCAGGTTGTGCCAGAGACTTCCAGCTATCCAGGGTATGGAGAATTTGTGCTTTTAAAGGGCGTTGATCACATCAATGTCTGCAAGCCGCCCCAGAGGTCGGATGTGGCTTATGTCAAGCTTATGGAGTTTTTGCGCACTCGCGTTCAGGAGACACAGAGCCAGTCAAATGTAGAGCCATAGCATTCCTGGCAGCATTTGTACAGGGACTTTTGAGGTGCTGGGGAAACGCTGTTATGACAGTATGTCATGCTGCAATCATAGGAACGAGCAATTTAACGCCTGATCATAGAGTTAAACGTATGAGGCAATGACTGTCATCTACTGTGTTTTTCGTGCTCACCAATTCTATCTGGAATTATAGTATTATTTTTAGTGCATCTTGATTATGCCGACCCTCATCTGACGCAAAGCTGCTGCAGACAAAGTGTATGCCAGAAATGTATAGACACAATGGCACATCAAAGTATTGCGGCGTCGTGCTGAGATTGCATTGGCTCTTGTGGGCCCAGTTACATAAGCCAGTGCTCGTTATGCATGACAGCATTGTGATGACCTGCATGCCAACTGGAATGCACTCACAGCACTGTTCTAAGCTGAAAGGCAAAGATTTACATGAGTGTTTGTTAGCGTGTGCCCTGTTCCAGCCCATGCAGCTTCCTAATTTCTGCGATGCGCTTCCAAACAGCATCCATGGGCTCAACGACATCTGTGTCTGGCTGATGGTGTGAAGGCTCTCCCAGCAGAGCTAGAAAGGACTCAGAGACAGACTCACTCAGACCTTGCAAGCTGTAGCCGCCCTCCATCAGCATCACAAGTCGACCTCCTGTGCACATGTACAATATTCACTTGACAGAAATCGGTGCGCTTGAGCAAATATGCTCAAGCGCACGACAAGTGAGTAGTAAAAAATGAGGTTCACAGGCAGTGCTGTGCGCACTTTGTGCAAACAAGCAGCTAACACCATGCCATACAGCTATACCTTTTGCTGCAAATGGACACCAAACTAGCAGAATATCATTGCAAATCAGTGAACCCTCTGGCAGGCCTGGCGTGAAAGACCAGGAATCATGCTGACCACAAGACAAAGTCAAAGTCTATCAGTGTGACTCACGAGAGTCTTTTGCATGCAAACAACCAGATCTGACCATGATGGGCAGTGCGCTTCCGCCAGTAGGCTGCTGACAAGCCTCACTGACATGACCACCAGTCCGTGAGGATTTGTGTAAGCATCATTTGCCTCAAGGCATATGGCTGGACAGCTTGGTGCATGCAAGACAAGCTCACCGCACAACTTGTTGGAGAGCTGTTTGACGCGGCGGGTGAGGAAGTGGTAGGTGCTGCTGTAGAAGTTGAGCTTCTCCAAAGGGTCCCGCCAGTGGGCGTCATACCCAGCACTGATCAAGATGATGTTTGGCTGGAAGCGTATGGCTGCCGGCTGAATGATCTTGTCAAATGCAAGACGAGCTGCTGCATCCCCAGAGCCAACTGCACTGCCACAAATCCCAGATCCCAAAACAAATAAGGTATGAATGCAAGTCTTGTACTTTGCACAGGAAGCTTACCAATACACTCAGGCACAAACACAGTTGCAAGTTTGCTAGCCATTTTTCCCAGACAAAAGATGGAACAACTTATCTCAAGGCCATGCTTGCTGAGTTGGCTTATAGCACAAAGCACTGCAGGCGCATGATGTGCAAGGCACTGTGCAAACGTAGGAATGCAAATTGTACCAGCTCACATGCATTTACATGGCAGACTTGGACATGTGTTTAATGAGCTGCAGAGTACGGGCAGAGTACGGGCAGAGTACGGGTGAGACAGATCTACAAGCAGCAGCAGGGGATGGTCTGACTTGGCATGGGGATGTTGATGGTATGGCCCTGCCCCCTGCCTATCCCGATTTCACTGAGCAGGCCTGAGCCAGGCCACACACCATCCTCATGCATGTCAATCATCAGCACGCTGTCATCATCATAGAATAGGTCATTGGTACCGTTGCCATGATGCACATCCCAATCCAAAATCATCACCTGTAAGAACAATCCCAGCTGTAAGGCCAATGGCCAAGCTGAAGCTGCAGTCAACAGCAACTCATGAAAGCCAGCACATGATAGCACACAAGCAGAGAGTTTGCAAGCTCGGCATACAAACTTGCATGACAAGTAAGCGCAGCAGCAGCAGCAGCAGCTGCCATTAAGGAACAAGCACGTCAACAGGGTGCGTTTGTGATTGGCCTGGATAGTGCAGCTGTCACTGGGTGTCATGAGCATGTGACAAGAGGTCTTGCCTTTTTCAGGCCATGGTACTGCTGGGCATATCTGGCTGCAATGGCGACATTGTTAAGCAGGCAAAAACCCATTGACTGGTTGGCTGTTGCGTGGTGACCAGGCGGCCTTGCTATGGAGTAGCCTGCAGGCACCTCTCCTGTTGTGCTGCGCTGCTTGGAGGCATGAACCACAGCATCCACCAAGGCCAGTGCCCCTCCCGATGCCTGTGGGCAACTCAGTCACTCACTTGCTCAACAGCAATGATTGTGGGTATGAGCGGCAGTCTTGGGCATGCTTGAAGAGAGTCAGCTGTCAGTTCACCTTGAGAGCATCATCAAATGAGGTGCTTGTCATGTAGGTGAAGCCATCAGGATCATCAAAGTCTGCTACCACAGTTGGGGAGTTATTTTCAGCCGTGTCTTTGAGTTGCTGTATGTACTCCAGGTCATGCACTGCAGTAATCTCCTCCATAGTAGCTGTTCTAGGCTGTTGCAACAGCCTCAGCTACACAAGCATTGAACCTTTTTAGCCAACGAGACACATCAGATGGGTAGCAGCAACAGTCTAACGTCTACCTTGTCAGCATGAGCAGAAGACGTCACGCCTGTGCGCTCAAGAGCTGCAAGAATGGCTGGCACACGCTTGGCTGTCTCTGGATGGGGTTGCCTGTCATGCTGAGGGGCACCAGACACAGCGTATACAAGCTTGCTGCTCACTGCTTCCTGCTGTAGGGCGGCGTTAGTTGCAGAAGATCTAGAGAAGCAGTTGCTGCTGTCCAGCACCTACAGTACACCCTCATATTGACTGGAAACAGGTAGCTCTCCAGGAACTGGTGTGTTGATGATGGGCCAGTAAGTGGTAGGCGTGGAGCAGTCACCGACGACACAGGCGAGTGTCAAACCTGATGCACTCTGCCTTCGAGCTGACGCGCAGCTTTGGTCAGTCCTGCACTGTACTGCCTGCTAGCTGATCGCATAGCAGCGTTCATATACACAAGAGATGATGCTGGTCAGCCTTCAGTTGGTGCCGTGCTGAGCGATGCGTTGTGTTCCTGTGGGCAAAGTCGTCAGCGTCTGCAGTAGCAGGTGTCAACACCAAAATCCAACTTGTGCTAAGACAGCTGCTTGATCATGTCTATCGTAGCCCACACTGCGATACCAAGCTGACTGCTCTAACTTGCTTAGGCCTTACGCGCTTAGGCCATACACAGCAGCGCTCATCGAGCAAGTGCAGCTCGTTACTAATGAAACCCTACAACTTGGCTTGGCTTTGAAAGGCACTTTCAGATTGGTGTAGACTGTACACTGTAGAGCGTGCAGCATTGCGGTACTGGCGCACTCCTGCACTAGAGCATCACTACTTCAACTTTTTTGGTTCCCAACTGTCAAACGTTATGCTTATCCAATGCTTAGAGTATGTTCCATTCCCTGTTGTCTATTGACTCTCCTAATGAATCCTAAAGACAACAATGTTAACTGATTAATGCAGGTGCTTGCACTCAAGCAAACGAGGCACCAGAAAATTTAACAAGCAAGAACTGCCATGCTTTGCACTAAAGTGTATCTTGGTGTACATCTAGTCATCATCAAACGACAGTTTGGGCTGTGCTTTCTGCTTCTTGCTTGATGGTTTGTCTGTGCTTGAAGGCAGTATATCTTTTCGCTTGAACTTATGCTTGTGCTGCTGGGCTTCTTTGCGCTCCATGATGTCAGCCTTCTGTAATGCTTCCAGCAAATGAGTGTCATCTGGCTCTAGCTCAGATGCTCTCTGGTATGACTCTTTGGCCTACAGGGAAAAGCGACATTGTCTGATACCAGAAGTGAAGGGATAGCAATGCAGCTCAGCATGCTAGAGCATGCGAAAGATATAACATGTCCATTGTCCTGCCTGCACATTTGCTGAAATGGTGTTGTTCTTGATCCAGCAGTAATACCTCTGAGTAGTCTTGCAAAGCAAAGTGGGCAGCTGCAAGGCGTGAATGGCCTTTTGCCCACTTGGGTCTTATAGCTATCACCCTGCGCGCATCTTGTATGGCCTTTGTATATTCCTTCAGTGACATGTAGGCTGCAGCACGATTGCTGTAATAAATCTCGTTCCTGCAGAAGGTGGTATATTACTCAGCTAAAACACAGCACACAAATATTGACTACTACAACCACCTGCATTAGCTCAGCAAAGACAGTGCATTTGCACAGCAGCAGTCTTCTCAGGACTCACTCTGAATCAAGCTGTATGCAGGCTGTGAAGTGTACCACAGCCTCATCAAATGTGCCAGCTGCAAATGCAGTGTTCCCTTTGGCCTTAATCTCAGCAGCCCTGCCCTGCGTCCAATCTCAGTTCAGTACAGACTCCTTCACTGTGCATGCAAAGTACCCTGAATATTGTCAGATACTGAGTGCAACAGCATACACATGCCACAGGTTGCTCTGCTGCCAGAGTGGTACGGCTCACCTTGTTTGCTAATCTCATAAAAGCAGGGTCATCTTGAACAAGACTGGGATTCTCAGCAACTGCACGCTGCAATGCACCCTGTATGCCACAATGTACATTGGTCTGTTGTCTGCAAGCCAAAAGCAGTGCAACAAAAACGGAAGCCTTGAATGGCCATTATACTTGTATTGCATACATGTTGATAGCAATTATGCTCACCCCATCATCATACTCAACATCACCCTCTTTGTCACTGTCGACATCTTGCACTAACGTTGCTCCTTC
>JAABUK010001030.1_pt1 | contig 55297 bp, 50 predicted proteins | sample 5559141 | NCBI WGS metagenome assembly JAABUK01 (sample SAMN10711869, study PRJNA513367) | rock metagenome | isolation source: Antarctica rocks | place: Antarctica: Victoria Land, Pudding Butte nord | collected 2016-01-03 | reverse complement strand
CACTTATATTCTAAAACCAATCAGACCTACTCTCTTTTCAGATCTTCCATCAACAGACTAAAAAACCCTTTAACATGGTTTTTACCATTAATTGCTTTAAACCTTGCACTGCCATTTATGGAGTTAAGTCATAAAGAATCAGTAATTATTAATAAGATTACAGACATTTTACTGATCGTTGTTTTTTCCATGGTTTTAATTGCTGTTGTAAACATTTTTGAAGACTTTTTATATCATTTATACAATTTAAATAAATCTGATAATCTTCGCGAAAGAAAGATATTGACCCAAATACAGTTTGTACGAAAGTTTATTATCAGCCTTATCGTTATTGTCACAATTGGAGCTGTTTTATTAAGTTTCAGCAGTTTAAGGCGGATTGGTGCGGGAATGCTGACAGGCGTAGGCATCAGCAGTGTTATTGTAGGTCTTGCTGCACAGCGGTCACTTGGTAATCTTCTGGCTGGTTTCCAGATTGCTTTTACACAACCCATCCGTCTCGACGATGTACTGGTGGTAGAAGGCGAATGGGGAAAAGTGGAAGAGATAACGATGACGTATGTTGTGCTTGATATCTGGGATCACCGGCGCCTCATTCTTCCTATTAATTACTTTATAGAAAAGCCTTTTCAAAACTGGACACGAACGACATCAGAAATATTTGGAACTGTTTTTCTCCACCTTGATTATACTGCGCCCTTTGACAAGATAAGAAAAGAGTTTAACAGGTTGCTGCTGGCTACTGATTTGTGGGATAAGAGAGCAGGTGTAATGCAGGTAACCGATACTACACAAAATACGGTGGAGGTGAGATTAGTCGTAAGTGCAGCAAACTCAGGCAGGGCATTTGACCTCAGATGTTACATACGTGAAAATATGGTAACTTTTATACAAGATAACTTTCCGGAGTCGTTACCTAAAACAAGAGCAATTATTGAGACAAAAACTTGACTGCGGCAAACAAATTATAAACAACAGGAGCTAATTTTATTGCTGGTCTTTGTGCAGCAGAGCACCCGTCAGTTCATTGTCTGAGAGCACCTTTGCCGCATGTGCGTTTTTTTCTGCTAACGGCATTTCAACGGTAAAGCAACTTCCCTTGCCCTGTGTGCTTTCTACTTTTATGCGTCCTTTGTGTTCGTCTATTACTGCTTTTACATAGCTCATTCCTAAACCAAAACCTTTTACATTATGAATATTGCCGGTATGAGCGCGGTAAAATTTTTCAAAAACCCTTTTTACTGTTTCCTTGTTCATCCCGATACCATTATCCTGAATTTTTATATGCAGATATTTACCATAATTAACGGTAGAAATTTTTAAAACAAGATTTTCTTTCGAATACTTAATCGCATTATCTATTAAGTTTGAAAGCAGATTGGTAAAGTGTGTTTCGTCAGCAACTATTTCATCATTTTGAGCTTCGAAGTTCAATTCTACTTCACCTTCTTTATCTTTTATCTGCAACTGGTAATTGTTGAGCGCATTTTTAATAAGTTCGTTTGCATGTACTTTTTTCATGTCCAGCTTAAGTTCCTGTTTATCCATTAACGCTGCCTGTAAAATGGTTTCTACGTGTTTATTCATCCGCTTATTCTCTTCTTTAATGATGCCGCTGAAGTAAGACATTTTTTCCGGCTGCGATAATACTTTTTCATTTCGCAGTGCGTCAACCGCAAGAGAGATGGTAGCAAGGGGAGTTTTAAACTCATGAGTCATATTATTGATAAAATCAGTCTTGATTTCACTTAATTTTTTTTGACGGAGAAGAGCCTGAACGGTCACACCAAAAGCAGTAATAATTATAAACGTAAAAACAAGAGCACCGATTATCATCCACATCATTGACTCCCAGGCCTGGGTTTCAAGATCCGGAATAATGATAATTAAATTTTCAAAAGGAATAAAACTTTCCATATCATTATCGTTTCCCGGTATTATTGGAACAATTATTTTCTGATTATGCGTTTCATCATTAGCTTCCTCTATAAACTTTTGTGATCGAATTTCAAGGGTAGCGTTGGAGTTAGACGTTATGCCAAATTCAAAATGAATGTCTTTTAAATCTGCATCATTAAATGCTTTTTGAAGCTTTTCTTTTATTTCAAAATCAGAATAATGCTGAGAAATCATTGGTCTTATATAACCGATGCCATAATCTTCGGGCAAAAGGCTCAGGTTGGGCTTTCTTGGAATTTTCATATAAGGAGCCGTAGATGCGTTCCTGCTTAACTCTATAGCTACTTCAGTCGTAGCTTTTTCTGCTTTTTGTTTTATTTGTTCCTGGCGCAATGCAGTCATATCTCTAAACCAGCTTACCTGCAGTACAATAATACCGAGCAATGACAGTGTTATTAATACAATAATTACGGGGAAAATTCTTTTCATCAACACAAATATAAACTTTCGATAAGGCTGTTTAAATATTTGAATAAACTTTTATGGTTTTTAACTGCTTCTTGACACAGAAATAATTTTTCTCTCAAAATTTTTAATAATCTTTATTATGCACTAACTTTTCAATATGGTTGATATACTGCCCGGAAAACTGTTAATAGCTGATCCCTTTTTACGTGATCCTAACTTTATGAGATCTGTCGTTTTTATATGTGAACATAAAGACGAAGGGAGTTTCGGTTTTGTTTTAAACAGAAAGTATGAACAAAATTTAGGGGAATTACTTACAGGTCTTGAAACTGCTGACTTCCCCGTTTATTACGGCGGGCCTGTACAGACAGATACACTTCATTTTTTGCACCAGCGCCCTGATCTTATTGATGGCGGCGCTATTGTAGCTGATAATATTTTCTGGGGCGGCGATTTTGAAACCGTCATTCATCTTATAAAAAATAACCGCATAACCAACCGTGATATTCGTTTTTTTATCGGGTACAGCGGCTGGGGAGAAGGGCAATTAGAAGAAGAAATGAAGACTAAAAGCTGGATAACGGGCGAAGGCACACGTAAGCTTATATTTCCTGCAAATGTTGATAATACCTGGAAAGATGCGTTGAAGCAATTAGGCGGAGAGTATGTGCAGATGACAAATTACCCGATTGATCCGCAATTAAACTAAATTGATCCTATTAGTTGTTATAAAATTAAAAGAGGCAGTTTTTTCATAAAAAGCTGCCTCTTTTTCTTCATAGAAATTCAAAAATTACTTAAGTCTGAAAACTACACCTGCATTTATTCCTACACTGTTTAGTTTCGAAATTTCGTTATGGTTATAGTTTGAGTAATTATACGTTGCGCCGAGTTTAAAATTTGTCTGGTTTAATTTCCCCCCAAAAGGAATTAAAATACCTGCACCAGCCTGTGCAGCAAAAGCGCTTGATGATTGGGTGCTACCGAACTCACCAAGATATTGACCATAATTTATAAGATTTACTCCTGCCCCGGCAGAAACATACGGCTGAAGGACAGTGGAAGCATTTGCACCTAAGGGATTAAAAGTACCGCGCAAAAGCAAAGGAATAACATCCATAGAATTGGTCAGCACCGCAGATACTGTTTGGTTTGCCTCAAGCTTATATAATTGCCTCTCGTATTTCTGATAATAGTTTTGATAGCCGGACTGCAGGCCGACCGAAAATTTTGGATTAATGGTATAACTTATCTCTCCGGTTCCGCCCCTGAAAGACGTCTTGCTGATATAATCGTTTTTAAAACTGCCAAGGGGGGTGCTGACATTGTAGCTTAGTTCCATTTTTAGCCTGTTTTGGGCGGACACTGATATACTGATAACGGACGCTGCAAACATGGCTATACATATTACAAATCTCTTTTTCATAATTTTTTTATCTTAACTTATTTTAAAACTTAACTTATTTTAATTTTAAATAAGGCGATTGTTCAAATAACATTTTAACCTGGTTAGTGGCAGTAGCTGTATTGAAAATGCCGGAGCCCCTGATTAATCCTGTCCAGATAACTTCAATTCTATTAGTAAGCGGAGCATCTTTAATGTCAAGCATGTCTATAGAAAGTGCTCCTTCTTTTACGGAGTAAGTCGCATAGCTGTAGGGACTGTAATAACCATAACCGCCATATCCATAATCATACGGATCCCAATAGCTGCCGTAGGAATCATAATAATTGCTGTAGTTGATAATACCTGTTGATGTATTATAAATACGTGTGACATTGATGCCAAGGTCAGGATTAGAGCCTTTGCTTACTAATATATATCCTTTGTTTTGCATTTCACTCTTCACCGCGTCAATAAAAGCCTGGTCGGTCTCATTTAACTGCTTTGAAGCCTGGCCGTTATTAATTACTGCCACCGAGTCTGAAATACTGAAAGTACCAAAACTTTTAAAATCCTTTGTTGAGTCATGGTCTGTGATGTATATTCTTGACTCGTCGGCTGTCAGGTTTGCCAGAGGGTCTTTTGAGCAACCGGTAAAAATTGCCGCTATTACCAAAATATTTGCCCACAACCAATTCTTGCTTTTCATATTTATTTCCTTTTTGTTTAATTAATTTTCAGTAAGAATAAATCAAATGGAATGCCTGTAAGTTTTAATAAAAAACAAAAAGAAGAATAAAACTATTATTTTAGGAAAGCTTTAGTAAGTATGTTATCTTAACTAATTCAAATCAGTTGAAATTACTTAATTACCGAACATATCTGATATGAATGATTATGGAAAAAATCTCGTTTTCTTATAAACGCTGCATTAATAACATGAATAAAAGACAAAGTATGACAATGTGTCTTTAGGGAAGTATTATGTAAAACAAAAACCTTCATTTTGGGTAATGAAGGCTTCTTGAAAAAAAGGTTTTATTTGTTTTTATAACTCAGTAGCTCCTTCTACCAGTATGGTAGCTTTATTATTAAGAACTTCTACAAACCCGCTTTCAATAGCAAAATTTGAAATAGTGCTTTTATCCTTAATTACTTTTACATTGCCTTTTCCCAGGGCGCTTACTATAGGCGCATGTCGGTTGAGCACTTCAAACTTACCGTCTATACCAGGCAACTGTACGCCGTAGACGTCACCGCTATACAATCTTTTTTCCGGAGTTAATATTTCTAAAGTCATAATCAGTAATAAGATTTTAGTAAAAAGTAGTAAAAAAGTTCTAATAATTATTTTAAACTATTATAAAAGCCGAAAAGCATTCGTTGCACTTCAGATACTAACGGTTCAAATTCTATTAATTTCTCTTTGGTTATGTATCCGAATTTTGAAGCTAAAATCATTTGTGTTTCCAATTCATAACTTGAACCCATTGCGATAGAAATAAAATTTTGTAACTCTTTAACAGATACTCTTCCACAACCTTCTGCAATATTTGAAGGTACAGATACACAGGCTCTTTGTACCTGGCTTATTAAGCCATATTTCTCTTCTTTAGGAAAAAAGCCTGTTAAGGTATAAGAAAGAACTGCAAGATCAACTCCTTTCTTTCAAACGTTTAATTCTTTAAAATTATGAACTTTCATAAGTAGTAGCAAGATATTAGTAGTAAGTAGCAGTGGTTAGCAGTATTAAGACGTGAGTAGTAAGAAGCAAGAAAAGAATATAAAAATCAGAGCAGCAAATAGTAAAAAAAATTTGTAAATTTTAACATGCAGCAACAGACAAAATATTTGAGGTCTTCTTACTACTAACTACCAACCTCTTACTTCTCCTTACGCTTTTGCCGCTTCCATCATTTTCTTGCCTTTTTCAACAGCATCTTCCAAAGTGCCTACAAGGTTAAACGCAGCTTCGGGATATTCATCTACTTCTCCATCCATAATCGAATTGAAGGCACGGATCGTATCTTCAATACTTACAAATACTCCTTTTAAACCTGTAAACTGCTCAGCAACATGGAAAGGCTGTGACAGGAAACGCTGTACTTTTCGCGCCCTCGCTACTGTTAGTTTATCTTCATCACTCAATTCATCCAAACCAAGAATGGCAATAATATCCTGTAATTCTTTATATCGTTGTAAAATCAGCTTAACCCTGTTGGCGCAATCATAATGTTGGTCACCCACAATAGCCGGAGTAAGAATACGGCTTGTGCTGTCTAAAGGATCAACCGCAGGATAAATACCTAAATCGGCAATCTTACGGCTAAGAACTGTGGTAGCATCAAGGTGTGCAAAAGTAGTTGCGGGGGCCGGATCGGTTAAGTCATCTGCTGGCACGTATACGGCCTGCACTGAGGTGATTGAACCATTTTTGGTGGAAGTAATACGTTCCTGCATCAGTCCCATTTCTGTAGCAAGCGTTGGTTGGTAACCTACCGCAGATGGCATACGTCCCAGCAACGCCGACACTTCTGAACCTGCCTGTGTAAACCGGAAGATATTATCAACAAAAAACAAAATATCTCTTCCTTTTCCCTGGCCGTCGCCATCACGAAAATATTCAGCAATGGTTAAACCGCTTAAAGCAACACGTGCACGGGCACCTGGCGGTTCATTCATCTGTCCGAACACAAAGGTTGCTTTTGATTCTTTTAATTCATCCATATTTACAGAATCCAGATCCCAGCCTCCTTCTTCCATGCTGTGCTTAAACTTTTCACCGTATTTCATAATCCCGGCCTCGATCATTTCTCTCATCAGGTCATTACCTTCACGGGTTCTCTCTCCTACACCTGCAAATACAGACACACCACCATAACCGATGGCAATATTATTAATCAATTCCTGTATCAATACTGTTTTACCTACACCTGCACCGCCAAATAAACCAATTTTGCCCCCTTTTGAATATGGCTCAATAAGATCAATTACTTTAATACCGGTATATAAAATTTCGGAAGAGGTACTAAGATTTTCGAATAAAGGAGGCTTGCTGTGAATGGGACGACCATTTACTTTACTGACCGCAGGTAAACCATCAATCGGGTCGCCGGTAACGTTGAACAAACGCCCGTTTATTGCCTCACCTACCGGCATACTGATTGCTTTTCCGGTATCTGTAACCACCATTCCTCTTACCAGGCCCTCAGTACCATCCATGGCGATACAGCGAACGCTGTCTTCGCCAAGATGCTGCTGCACTTCCATTACCAGCGTATCTCCATTCTCACGTTTTAACTCAAGTGAATTATAAATTTCCGGCAAAGTGTCGTGAAACTGCACATCTACTACGGCGCCGATAACTTGTTTTACCTTTCCAATTTTCGACATGTGACAAATATTTTATTTGGCTTAAATTTGGCGCAAAGGTAAGGGAATAAGAGGTTTTATTTGTTTTGGAACTTTGATTGTTTTTTCTATTTAAAGAAGAAGGGCAAGGGCAATAAGTTACTCTGGCATTGGGGCAATAAGTCAATAAGTCATTAGGTCAATAAGTAATCAGGTGATCGGAGTCATTGACTGGTTATGGAATAGTGAGTAAGAAGACTCTTAACCCAATGGATTTTAATCTTCTTATTATAAATAAAATTATTTGAACCACAATTCTTTTCCTAATATTTCTTTTCCTAATATTTACAATAGTGATATTGTTTGATAGTTTTTTTTAAAATTGCAATTATTTAAACATTTCCTGCAGGCCGGCTTTCATAAACATGCTGACAGGCAAAGTGCCCATCAGGTTTATTTCATCTTCAAGAACGCTTTCATTATCTAAAAAACGCAGAACACGGTCTGCAGGGTTTTTCTCAAATAAAGCTGCAAATATTTTGTCTCCCGCAGTCTTATTATTATGTAAAACATTCAGGAAAATAGTATCATACAGTTTAAATCTTTTCTCTATGAAAGACTCCTCGTCTTTTGGGTAACCAAATTGCAAAAGTGACGATACCAGCTTTTCTGTGTGCTTTTGTATAAATTGAAAAGTATAACCGCTGCTTCCTTTGGTTTGCCCGCCGGCTGTACCAATATTAATTACCCGGCCAACATTTTTTATAAACTTCATGTTTGTCATTGGTATTATTCCAAATTCCTGTTCTTCTATTGTATATTCTTTTATTTGTAAAGAAGAAGAAATGTAATGGTGCAATGCAGCAGTGTATTCATCTTCGCGCAGCAATTCTTTAGTAAACAATGTATACTCAACCAAAGCACGGTTTTGAGAAAAAGGCAATACATACACGAAAGTAGTACCATGATGCTGGTTCACTCGAAAATCCATTAACGTTGCTTCAGCCGGGTTAAACGCAGCTTCTTTTGTTTCTATCAGGAAACCCTTAAAATGCTGTAATAAATAAAATTTACCGGCAGGGACAGACGGTTTACCAAAAAGTATACTGTTAAAGACATAATCAGCAGTATAACGCTGCCGGTCAACAATTACAAGACCTTTATCTCCTTCGTTTCCCGCAGCTTCAACATTTCCGTATTTAAAAGTGACGTTAGTATAACTTTCTGCTTTTTTTAAAACATACCGATAAAAATCAATACTTCGTATCATTTTATAATAGTATGGAGCAAGGTTAATAAGAGAAGAATAATGGCTTGAATAAAAATGAGCATGTTGCCATTGATAATGTACAACAGGTTCGAATAATCCCGGCTGATTTTCCCAAAAGCACCACGTATGATCGTTTTGGTCTTTTGGCGCTTTATCAACCACTAATATTTTTTTGTTGTCAAATGCTTCGTTTTGCATCAGGCGCATAAGCAGGCTTAAACCTGCAGCTCCTGCACCTGAAATTATATAGTCGTAATTGTTAAGCATTGTATGATTAGCGGTAAGGAGAAAAAAATTTTATGCTTTTGCTGCCTGTTATCCTGCACAAAAGTGACGCAACGGCAGCCAAATACATATACAACTGGCGCCCGCATAATCCTTTCCTAAGTTTTAACCTTCTTAAACCGGCCGCTTTTTCTTTAGCAGGCTGTCAAGCGGATATTTTGATCTCATAGCTGCCTGTATAGAATTAGCCCAGTCAGTAAGTGTTGCTTTTTCCCGGCTGGTCAGTTTTGCATCGGTATGAATGAGTGTGTAAGAACCCATAGGCATTTCATCTTCTTTTACCTGCTCTGTTATCTCTTTAAATTTATTATACTGCCTACGCAGCGGGTAAGAACCAATTTCGTTAAAGTTCAGTTCGTGCTTGCCTTCCTGCACATGGTCATTGAGCCACCAGGCCAAGGGCTGTATATTATTGTACCACGGATAACGTGTATTGTTGCTGTGACAATCGTTGCAGGCTTTATTTAAAATGGTACGGACATTATCAGGTTCGGTATACATAACAGCAACATCATTTGACGACGGAGGGGCGGTTGAGATATTTTTTGCCGGATGGAAAAACTGGATAACAATTAAAATTATCAACAGCACAACAAGAACGGTTTTGAAAGTTTTCATTTTAGAATTTATAAAGTAATTAAAACATTTCCTTTCATTTCCGGCGGAATCGGAACCTGCATCATTGTAAGAATGGTAGGCGCCAGATCTCCAAGCTTTCCCGATTTAATTTCACCTTTCCATTCGTTATCAACAATAAAAAACGGCACAAGGTTCAGTGAGTGCTGGGTGTTTGGCGTTCCGTCCTCATTAACCATAAAATCTGCATTGCCATGATCTGCTATTATAAATACTGCATAATCACTTTTTAAAGCCGCTGTAACCACCCGTTCCAAACATGAATCAACCGTTTCCACCGCCTTGACTACCGCTGCAAAAAAACCTGTATGCCCGACCATATCTGCATTGGCATAATTGAGAGCGATAAAATCGGCGGTTTTATTTTCAATTTCAGGCACAATCGCATCGGTTACTCCTACGGCGCTCATCTCCGGCTGCAGATCGTAAGTAGCTATCTTTGGCGATGCTATCATTAGCCGCTTTTCGCCTTCAAAAGGCACTTCCCTTCCGCCGCTGAAGAAAAAAGTAACATGCGGATATTTTTCGGTTTCCGCTATCCGTATCTGCGTTTTGTGGTTAGCTGCCAAAACTTCTCCGATGGTATTAATTAAATTGTCGGTTTCAAAGATGATATGAACGTTTTTATAGCTTTTATCGTATTCCGTCATGGTTGTGTACCAGATGTCAAGCTTCTTCATATCGTAAGCAGGAAAATCCTGCTGTGTAAGCACTTCTGAAATTTCGCGGCAACGGTCGGTTCGATAGTTAAAGCACAAAACCACGTCGCCATCTTGTATGGTTGCCACCTGTTTTTGATCAATATCTGTAATAACCGTCGGTTTAAGAAATTCATCTGTTTCATGCCGGTCGTATGACTGTTGCACAGCCGCGACTCCTGAGACGGCTTTTTCCCCTTCACCTTTTACCAGGCAGTCATAAGCCAGCTTCACTCTTTCCCATCGCTTATCGCGGTCCATAGCGTAATACCGTCCGGACACAGTGGCAATCTTGCCTGTGGTCGCATCAAGATGATGCTGCAGATCTTCCATAAAATGGATACCGCTTTTAGGATCAGTATCTCTTCCATCTGTAAAAGCATGTATGTAAACTTCATTTACATTTTCTGTTTTGCATAAAGAAACAATTGCCTTCAAATGATTAATATGACTGTGAACGCCGCCATCACTTACCAGGCCCATAAGATGAAGAGGTTTATGATTATCTCTTGCATGCCTGATGGTCTCCAGTAAAACTTCATTTTTATAAAAATCTCCGTCACGTATAGCTGCATTTATCCGCTGCAGCTCCTGGTAAACAACGCGGCCGGCGCCAATATTCAGATGTCCGACTTCACTGTTTCCCATTTGCCCGTTCGGCAACCCGACAGCTTCGCCTGAGGTAACTAAAGTTGTGTTGGGATATTTGCCGTACAAAGAAGAAACAAAAGGAACGTTTGCATTTTGTATAGCGTCTGCAGACTTTATTTTTCCAAGTCCCCATCCATCAAGAACAACTAAGATAACTTTTTTATTTTCCATATTATAACAACTTATTTTTCAGGTTAATAGAAGAGATGCAAAAATGAAACTATCTTTTCATAATTCCTTAGTTTGGCATATTTTTCGCCAATAGGTTAGCGTTTCTATTAAAAATACATTAAAAATGAAAAGGTTTCTGTTTATATTAATAGTCTTTTTTGCAGCTATTAGCGTGAAGGCGCAGGATGCAAATGAAATTGTAACAGCTTTAAAATCAGGAAATGCTGACAAAGTTTCTTCTTATTTCGATAAGATTCTTGACATAAAATTTCCTGAAAAAGATGAAGTTAAAAGTATTGGTAAAAACCAGGCAGGCATTGCTTTAAAATCGTTCTTTGACAATAATAAGATTAAAGGATTTGAACTTTCTTCTCAGCGGGAAATGGGCGGTACAATGTATATAGCCGGTAAGCTTACCAATGGCAGCGATGGTTATAAATTATCTATGATGATGAGAACCAAAGATGGCAGCCCTCAAATAATAACGGTCAGAATAAGTTAGTCCAAACTTGTCTGAACTGGGAGAGTGGGATTTTTGGGATGAGTGGGATGCAGGATTTCTTAGCCTCGTTTTTGAAACGAGGCTTTTTTGTTTAATAATGTTTGAACCTGGATTTGGAAGGATTTATTGGATTTGTGGGAAATTAGAAATTCAATTAAAAGCATCTGCGGCAATTTCTGCGGTATTAGCGAAATCTGCGGGAAAATCTATAAAAATATAAACTTCTTAATTTCTCCTCGTAAATTTTTTTCAATTTTAAATAATCTTACTTTGTGAAATCTGTTTAATCGTATCAATCCTTAATCCCGTAATCGTTATAATCCTTTTAATCCATATGAGCACATACCAGAAAAAGTTACATCATCTTATACGAGAGGCTTTGAATGAAGATATAGGTGATGGCGATCATTCTGCGTTAAGCAGCATTCCTGCAGAGCAGAGAGGCAAGGCGGTTTTAAAAATAAAGCAGGATGGAATTATTGCCGGTATAGAAGTGGCTGAGGTTATTTTTAAAATTGTTGAGCCTGAAGCTGTTTTTGTCGCTTATAAGAAAGATGGTGATAATATGTCTTATGGAGAAAAAGCCTTTGATGTGCAGGCAAGTGTGCATGCCATTTTAAAATGCGAAAGGCTGGTTTTAAATTGTATGCAACGCATGAGCGGAATAGCAACGCTGACAAATCAATATTGTGAAATTCTAAAAGGTTATCACACTAAGGTTTTAGATACACGAAAGACAACTCCAAACTTTCGTTTGTTAGAAAAAGAAGCCGTACGGATTGGCGGAGGAACAAACCACCGGTTTGGTTTGTATGATATGATAATGCTCAAAGACAATCATATTGACTTTGCCGGCGGTATAGAAAAAGCTATTAATAAAGCGTGGGAATATGTGCAAACAAAAAAGCCGGATTTACAAATAGAAGTTGAAACCCGGACGATTGATGATGTAAAAAAAGTGGTGCAGGCCGGGCAAGGAAAAGTTTTCAGAATAATGCTGGATAATTTTTCACCTGCGGAAATAAAAGAAGCCCTTACACTGATCGGAAGCAAATTTGAAACCGAAGCAAGCGGCGGAATTAGTCTTCAAAATTTAGAAGAATATGCAAAAACCGGCGTGGATTACATTAGCTCAGGAGCTTTAATACACCAGGCAAAAAGCCTGGATTTAAGTTTAAAAGCAGAAATTTTTTAAATAATAGTAATGCTTTTTATCCCTGTACTGCAAAACAATCAAGTAAGTCTTCATTAATTAATTAATTATAGAGGAAAAGCCTGATTTCTTATTAATTCGTTATAAGCCAATTAGTTTTCCTCCCTGTACAAAATAAAAATGAGCTAATGATTATCACTATCCGTTTTTGTTTCTAACTACTATGTTTTATTTAAAATCGTAAAACAATTTCCTACATTGCATCAAGTATAATTATTTAGACTGCCTGACACCTTGTAATGGTTATAAGACAATACTTTTTATTAGTATTATTATTTTTTGTTTCGGCATTTACAAAGCTGCATTCACAGCTTTGTAATGGAAGCCTGGGCGATCCTATCATTAATATAACCTTCGGCTCCGGTGCCAATCCCGGTCCGGCTCTTACCACCACTACTAATCTGCAATATGTACCTTTTGATTGCCCTCTGGATGGAAGCTATACTGTCAGAAGCAATACTTCACAATGTTTTCTAAGCTCATGGTATAACCTGAATACTGATCATACCGGCGATGCAAACGGTTATTTTATGCTCGTAAATGCCTCTTTGCAAAAGAGTGAATTTTATTTAGATACAATAAAGGGTCTATGTCCCGGCACTACTTACGAGTATGCAGCATGGATAATAAATGTATTGCTTTCTTCTGCTTGCGGAGGAAATGGAATAAATCCAAATCTTACATTCAATATAGAAAAAACCGACGGAACAGTTTTGCAAACGTATAGCACAGGCGATATTACTACTTCGACTTATCCCGCCTGGAAACAATACGGGTTCTTTTTCACCACGCCTGCAGATGCTGCAGATGTGGTTGTTCGTATCAGGAACAATTCATTTGGCGGTTGCGGCAATGACCTTGCAATAGATGATATTACATTCCGCGCATGCGGCGCTAAAATATCTCCTTTCTTTGTTGAAACCGGGGGTATTATTAAAGAATTATGCGAAGGCGATAATGCAGATGTAACAATGTCGTGTAATATTTCGGCAGGTTATAATAATCCCTCTTATCAGTGGCAGCAAAGCGTCGACAATGGTAACACATATACCGATATTCCTGGCGCAGAGGCTGCAACCTATGTAAAAAGCATCACACCGGCTGTGCCTGTCGGCAGTTATTTGTACAGAATTATTGTTGCTGAAGGCACTAATATACATTTACCTTCCTGCCGGGTAGCTTCCGTTGCACTTACCATTCGTGTAAACAGCATGCCTGCTTCGACTGCCAAAAGCAATAGCCCCGTTTGTGAAGGCGCTCCGCTTATTTTATCAACATCAGGCGGATCGGAATATGTATGGACCAGTACAAACTCCTTTTCAGCTTCCGGTGCATCTGTTACGATAAATAATGCTGAGCTAAGTGATTCGGGTAAATATTATGTTACCATTACCAGCACAACAGGTTGCAGGCAAATAGACTCAACGGTAGTTACGGTAATACCGGCACCTGATGCCATTACAGCTTTTGATAATAAAACAATTTGCCAGGGCGACAGCATACTTTTAAATAGTTCGGGTAGCTCGGGTGGTACATCTTATTTATGGTCTCCTTCTGCCGGTTTATCGTCTGCTGTTATTGCTGATCCGATAGCAAAACCTGCTGATACTACTATGTACGCTGTTGTGGTACAAAGTCAAAACGGGTGTAAAGACAGTGCAACAACTACTATTAATGTAAGTGCGGCACCAAAGGCTGATGCAGGACCAGACAAAGATGTGGCAGAAGGGCAATCTGTACAATTATCAGGCGGCATTGGTGGCAATAATACCAGTTATACCTGGTCGCCGGGTATTTACCTTAATGATATTCATTCTCTGCAGCCTGTCGTTAATCCGTCAAATGATATTACCTATCATTTGACAGTTAGTTCTAACGATGGATGCGGCATTTCTGATGACAGCGTCAGGGTACATGTTTTTAAAACGGTTATCATTCCCAACGCATTTTCTCCTAATGGTGATGGTATAAATGATACATGGAATATTAAAGCTTTGAATTCATATAACGATTACGAACTGTCTGTCTATAGCAGGTATGGCCAAATAATATTTACAACAAAAAACTATAGCAATCGCTGGGATGGAAGCTTTAATGGAAAGCCTTTACCGGTCGGTACTTATTATTATTTGCTTGACCTGAAACAGCGTTTGCCGAAGCTAAAGGGATTTGTAGTTATTTTGCGATAAGAAGAAACAAATTTTATAAAAAAAGTATTGAAATGTGGTTTTATAATAATGGCTTGAAGGACAGAAATTGGAGTAAAAATTTTAACGCTTACTATTACTATAAAGATCTTTTTACAATAAAAAATTTTTCAGCTTAAGCTAACGCCTGCTCCAAATCTCTTAAAATATCATCAATCCCTTCAATTCCGACACTCATTCTTATCAATCCGTCGGTTATTCCAAATCTTTCTCTTTCTTCCTTAGAAACCCCGTAGTGAGTCATAGTGGCGGGGTGGCAAAGCAAAGTATCAACCGTACCTAAGGACACAGCTCTTACGCACATCTGCAGATTGTCAATTAATTGTTTACCTGCTTCAATACCACCTTTCAGTTCAAAGCTTAACAATGCTCCCGGTTGCTTCATTTGTTTGCGGGCAACTTCAAAATCGGGATGGGAGGGAAGCCCGGTATAATTTACCTTTAAAACGGTTGGATGATTATTGAGATAATTAGCTACAGCCATTGCATTGTTGCAATGCCTGTCCATTCTTATCTCTAAAGTTTTTAATCCCTGAGATAATAAGAATGCGTCAAAAGGATTGCTGTTACCGCCAAGCAAACGGTGCCATTTAGTAACTTTTCCATTCATCATATCAATGTCTCGCCCCACCAGCACACCGCCTATAGCAGTGCCATGGCCATTTAAAAATTTAGTGGTTGAGTGAAAGACAAAATCAACGCCGTACTTAAAGGGTTGCTGCAGATAAGGAGTAGCAAAAGTGTTATCCGAAGTTACTATTAACCCATGCTGTTTTGCAATTTTGGTAACCGCCTCAATATCTACACAATCAAGTGTAGGATTGGCTGGTGTTTCTATATGAACGAGTTTGATACCGGGATTATTTACAATGGTTTCTTCAACAATATTAATATTGCCGAGATCTGCTATAATTGTTTCAATACCTGCTTCTGGCAAAACTTTCAGCATCAGCTCGTGTGTGCCGCCGTACAAAGAATAATGAGATAAGATTTTATCACCTGCCTTTAGATTCGCCAAAAACATAGTAGTCATGGCAGCCTGGCCGCTTGCATGCAGAATTGCTTTCAACTGCAATGGCGTACCATCGTCATTCTTCAATCCAAAAGCTTCCATTGCTGCAATCACCTTTTCTGCATCCGTAAACGTCGGATTTCCCCACCGGCTGTAGATATAACCTTCCTGCTTTCCTTCAAACCTTTCCATGCCCTGTTGGGCAGTATCGAAAGTAAAGGTGGATGTAGCATATATCGGCGTTATGTGCGCATGATCAGCATGTTTGCTATCATTGCCATGAATGGCTAAGGAAGTAAAACACGTCAGTGAAAATTTATTATCTGGCATAAGAAAAAAAAATAGTAAAACCGATTATTGAATGTAAAGTTTAAATAAATTTAAGAAATTTTTCTTTGCGTAAAATGCAAAATATTTGTTCTGTGAAACCCTGTCTAACTCCGTTGCTCTGTGTTTAACATTCGCATTGGTTTTACATAGCTTAAGAATTGATGTCCTGTCATTCGTTCACAAAGTCATAGATAATCTGTGCAGCATTAGCCGAAGCATTTCCTCCCTGCGAAAGCAGATTCCTTAAATCCATATAATCCTTTTGCAGTTGCAGTTTTCTGTCAGAGTTTTCAAGCAAATCTTTTAATTCTTTTATACAATTTTTAGCTGTCATTTTATCCTGTATCAATTCTTTTACCACAGGTTTATCCATTATTATATTTACCAGTGAGATGTATTTTACTTTTATAACCCATTTTGCAATCTTGTAAGAAATGTAGTTTCCTTTGTAGCAAACTACTTCGGGAACACCAAATAAAGCAGCTTCTAAGGTTGCCGTGCCGCTCGTGACGAGTGCAGCAGTTGCCCGGTTTAATACGTCGTATGTTTTTCCTGCTAATGCAGACACATTTTTGTATTTTTCAAGAAAAGGTTCATAAAAGGTATCTTCCAGTCCGGGCGCTTTGGCAACCACAAATTTATATTCAGGAAAAGCTTTACTTACTTCGAGCATTACAGGCAGTTTTATATTTATTTCCTGTTTTCTGCTTCCGGGAAGAAGTGATATTATTTTTTTTGATGTTGCAGGTTTTGGGTGTGTTGCCTTAAAGTGCTCAATGACTTCTATTAACGGATGACCCACGTATTCAACTTTATAATCCCATTTGTTGTAAAAATTTTTTTCAAACGGTAAGATAACAATCATTTTATCAACATACTTTTTTATTGTATGCACCCTGTTTTCTTTCCACGCCCAGATTTGGGGAGAAATGTAATACACCGTTTTTATGCCTTGATTTTTTGCCCATTCAGCTATCCTGATATTAAAGCCGGGGTAGTCAATTAAAATAAGAACATCAGGTTTATAACACAAAATATCATTCTTGCAAAATGCAATGTTTTTTAATATTGTACGAAGATTCATTAAAACCTCTGCAAAGCCCATAAAAGCAAGATCTCTGTAATGTTTTACAAGTATTGCGCCTGCTGATTGCATCAGGTCTCCTCCCCAGCAGCGAAAGTCAGCATTCGAATCAAGGTTATTCAATTGCTTTATTAAATTACTGCCATGCAAGTCGCCGCTGGCTTCTCCGGCTATAATGTAATATCTCATTTTAAAGCAGTCTTGCTATTAATCATTATTTGCAAATTACTTCTATAGAAGGATCAGGATTTAATGAGATTGCATACAATAAAAGTAAAAACAGAAGTAAACGGCATAAAACGCTCATTGACGGGAAGAATAGAGAAGGTTTTAATATTGAAAAAAAGTTGTGTTTAAAAAACTTCTGGTTTTGGCAGCAAGAATTAATTAAAAAACATAAAACCAATATTTATTGTATCTGAGAAGTAAGAAACAAAAATTGTTGAGAACCTTTTTTTCAAATCTATGGATTAGCCTTTTCCCCTTTTTTATCTTGCGGCCCGCCGGTATTTCCACCGCCAACTCTTGATCCCGAACCCTGGCCATGTGAACCGCTTGGTGAAGCTGAGTCTCCTAATGGCTGATTTAATGCAGATGTGTCTCCGGTTTGCATTACGCTGTCCGATGCTCTTTGTAAGCTGTCTCCGGCAGGGGCTGATCCTGCATTCATGTTGCCTGATCCGCTGTTTGTATCGCTGTTTCCGCTGCCGCAGGAAATAAGAGATATTGATATTGCAAGAACTGCTAATAATCTTTTCATATAAGTTTTTATAATAAGTTTAATATTATTAAAAGAAAAAATATAATAATCTGAGTTTATACAATTCTTTTGCCAGCTACTTCTTCCGGAAAAATATACGTACCGGCACTCCGGTAAAATTAAAGTTTTGCCTCAATTGATTTTCGAGGTAGTTTTTATAAGGTGTTTTTATATCATCGGGATAATTGGTAAAAAATGCAAAAGAAGGCACATGAGTAGGTAACTGGGTGATGTACTTAATCGTAACAGCGTTGCCACGAACCACGGGAGCATGATAAGACTCTACAGCCTTTTGCATTACGTCGTTTAATGCTGATGTAGATATTTTGCGGGTTTTGTTTTCATACACTTCCAAAGCAACTTCCATAGCCTTCATTATCCTTGTTTTTTCTTTTACAGAGATAAAGATAATCGGCACATCGGTAAAAGGCGCTAACTTTTCTTTCAATGTTTTTTCGTAATCGCGGGCTGTATTAGTTGCTTTGTTTACCAGGTCCCATTTATTTACCAGCACCACGATTCCCTTTCCTTTTTTTACTGCAAGGCTGAAAATATTGAGGTCTTGCGCGGTAATGCCTTTAGACGCATCCAGCAACAGCAGGCATACGTCGGCCTCATCCATCGCTCTTATGGCACGTATAACAGAGTAGAACTCCAGGTCTTCACTCACCTTTGTTTTGCGGCGGATACCTGCTGTATCTATGAGAATAAATTCTTTTTCAAACAAATTGTAATGCGTGTGAATTGTATCACGTGTAGTGCCTGCAATTTCACTTACAATAGTGCGCTCCTGACCTACCAGTGCATTCAGCAAAGATGATTTGCCCACATTTGGCTGGCCAATTATTGCAAATTTCGGCAGGTCGCTTTTTTCAAGTGCATCTTCTGATGCTTCGGGCGTTATCAGCGCTGCAATCGCATCTAATATCTCACCGGTGCCGCTTCCGCTGACACTGCTTACAAAAAAGATATTTTCAAATCCAAGGCTGTAAAACTCTGCGGCTTCCAGCAAACGCTCACTGTTATCTACTTTGTTTACACATAGAAAAACCGGCTTCGTACTGCGCCTTAAAAGGTCTGCTACCGACTGGTCAAGATCAGTAATGCCTGCAGTTACATCTACCATAAAAATGATGGCATTTGCTTCTTCGATGGCAATTCTTACCTGCTTACGGATTTCTGTTTCAAAAATATCGGGTGTATCAGGAACGAATCCACCTGTGTCAATTACATTAAACGCCTTACCGATCCACTCGGTCACACCATATTGACGGTCGCGGGTCACTCCGCTGACATCGTCCACTATCGCTTTTCGCTGTTCGACAAGACGATTAAAAAAAGTGCTTTTGCCTACATTCGGGCGTCCAACTATTGCTACTGTAAATACCATAGCCCTAAACCCTAAAGGGGAATTTATAGCTTATTTTTTTGAAGAAAAAACAAGCATTTTATTAATTAATTTAATTTCGTTTTATTGTCTAATATTTTCTACCGTTATTCCGCACCTGCGGAGCGGTTTAAATCATTTTATAATTCTTTTCTCTACCAACATTCAACCTCTACGAGGTTGTAAACATCTTAACCAAACAGCATTGCTCCAATAACTATTAACTTAATGACCAAATAGCTTAAACTGCGAAGCGGCAAATAATTTTATAATGTTTTTATTCTCCCAGCATCTAACCTCTATGCGGTTGTAAACATCTTAACCAAATTTCATTGCTCCAATGCCTCAATGACTTATTTGCTAAATGACTTCAAACACCTACGAATTATAGCCATATTCTTTCAGCTTCAGCTCATCGTCTCTCCATTTGTTTTTTACTTTTACAAACAATTCTAAAAATACCTTTTGCTGCAAAAATTCTTCTATATCTTTTCTGGCAAGGCTTCCTACCTGCTTTATCATTTTTCCACCTTCGCCTAAGATAATTGCTTTCTGGCTTTCGCGCTGCACTATTATATCTGCCTGTATTTTTACAAGCGTCGTTTTTTCTTTAAATTCATTCACATGCACCGTCGTGTGATATGGAATTTCATCTCCAAATAACTCAAATATCTTTTCCCTGACCATTTCGCCTGCAAAGAACTTTGTCGGCAAGTCTGTCAGATCTTCTTCATCATAAAAAGGCTGGCCTTCTTTCAGGTATTTTAATATTAATTCTAACAGCTTGTCTGTATTTTTTTCTTCAGTGACCGATATTCCTATCCAGTCTTTGCAATACGATTTAGCAGAAAAAAACTCTTTTGCCTCTTCTGTCTGATTACCTTTGGCAAGATCAGTTTTGGTGCTTATTACAATTGCCGGAACTTTAAGTTTCAGTGCATTAAAAATGGCATCAGCTTCCTCCCAGTTATCATTTATTGGCGCCAATAACAAAGCAACATCTGCGTCTTCAAGGCTGTTTTTAACTGCTTTCATCATCTTTTCGTGCAGTTTGTATTTTGGCTCGATAATGCCAGGCGTATCAGAAAAAATAATCTGATATTCCCATTCTTTGTTTAAAAATGCTTTTATGCGATGTCTTGTAGTTTGTACCTTGTGGCTTACGATAGCCAGCTTTTCACCAATTAATGCATTTAATAAAGTACTTTTTCCTGCATTGGGCTTACCAAATATGTTAACAAAACCTACTTTCATAATAGTGAACAAGCAGAAAAAACGTGGGTAATTTAATCCATCTGCTTGTGACAGGCTGCAAAAGTAAGCTTTTAAGAATTAAGGATTTTTATAAAAAGATTTCTAATTATTTTTCAAATCCAGGATAACAAAGTTTGACCACCCGGAAAGAGGATGTTAAAAACGATGGTGAACGAATATGAGCATTCTGAAAGTTTCCTTACATCCGCATACCTTTGCAAATTCTTTTTTCTTTGTTATTTTATAATATTTACATTTTTACAGAAATTTCATTTAAAGCTTAGTATACACCTTTAAACTAAAAGTTAATGTAAATGTTATTATAATGGATTTTATTAAATGGTGGAAAAAGATAAATAATGAGTTGCCGTACAAGGACACAACAATGCTTATAAAAGAACAAATGCCGGCAACAAAATAAAACAAACATATACAATTATAACTTATTGCAGAAATGAATTTATTTGAACAGCAGGCAAGGGAATTTTGGGGCAGACATATTGGGCCGGACTACCAGGAGACGGAGCAAATGCTGCAGACAATTGGCGTTGCATCAATGGATGAGCTGATTGCTAAAACAGTTCCTGCAGGCATACGGCTTGATAAAGATTTAGATGTTGCCGGACCGGTTAGTGAAAATGAGTACCTGAATGAACTTAGAAAACTTGCATCGAAAAATAAAGTTTTTAAAAATTTTATCGGCCAAGGTTATTATGATACCATTACGCCAGGTGTCATTCTTCGCAATCTTTTTGAAAATCCCGGATGGTATACACAGTACACGCCTTACCAGGCAGAGATTGCACAAGGCCGCCTCGAAAGCCTTTTAAACTTTCAGACAATGGTAAGGGATCTGACAGCTTTGCCAATTGCCAATGCATCTTTGCTCGACGAAGGAACCGCCGCGGCAGAAGCAATGGCTATGCTTTTTAATAATAAAAACAAGAGTGAAAATATAACGGCACCGAAATTTTTTGTTGATCAAAACATTTTTGCACAAACAAAAGATGTGCTGCTTACCAGGGCGGTGCCGGTTAAAATCGAACTGGTGACAGGTGATTTTAAAACGGCAGCGTTAGATGAAACTTATTTTGGCGTAATGGTTCAATACCCTGACAGTAATGGCGCTGTAAATGATTTTCGCAGTTTTTTTGAAAGAGCGCATAGAGTGAATGCAAAAGTGGTAATGGCAACAGACTTACTATCGCTCACCCTATTGACTCCACCGGGCGAATTGGGTGCTGACATAGCTGTCGGTTCTTCACAACGTTTTGGTGTTCCCTTAGGTTTTGGCGGACCCATGCTGCTTTTTTTGCAACTAAAGACGAATTTAAACGGGTAATTCCAGGGCGTATTATTGGTGTAAGCATAGACACGCATGATAACCGTGCTTTACGAATGGCTTTGCAAACGCGTGAGCAGCATATACGGCGTGAAAAAGCTACCAGCAACATCTGCACTGCGCAGGCTTTGCTTGCAAATATGGCGGCTATGTATGCAGTATATCATGGCGCTGATGGTTTAAAAAACATTGCAAAGCGTGTAAGCCTGCTTGCTCATTCACTTAATAAAGAATTAAAAGAACTTGGTTTTGAGCAGGTAAATAATAGTTTTTTTGATACAATAAAAGTGAAAGTAAATGATGTCTCAGCATTTCGCAAACTTGCAGAGATGCATAAAATAAACTTTTATTATTTTGAAGATGGGTTTGTGGGTATCTCGATAGATGAAACTACTGCCCAGTGTGATCTGCTTGATATACTGCATTTATTTGCAGAATCACTTGGAATGGGTGATGCAGGCGTTATGTTTGAGTATGATACAAACCTTGATAATATTCCTTCAGCATTGACCCGTACGTCTTCTTTTTTACTGCATCCCGTTTTCAATACTCATCACAGCGAGACAGAAATGATGCGTTACCTGAAGTCTTTGGAAAATAAAGACCTCAGTCTGACTCACTCTATGATTGCGCTTGGCAGTTGCACTATGAAGCTAAACGCTGCGACAGAACTCATTCCCGTAAGCTGGCCTGAATTTTCGAAAATGCATCCTTTTGCACCTGCTGACCAATGGCAGGGCTATCATGATATAATTACTGAACTTGAAAAATGGCTGAATAATATAACAGGATTTGCGGCAACTTCTCTGCAACCAAACAGTGGTGCACAAGGTGAGTATGCAGGTCTGCTGGCAATAAAAGGATATTATGCACAAAGGAAAGAGGCAAACCGCACTGTTATTTTAATACCCATTTCCGCACATGGCACCAATCCCGCAAGTGCTGTGATGGCTGGTTTTAAAGTGGTAGTGACCAGGTGTGACGAAGCAGGTAATATAGATGTGGAAGATTTGAGAAAAAATGCAGAAAAACATACTAATAATCTTGCAGGGTTAATGGTTACTTATCCAAGTACGCATGGGGTATTTGAAGAAAGCATAAAAGAAATATGCAAAATCATTCACGAAAACGGCGGAATGGTGTATATGGACGGTGCCAATATGAATGCACAGGTAGGCTTAACTGCTCCCGGCCGCATCGGCGCTGATGTTTGTCACCTGAACCTGCATAAAACGTTTGCCATACCTCATGGCGGAGGTGGCCCGGGAATGGGGCCGATTTGTGTAAATGAAAAGCTGGCTCCTTTTTTACCGGGACACCTCACCCTAAATCCCTCTCCAAAGGCAGAGGGACTTGAAGAAAGAGCAGAAGCATCTGCTCCCTTCAATGCGGCTTCTTCCCCCCTCTCCTCTTGGAGAGGGGCTGGGGGTGAGGTCTCTCCTGGCTCCGTTTCTTCTGCTCCTTACGGCTCTGCCAGCATCTTGCTGATTAGTTATGCTTATATAAAATTGCTTGGTGCAGAAGGCTTAAAAAGAGCGACACAATATGCAATCCTTAATGCGAATTATATGAAGGCAAGACTGGAGAACCATTATAAAATATTGTACAGTGGTAAGAACAACACCTGTGCACATGAGTTTATAGTTGACCTTCGCCCCTTCAAAAGTATTGGTATCGAAGCTGAAGATGTGGCAAAACGTTTAATGGATTATGGTTTTCATGCTCCAACGCTTAGTTTTCCTGTTGCAGGTACAATTATGATTGAGCCGACGGAAAGCGAATCAAAAGCGGAACTGGACCGTTTTTGTGATGCACTGATAAACATACATAAAGAGATAATGGCTATCGAAAATGGTGATGCAGATAAAACAGACAATGTCTTAAAGAACTCTCCTCATAGTCTTGCAATAATTACCTCCGATGATTGGGATCATGCTTATACACGTTCACAGGCAGCGTTTCCTCTCGATTATATGAGACAAAACAAGTTTTGGCCAACAGTCAGCCGGGTTAATAACACTTATGGTGACAGAAATTTAATTTGTACCTGCGAGCCGGTTGAGGCTTATGAAGAAGTGGTTGTAAATTAAAAAGTTCCCGGTATTAGGGTAAAAAGTTTATAGAAAGCCTGCTTTGTAAAAAGGCAGGCTTTTAGCATTACAGAAACATTTGAAGCAAACTTTAAAATTGCCCATCTTTTTGCTTATGATTATTAACTTTTAAATTTTTCTAAAAAAATTTTCACAACAGCTTTAAATTCTAAAAGAAATGTTTTAATATTAACTTAAATTTAGATTTCACAGTTATCTCATCTTTTAATTAAAAAAAACAAACAACTATCTATGAAGCAAAAACTTTATTTATTGATTGCCGCATTTCTGCTATTCTCCTTATTTTCTATGTCTCAATCACCTACAGGAAAAGAAGTAAAACCATATTTTGGTCAAGCCGGAATTAAAAGAAAAATTTCCGAAGTACAGGCGGTAAAAATAGCAGCGCCAGGACCTCTTGATACAAATAATATCAGACCCTTAAGATTTCGTCTTAACAGATATCCAAACTTTGTAAAGCCTGAAAGAGAGGGCCAGATTATTAACCGGAATGTACCGGGAAGAGAAGGCGATGAAGCGGAAGGCAATGCGGAGGAAAGAAAAGCAGTAAGAACAGCTTTGCAAGCTGTTGCCTCTGGTACAACACAGCCTATCCATTCTAATTTTTTAAGCACCGATTTTTTCGACAATCCTGTTTTGTGGCCTCCTGATCCAAGTGGAGATGTCAGCGGCACACAAATAATTGTAAGTACTAACTTAGGCATTAAAGTACATAATAAGCCTGCAGTTACAGATCTGCCGGTCACCACACCTGAGGGTTATTCAGGTGATAAAGCTTCCTCAACGCTTTTTATAAAGTTAGATCAGTTTTTTTCTCCTGTTTTGCGAAAAAAGAGCTTTACTTCTGACCCTCATGTCCGGTATGACAGGCTCACCAAACGCTGGATTATTGTGGCAATTGAGGTAGACACTACATTTTCAAATAATCTTGTTTTACTTGCTGTAAGCGATGGTGACAGGGTTACCGATTCATCCAGTTTTACTTATTATTCGTTTAATTCATCATTATTTCCTTATAACCACGACGCGCCTTATGCACCCTTTCTCGATTATCCAACTTTAGGTGTTGATCAAAATTCAATTGTAATAGGGGGAAACCAGTTTGGTTACGACTCGCTAACCAACGTTGGTTATGTAATTGATAAAAAGAAATTAATTCATGGGGACTTAGTTGTATATCCATTTCAATTAGGAGTTTATAATCGCAGAGCCAGAACTGCAAGTGGAATGGTTACACCACAAGGCGTTTACAATAGTGACCCTGAGGCTAAAAAAAGTTTTTTTGCAGGCACTTCTTATTATAATGATGCTCTCTACTTAACCACTATAGAATATAACAAAAAAAATAAACCAGTTCTGTCATCGAATCATAAATATGAGGTAGAGCCATATAATTATCCAAGGGATAATAGTTCTCCGGGTGGCCTTGCACCGATAGATCAATTAGACACCCGTTTGTTTGCTGCTGCTATTTACAAGAATAAACTAACCGGAGTGAGCAGCTTATGGACTGCACATGCTATCGGTGTTGATCAGGCAGGCAAGTCCGAAAGATTATTTAATGGCAGTGACAGTGATTTTGTAAGAGAAGGCAGAACCGGCTCGCGCTGGTATAAGATGGGCAACATGTATTCTAAACCGAGCATCATTCAGACCGGCACTATTTACGACGATAAGCAACCCAGCGGCAGAAGAGCAGTGCAATATTTTAACCCAAGCATTGCCGCAAGCGGCCAGGGACACTCTATAGTAGGCGGCACCACAGATGCATTCAATGAATACCTGAATGTATTTGCGGCAGGGCGCTATCTTGGTGATGAATTAGGAACATCAAGAGCCCCTGTAAAAGCCACAAATACAACCGCTATTTATTCGCCTTATGTTAATTATCCCGGATATGGCCATTATTATATTGGCAGGTGGGGTGACTATAGCCAGACTGTTACAGATCCGGCAGATGACCAGACTATCTGGACTTTCCAGGAATATGCTGATGTTGATGACAGCTATGGTATTCGTGTTGTACAGCTCAAAGCGCCGCCGCCTGCTACTCCGGCTGCCATCGGTACATTATCTAATCAAACTGATACCACAATAATCCTTGAAGGAACATCAGTTGATCATTCAGGATTTTTCGATCCGGGAAAAGATGAAGGCGGTCCCGGTTATAACCGGCTTTCTGTAAAGTCTACCGGAAACATAATTGTAAGCAATATACAATTTAGGAGTCCTACAAAAATTTCTTTTACACTTAACACTAAAAATCAGCCAGCCGGACAGTACATATTAATCATCACAAATCCTGACGGACAGCTTGCAGTGACTAATTTTACAATCGCACCTACTGTCATTGGACCAGTTGCAGCAGACAATTCGTCACAAAGGGCTTTGACTAATAATATAGCAAAAACCTATATAACAGGAAGCTCAGTTTTTCCGAATCCAACGACTAAAGATGTTACTTTGCAAATAACTGCTGCGAAAGAGCACCAGGCAAAAATTGTTTTGATTGATGTAAACGGAAAACAACTTTTCCAGAAAAATTATACCTTTTCCAAAGGAAGCAATCAGGCCGTTTTGCCAATAGAAAAGTTTAATAGGGGCACTTATATAGCAGTTGTCTTCAACTCTGATAATGTATTAATAGCAACACAAAAGATTGTAAAAGAATAGGCCCGTAAATGATTCAAAGGGAACATCTTACAGTTTATTAGTTATGAATTCATCAAAGAGGTTGCCTGGGTAAATTCCGGGCAACCTCTTTTTATTTCTACAAAAAAAAGCCTGTTCACTCATGCGAACAGGCTTTTTTCAAACTATAATAAGAACATTATTTCTTATTCAGCTACTACTTCAAATTCAACTTCGGTGTTGTTGCCATTACCAAAATCTATGGCAGCTTTGTATGCTCCGAGTTCTTTTACTTCGTCTGTTATATGTATGCGTTTCCGGTCTATCTCGTAACCTTTTTGGTCGCGGATAGCACGACTGATCTGGAGTGAAGTAACACTGCCAAAGATTTTGCCGCTTGTACCGGTTTTTGCACCAATTCGTAAGGGAGATGCTTTTAAAACAGCAATTACGCTGTTGATCTCTGAAAGCAATTTTGCCTCTTTCTTGGCAAGCTGCTTTTGCTTTTCTTCCATCTGCTTCATGTTGGAAGAGTTTGCTTCTACCGCTTTTTTCTGGGGAATTAGAAAATTACGAGCATACCCGTTTTTCACCGATACGAGCTCATTGGTACCTCCCAGGTTATCTACGTCTTGTATTAATATTACTTGCATTTTGTATCGTTTTTTAAAGCTTCAAGCTGTTAGCCTCAAGCTGCAAGCTAAAACTTGTGGCTTGCAGCTTGAGGCTTGCGGCTCATTTTAAAAGATCAGTTACGTAAGGTAATAAAGCCATTTGCCGTGCTTTTTTTACTGCTATGGAAACTTTCCGCTGTGATTTTAGTGAATTACCAGATAAGCGACGCGGCAACAATTTTCCTTGTTCGTTCAAAAACTTTTTAAGAAACTCGGCGTCTTTGTAGTCAATGTACTTAATGCCATATTTCTCAAAACGGCTAAATTTCTTTGCGCGTTTTTCCTGCTTTATAGCAGTCAAGTACTTAATTTCATTTGCTTTTGCCATGATAGTTTATACCTCCACTGCTTTTTCGTTTCCTGTCGGTATGCCACTTCTCTTTCTGTGATTGTACTCGACGGCATATTTATCGAGCTTTGTAACCATGTGACGAAGCACCTGTTCGTCTCTCAGAAGCTGAATCTTCAGCTTCTCATTGAAGTCGGATTGCCCTTTAAATTCCGCTACCCAGTAGATTGCTGTTGTTTTCTTCTGGATGGGATAGGCAAGTGATTTTAATCCCCATGGGTTGGTACTTACAACCTCACCGCCATTATCTGTGATAAGGTCTGAAAATTTTTTCTGAGCGCTTTTAAAATCTTCTTCAGAAAGTACCGGGGTAAAAATCACCATCAATTCATAATTGTTCATTAATCCCTGATTTTGATTTAAAAATTGTTTTTAATACCTGCTATTCATTTTTTAAAATAAATAGTATCCCGTTTTTATTATTCGGGCTGCAAATGTATGGTATTATAATGAAGATTTATACGTGTAATTTCTCTTAAATAAAGATTAGAAAAAAAAATTGTATAATTATTACCAGGCATTTTAAAAGCCGGGCTTTTTATCTGAAGAAAAAAAACTGCTGATACAAATCAAAGGAGTAATTAGAAGTGGCAAAACTACACTTCTGTATCTTACCATAGCTCCTGTAAAAGGGATGGTATAACCCGACAGTAACATTATTGAAATTGAGAAAAAAAACATACATAAAATTACCGGTTGCATTCTTATTTTTTTATTATAACAGATCATTGAAACAATCAATAATAAAAGAATAAGCAGATTTTCTATGACGGCAGGTATATAACTTATGTTTTTAACTTCAGTAACGTGAGGACGGAAAAAAGCCATATCCAGTGCATTTGGGAGGAATGAAATAAAACTTACAGCATCGGGTTCTAATTTTGGCACGTTTACTTTTGAACCTCCTTCTAAAAGTAAAAACTCATGCTGCTTATTGGCAATAAAGTAAAAAATATTTATGGATGGAAAAATGTAAGGAATGATAATGAAAAAAATTATCGCAGCAGCATACACAGCACTGAAGATTTTTATGTTTTTACCTTTATATCTTTCGCAAAGCCACCATGCTGATAACGAAGGAAGCAATGCAAAAAATACATAATTTCTTAAAGAAAATATCAACAGCATGCAAAGTACAATAAGCAATATGCGCCTGATTGTGAATTTACTTTTAAACCCTTTGAAAAAAGCGTAAATAATAAGTCCGGCAGATGAAAGTATCAGCCCGTCTTTGTGTATGCCGCTGCACCAAAAAAGAGTTGACGGCAAAAGAAATATTCCAGCAATAATAAACCACTTTTTATCGGGAAAAATTTGAATAAACACTTTGAATAATGCTGCAAGACCGAACAAAAACAAGAAATCGAAAAATATAATATCAGTATAATAACTATTGTTTGTAAAAATATTTACAACAGCTATTACTTTAATTATAACGTTACTTTTTAAATCATTCCAGTAGCTATTTTGACCGCTGAACAAATCGCCGCTTTTGCTATAATTATCTAAAAAAAGGTCTTTTAGAAAGGCGACCGGGTTATGTACCAGCCCTTTAGTTTCATCTATACTGTACCTGTAAAACTTCCAGGTATCAGATGTGGTATAATACTTAGGTAATGAAAAAAATCTGGCATAAGCAATACCTGCAGAAATTTTTATAAAAAAAAGAATTGTCAAAGCCCGTTTGCCAATTCCGGACTTATTAAAAAAAGGAATTATAGTAAGAAATAACGAGAAAATAATAAGGTAAATTATAAAAAAGGAGATTTGCAAGCAGGAGTTTTACGGGTAAAATTAATCAATCAGGTCATTTTTGACCGCAAAAAAAACAAGGCCTGGTGTATTTTTCAATCCAAATCTTTCCATTAAACGTTCTTTGATACTTTCAACAGTTCTCGAGCTGATACCCATTTTTTCACCTATTTCTGCACTTGTATATTCGAGGCATATATATTGGATTACTTCTCTTTCTCTGTCACTCACTTCTACTTCATTGTTGAGCGAAGGAACTCTTTTATTTTTGTTTTGCGACTTTTTTATCAGTATCCGGTTCACAAAATTGTTGAGGTAATATCCTTTGTCCACTACATCTGTTATAGCTTTTTTAATCTCTACCGGATCAGTGCTTTTCAGGAGGTAACCGTTTGCCCCGTTTTCCATAAGATGAATTACAAATCGTTCGTCTTCATGCATTGTAAGCACTAAAACAGCGATGTCAGGATGGTGAAGGCTGATGTATTTTGTTGTTTCAATTCCATCTTTTACCGGCATCCTAAGATCCATTAAAACAACATCCGGCTTTGCACTTTCAATTCCGTCCAGAAGCTCCTGGCCATTCTCTGCCTCCAATACAAATTTTATATTGCTGTAGTGCCGTAAAGATATAATAACACCTTTTCTAAAGATTTTATGGTCGTCGGCTATGGCCACTTTTATTTCACCCATAATTAAAGGTAAACAAGGAATATGATTAGTAGGCGTGCAAGTTACAAAGATTATTTTTCATCATATAGTTTTGGAATGTTAATTGAAACTTTATAAAAAGTGCGGGAAGCATCCTGTTCAAAATAAATGTCGCCAAGAATAACTTTCAGGCGGCTTTGTATATTTTTCAAACCCAGTCCCGTACTCTTTTTCGACATTTTAATAAAATCATCCTGCGTAAGCCCTTTGCCGTCATGCAGCAGCCTGATCATTATATTTTGCTCGGCATCATGCTCTGTAAGATGTATAAAAGTTGAATTGCTATGTTTCAAAATATTATTAATTAATTCCTGGATGACCCTAAAGACAAGTAATTCTTTTTCGGGTTGTAAGCGGACTTCGTAATCATTAAAACGGCAGTTTACATCTAAAGTACCGGAGCCACTTATTTTTTGAAAAAAATCGTTTACCGCACTTTCAAGCCCGAAATTTTTTAAAGTAGGCGGCATCAGGCTGTGAGAAATATTGCGTATAAGCGTAATGGCCTCATCAATTATATCTTTAATATTAAAAATAGTTTGAAGTTGTGACGCTTTTTCCTGGTTTACCATATTTTCTGTCAGGTACAGCCGCGCAGTCGCCAGCAAAGGTCCTGCATCGTCATGTAAATCTGCAGCAATTCTCTGGCGTTCTTCTTCCTGCAGTTCGATAGAAGCGCGAAGAAGAATCTTTTGTTGTTCGGATTCCATCTGTTGCAATTGCAACTGGTAAAGGATGACTCTGCGCTGATGAAAAATTATGAATACAATAAGTGTAATTGCTAAAAACAGCATACCCAGCGTACCTACCAACAGTGTTGAAAAAAATCCGGTAATTAATAAGATCATTGTGCCTTTCTTTTAAACAAAATTATTACTATTAATTTTTTTACTAAATTCAGGTTTAATAAATATAGCAACAGAAAGAAGAATAGTTCTTATTATAGTAAAAATGTAAGTAAGCACATAATATTTTCCATGCTCCGGCAAATTTAAAGAAGGCATATATAGAAAAAGAAAAAAAGTACCGGCACTGTAAATAAAAAAGGCAGTAACAATCCAAAATGAAGCTTCTGCATATATAAAAGCTGAATTTATTATGATAATTTGTTCATAGTAATAATAAATCGCTAATCCGAGAATAGTTATATTTTCCAAATTTGTACAGCTTGAAAAATAACTTTCATTGCCAAATTTAAGAAGCGATAAAAGCCATAAAATTATATATAGGATACTTAAAAAGCCTATAATTCGTTTTACAAAAGTTTTTTTGATGATTAAATAAAAATAATAATAAAGTAAGAAAGTTTCTGCTAACTGATAAATATTATAGAACAGGAAGTTGGATCTGTGCTGGTAATAGAGCAAGTAAAGAGCATAAGCATCATTTATAAATGCTAAGGTGAATAAACAATAAATTACCCATAATCTTCTAATAAAAAATCTTCTTTTTATCATTAAGACTATGGGTAATATCTCTGTATAAACAGAAACACTTCTTATCGTTTCTGAAATTGTAATGTTGCAATTGTTTAATCCAAATATAAATAAATATTTTGAATTAAACTATATAACCGAAAAGTCTTTATGCCCAGCCTATCTGGCCATCCGGATGTTCGTTGCCGTCGCAATATGGCGGGCAGCATCTGACGCTGCCGGTAACGATGCCTTTTTTCTTTGTTATTTGTCCATTATCACCTACTTCGGAGTAATTTAAAACATTTTTGCCTGTTTCGTCTGTGCCGACCAATACCAGTTGGCGGAGCCCTAATTCATTTAAAGCATAAAACATGCGGATGCCGGCAACACCTGGCTGAGCCAGAATATCTTCGATAATGTTACGTCCCATAAAATGAGCTATAATGTCATCGGGATTCTGATCATAATTTCTTTTAATCATTTTAGCTCCTTTTTCATAGCCAATATCTTCTCCGGTTTCAGGAGAATAGCCTTTTTTTTGCTCGTATACTTTTCCGTTTACAACATACAATTCAGTGTTTGACATAAAAAACAATTTAATGGGGTTTGATTAATAAAATAACAGTACAAATTTGATGTTGTTATTTTTTTTGCACAAGAGAGCCAGATGCGATGAAGTTGATAATAAAGCTATAATAAACTGATTATTAGGTCGTTATAGAGGTGTATTTGAGCATTTAAAATAATAATTTAGTAAAACTACTTTTCTTTACAGTAAAAATACTGGCAAGGGGATAGTAAAATTCGCATGCCCTTTAGTTTAAATACTTCTAATATTGTATCGCAATTCTCAAACTTCTAATTTTTATAATCCTGATGAATAAATAACAGTAAACAATTAATTATATAATACCAACAGGTATGGAGAGGTTAATTCAACTTGCAATAGCAGATAGCCAGGAAATCTTTAGAGACGGAATTCGTGCAGCAATGAAAAACAAAGATTATATCAGGATAATGTGGGAAGCCGCAGACAGTAAGGCTATGACGCAGCATCTAAAGCTCAAAACACCGGACGTGCTGCTCGTAGATATTAAAATGCAGGGCACAGACACAATAAAAGACATTCAACTAATAAAGAAAGGATATAAAGAGCTGAAGGTCATTATTGTAACCTCAGAGGATAACAAGGATATTATTACCCAGGTAATGGAATATGGCGCCAATGCCTATCTCACCAAAAATACCGATGCCGAGGAAGTTTATAAGGCTATCATAACCTGTGTACATCATGATTTTTATTTTAATGATTTGGTTAACGCCGCTGTTTTATCTAAACTGCAGCAAAACAAGGCAATACAAAAGCTTTATCCCAAACCTGCAAAGTTTAATGAGAAGGAGCTGAAAGTTTTGGAATTAATAAGCGAGGATAAAACAACGGACGAAATATCTAACCTGGTCTTCCTAAGCCCAAGAACAGTTGAGACTATCCGTCAGAATATGAAAACAAAGGTGGGCGCAAAAACGATAGCGGGATTATTAATGTATGCTATCAGAAATAAATTAGTGCAGATTATGCCTAAAGATTTGTAACAAGCATTTTAAGCTTGTTACAAATGTGTTAGGGTTGGCAGCTTTTAAAAGATAATTGGATTTTAAAACACAACTTTTGCTTTTCCTGCATGATTTTTTTGCACATAGAAGCTTTTGTTGTAAAGTTCGAATTCATGTACACTGTTTTATTAACAATTTGCTAAGTCAAATGTAGTGACATAATTATATGCAATAGCGCGCATAATTGCCTGATTTTATCGCTGCACTTAATACTTATTTCAAAGTATTGTTACTATCAAAAAAAAGGTACTTCTACTAAGCATTAATTTTACAACTATAAAATAGAAATTATTGGTAAGAATTAAATATCTTTCAGTGTTTCTAACCGTTACTATTAAAGAATATTATTTATTGCAAAATGAATAAAGATGATAATGAAAAAATAAAAGTTTTAATTACGGATGATCATGCTGTATTCAGAACCGGTGTAAAATCTTCTTTATCTCACTATACTGATATAGAGTTTATTGGTGAAGCAGAAAATGGTGTGCAACTGCTGCATCTTATCAATTCTCTTCAACCTGATGTTATTCTTTTAGATATCCAGATGCCGGTAATGGATGGAATAACTACTTTGCCGCAGGTTAAAAAAATATTGCCAAACGCAAAAATTATTATGCTTACTATGAGCGATGATGCAGGTATGATAAGTAAGCTCATGGAAATCGGGGCAAACAGTTATCTTATAAAAAACAGCGACAGCGAAACTATTTATGAAGCGATAAAGACAGTGTATACAAAAGATTTTTTCTTTAATGATTACACCAACAAAGCAATGCTGTCGGGGCTGAGAAGCAAAAAAGCATCTCAACAGCCTTTGCTCGACGATGCTGACCTGAGCGATAAGGAAACACAGGTTTTAAAATTGATGTGTAATGAAAAAAGCACTAAAGAAATTGCAGATATAGTTGACATAAGCCCGCGTACAGTAGAAGCAATCCGGGACCGGCTGAAAATAAAAATCGGTGCAAAAAGTACAGCAGGACTGATCTTATATGCAGTAAAACACGGAATAGCCTGAGTAATCTTTTTTAATGAAATTAATTTGTCCGTCTGCCTTGGATCGGCTTCACACCTGGGAATTTTTTATTTATAAACCCAAAGTCACTACTATTGATGCATTTAAAATCGCCAAATAATTTCTTTTTAAGAAGCTTTTTTCATAGCAAGTAGTTTTAAGTGTTTGTTATAAAAGGTAACATTCAGTATGAACAGCTTGAGCCGTTTCTAAACCATTTAACTAAAACGTTGTTATTTGTTGAAAAAATGAATACGAGCGTAAATATTTTTTGGTTCAGAAGAGACCTCCGTCTGCATGACAATGCAGGATTGTACCATGCTTTGAAAGAAGGGAAGCCACTGCTGCCAATATTTATTTTTGACAAAGAAATCTTAGATAAATTAGAAGATAAAGGAGACAGAAGGGTAGAATTTATTCATGCAGCCATCCTGGAAATGCAGCAGCAATTACTGCCCTTGCAAAGCAGCCTCGAAGTTTTTTATGGTTTTCCTTCAGATATTTTTAAAGAACTTCTTTTTAATTATAAGATTGAAAAAGTTTTTACAAATCACGATTACGAGCCTTACGCTAAAAAGAGGGATGGGGAAATTTGCACTATTTTACAAGACAATCAAATTTCTTTTCATACATACAAAGACCAGGTAATTTTTGAAAAAAATGAGATTATTAAGGACAATGGAGAACCTTACACCGTTTTTACACCTTATAGCAGAAAATGGAAAGATAAGCTAAATGACTTTTATCTTTCATCCTACCCCATAGAAAAATATTTTAAAAATTTTTATAAGCAGGCGTCAAAACCAATACCTTTTCTTGAAAGTATGGGCTTTCAAAAAGTAAATTATCCTTTTCCTTCAAAAGAATTAAAAGATGAGATTATAAAAAAGTATAGTGAAACAAGAGATTTTCCGGGTGTTGAGAATGGTACTTCGAGGTTAGGAGTACATTTACGTTTTGGCACAGTCAGCATCAGGGAGATTGCAAGGTTTGCCAAAAGTGTGAATGATACTTATCTGAATGAATTAATCTGGCGGGATTTTTATCAAATGATTTTATGGCACTTTCCAAAAGTGGGCGAAGGACATGCCTTTAAACCTGAATTTGAGAAAATAGCCTGGCGGAATAATGAAGAAGAATTCGAAAAATGGTGCGAAGGAATGACTGGTTACCCGATTATAGATGCAGGCATGCGTGAGCTGAATGCAACCGGGTTTATGCACAACCGGGTAAGAATGGTTGCAGCTTCTTTTTTAACCAAACATCTCTTAATTGATTGGCGCTGGGGCGAAGCCTATTTCGCTAAAAAACTTCTGGATTACGATTTGGCATCTAACAATGGCGGCTGGCAGTGGACTTTGGGAAGCGGCAGTGATGCTGCACCTTTTTTCCGCATTTTCAACCCGCATCTGCAGGCTACAAAATTTGATAAAGACCTCGGATACATCAAAAAATGGATTCCTGAATTAAATGAATTTACTTATCCTCTCCCTATGGTAGCTCACGACTTTGCAAGAAAAAGAGCGCTGGAAGTATTTAAAGAAAGAATTTAGAATTCAGAACCACGATTTTTTGGATTTAAGGAAGATTATGAGGAAATGATAGAGCGCATTTTAGATTTGAGGAAATTTAAATAACGCCTTTATTTTATTACGTATAATAGCTTACTATTTCATTTATATGTTTTTATATTGCCCCGATCCTTCAGGTCGGGGAGTAAATATTAAACAAACATAAAGGCTTTAGCCAAAATATTTCACCAGTTGTCTTTGTTTGGCTAAAGCCGAAAACCAAAAACTATCATTATCCCCCGTGCTAAGCAACGGGGCAAGAGATATGCGAATTAAATATTTGATCTTATATTTTTAATTCATTCATAATGCAGAAATAATTATCTTATTTCCCTCTAATCTTTTCAAAAATCCAAAAAATCGTGGTTCTATTTCGCTTCCAGCGTAAAACCAATGGTTGTGCCGACATCTGGTTTGCTGCGTACATGTATGGTTTGTCCGTGCGCTTCTATAATGTGTTTGCAGATAGCCAAGCCAAGCCCGGTACCGCCTGCATCCCTGCTTCTGCCGGCGTCAGTACGGTAAAACCTTTCGAAAATGCGGGGCAAATGCTCTTCGGCAATGCCAATTCCATCGTCGCTTATTTCTATCAGCACATGTCTTCCGTCAGTTTTGTAAATGCTGGCTACAATGTGCCCGTTTTCTTTTCCGTACTTAATCGAGTTGCTGACGATATTTATAATTACCTGTCTTACTTTTTCTTTATCGGCAAATACTGCAACAGGTTGTTCGCAGCCTTTTTTAATACTGCATTTTATGTTTTTTGTTGAAGTTTTTATTGATAATGATTCATACACTTCTCTAATCAGATCCTGGATTATAAAGTTGTTTTTCTGCAGTGGCTGTTCGCCGCTTTCAAGTTTTGTTATTTCATCGAGATCGCTTACAAGTGTTACCATCCGGGCAACGTTTCGCGCAGCATTTTCTAAAAATTTTTTGCTTACGTCAGGGTTTTCGAGGGCGCCTTCGAGCAATGTGTCTACATAACCTTGCACCGCAAAAATGGGTGTTTTAAATTCATGGGCGAGATTTTGCAAAAATTCTTTGCGGTACGCTTCGTTTGTTTTTAATATTTCGATTTCTTCCTTTTGCTGTGTCGCCCATTTTTCTACGTCTTCTCTTACTTCGTCAATACTTTTTTGCGGCAGCAGGTATTTGTAATATATTTCTTCACGTTTAGACGCTTTTGTCTGGTGAATAAATTTGTAAATAAGTTTTATTTTACGGTAAATAAAACGCTCAAGCGTAAATCGGATAAGAAGAAAGCTGCCGATAAAAATGATAACAAAAACAATCAACGCCACCCACCATTTAGGATGCATAAAAAAATAACCAAGCGTGATAGGAGCGGAAAGTATAGCTGCTGTATATAATGATAACTGCTGGGGTGAAAGATTTTTAGTTGCAAGCATTTCACGAATTTACGAAAAGCAGCACAGTTTTTCAACTGCTTTTAACTAATTTTTCAATCCTGCATTTCAAACTTGTATCCAACGCCTTTAACAGTAGTTATACAGTCAATACCCAGCTTTTGTCTTATTTTTCTAATGTGAACATCTATGGTACGATCTCCCACAATTACTTCTGCGCCCCAGACCTGGCTTAAAATTTCGTTTCTCAAAAACACCCTTCCAGGTTTTGATGCAAGAAGGTGCAATAATTCAAATTCTTTTTTTGCAAGAACAACATCAGCGCCATTAAGAATGACCATAAACCTTTCAGGATCTATCACCATATTTCCCAGTTTTATGATCTTGCCTTCTTCTTTATTTAACCGGCGAAAAATTGCATTTACGCGGCTTACCAATACTTTAGGGCTTATTGGTTTACTAACGTAGTCATCAGCCCCGGTTTCAAGGCCTTTTATTTGCGAAGATTCGTCGCTGAGCGCACTGAGAAAAATGATAAGCGTATCATTATATTCGGGTTTTGAACGGAGTATTTTACAAACTTCAACACCGCCCATTTTCGGCATCATTATGTCGAGAATAACCAGGTCAGGTTTGTAAGAAGCAACCTTATCCAATGCTTCCATCCCGTTTTTTGCGGTCAGTATTTCGTATCCTTCTTTTATAAGGTTATAAGAAATTATTTCGAGTATATCCGGCTCATCATCAACAATTAAAACCTTTTTTAAGTTAGATTCCATTAACAAAGTATTTACGCAAAAATAATTTTAAGGCAATGCCTAACGGCAGAAGCATTATTATGTAATTGTTAAGTCATGCTTGTAAGATAATAAAATGAAATCTTAAAAGAAAAATTCATTAAATTATCACATCAGCTTTGGCAGTACTTTTGTGCAATATAATTCCTATGTTAAAATATTTATTTTTTTTATTTACTTTACTTTTCACTTTACAGGTTTCAGCCCAGCGACAACCCGTTGTTCCATTAATAAGAAAAGTCTTCCACGATAATATCAGTAAGACTCAAAAAGAAATAGACCTGCTTGATAAAAAGCAGGACAAAAGTTTTAATGCAAGCGGCGACGATGAAGTAAACCTGCAGGTTAGCTACACATTATATAATAAGGTTAATGATATTCAGAATAATATTGAATCAGACAGCACGATTAAGTCTAATGAAAAAATAAGCTATTTAAGAGGATTGAATGAAATATTAAGCTCTTATGAATCCCGGTACAAATTGAGACAGCTAAAGGCAGACCAGCTTCCTCTGCTTGTAAATGCTTATGAAGATGCAATGCGTCTTGAATTAAAAAAACGGCCGGTAACTCCACTAATAAAAGACCTGGAGCCGGAGACAGCAAGCATACTGCTAAAAGCGTTTCCATTTCAAAAAAATATTGGCCTGGCGGAAAGCAAAGAAATAGTGCTTTTAAAAACCTGTGAGAAATATCCGTATAAAGTTTTACCGCTGCTTAATGAAAACCCTAATGTGAGTTTTGCTGACAGCCTTATAAAAATAGTTGCCCGGACCCAGCAGGAAGATATTTATACGTATGCGCAATCAACTAATACAGCTTTAGGCAGAAGAATACAAAAAATAGACGACCCGTTAATTAAAACCATTGCGCAGCTTGCCAATATAAATGAAGGCCGCCTTTATTTTCCGTTTCTTGATAACCTTTACAAAGGCAAGATTACAATGGAAGAAATTAACAAGGACAAGGCGGATGTGTATAAATATTATGGCTTGCTTGTAAAGACACAAATTGATTATACAGACAGATTGCGCCATCGTGATACGCCGATGGCTATGACCGCTTTGACACACATGCTGACAACAAAAGCGATTGAGGAGTTCATAAATGAAATAAATGGTTTGCATGACTCGCCTGATAATATCCGGATGAAAAAAGTGGAGCCATTAAATCCCCAGGAGCTATACTATTTGTGTGTGTTGGGTGAAGATGAGATTTATACGAGCAGTTATTTAAAGGTTTATGAGCGTATTTTTCAAAGAATGAAAAACCCGAACAGTGACACTTTGCTAATGAGTGTGAACTTCGACCATTTCAAAAAGTTTATAAAAATGGCCGCGAACTACAACACGCTCGATGACTTCTTAAAGAGAATGGAGAAAGGTAACGCAGAAATTTTAATGCGCGCCTTTGCCGGAGGTTTAGAGCGTACCAACACTTTGGAAGATGCCGTAGACGTAGCTGATAGTTATGCAAGTATCTCGGATAATACTCTGCGAAAACTGATTTTGAACACAGTGCAGACAAACGTAGAAAAGCAAACACAAAACGGAAATAAAAGAGGACTTGCTATTTATGATCTGATGAACACCATTTTCTCAAGCCTCGATTCATCAAGTAAGATTGATATTTCTGCGAAATATGGTATCCCGCCGATTTATTCTGTAAAAAATAATTCATTAAAAGATAGTTCAGGCAAAATAATAATACAGCAGTTTTTTTATGGTGATGAAGGCGGCATTGTTGATTTCAGCACATTCAAAGCTGCTTATAATAATTCTTCGTGGAGGATGGTTAATAAAAAAGACTGGATAGAAGTAAATTCTGCCAAAGGAGTTCCCATAACCATTTACGCCAATAAACCTTTGGATGAAAAAGAGGATTTAGACGAAAAAGCCCAGGAAAATTTAGACCAGTATCTTGCAGATAACGACTTTAGTCCTACAGTTGTCATTCATCGCGGACACAGTTATCACGTATCGTCTACAATAGAGCAATTGGTGCCGACTGCAAAAGTGGTTTTATTAGGAAGCTGCGGTGGATATCAGAATATAAACCGCGTTTTGAACATTTGCCCGTATGCTCATATAATAGCCAGCAAGCAGGTTGGCAGCGGCACGGTAAACGGCCCCATGATTTTAAGCATAACAGAGACGCTGCGCCAGGGAAAAGACCTGAACTGGCCGGCAATGTGGAAGAATCTTGGTAAACAATTAAAAACCAATAATCTTTTTGAAGATTATGTGCCGCCTTATAAAAATCTTGGCGCTCTCTTTATAATGGCTTATAATAAAGAAATGGAAGGATAATTTAAAGTCAAAAGTGAAAAGTCAAAAGTGAAAAAGTTGTGAATGGATTTTTCACGTTTTACTTTTGACGTTTCACGAACAGACAATTTTATAATCACAAAAGAGAGCACAAATGCCGCTCTCTTTTTCTTTCAGCAATTTATGTCGTAAATAATACTTTTGCAGTTCTATGGCAGATGCAGTTAAAAAAAAGATTTTTGATTTTTCTCTTTTAAACAGGGTTTTTCAGTTTGTAAGGCCTTATAATAAATACCTCATCATCAGTATATTGTTATCTATACTGTTGGCGTTGTTTGCTCCGGTCCGTCCTTATTTAATCAATCTTACGGTAGATGTCGCCACTGGTAAACCAATTCATACTCCGGCGTGGCTGAAAGTATTTTTGTTTAATGCTGATGTCTCTGATGCTGCCAGGTTTATTATTGCCGTTACTGTTTTTCAGATAGTATTTTTATTTATAGAAACCACTTTCAGGTTTGTTTTTTCTTTTCTTACCTCATGGCTCGGGCAGAGCGTTGTGAAGGACATACGGGTAATTGTATATAAAAAGGTAATGTCTTTAAACCTTTCCCAGTTCGATAAAACACCTATCGGCACATTAACTACCCGTACTATTAACGATATTGAAAGTATCAATGATATTTTCTCCGATGGATTAATTCCCATCATTTCTGATTTGCTGTCCATTATTTTTACGCTGGCAATCATGTTTTACATGAATTGGAAGCTTACCTTGATCAGCCTTATTCCTTTTCCGGTATTAATCATTTCTACTTATTATTTCAAAGAAAGCGTTAACCGGTCTTTTATGAAAGTCAGGAATGCAGTAGCGGCATTAAACGCTTTTGTGCAGGAACATATAACCGGCATGCAGATCGTGCAGGCGTTTGCTGGAGAAGACAGGGAATTTAAAAAATTCAGGAAGATTAATAAGGAACATCGCGATGCAAATATCAATGCGATTTTTGCTTATTCCGTATTTTTTCCGGTGGTGGAAGTGGTGCTTGCAGTGAGTATAGGTTTACTTGTCTGGTGGATTGCCGGAAACAACCTTGATGCTGGTTTGCTGGTTGCTTTTATTCTTTATCTTAACCAGATATTCAGGCCTTTAAGAGTAATTGCTGATAAGTTCAATATCATCCAAATGGGAATGGTCGCAAGCGAAAGGGTTTTTAAAGTACTTGATAATACCGATATAGCAACCTCTGCGGGAACGTACGCGCCTGCTGAAATAAAAGGAAAGGTAGAATTTAAAAAGGTTTGGTTTGCTTATGTAAAAGATGAATATGTATTAAAAAATGTCTCTTTTACAGCACAACCCGGCCAAACAATAGCGCTGGTTGGACACACAGGAAGTGGAAAAACATCTATCATCAGTTTGCTCAATCGTCTTTACCACATTCAGAAAGGAGAAATAAAAATAGATGATGTAAAAATAGAAGATTACAACCTTGACGTATTGCGAAGCCATATAGGAGTCGTCTTGCAGGATGTATTTCTTTTCTCGGGCAGTGTTTTGGAAAATATTATGTTAAGAAATCCTTCGATATCAAAAGACCAGGTGATTGAAGCAGCAAAAATGATCGGCGTTCATGATTTCATTATGAGTCTGCCAGACAATTATGATTACAATGTTATGGAAAGAGGCAGCACACTGAGCCTTGGCCAGCGCCAGTTGCTGAGCTTTATAAGAGCGCTGCTGTACAATCCTTCTATCCTTATATTAGATGAGGCAACTTCTTCCATTGATACAGAAAGCGAGGTTCTTATTCAAAACGCTATTGATAAGCTCATTGCCGGGCGCACCTCCATTGTCATTGCCCACCGTTTATCAACTATTCGCAAGGCCGATAAAATAATTGTAATGGATAAAGGCGAGCTCAAAGAAACCGGAACTCATGAAGAGTTGTTGGCAAAAGAAGGTTTTTATGCTAACCTGCATAACATGCAGTTGGAAAAACAGAAAGCATTTGCCTGATGGAAGAAAACAAAAACATATCACCGGAGCCGCAAGCCGATTATGAAAAAGCGGAGATGGATTTACTCAGGGATGCATTAACACGTATTCATAAGTAACGATTTTTAATGGCAACAACATTATACAAAGTGCAGCAAACTATGAAGAAGGCTAAAATTACACATGTGCCATATTTAAAAAATAAATAGTTTTTCATTTTTCAAAATTTCTTTCAGAAGTGAAGATAGAAGGAGTCGTTGTTCCTTTTCTTCATATTAATCATTTGTAGAATCAAAAATAGCAGCAAATTGTCTAAAAGACCAGACAGATGTTTTTTACTTAAAAAAATAAAACAACTGCGCAATAAAAACAAAGATTAATACTTTTCTTCATTTTTCTTTTTCAGTTCCTTTTTACCTTTCCAATGCTTATATTTGCGCAAAATTGAGAAATTGATATGGTCGCATGGAGCTTTAAATCTTTGATAGCAGCTATTTTTGGTGTCTCTGTACTGTTTTTTTTTACTTCAACCTATGCTCAGACAGGTGCAGAAATAACTGAAAAAGGCACTTCGGTACAACACGAAGAAAAGATTGATGCTGCACAACTGATCATGGATCATGTGCTCGATAACCATGAATTTCATATTGCCGAGTTTGGCGGTCATCCGGTATCTGTTCCTCTGCCTGTTATTTTATATTCTCCCCAACGTGGTTTTGACGCGTTTATGTCTTCAAATTTTCAACACAGCGAGGCTGTTTATAATGGATATAAAATTGACAAGAATAATAAAAATGATAAGAATAGAATAATAGCTGTTAATAATAGCGGTCAGCCGGATGAAAGTGTAAAAGTTTACGATTTTTCACTTACACGCAATGTTGTGCAGATGTTTATTGCCGTAATACTTTTGGTGCTTTTAATGCTGAATATAGCAAAGAAGTACAGAGGAAACGATAAACATGCTGCTCCTACAGGTTTTCAAAATGCTATAGAACCCGTAATTACCTTCGTAAGAGATGAAGTTGGCAAGCCAAACCTCGGGCGGAAGTATGAGAAATATATGCCTTACCTGTTAACTGTTTTTTTCTTTATATTAATCAACACTCTTGTAGGATTGATACCTGGTACAGCTAATGTGACAGGCAATATTTCCTTTACTTTAGTGCTGGCCTTTATCTCAATGATTGTTATATTGTTTAGTACCAATGGTCATTTTTGGAGACATATTTTTTGGCCTCCCGGCGTTCCGTTGTTTGTAAAAGTCATTTTAATACCAGTGGAGTTTGCCGGTATATTTATTAAACCAATGGCATTAATGATACGTCTTTTTGCCAATATGATAGCTGGCCATATTGTGATCATTTGTTTCATTTCTCTTATTTTCATTTTTGGAGCAATGAATAAAGCTGTTGGTTTAGGTTTCACGCCGTTGTCGCTTGTTTTTACCATATTTATTTATTTTATTGAAATATTGGTAGCGTTTATCCAGGCATTTATTTTCACTAACCTGACTGCTGTATTTATCGGTCAGGCTTTCGAAACAGGGCACGTAGATCATAACCAGGTTCCGCATGATCCTCATCCTACACACAATCATAAAGAGAAGGAATACGCTTTATAATTTTTTTAATCATAAACAAAAACAAACAATATGTCTTTAATGACTATTATGTTGCAGGTTACTAATGATGCCGCAGCTAATTTTTCAATGTCTCACTTAGGTGGCGCTATTGGTGCTGGTCTTGCAGCTATCGGAGCCGGTATCGGTATCGGCCAGATCGGCCGTGGCGCTGTAGAGTCTATTGCCCGTCAGCCTGAAGCTTCCAACGACATTCGTGCCAACATGATCCTGACTGCTGCTTTCGTTGAGGGTGTTGCCCTTTTCGCAGTTATTGCAGGTATCCTGGCCGTATTGAAGTAGAGTAAGCATTACAAAAATTATTACTGCATCTAAAGCACAGGGCGGCGGATGCAGTAATTAACCCCAAACCTTTAAAGGGGCTTTAAGAAAGAAGTTTTTTATAATATTACATAACTCTCCCTTTAGGGAGCCGGAGGGCTAAATATGGAACTCTTAACACCTGGTATCGGTTTAATTTTCTGGACATTAATTGCTTTTCTAATTGTTTTTATTATTCTTAGAAAGTATGCGTGGAAACCTATTTTATCCTCCTTAAAGGCAAGAGAAACAAGCATTGCTTCGGCAATTGCTTCTGCCGAAAGTATGAGAGCAGAAATGGCTTTAATGAAAAATGAAAACGAAGCATTGCTGGCTCAGGCACGTGACGAAAGAGCAAAAATGATTAAAGAGGCAAAAGATGTGGGTGCCAAAATGATTGGCGAGGCCAAAGATAAAGCACGAAATGAGTACGACCGTATTGTAGCAGAAGCCCAGATCGCTATACAGCAACAAAAGAATGCAGCCCTGACCGAAGTCAAAAACCAGGTGGGTAATCTTGTGATTGAAGTAAGTGAAAAAGTATTGCGACGTGAATTGGCAAACAGAAACGAACAGGAAGGTTTTATTAAACAACAAGCCGAAATAGTAAATCTTAATTAAAGAATAGCTGCAGGCTTTAAGCTGTAAGCCACAAGCTTGAAGCTTACAGCTAAAAGCTAAAAAGCTATAAATAAATGCTCAATCCTCGTTTAGCTGGCAGGTATGCAAAAAGTCTGGTTGATCTCGCAGTTGAAAGAAATCAATTAGAGGATGCATACAACGATATGCAGTACATCCAGGCAGTTTGCAAAGCAAGCCGTGAATTTGTTGTTTTATTAAAAAGCCCTGTTATTCCTCTAGAAAAGAAAAACAGTGCTTTAACAGCAGTAACCAAAGGAAAAATTTCTGAATTGACTGCTGCATTTAATAAGCTGTTAATAAGCAAAAACAGGGAATTTTATTTACCTGAAATAGCAGATGCTTTTATTGATCAGTATAATGCCATCAAGGGAATACACCGGGTTAAACTAACAACTGCAGCTCCTGTAAGCGATGAAGTAAAAAAATCAATAGTAAGTAAAATAACAAAAGAAACTTCACTTGGAAACATAGAGCTTGAGTCTGTAGTTAAAGAAGAGATAATCGGAGGTTTTATACTTGAGTTTAATAATAATCTTGTTGATGCGAGTATTCAACGCGATTTAAGAGATTTAAAAGCCCAGTTTGATAAGAACATTTATGTTCAGCAGATAAGGTAAAAGCCCCGGTCCTGAAGGGAGGAGAGAGGCAGAAGCCCCTGCCCTAAAGGGAGCAGAAAGATTATGCCTGAATGTATTGTATATAAAGATCGTGAAAAGGTGGAATAGTATTATTTGGTACAAGAGTGCGACCAACAATGTCGAACAGATAATAAAAACTTGTAATAAAAATTTTTCTAACATATCCTGTAAATAACTCCCCTTTAGGGGTTGGGGCAAAACGATAGTACAATGGTTGAAATTAAGCCGGATGAAATATCAGCAATTTTAAGACAGCAATTAAGCAATTTTAATGTGGCTGCTGATCTTGAAGAAGTGGGCACAGTATTGCAGGTAGGCGACGGTATAGCACGGGTTTACGGGTTAAACAATGTGCGCAGCGGTGAGTTGGTTGAGTTTGAAAACGGGGTGAAAGCAATTGCGCTTAATCTTGAAGAAGATAATGTCGGCGTTGTTTTAATGGGTGATCAGGATGCGGTGAAAGAAGGATCTGTGGTGCGCCGTACCGGAAACATCGCTTCTATAAAAGTAGGTGATGGTATGGCAGGACGTGTCATAAATATGTTGGGGGAACCTATTGACGGCAAAGGACCTCTTACAGGAGAATTATATGAAATGCCATTAGAGCGGAAAGCCCCTGGCGTAATCTTTCGCGAACCGGTTAAGGAACCTTTGCAAACAGGGGTTAAAGCCATAGATGCGATGATACCAATCGGCCGCGGTCAGCGTGAATTAGTTATTGGCGACCGTCAGACAGGTAAATCTGCTATTTGTATTGATGCAATCATAAACCAGAAAGAGTTTTACGACGCGGGCAAGCCTGTTTATTGCATATATGTAGCCATTGGTCAGAAAGCAAGCACAATAGCAGGAGTGATGAAAACGCTGGAAGAACACGGTGCAATGGCATATACCACCATCGTTGCAGCTTCTGCAAGCGATCCTGCTCCGCAACAGTTTTACGCACCATTTGCAGGTGCTGCTCTCGGAGAGTTTTTCAGAGATACAGGTCGCCCCGCGTTAATTATTTATGATGATCTTTCCAAACAGGCTGTCGCTTACCGTGAAGTATCATTATTGTTAAGAAGACCTCCGGGACGTGAAGCTTACCCAGGCGACGTGTTTTACCTGCATAGCCGTCTGTTGGAAAGAGCTGCAAAAGTGATCTCTAAAGATGAAATTGCCAGGAAAATGAACGATTTACCTGAAAGTATCCGTCATTTGGTAAAAGGCGGCGGTTCTCTTACAGCATTGCCCATTATTGAAACACAGGCTGGTGATGTATCTGCATATATACCTACAAACGTAATTTCAATTACAGACGGACAGATTTTCCTGGAAGGTAATTTGTTTAACGCTGGTATTCGCCCGGCAATTAACGTAGGTATTTCAGTAAGCCGTGTAGGAGGAAATGCGCAGATTAAATCAATGAAAAAAGTATCAGGAACTTTAAAGCTTGACCAGGCTTTGTACCGCGAGATGGAAGCCTTCTCCAAGTTTGGCGGTGACCTTGACCCTGCTACAAAAGTGGTATTGGATAAAGGTGCACGTAACGTAGAAATTTTAAAGCAGTTGCAATATTCCCCTATGGCTGTGGAAAAGCAGGTTGCTATCATTTATCTTGGTACACAAGGCTTGTTGAGAGATGTGCCTGTAAAAAGAGTTAAAGAATTTGAAGAGCACTTTTTAGTTGAATTAGAAAATAAAATGCCCGAATTGTTAGCAGAATTTAAACACGGAAATCTTCCTCCGGAAGGAGTTTCCAAAATGGTGGAGCTTGCTAAAAGCTTAGCTGGTAACTATAAATAAAAAAAAAAATTATAAAATGCAAAAAGCCTGATATTTTCCTGTCAGGCTTTTGTATTTGTGGCAATTTAAACGTAGATGTTTACTAATTTTTCAGAAGATATTCAGGCCTTGAAAAGTTCAGTAAGCGCTGCTGGTTTTTAATTGCAAGTTTAAAAAACAACGTATTTTTAATCATGGTAAAATGGTGGACAGGTTGTTCAGGTTTTCATTACAAACATTGGAAAGGCATTTTTTATCCTGAAGGTCTTACTCAGAGCAAGTGGTTTAACTATTATACTGATCATTTTAAAACACTTGAATTAAATGTCACCTTTTATCGTTTTCCGCAATTAGCTTTTTTAGAAACCTGGTACAACAAAAGCCCTGAAATTTTCAGTTTCTCCGTCAAGGCTCCGCGTGCTATAACTCATTATAAACAATTTAATAATGCAGAACAGTTAACAGCAGATTTTTATGGAACAATACAGGAAGGCTTAAAAGACAAATTAGGCTGTGTTTTATTTCAAATGCCACCTAAAATGGCTTATAAAGAAGAAAAGCTTGAACAGATAATAACCACTCTTGACCCTTCATTTAACAATGTTGTAGAATTCAGAAACGAAACCTGGTGGAATGCAGAGGTATATAGCAAACTTGCCCGTCACAACATAACTTTTTGCGGTATGAGTCATCCGTCTTTGCCAGATGATGCAGTGCAAAACACCCGGACTGTTTATTACAGATTTCATGGTGTACCGCACCTGTACAGATCAAAATATACTATTGAAGCACTTCAAAAAGTTGCAGATGAAATAGAAAAAAAACCAGGCAGTAAAGAAGCATTTATATATTTCAATAATGATATTGACGGTTCAGCTATCTTAAATGCTAAGGAAATAGAAGAATATATAATATCAAATAAAACCAGCCGATATCTAAAGTAAAAGAATTTGTATAACCAGAGTAAGCACAATGTATACATTATGCTTACTTATTTTGTATTCCTAAAACTATAGAAAAAATGTATCAGTCGTAATAAAAAAGCATATCTGCAACTGTCAGGCTTTCTACTTTTACACCAACAATTCCGTCAAAATTGCCTAAGAGCCTGGCTGCTGCTTTCGTCAGGTCTACAACCCTGCCCATTTTCGCCATCCTTGGATGCATTCGGTCATTGATACGAACAATTACTGATTTGCTGTTTAGAAGGTTAGTAACCTTGACCCAAGTGTTAATTTTAAAATTATTGCTGGCAGCAGTCAGATTACTATGTTTAAATATTTCTCCTGTTGCTGTTCTAAGCCCGACAAAACGGTTCGCGTAAATAGTAGCAAAACCTTTTAACTGTTTTCCGGGCTTTTTCTCTGCGTTCTGTGCCAGTCCAAAAAAAGGAATTAACAGGAACGTAAAAATGAATGTCTTCAAGTTTGGCAGATTTAGTAGTTTTCGAAAATAAATTACCTCTGACACCAATGTGGCACGAAAATAAGGGAAACTTTCTTTCATACAGTTATCTATATGTTATAAGTTTTGCACATTTTTCTCGCTCACATAGTATTTATACCATAAATACTTACGTGAGACCACTTATAATATATACTGCTATGGTTACAAAAAAAGTATTAAAGATGATGGCAGCAAAAACTTATTCTTCTTAAAAAACGAAGTAACTCTTTTATTACCAGATTAATATAGGCAGCAACTAAGAATTTTACTAACTGTACTGACGTGTAAACCGTGGTAGCCTGTGTAAGGTTTACCTGCCTCATTGTTTTTAAAAAAGTACAGGAAGAAATTGCACTAAAGAGTTGGGATTAAAAGCTGTAATATCCTACCCGCCTTATTTACTAACCTCAAATGCCGAGAAGTGTTCCCGGATAGCAGCAGACTGTTAATTCCGGTAGAGGAAACGGCCCGACTGCTGCTGCACAGTATGTATATTTGCCACCTTTTTATTATAAGTAATCTTTATGCACAAAAATGCTTCGTTTTTCATTTTAATCAGTGTTTGCACGTTATTCCGCTTAGCTGCAATTGCTCAATTCAAAGCTTTGCCAAACAGTGACAACTGGAAAAAAATATACAGGTTAACGTCAGAAAAAGATAATGACCTGGTACATACAAAACTTGAAGTAAAGTTTGACTTTCGTAAATCGTACTTGTACGGAAAGGCATGGATAACGCTTAAACCTCATTTTTACAATACCGATACGCTCACTTTAGATGCAAAAGGGATGGATATACATAAAGTTGCGATCTGGCAAAATGGAAAAGCAACTGATATACATTTTTTATACGATAGCCTTCAATTGCAGATCAGGCTCGGCAAAATGTACAAAGGCGGCGAATTGTATACTGTTTTTATTGATTACACTGCTAAACCAGATGAGCTGAAAACACAAGGCAGCGTTGCGATAACCGACGCAAAAGGTTTGTACTTTATAAATCCGTTGGGAAAAGAAAAAGACAAACCTACCGAGATCTGGACTCAAGGTGAAACTGAAGCATCGTCCGTCTGGTTCCCAACAATAGATAAGCCAAATGAAAAGACTACTTCCGAAATAAGCATGACTGTGCCCGCCAAATATGTTACCCTTAGTAATGGCAGGCTTGCCAGCCAGGCCAAAAATGCGGACGGCACAAGAACGGATAACTGGAAAATGGAACTGCCGCATTCTCCTTATTTATTTTTTATGGGCGTAGGTGATTTTGCTGTCGTAAAAGATCATTATAAAGGAAAAGAAGTAAGTTATTATGTAGAAAAAGATTATGAAAAAGTTGCGCGAAAGATATTTGGCCTGACGCCGGAAATGATACAATTTTATTCTGACAGATTAGGTGTTGAATATCCATGGCCCAAATACTCGCAAATGGTGGGAAGGGATTATGTAAGCGGCGCAATGGAAAATACTTCGGCTACCCTTCACTCTGAATACCTGCAGCAAAATGCCCGCCAGCTTACAGATGGTAATAAGTATGAAGATTATATTTCTCACGAGCTTTTTCACCAATGGTTTGGCGACCTTGTAACTGCCGAAAGCTGGAGTAATCTTACTGTAAATGAAAGTATGGCTAACTATAGTGAAACCCTGTGGAATGAATATAAACATGGCCCGGATGCCGGTGATGAGCACAACTATGCGCAAATGCTCGAGTACTTTGAAAGCGGAAGCGAAAATAAAAATTTAGTTCGTTTTTATTATCACGATAAGGAAGATGTGTTTGACAGGGTCACTTATGAGAAAGGCGGCAGAATATTGAATATGCTGAGAAACTATGTTGGCGACAGCGCTTTTTTCAGGTCTTTGAATCTGTATCTTGTTACCAACAAATTTAAATCGGCCGAAGCGCAAAACCTTCGTCTTGCATTTGAAGAAGTCACCGGAAAAGATCTTACCTGGTTTTGGAATCAATGGTACTACGGCAGCGGCCATCCAAAGCTGGATATAACGTATGGATATAATAACGAAACTAAAAAAGCTACAGTAATTGTAAAACAAACGCAAGCAGAAGATCATCTTTTTAAATTGCCTGCGGCAATTGATATTTATAATAACGGTACGAAATCAAGATACAATGTCTGGGTCGAAAATAAGAGCGACACCTTCAGCTTTGCTGCAAATACAAAACCTGACCTGGTAAATTTTGACGGAGACAAAGTATTGCTGGCGCAAAAAAAGGAGAATAAAAACCTTAGCAACTTCATTTACCAATATCACTTTACAAAAAAATACGCAGACAGAAGGGAAGCGATAGATTATGCAGCAGAACATAAAGAACAACCGGAGGCGAAAAAATTGCTGATCCAGGCGCTAAACGATCCATTTTATGAATTAAGAGAAAGAGCGCTTAAAAGTTTAAAAGCTGCAGACCTTGATACCGCAGCTATCCGGATTGTTGAAGATATAGCACATAAAGACGAAAAACGAACGAACAGGGCTGCCGCAATAGATATACTGGCACACGTAAACAATCCTGCTTATATTCAATTTTTTACGGCCGGAACTAAAGATTCTTCTTATTCCGTCGCCGGCGCTTCACTGCTTGCTTTGTCTGAAATGAATGAAACTAAAGCTTTGTCTCTTTTAGCGGATTTAAAAAAAGATACAAAAGGAAGATTGAAGCAGGCCATGCAGGAAGTGGAAGCATTACAGAAAGGCGATGCTGACTTTGAACAAATGACAAAGAATTTTGACAATGCACCTTATTTCAATAAAGCTGTTGAGTACAGAAGTTATATAAATTACCTGGGAAATGTTTACAACACAGAAAATTTTAAAAAAGGCCTTGATAAAATAATTGCTTTCAGAGATATGATTTCAAATTTTAACCCTGCTTTTAAGGGTGAAGTTAACGAGCGGTTACAAACATTAAAGAAGAAAAAGAAAACATTAAAAACAAAAAATAATTCTCAGGCGATTGAAGAGCAAATAAGTTATTTAGATAAAAAGTATTAAACACGTATTTTCACAGGTAAATGTACAGCTTTCCAAATAAGAAAACTTTTCAGGTGGAATACCACTGAAGCTAATTATAAGAAAGTGGTTAAGTATATGACTATTATCTTTTGTATACTTTAGTACAGCAACTTGTTCAAAACCCTCCTTGTAAGGTCAGTAAAAAGTTTGGCACAGCTATGCAAAAAATCTCCATTCATCTCGATCTCGGCCGGCACAAAGGATTTGAACGCATTTTTGCTCATTATACTTATGATACAGGGGTAAATAAAATAATGAAAGAAATACCCGGAGCAAGGTACAGCGCAACGCGCCGAAGCTGGCACCTGCCTCCGGTAAAGGAGACAGTACAGATGCTGGCCGCAAAAGTAAAAGATATAGCTGAGTTAGATGTGCAGCAGCTAAGGAAGCAACTGACAGCCAAAAAGCAATTGCCGGCAATGGTACAATCGCACACCAATAAACCCAACATAAGTGTGCTCTGCCCGGCAAACAAAGAAGCGCTCGGCCGGTATATAGAAACCCTCATTTTAAAAGCTTACTCCGGCTCTACCATAAAAACATACCGAAACGAATTTTTTCAATTATTAAAAGAAATTAAGAATAAACCGGTATATGATCTTACGCCGGACCATATACGGCGCTACATGTTTTATTGTCTCGATCACTACAAAATAAGCGAAGCAACCGCCAATAGCAGGATTAACGCCATAAAGTTTTATTTTGAGCAGGTTTTGGGACATGAGAAAATACTGATTGAACTGCCGCGGCCTAAAAAACCATTACAATTGCCCCGCTTTTTTAATCAGGACGAGATAGCGTCAATTATAAACCAGGTAGACAACTTAAAACACAAAGCGATGCTGATGCTCGCTTACAGTTCCGGGCTTAGGGTCAGTGAGGTTGTTGACATTAAAGCAAAAAATATTGACAGTAAAAGAATGTCTATTTTGATTGAGCAGGCAAAAGGAAAAAAAGACAGAATGGTAAAGCTTAGTCCTGTATTGCTTGTTATGCTGCGCGAATACTGGAAAAAATATAAACCCGCAAAAGACGGATACCTGTTTGAAGGGCAAAATAAAAATGAAGCTTACAGCACCAGAAGTCTCCAGTTAGTGTTGGCAGCAGCTAAAAAGAGGGCAGGCATTTTAAAGCCCGGAAGTGTTCATGCTTTGCGGCACAGTTTTGCCACACACCTGCTGGATAAAGGAACCGACGTGACCATGATTATGAAATTGTTGGGTCATAACGATATAAAAACCACGCTACGTTATCTGCATGTTACCAACAGAGACATACTTGGAGTAATCAGTCCGCTTGATGATTTGAAACTAAATTAGGCCGGTTAGTGTTTGCGAAAGTTCTTAAGCTATGAGAAACTTTCGTTAATTTCTATAAAGTGTTGATATTATGTTTTTTAAAAAAGTTGTTATTTTTATAAGATGCGAAAAGATTCGCATATATTTGAGTTACCTTCTACCTTTTGGACACAGGCTTATTTTCATTGTACCATTGAATACATGAAACGGTATAAGCCCAGACAATTTCAATATTTATTATAGGAAGTATTCGCCAATACTTTTCCCAAAGCGCTCCATGCTCATTCATTAGTACTTCATCTTTATCTTCATCACCAGTTTCAAATCCTAACGCCTTAAATTTGAAAATAACAGGCATAAGTATGTCCCATGATAAATTATATGGTTTATACCATTCAAATCTTCTTGTAGTATATCCTTCTTTAGTAATCCATCCATCAGGATATTTTTCTTTTTGTTCTTTCAAATACCGTTCACATTCTGCTTTTTGTTCCGATGGATAGCTGAAGTAATCCCCTATATTCTTAGGGCTGTAGCTTATAGTTCCTTTCTCTACATTGCCTACACAAAACTCTATTTCAGGAGTTTGACCCATAAACTCTGCAATTAATTCATTGCCGTTTTCCGTGGACACAGGCAAGGCAGCAGGTAACACTATATTGGCGTTATTGCCGCTTGACGTTACGCTTTCATCAGTAGTCATATATTTTGCTTTTGTGGTTAATTGATTATTTGTTTTTCAATGGCGGCAACAACGCCAATATTTTAACGTTATCGGATACCTTGTGGAAACTCTCTAATTTGCAAAGCGGACGGGAACTCATTAATATTTCCACCGTGCCTATCTGACAATTTCATTTGCTTTGACAAGTAAGTGCCCATTTGCTTGACAAAAATTTCAGTTGTTGGTGTTAAGTCTTTTACCAATTCTTCCATCCATTCAACTTGACAAGGACGGTAACGATATTTACCAGTTTCATTACCACTTTCACCACCTATTATTGCCCAATGAATTTTTATTAATTCCAGTAAATCTAAATTCATATCCACTTTTTCATGCAACGGTTCAAAAGAAACGAAACGGGTTTTGCAATCAACTTTCAATAAGTCATAAATCCTTTTCATACCTTTTGGCGAGCCTACACTTGTGCCGAACCAAATGTTATCAGCTTGTAGTAAATCAGTAGGTGTATTATCTGTAATCCTTTCAGGTCGCTTTGTTAGTATCTGAAAAATGTGTTGTGGACATTGGCGAATAATATCCCATGCTTCATTTCTGTAACCATCAATCCCCTCATGGAAAAAATCAGTTAGAGAACAAGTAAATATTTTTGAAGGTTGCTTTATTTTCAAAGGAAGATTGAAAACAGTTTTTGTTCTTTCAACCCTAAATGGATTATACCGAGTTGAAGCAAAACTATCACGATACATATAGCAGAATTTACAATCTTCATCAACTTTTGTGCAACCTCTTGCTACATTCCAAGTCGCATCAGTCCATTGTATTTTTGATATTTCAGACATTTTTATTTTTAGTTTAAAGTACCCTACTTGAAAGGCATCCGATAACAAAAGGTTTGGCAATATGGTGGCTGAACGTTGTAACTTCAACTAAGTGCTACTATCAGCAGCAGTTCCAGCGGAAGAATATCTATGGGCTTTTATTTGTTACCTTCATCTTTAGTTTTTTAATCAGCTTCGGTTGTGGGCTGACAGTTATAAAATACCACCACATCGCCAAGCCTCAGTCGTTGGCTGTAATTTTAAACCTATAGAATGGACACATCAAAATTGTTGAATGTTATTTCAGATTTAGATAATGAGGAAGACGATTCTTCTATAAATACAATATTGCAAAGCTTTGTAAGTAGTATAAGTTCAAGCCAAACAACCGAGATAATCGCAAGCGAAAAAAAAGTAAAAGACATCTTTGAAGAAAGTAAAGCGAATCATTACGTGCCAAGCGATGTCGAAATTTTGAACCTCATCGGCGGCGACAAGTATTTCGGGATCAGCGCCTATCAAGCAATTCAAGACATATTAAATCTTAATACTTACAATATACAAAAGACAGTAACCGACTTGCAGGACTATATAAAGAAACGTGTATCGTTTGTTAGCACGTTAAAGTCAACAAGAGAGAACTTAGAGTCTTTAAATTTTGAAAGCTATTATCCAGAGAATGAAAATTACCAAATCGGATTATTGTTGCCAGATGCTTGAAGTACTCCCCAATCTTTAGACAGAAAAGCGGCTCTGATAAGAGAGAGCCGGTAGTAAAGAGACAAAAAGCCCCAAAAGCTTTTTTTCTCTTTACGGCAACTTTCAGGCTGCCATACTGTACAA
>JAABUK010001029.1_pt1 | contig 55332 bp, 52 predicted proteins | sample 5559141 | NCBI WGS metagenome assembly JAABUK01 (sample SAMN10711869, study PRJNA513367) | rock metagenome | isolation source: Antarctica rocks | place: Antarctica: Victoria Land, Pudding Butte nord | collected 2016-01-03 | reverse complement strand
TATAATTATCTTACCAGCAATGAATTTGCCGGACAATGGAATGCTATACGTGAAGGTTTTACGAGCATGCATCAAAGCATTCAAAGAGAGCGTGACACAATGGAGAAACTTTGGAAAGCCAGAGAAAAACAACTGGAAAAAGTGCTTTTAAATGCTACCCATATTCGTGGTTCTATAGAGGGTATTGCCGGTACCGATGCTGTAAACATAAGTTTGGTGGAAGAAAAGGATAGTTTGCTGTTGGATTGAGAACAGTTTATACTTTAGCTATAAAATATCGTTTTTGCAGTTTAGCAATTTTAGCTTTTGTTTGCCCAAATATCTTCAATAGTTTCTTTCTTTACTTTTAAAGCGAGTTTAGATTATTTATGAAAATAAACATTAAACTGTTCTTTTTCAATTGTTTAACCTTGTTTTTTTCGGTGTATTTTTACTTTCTTAATAATAATGAATGTCAGTTGACCAGATAACATATTTAACCTTTGGGCTGGTATTAATTGCTGCGCTGATTATTGATCTTGGATTATTAAGTAAAAAAAACACGGCAATAACCATTAAAAAAGCTTTGTTTCAAACTGCCTTTTGGATTACTTTGTCTCTTGCTTTCTTTGGTTTTTTATGGGTTGAAAAAAGCAATATTGTAGCTGCAAAATACATTACTGCCTATTTAATGGAATGGAGCCTCAGCATTGATAATATTTTTGTTTTTATTCTTATTTTTTCTTTTTTCAATGTAAAAGAGTCTGATGCAGGCAGAGCCTTGCTTATCGGGATTTTGCTCGCTATCGTATTCAGAATTTTATTTATTGCATTAGGTATCGGGCTCATAGACAAGTTTCACTGGATCATGTATATTTTTGGGTTTTTTCTGCTGTATACCGGTTTTAAATTGTTTTTTCAGAAAGAAGAGGAAGAATACAATCCGGCTAACAGCAAGGTTTACAAGGTTGTAAGTAAATTATTTCGCGTGACAGATATTGAGCCAAACGGAAAGTTTATAACCAGTATAAACGGAAAAATTTTTTTTACGACACTAAGCATGGTCGTGCTTATGCTTGCGGCTACCGACATTGTTTTTGCGCTCGACAGTATACCAACTGTTGTATCGCTTGTAAGGGAAAGGCCGGACGTACCCTTCACATCTGATGATATACTTGTTATTTATTCATCAAACATTTTTGCTATCTTGGGTTTAAGAAGCTTATTCTTTTTGCTGCGCGGCGCTGTTGATGCATTTAAGTACCTGCAGCAGGGGATTGCCGTAGTTTTAGTGTTTATAGGCGCAAAAATGCTGCTTGAATTTTTGGATATACATATCTCTATCTACCTTTCTCTCCTTGTGATAATAGTATGTCTCAGTGCCGCCATCCTTTTTTCTATTTACAAAAAAAGAAAAGATAATGCCCGTGCGGGCTCGAAACTTGTCTGATCCATTTTATTCATTTTCCATTTGCATTACACAATAAAAGATATAGCCGGGATAATAAGCGACAATGCAATTCTTGCTCAGCCTTCTCTTACAATTGAAAATCTGCTTGTTGACAGCAGGCGCCTTGTTTTTCCTTCAGGCACACTGTTTTTCGCCTTGCAAAGCGAGCGCAGAAACGGCGAAGGCTTTATAGAAGAATTATACAAAGCAGGCGTTCGAAATTTTGTCGTCACAAAAGCATTTAAAAATACTTCATATCCTGAAGGGAATTTTTTACTTGTCACAGATCCGTTAAGGGCCTTGCAAAAACTAACCGCACATCATCGCAGGCAATTTCAGTTTCCTGTTATTGGCATTACGGGCAGCAATGGCAAAACGATTGTAAAAGAATGGTTGTACCAGTTGCTGCAAACAGATTATAGTATTGTAAGAAGCCCTAAAAGCTATAATTCACAAATCGGTGTTGCGTTAAGTGTATGGCAGATGAATGAAACACATACATTAGGAATTTTTGAGGCCGGTATTTCACAGCCGGGAGAGATGGATTTTCTTGAAAATATTATTCAGCCGACTATTGGCATTCTCACAAATATCGGCGCTGCTCATGCCGCTGGTTTTAAAAGCCAGGGAGAAAAACTTGGTGAAAAATGGAAGTTGTTTAAAAACGCTTCTTCCATTATTTGTAATAATAAAAAAGAGATTATTAACCTTTTTATCGAAAATGATAAAAAGAAAAGAATTTTTATCTGGGGTAATAAAAATGCCTACTTAGCTATTACAAATATTGAGATAAAGAATAGTAAAAGTTCAGTATCAGCAAGTTATGAAAACAAACAAGTTTCTATTTTAATTCCTTTTACCGATAATGCCTCCATTGACAATGCTATAACATGTTGGTCTCTTTTGTTATTATTAGAAGTTAAAAATGAAATTATTCAGGAAAGAATGAAGCAACTGCAACCGGTAGAAATGCGGTTGCAGCTAAAGAAAGCTATTAATGACTGTTCACTAATTAATGACAGCTACAGCAACGATTTGAGCAGCCTCAGAATTGCGCTCGACTTTTTGCATCAGCAGTCAGGCATTCAGCAAAGAACGGTTATCCTGTCTGATTTGGGAGAATTGTTAAGCACAGACGAGCAGTATAAAAAAGTTTTGCAGGCCCTTGTGCAGCACAAGGTTGATAAATGTATAGGCATCGGCCCACGCCTTTCCGCTTTGCAGGAAAGCTTTAAAGAAGCGTTGCCACAGTCTTTTTTTTATCCTTCTACAGAAGATTTTATCCATGTTTTTGCCAGCAGCAAATTTAAAGATGAAGTTATTTTGCTAAAAGGCGGCCGGTCTTTTAAGTTTGAACAGATTGACTTATTGTTTGAGCAAAAAGTACATCAGACAGTATTAGAGGTTAACCTGACCGCAATGGCACATAATCTGAAAGAGTACCAGCGCTACCTGCAACCTTCTACAAAAGTGATGGCTATGGTAAAGGCATTCAGCTATGGCAGCGGCAGTGCAGAAGTAGCCAGTTTACTGCAGTTTCATAAACTGGATTATCTGGCAGTAGCTTATGCAGATGAAGGAATCGAACTTCGTAAAGCAGGTATTTATCTTCCCATCATGGTTATGAATCCTGATATGGTTACTTTTCAGGCACTGGTTGAGTACAGCCTGGAGCCGGAAATGTATTCTTTCACTATCTTAAAAGCTTTTGATGCTTATTTAAAAAATGAAGGAATCCGACAATTTCCTGTTCATATAAAAATTGATACCGGTATGCACCGGCTCGGTTTTGAGGAAGGTGACCTGAATAATCTCGCAACTTTTTTAAAAGAACATCCGGGACTTGTCGTAAAAAGTGTTTTTAGTCATCTGGCAGGCAGTGAAAATGCAGCGCACGATGCCTTTACTGAACTGCAGGTTCAACGGTTCAAACGGGCGTGCAATGCTATAAAAAAAGCAACCGGGTATTCTTTTATCAGGCACATAGCTAATTCTGCAGCTATTTTTCGTCATCCCGGGTTACAGTTCGATATGGTGAGGCTCGGCATTGGTCTGTATGGTGTAGACAGCATTGCAGAAAGTAAGTTATCGCTGCATCGCGTAGCAACTTTGCATGCCACAATTGCGCAAATCAGGAAAGTGAAAAAAGGAGAGACAGTCGGTTATAGCCGCAAAGCCGTTATGACAAAAGATAGCCTGATAGCAACTATAAGAATTGGTTATGCTGATGGTTTTAACCGAAGGCTCGGAAATGGAGCCGGACATGTATTCATAAAAGGAAAACTTGCACCTGTTGCCGGTAATGTTTGTATGGATATGACCATGGTAGACGTTACTGACGTTGAAGAAGTTTCGGAAGGAGATGTTGTAGAAATTTTCGGAGCAAATCTTCCTATAGAGCAAGTGGCGAAATGGTCTGAAACAATTCCTTATGAAATTATGACCAGTGTAAGCCAACGTGTGAAACGGGAATATTTTGAAGAATGATATTGGGAACTATAAAAGTAATTAACAAGGCAAGTACTAATAATGTACAGAGAGTAAAGCTCAATGCTTTCAAAAAGATTATGACCCTGTGTCACTGCATTCAATCCAAAAATGCCAATTACAATGAAAACGAAAAACATTACATTTTTAAGCAATTTTTAAATAAAATAAGGTATTTCAAAAAGTTAAATAATGCTAATATTAATCCCATTTACTACCTAATATTTTACTTCTAATTTTTAAATATCTTTATCCAATATCATATTTGATATTATGTTCAGTTCAAATTTAAACGCAACAAACTGATATACTTAGCTACTAATAAGGTAATCTTAGCATGTGCTAAACACAATGAAATAGTTAGTTTCATAAATGACCCAAGAGATTTATTTGGAATTAAAGGATTAGCCAACCCTGAACAAGAATCAAAGCCACAGGATAATGAAATTTAAAAAAATTGCTTCTTGTCCCAACTCATACATAGTTGCTATAATATTTCCCCGAAAAAAACCATTTAAATAAGTCGAAGCCTTTATATCCGAAAACATGATTATCATGGTAAAACTTTCCCTACATAAATCCTAACTCAAGTCTTGCTTCTTCGCTCATCATGTCTCGTGTCCATGGCGGATCGAATGTAAGGGTTACGTGCACTTGTTTTACGCCTTCGATTGCCTCTGTTTTTTGCTGTACTTCCTGTATAATTTCTCCCGCAACAGGGCACGCAGGAGCGGTTAAAGTCATGGTTATCCAAACTACGCCGTTGTCTATTTTAAGCTCGTACACCAATCCAAGCTCCCAAATATTTACAGGTATTTCGGGGTCGTAAACTGTTTGTAAAGCTTCTTCAATTTTATCTTTTAATGATTTTTCCATAATTTTTATTGCAATGCTTTAGACAAATAGGCTACAGAATACATTTTCATTTGCTTAAGCATTGATAACAAACCGTTGGAACGGTTAGGAGAAAGATGGCTGGTTAAACCAATCCGGTCTACAAAATAAATGTCAGCATCCGCAATTTCCTTTGGCGTATGCTCTGACAATACCTGTACGACCATGCTTACCAATCCTTTGGTAATTAACGCATCGCTGTCAGCAGAAAAAAACAACTTTCCATCTTTATAATCTGCATGCAGCCATACACGCGACTGACATCCTCTTATCAGGTTGTCATCCGTTTTGTATTGCTCATCAACAGGAGGCAATTCTTTGCCTAATTGAATTATGTATTCATATTTATCCATCCAGTCATCAAACAACTCAAAGTCTTCTATTATCTGATCCTGCTTTTCATTAATTGTCATAGTCTGCTCTTTATCAACTTAGTAGCATCACAGCCTTCTTTACTCCTTTAACAAGCTTATCCACTTCTTCTTCTGTATTATAAAAAGCAAAAGATGCCCTGACAGTTCCGGGAATTTTAAAAATTTCCATCAAAGGTTGGGTACAATGATGGCCGGTGCGAACAGCTATAGATTGTTTATCAAGAATTTCACCAACATCGAAAGGATGAATATTACCAACTAAAAATGATATAGAAGCAGCCCTTTCTTTAGCTTCTCCAATAAAACGCAATTCATCAATGGTTTGTAAACCATCCATTGCATATTGTATCAGTTGCTGCTCTCTTTCGCGTATAAAATCAAGCCCGGTTGCATTTATATAATCAATGGCAGCTCCAAGGCCGATCATTTCGGCAATATTAGGTGTGCCAGCTTCAAATTTAAATGGCAGAATATTGTATGTTGTCTTTTCAAAAGAAACCGTTTTAATCATTTCCCCGCCGCCTTGGTATGGAGGCATTTCATTCAGCCATTTTTCTTTTCCATACAATATACCCGTTGCGGTAGGCCCGTACATTTTGTGCCCGGAAAAAGCTAAAAAGTCTGCATCTAAAAATTGCACATCAATTCCGATATGTTGAATAGCTTGTGCTGCATCTAAAAAAACAGGGATATTTTGATCGTGCGCTTTATCAATGATTTCCTTTACAGGATTGACTGTTCCCAGCGTATTTGATACAAATGTTACAGCCACTAATTTTACCGTTTCATCCAGCAAAGCTTCAAACTGATCCATCAATAATTCCCCTTTTTCATTAATCGGAATTACTTTTAAAACAGCGCCTCTTTCTTCGCACATCATTTGCCACGGAACAATGTTAGAATGATGCTCCATAGCAGAAATAATAATACTGTCGCCAGCGTTTACAAACCGTTTTCCAAAAGAGCTTGCTACCAGGTTAATGCTTTCTGTAGTGCCTTTTGTAATAATAACTTCGTGTTCATGCTTTGCATTAATATAAATCTGCACTTTTCTTCTTGCCGCCTCAAAAGCATCTGTAGCTTTCTGGCTTAAATAATGCACGCCGCGGTGTATGTTGCTGTTGTATTCTTTGTAATAATCATCCATTGCCTTCAGAACAATCCTCGGCTTTTGGGTAGTTGCGGCATTATCAAGGTATACGAGTGGTTTGCCATATATTGTTGTCTGAAGAATTGGAAATTCACTTCTCAACTTTTCAATACCAGTTTTATTTGCCGTCTTTGTTATAATATCGTTATCGTTAAACATCTTTCAGAAGTTGTTTGATATTTATTTAATGACAGGGTAGGAGAGCGGCAACCTTTAAGCCTCAAGCTGCCAAGCTTTTTACCTTGCCTTACTCTGGTTCTAAAACAAAAGTAATACTAATTCATTTTATTTAAGCCCCTTCAGGGGTTTGGGGTTTGCCCCGGAATGTGCTGCGCAATAAGACGATTAATGAATTGCTCCAGTTCGGGTATCTTTATTTTTTCCGTAACATCAAACGCAAAAGCTTTTACCAGCAATGCTCTTGCTGCTTCCTCGCCAATACCTCTTGAGCGAAGGTAAAACATCGCTTCTTTACTTAACTGGCCCACAGTAGCGCCGTGACTGCATTTTACATCATCTGCAAAAATTTCGAGTTGAGGTTTTGTATTAATGATTGCTTTATTGCTTAACAGTAAATTATTATTCTTTTGAAACGCGTTCGTCTTTTGTGCTTCGGGCTCTACAAAAACTTTTCCGTTAAAAACGCCGGTTGCCTGATCAAGCAAGACTCCCTTATAAATTTCATTGCTGTTGCAATGCGGCTTTTTATGATGTATGAAAGTATGATTGTCAATCATCTGCTGGTCTTCGCCTAAATACAAACCGTACAAATGCGTTTCCGTCTGCTCCTCATTCAAGGCTGCATTCAAGTTGTTTCGGATCAAATCAGCTTTTGGCATCGAAAAAGTGTAATTGCTGTAAACGCTGTTGCGCTTCTGGCTTACGTTTGTTTCCTGCACTAACCTTGTTCCGCTGTGAGCTGTTTGTAATACGTAATGGTCAAAAAAAGAATTTTCTTCCGCCATTACCTCCGTTAAGCTGTTAATAAAGATTTTGGAAGATAAATTATCAGAAACTACAGATTCCACAATGCTTAGAGAAGCGCCTTTATTTACAACAAACAGGTGTCGCGGTTGAACGAACATGTTAGCTGCGGCGGTAAAGGTATGAACTACATGAAGCGGTTTGTCTAAAACAGCACCAGCATCTATTTCAATAAAAAGACCGTTGGAAAACAATGCTGTATTTAAGGCAGCGAAATGATAATGACTGACATTAGTATTTTTTCCAAAATATTTCTGTAGGTTAATATCCTGTTGTGCTTCGTTTACCGAAATGACTTTGAGGAAATCAGGTAAAGTACCTGGTTTAAGTTGAAGCTGGCCGTTTAATAAAACGATTGGATAACAATCCATAAATGGAATAACAGCCTGTTCCAACAAACCGGGAGTAATGACAGCTTCTTTTGCAATACCGTTTATGTGATAATGATCCTGCAAAAAAGGCGTAACGCTTGTATATTTCCAGTCTTCATTTTTACGGGTGGGGAAACCTAATTCTTTAAAGCTTTCAAATCCTTTTCTTCTTGCCTGCTGTACGGTTTCGCTTTCTGCAACTGCAACAGAATGGTCAAATCCGTTTATTAAATCATAATATAATGGTATAGTAATTTCTTTCCTCATTGTTATAATTGAACCGGTTGTTCCGTTAATGATTCTTTAAGCCAGTCGTAGCCTTTTTCTTCCAGTTCGAGCGCTAATTCTTTTGTGCCCGATTTTACAATTTGGCCATTATATAGTACGTGCACAAAATCCGGAACGATATATTCGAGCAGGCGCTGGTAATGTGTAATAAGAATAAATGCATTATCTTTTGAACGAAGCTTGTTTACGCCATTGGAAACAATGCGTAAAGCATCAATATCCAATCCCGAATCTGTTTCATCCAAAATAGAAAGCTTGGGCTCTAACATTGCCAATTGAAAAATTTCATTGCGTTTTTTTTCCCCACCCGAAAAACCTTCGTTTAAAGAACGGTTAACCAGTTTCGCATCAAATTCTACTAACTTTTGTTTTTCCCTGCTTAATTTTAAAAACTGCTTAGCATCAAGGGGCGGCAAATTTCTGTAAGAACGAATTTCATTCATTGCAGTCCGTAAAAAATTAATATTGGATACCCCGGGAATTTCTATCGGATACTGAAAAGCGAGAAAAACACCTTCCCTTGCGCGATCTTCAGGAGACAAATCCAACAGGTTTTTTCCGTCAAAATCAACTTCGCCACCTGTTACTTCATAGTTTTCGCGGCCGGCAAGCACAGAAGCTAAAGAGCTTTTACCTGAACCATTTGGCCCCATAATAGCATGCACCTCACCGGGATTAACCGTTAAGTTTATTCCCTTCAAAATTTGTTTATCTTCTACACGTGCATGCAGATTTTTAATCGTCAACATTATTCTTACTTATTTTATTTACTGTTTTTAACCAACACTTCCCTCAAGTGTGATAGATAATAATTTCTGGGCTTCTACGGCAAACTCCATAGGCAATTGATTCAAAACTTCCTTCACATAACCGTTTACAATCAGGGCTACAGCCTTTTCAGAGTCAATGCCTCTCTGGTTGAGATAAAAGATCTGGTCTTCGCCGATTTTTGAGGTAGTTGCTTCGTGCTCTACCATAGCCGTGTTATTCTTAGTCTCAATGTACGGAAAGGTATTGGCGCTGCATTTATTGCCAAGCAACAAAGAGTCGCACTGCGTAAAATTTCTTGCATTATCCGCCCTGCTGCCTACCTGTACCAAACCACGGTAGCTGTTATTGCTGCGGCCGGCTGAAATACCTTTTGAAATAATCCGGCTTTTTGTATTGCGGCCAATATGATGCATTTTAGTGCCTGTATCAGCAACTTGTTTGTTTTTAGTAACTGCAATAGAATAAAACTCGCCTACAGAATTATCTCCCTGCAAAATAACAGCGGGATACTTCCATGTTATTGCTGACCCGGTCTCTACCTGCGTCCACGAAATTTTTGAATTTGCTCCGCGGCATACTCCACGTTTAGTCACAAAGTTGTAGATACCGCCGCGACCTTCTTTATCGCCCGGGTACCAGTTCTGCACTGTTGAATATTTAATCTCTGCGCCTTCCAGCGCTATCAGTTCTACTACGGCAGCATGTAATTGATTTTCATCACGCATAGGGGCGGTGCAGCCTTCGAGATAGCTTACATAACTGCCTTCGTCAGCAATAATAAGAGTGCGCTCGAACTGGCCCGTGTTTTCTGCATTTATGCGAAAATAAGTTGACAATTCCATGGGGCAGCGAACACCTTTGGGAATGTAAACAAATGAACCGTCAGAAAAAACTGCAGTATTCAGCGAAGCAAAAATGTTATCTGAGTGCGCAACTACAGAACCAAGATATTTCTTCACCAACTCAGGATATTCCTGCACCGCTTCACCGAAAGAACAAAAAATTACCCCCAATTCTTTCAATTTGTCTTTGTAAGTTGTAGCTACAGAAATACTGTCAAAAACATAATCTACCGCTACGCCCGATAAAACTTTTTGCTCATTCAGAGGAATGCCAAGCTTTTCAAAAGTAGCCAGCAGCTCAGGATCAACCTGGTCGAGGCTGTCATATTTTTTCTTATTTTTTGGTTCGGCATAATAAGATATGCTCTGAAAATCCAGCAGCGGCATCGTAAAATTTTGCCAGGCAGGCATTTCCGTTTTTAAAAAGGCATTGTAGCCTTTCAGACGCCAGTTCAGCATCCATTCAGGCTCATTTTTCTTTTCAGATATAAAACGGACTGTGTCTTCACTAAGACCAATAGCAGCCGTGTCTGTTTCAATATCTGTGATAAACCCAAACTCGTATTCCTGTGTCGTTATATCTTCAATTAACTGATCAGTTGTTTCCATCTTCAATTTTTATTTATCTTCTCTGCTTTAATTTTAAACTGCAAAACTCTCTCCGCAGCCGCATGTCCTGGATGCATTAGGATTATTAAAAACCAATCCTTTACCATTCAGGCCGCCGGAATAGTCCAATTCTGTTCCGTACAAATACAGCAGGCTTTTAAGGTCAACTACAATTTTAATTCCTTTATCTTCATACATCTCATCGCCCTGCTTTAGCTCGGTATCAAATTTCATCTGATACTCAAGGCCCGAACATCCGCCTCCTTTTACGCCAACTCTTACAAAACTTTGAGAAGCAGTATTTTCTGCATTCATTAACCCGCTAAGATATTCTTTGGCTTTCTCTGATACTTTTATCATTACGCTTTGTATTAATATTAATTTAGCTGTTTTAATTAAAAATTGTCCGGTTTATATGTCTGCAATAAGTATGCATACGATAGCAATTATGACAAATAAAGTGTTTAACTGACTGTAATACTTCACTTAATTATTCATTTTGCCTAAAGGGTGACAATCTTACACTTTTGCCGCTGAAAGCACTTTTTTAGTAACATGAAAAACTATTTAATATTCTTTATCTTTCAGCTTTTACTTTTTGTAAAGGTACTCTATGTTTTGTTGAAGTATTGTAAATTTCCGCTAAATAACTTAGTTATGAGAGGAAATCATTTAAAAAATTCCTGATAACGTAAGAGTGTTAGCAAAAAGTTTTTTAATAAAAAATTATAGAAATTTCTATTTTATTAAAACCTGGCTAAAGAAGATAAATTATTATAAAAAACGAACCGATTGTAGATGAAAAAATATTAAAATTCGAAGTTTAAGGTAAATAAAAATTCAGGATTAGCATTTAGTTCGTATATCTCTTGCCCCGTTGCTTTAGCCCGGGGATGACAATAATTTGTAGTTTTTGGCTTTAGCCAAACAAACACAACTTGTCACATATTTGGCTAAAGCCTCCGTGTTTCTTAACTATTTACCCGGGACCTGAAGGATCGGGGCAATATTAAAACATAGAAATGAAATAGTAAGCCTTGCAAGCTAAATACTTAATCCAATAACAATTAATGGAATATCCAGACATTTTTACACTAATAAAGCAAATAATGGAAATAAGATTTCAAAGCTCACCGCAAGAGACAAAAAAAATGAATACAGAAGAGTTGCGGAAGAATTTTTTAATAGAAGGTTTGATGAAAGAGAATGAAATAAAACTGGTCTATTCACACTATGACCGCGTAATTATAGGGGGAGCAAAGCCGGTAAATAATGTTTTGCAACTGGAAGCTGATCCGGAATTAAAGGCTGAATATTTTTTAGAAAGAAGAGAACTGGGCATAATAAACATAGGCGGCAGCGGGGTAGTGGAAGCTGATGGAGAGCAATATACTTTATCTAATCTTGACTGTGTTTATATTGGAAAAGGTGTGAAACAGGTAAGTTTTAAAAGTGAATATTCTCAAAATCCTGCTATGTTTTATTTGCTGTCAGCGCCTGCGCATCAGCCTTATCCTTCAAAAAAACTAACCAAAGAAGAAGCCGCGCCAACAACCATCGGAGATGCTTTTACATCAAACAGAAGAACTATTTATAAATATATTCATTCTGATGGAATTCAAAGTGCACAATTGGTAATGGGACTGACTGTTCTTGACAAAGGAAGTGTTTGGAACACGATGCCTTGTCATACGCATACCCGCAGAACAGAAGCTTATTTTTATTTCGATGTGCCCGAAGGACAGGTCGTATTTCATTATATGGGAGAACCGCAGGAAACAAGGCATTTGGTGCTTCGAAATAATTCTGCGGTTATTTCTCCGCCCTGGTCAATTCATTCTGGTTGCGGTACAGCTAACTATGGTTTTATATGGGGAATGGCAGGTGAAAACTATACTTATACCGATATGGATGCAGTTGCAATCACTGATTTAAGATAAACAGTTATGACGGTGAAAGTGGTAAACATAAGAATAGCATTATGTGCTTTTATTTTTTTCTCAGGGATAACTACTATTTCGGGGCAGAAATTAAAAACTATTATAATCAGTAATCCGGCTTCGCTTGCAAGACCAGATGAATTGGTTATTTTGAAAAGAGAAATAATTGACAAATATTTCCACCCGTCTCCAAAATTTATTGCTGTTTCTGCGAAAGAAAAAAAGCTTGCAGTGCAACACACAGATGAAGACGGAGATGGCAAATGGGACGAAGTTATTTTTCTGTATTCTTTTAAAGCAAATGAAAAAGTTTCTTTTACAATTTCTTCTGTTAAAGAAAATACAGAAGCAACCGCAATACAAAGAGCTCATGTGAGAATGAGAAAGAAAAACAGCGATGATAGTTTTGGGCCAAATATCATTTCAGAAACAATGCCTCCGCAAAATCCTGCCACTGATTTTTCCAAACACAAACTGCCCATGTATTTAACCGAAGGACCGGCATGGGAAAATGATAAAGTTGCTTTCAGGTTATATTTCGATGTTCGCAATAACAAAGACATTTATGCAAAAACCACTGCAAAGATGATGATGGATACTGTCGGTGCAAACCCTAAAGTGAGTTATCACGAATTGTCAGGTTGGGGAATGGATGTGTTGCACGTAGCAAAATCATTAGGCGCAGGTGCACTTGCCATCTCAGTTCCGCAGGCAGGAAGAGAAGATACTTTGATACGCTTAGGAGGACAAAACATTAAAAAAACAGTTTACAGACAAATAGCTGACGGACCTTTGCTGGCAAAATTCAGTGTTATGTATGATTGGGAAATAAATGATAAACCGGTGCAGGTGAAAGAAGAAATAAGTATATGGGGAGGACAATACTTTTATGAAAGCGATGTAACGGTAAAAGGTGCTCCGGCAGGTTCTAAACTGGTAACAGGGATTGCCAATTTTTACGAAAATACTTTTGATACCATTACTTTTGATAAAGCTGCAATCGGATTTACGTATGGTAAACAAGCCGAAAACAAAGATAACCTTGGGTTAGGAATTTTAGTAAACAAACAAGATTTTGTAAAAGCAGACTCAATAAACCGCAGCAATACTGATGTGAATGAAACATACATAATCACCCAAAAAATTACGGAAAACATGCCGTTACGTTATCGGTTTTATGTTGGCTGGGAAAGAACAGACAAACGGTTCATAACGGCTCTGGGTTTTAAAATTTTTTTGAAGGAAGAAGCAGTAAAATATAGTCAGGTTATAAAAATGAAGTGGCAGAGAAAAAATGAATAACTATGCTTTCAAACGGAGTATATTGATTATTCCTGTTATTATTAACACGGTTATTTTTATTTTACTCTCAATATTACATTTTTATTGGGCTTTTGGCGGTACAGTTTGGTCTGACGACGTTTTGCCGACAAATTCAAAAGGGCTGCACAGAATGAACCCCGGTACGACAGCGACTTTAATAGTTGCTTTTGGGTTGCTGTTTTTGGCTTTGATAACGGCAGGTAATCAAGGTTTGTTTAACAGATATTTTAAGAGGAAGTATTTCCGCTATGGTGCTTTGACTATTGCGATTATTTTTTTACTCAGAGCAATTGGAGATTTTAAATTTATTGGTTTTTTTAAGATAGTAAAATGGACAAGGTTTGGAATAAATGACACACAAATTTTTTCTCCAATGTGCTTGTTTATTTCCTTACTAAGCGTACTGATTTTTATATTTAACAGGAATAAGCCATAATATTATAGAGACGGCATGCCAGACTTTGTCCATTTTATAAAAATCTAAAAAGATGGCAAATTTAGACGCACCCAAAAAATTTAAAGGATAAAAAGAAACATTTAAACAAATAATCTATGTGGTGGATATATGCTTTACTCTCGGCGTTCTTTGCAGCGCTGACAGCCATATTTGCAAAAGTGGGCATTAAAGGAGTTGATACAGATCTGGCAACCGCTATCCGTACGGTTGTCATTCTAATTCTTGCCTGGAGCATTGCCATATTCCGAGGCGGCGCTGGTACCATTCATACACTTTCCAGGCAAAATATAATCTTTCTTTGCTTGTCTGGCATAGCTACCGGCCTTTCGTGGATATTTTATTTTAAAGCATTGCAGTTAGGAAAAGTTTCGCAGGTCGCCCCGGTGGATAAAATGAGTGTGGCTATTTCTATTATTCTGGCAGTTGTATTTTTAGGTGAAGCTCTAACTTTAAAATCCGTTATCGGCGCTTTGCTTATTATCGGCGGAACTATAGTTTTGATACTTTAGGCAAACTAAAGTATATTCGGTTATTGCTTCTTATTTTATCTTTTCTATAAAAAGAAACTCTTCCTGAAATTAAGAGTTTCTTTTATTAAAAGATTTACGCAAATAAATGGAGCTTTAAATCTTGTTGTAAATAAGTAAATGTTGGTAAAAGCAACTAATAGCTGCATGTTTTTTGCTGTTGATCCTAAAGTATAAACAGGCTGGATTTAAGCAATATTAAAATTTCAAATTCCAGTCTGCTGCTTATTATTCTCTTTAGTACAAAAAAGTTTTAGATGAAAAAAACTATTTTATTTTCCCTGATTTTTGTGTCATCAGCATTAGTTGCACAGCCTGTAAGATTGCATTTAATGGCTGGCTTTGCTAATTATAGCGGAGACATACAGCAAAAAAGATTTACCCTCGGCCAATCTAATGCTGTTGTAAGCGCCGGCGGTACTTTTAATATCACTGATAAGTTCGCTCTTCGCAGCGATTATTCTTTTGCTCATGTTGGCGCCGATGACAAGCTGAATAAACCAGACCTAAGAGTAAGAAATCTAAACTTTAAAACAATAATACAGGAATTGAACTTAATGGGTGAATATGATATTTTAAACCCTGGCGACCATCGTTTGACTCCTTATATTTTTGCCGGTGTTGGAGTTTTTAAGTTTAGCCCGTATGCTGCGGATTCTTCAGGCAATAAAGTTTTCCTGGTTGGTTTAAGCACCGAAGGGCAAGGGCTGCCCGAGTATCCTGACAGGAAAGTGTATAAAAAAACTCAATTTAATATTCCTCTTGGCGGCGGTATAAAATTAGCTTTATCAGAAGATTTGTATGTAGGATTTGAAATAGGAGTTAGAAAGCTATTTACCGACTATCTTGATGATGTCAGCACAACGTATATTGACAGAAATACTCTCCTTACCCGAAAAGGCCAACAGGCCGTAGACTATGCTTTTCGCGGCGATGAGCTTAAATCTCCTTTACCTTATCCTGCTGATGGCGCCTTGCGCGGCAACAGCAAACGAAACGATTATTATTACTATGGGCAATTCAGAATAAGCTTCAGAATGCCGTGGTTTGATAACGGAGGAGGTGAAACGGGCAGAAGCGGCCGCAAAGGATTAGGATGTCCGTCGTGGCATTTGTAATTGTAAGATGTTCTCCTAACTTCATTTCAATACTAAAAATTCTGAAAGGAATTTTTTTTCTTTAATTTCTTTTCCTGTTTAAGCAACCTTATTTGTACGTAAGTAATAACTTATTCTGCCATGATATTTTAAAAAGCTAATAATTTCTTATATTGTCGCAAATATCTAATATTTACAACAATGGTTTTTAATAGAAAAGCTGCTTTTTCTTTGGTTTCAACTCTTCTTTTGTTCTTATGCAATTGCAATAAACCGCAGCCCGACATCAACTGGAACTACAGCAAAACCGAAATTACAGGCAACGCATATACTAATACAGAAAAAATAAGCGTAGATATTTATTTGGACGTCACTACCTCCATGAAAGGCTTTGTTTCACCTGCAAACACTGACTTCAGCAAATTGTTAGATGACATAGAAGCTACCTGCCAAAATGTTTGGAAAAACACTGATATTCAGTTTTATAAATTCGGAAGAAGCGTAGTGCCAATACCAAGAAGTGAATTTGTTTCAGGAAAAACTTCGGTGGATTTATATTCCGATCCTAAACTCAGCACCCAGACAAATTTTGATGAAGCGGTAAAGAAAACAAATTATAAAAGAGTAAGCATACTCATAACTGATTTTTTCTACAATAATAATGATGTGAATCTCGTGGTTAATGCTATAAAAACCTACGCTTTTCAAAAAGGAGTAGAAGCAGGAGTGATAGGTTTAAGCAGCGCATTTAAAGGTATAGTAGCCGATGTACAGCCTCCTGTTAGCGTCAAAGGTTTACGTCCTTTATATGTATTGGTGTTTGGCGATAAGCAGAATATTAATCTTCTGTTTAATACTTTAAGAAATAAAAATTATATAAAACCTAATCAGCTATTACTTATAACCGATCACCCTACAGAAAGCTATGAGGTGAATGTAATCAAAGACAGAAAAAACAGAACAATTAATAAGCAAAGCCTTAAAAAAGAATTGCAGGATTATGGAACGGTTTTTAACTTCAGGATGCGGGAGAAAGAAAATACAGCTTTATTAAATGCAGAAATCACTTTACACACAAATCCTTATGTTACTGACATAACTGAAAAAAATCTTAAAGCGATGGTTTTTAAAAAAACAGGTAATTCAAAGGACTCAATTGCAGCCAATAATGAAGTGACTTTGCAAAATGTAAAGTATGCAGGTAACACGATTAAAGCTGATGTTAACCTTGTAAATAATGATAAGGCAGGCAAATTTTCTTATGCCGTTTATCTTACTTTAGATAATACAATCCCTCCGCAGATGCCGAAATGGGTTAAAGAAGTAAGCACGGAAGCGTATGCGCAGGGCGTGAACGAAAACAAGACGCTTAACCTGGAGAAATTATTAACTAATATGTCTGTTAATCATATTACGTATGCTCAGCCAAAAATTGCAAAATTTTATATCAATATTGAAAAGAAATAACAGGATTAAGTATTTAGTTGGCATTTCCCTTGCCCCGTTGCTTTAGCACGGGGATGAGAATAATTTCTGGTTTTCGGCTTTAGCCAAACAAACACAACTTGTGATATATTTTGCTAAAGCCTCTATGTTTGTTTAATATTCAACCCTGACCTAAAGGATCGGGGCAATATTAAACATCGAAATAAAATAGTAAGAATGTGCGAGCCAAAAACCTAACCCTAAGAAATAATTATACATTTAAATAAAAGGCCATGAATAAAACACCGGTTAACTATTTGCTTACTCTTGCTTTCGGTGCTGTTTTATGGGTAGTTTTTGCTATTCTTATGGGCAGTTATTTATCAGAAAATCCAAACCTGTCCGAAAAAGATCCTGCAAACTTAGCGGGAGAACTAAGACTTATTTTTGGCCTGGGAGCGCTGCTGAGTATCGTCTGTGCCTGTTACTGGTATTACTATGGTTCTTTGGAGAAAACTGCTGGTGATCTTAACGGCGCTAAAAGCAAATGGAGAATGCTTTTCATCTTTCAGATCATTTTGTCGGTGGCTCTTACCGTAATTATTATATTTATGAATTTGTCGCAGGGCATAGAGCCTAAATGGTTTTGCATATATTTTGGCATACTTGCCTTACTTACTTTCATTTTATTTTGGATCAGTACTTTTCTCATGTCTCCGCGTACGGTAAAATATATTCCGTTAGGAAAAAAATAAAAGCCAGAAACAATGCAGAAAAATGTATTAATCGGTATAGGCGGCACGGGTTCGAGGGTTATTGAATCAGTGGTTCACCTGTGTGCTGCAGGTCTTGGCCCTGATAAGCTTCATATTTTTATGATTGATCCTGATCAGGGCAACGGCAACCTTACCAGGACGAAGTCTCTCACAAAAAGATACACGGAACTTCGTTCACGTTTTCAGGCCGCTCCGGGTAACCCATGTTTCAAAACAGAGATAGTTATACCTCCTGATGATGCATCATTTGTCTGGAGTATTTTTAATGAAAAAGATTATACGCTTTCAAAATATATTAATCACGACAATTTAAAAAAAACCGATCCTGATCTCGCCGATCTTGCCAACGTATTGTTTACAAAATCCGAACTGGAAACAGAATTAAATGAAGGTTTTCGCGGTCACCCATCAATAGGTGCAGTCGTAATGGCTGATCCGCCAATGGATGAATATCCTTTTAAATTGCTTTGGGATGATATAGGTTCGTTACATGCGAACGAATTGCGTGTATTTCTTGTTGGCTCAATATTCGGCGGCACCGGTGCTGCAGGATTTCCAACCCTTGGCTCACGGCAACTGATTAAATATAATGAAGCCATGCAGGCGAAATTGGCAGGTGAAAAAAGCAAGGTACTCCTTGGCGGCGCATTGATTTTACCTTATTTCAGTTTCCCGGTTGATAACAATATAGAGCAGCCTATGTTTGTTACCCCGAATGATTTTCCGATTGCTACCAAAGCTGCGCTTCAATATTATAATGATAAAGAATTAGGTTTTGACCAATACTATTTTATAGGTGATTCGCTGGCGCAAAAAGTAGGGGAGTTCAGCCCCGGAACTTCTGCACAGGATAACAAGCCGCATTATGTTGAAATGATATCAGCCCTCGCTTCTTTCGATTTTTTTGGCCAGCCTGTTATTGAAGATGTCCCTGACAAAAAATTTTTTATCGCCAGCCGTGAAAATGCAAGACTTAGCTGGAATATGCTTCCCATAACCCGCAACAGCAATAAGCTGCAGGAAGAAGGGAAAAAATTAAAAGATTATATAATTAATTTCACCGTTTTCGCTTACGCTTATCTCACTTACGGCAAATCCATTCTTTCGAAACTGCATAAAGAAGTAGTGCAGGAAGCATGGTATGGCGATAATTTTAAAAGAGATTATAAAGAAGACAGTGCACTCTTCAATCCGCGGCATGAAGAAAACAATACGCTGTATAACCTAACAGACGATTACCTGAAAGAGTTTATCTACTGGATTTGTTCGATTGACGAAGGTGATACAGTGCAGCTTATTGACCGTGACAAGATGATAAAGGGCGAACTGTCACTCAAAAACCTGCAGCTCAAAGACCCCGAAGCCTTTATTGCAAACATAGGGCAACTATTAAAGGAAAGATCAAACGGGCTTGATTTTAATGCTTTTAAAGCGAGGGGATTGCAGGAGGCTGTTATAAACAACAGAACCATGACAGCAGGAAATAAGTTTCTTAATATTTTTTATATCGCTGCTCAGAAATTCAATATCAAAAACCTTGGGATTAATTAAAATCAACGGAAATGCCGAAGAAACATTTATACCTTCCAAAAATTCTGACAGGCGCTAATATCAATGAACCGGTATCAAACGCTCTGTGGGAAGATAAGCAGAAAGAAATTGTGCTTTCTATCAGTGACGGTATTGAAATAGATGAAACCGCCCAGACAAGAGGCGTTTCTTCCATTCCGGATATATATGCCAGGCCGCTTACTTTTTTGGGCGCTTTACGATCAGAAAAACATCCGTTGCGAAACAGGATTGTACAGGAATGGCGCGGCTTGTTGAGCTTGCTTGCTTTACATAAAGTAAAATCTGATCTTGGAAATCTTACTATCACACCTGTATCATTGAACAATGAAAAATTCAGCATAGCCTTAAGAAATCTTGCCCCTAAAAGTATCAGGCTTCAAAAAGATGTTTCCTACTCCTGGACAGACTTTTTACTTATCAAATTCGGCGATCTTCCGTTAGGCGCATTTTCTCCTGCTACGCTCGTATATACCTCTGCTGATTACAGTTCCATCTTAAAAAATAAAACATTTTCCTTAAAAGATGATAAAGGTTATTTAAAACCGCCAAACGTATCTGAAGGTTTGGATTATGTAGGGGAGTGGCTCGAATGGTTTATTAAACAATTTAATATAGATGCCCTTAATAAATCTGATCCTTCAAAAGACGATAAATATGTCAGAGATATAAACAGGTTGCTTGATACCTGGCTGCTCGAAATCAAACATGACTTAGGTATTCCGGCCAATACGATCATAGAAGTGCCAAAGGTTAAGCTGGCGGAAGAACCAACAGAAATCGCACCGGCTCCGTTTCTTTCAAAATATAAAATTTACCAGTCATTACTTACTCCGCTTGTTAAAAATGAAAATGCAGCGTCTGACAGTAAATCCGATTTCAGTTTAAAAGTATCAGCAAACCGGGTTAATACAAACCGGGCACATTATAAAGAGGTAGTTGTTATTACTTCTTCTTTGCTTGCGCAAAAAAATAAGATTTTATGGGATGAGACAAAACCCGGTGAACTGAATGAAAACACCAATTTGCTTATTGATATGTTTTTTAAGGCTGCATCAGGAAATAAGATCAATAACATTAATCTGGAGAGCGATAACTCAATATGGATTCGTCCTGAATTGTTTTTTGTTTCCAATACTTTAATGAAAGCGAAAAGCGGTGAAATATTAAATGCTAACGAAAGCTTCTTAAACGCTGATGATGTAAAATACATTCTTCCCTTTAAAAAAGAGATTTTAGAATTTTTTAGCCCCGATGACATCCATGATATTATTAAGCCAAAATTTACAGAAACCGATGGTAAAGTGACGTTCAGCTTTTTTCTTCCTTTGAAGAATAACAGTAAAGTTGAAATAAAAAAAACATTCCGGCAAAAAGGCGTAGATGTGGCAGCGGGCGAAGGAAGCATCATCGAAATGGATGTACCAGTTCTTGAGATTTTCCCTAATTACTTAGGCGACTTCTGGTGCCAGTATTTTATGCTTTGTTCTGATACGGCTGTATTGACAATGGAGCCAATAAATTTCGCTGTGCCTGTAAATATTACCCGCAAAGAACAAAAGTTTGAAACAACCACATCCAGAAGCAAAGCTGAAATCATCAGGATTTCAGGCTATAATTCATTTCCCGAAGGAATTGTTTTAAAATCAAAAAACACCGGCCAGACATACGGAACCATATTATTAAATAAAGATCCGGATGTAGAAGCTAAACCCTTTAATGGCTCATACAGGGTAGGTATAGATTTAGGCACCTCAAACACTAACATTTTTAAGTACAGCAACGAAAATGCAGAACGGTGGAAATTTTCTTTTTCAAAATATGTACGTTCGGTTTTAAATTCTCCTGATGATAAAAGAAAGGAGATGAACAGTTTATTTTTTGTGCCTGCAAGTGACCAGGGATTGCCAATACCGACAGCATTACGCATTTTTAAAGCGGGCATAACAGATAACATGCTGTTGGATCATTTTATATATTTTCCTTCAGAAAGCCGTTATCCCGACAATGTTTATACAGACATAAAATGGGACGATGATGACTCCAAATTGCATTCGTTTCTCAAGTCTTTAATTTTCCTTGTTACCATAGATCTGATACAAAGCCGGGCAGGTAAAATAGAATTCAGGTGCTCATATCCAAAATCATTCTCTGATGACCGTATAAGAGCTTACAAGCGGGCATGGACAGAAACATTGGAAGGATTTTTCTATATCTCAAAAGGAGATAACACTGAACCAGGACCTGATAAATATATTTATGTTGACAGTAAAAAGTTTGATATAGATGATGATGAGTACATCATTACCACAAAAAATAACGGCAAGCTTATTATCAGTGTAAAGCCAAAATTTACAACAGAGGGAATTTCGGCCGGAGAGTATTTTTCAAGTGAATATATTATCACAGACGGCATCAGCCATGCGAACAAAGAAGACGGATCAATTTGTATAGATGTTGGCGGCGGAACTTCTGATTTCAGTATGTGGTTTGACAGTAAAATACGTTTAGATGCTTCGGTGTTGCTGGCCGGAAAACAAATTTCAAAGCTTCTGAAAAATAATACGAGAGTAAGAGATGTGCTCTTAAGTGAAGATGCGGCAGCTTCTCTAAATGAAGTAAAAACAAATGATATTCTTTTTTCTTCCAGGCTCAACTTTGTTTTACGAAAAGAAGAAAAAAACATTTCAATAAAATTAAGCAACAATGCTAATAATAAAGATATTGCGTGGTTAAGAAGAATATTGGCTATTGAGTTTGGAGCATTGTCTTTTTATGCCGCCCATCTCTGCCTGGCCCTGGATGAATTTTTAAAAGGCAGTTTGTCTGCACGAATAAAAGAAAACGGTATTAAGCTGCACTGGGGCGGTAATGCAGCAAAATTCATTAACTGGATAGATTATGGCCGGTACGAAAAAGATGGAATCGCCTCAAAACTGCTTAACGGTATTTTTGTAAATACCATTATGGATAAAAGCATCGGAACGAGAGCTTTTAAGCCGGCTTTATTAGGACAGGTACAATCGCCCGGGCACAAAGACGAAGCTTCCGGCGGAATAGTGGTAATGAATATGCATGAGCAGCAGCAGGAGACTCCTTCAGGGGCATTTGATGAATTGTTGCTTATGGATGAAGAAGAAAGCACAAAAGAAATGCTGAACGGATTGATATCAGGGGAAACAATTACATTGAACGGTAAAATATATAATCACTACGATGTTATAAATAAAGAATCCTTCTTTTTAGAAAACACCTCTTATTTCAATGGAACTGAGTTGGGGCAGTTGGAACGTTTTATACAATTAATAAACTACGTTGGCAAAATTACCGGTCTTTTTCCTGAAGGCTCTCAGATCACATTATCTCTTGAAGAAAAACTGGCTATAAAACAACGTGTAAAAAACGACATAGCCGCACTGGCTAAACTAAAGCCTGATGCCAGGAATGTAGAGCCGGTATTTATAATGGAAGTGAAATATTTATTAGATATTTTAAGTAATAAAATGAAATGATACCGCATGCAGGCATAGATTTAGGCACTACCTTTTCGTGTATGAGCTATATAGATGAAAATGGCGTTCCTGTAGTTATCAGGAATAGTGAGGGCCATGTAACTACTCCATCAGTAGTTTGGTTTGATGGTAAAATGGCTTATGTGGGCAAAAAGGCTAATGACAGGAAACTTCAGGCGAACTCGCCGATATATGAATTTGTGAAAAGAGACATTGGTAAGGATTTAGGGCACAGGTATGTAATAAACGGCTACAATTTCGGCGCCTGCGGCATATCGGCCATCATCTTAAAAAAACTGAAAACAGAAGCTTTTTCTTTCTTCAAAAAAAAAGGATGGCTTTCGCAGGATGACACGCTTCAGTCACTTCTGATACCAGCCGTAATTACTGTACCTGCTTATTTTGGTGACAAGCAGCGCCACGAGACCCGGCTTGCCGGCATTGCTGCCGGCTTTGATGTTTTTGCTATCATCAACGAACCCACTGCAGCGGCATTAACTTACGGAATTCAATTAAATAAACAACAGAAAATCCTGGTTTTTGATTTAGGCGGAGGAACATTTGATGTTACTATTTTACAAATAAAAGAAGGAGAAGCGAAAGTGATAGCTTCAGACGGTGCAGATGAATTGGGCGGAAAAGATTGGGATGCTATTATAGAAGCATATTTGTTCAGCGAGTTTGAAAACCAGACAAAGCTCGAAGTGCCGGATGATATGGGTTGGGAGTTACAAAAACAGGCACTTGATGCAAAGTTTGCACTGACGGAAAATGAACAAAAAAGTGTAACCTTATACGCAGGAGGTGAAACAGCAGAAATAGAATTGTTTCGTGAAAGGCCGGCATCTGAAGACGCTTTGGCTAACATGTTTATTGTGGAAGATAATGACGACAAATTTTATTTTGAAGAACGATCATTGGACAGGTTAACACAATGCAAAGCAGTGTTGTCAAACACATTGGAAAAAGCGCATCTAACGTGGAATGATATTGATGAAATTGTATTAGCCGGCGGCGCTTCCCGCATGCCGATGATACCAAAAATGCTGGAAAAATTATCTCAAAGAACCATCAGACAAAACATACCTGGTTTTAGTTATGATACTGCAATAGCCCAGGGAGCTGCTTTGTATGGCAGAAATAAAAGCCGGGTTACAGATGTAAGCTCAAAATCTATAGGCATAGAATTAAAAACCAGTGCGGGCTCAATTAATGAGCACCTGATTAAAAAAAATTCTCCTTTACCTATAAGCATTACCCAGGTTTTTCCTGCAGAAGCAAACGCCATATTAAAAGTTTATGAGGGCGAAAGTAACAATCCTGAAGAGTGCGTTCTCCGGGGCAGGCTTGAGTTAGGAAACCCTTCGGGGGAGGTGACGGTAAGTCTTTCAATAGACTTCAATGGTGTGATACAGGCATCTGTTGAAGCCAATGGTATAAAAGCGCTTTTAAAAATAAAGTCAGAAGAAGGTGATATTGATGCAGCGGAACTGAAAGCAAAAATAGATATGATTGACATCAGGCTATAATCGTTTTATATGGAAGAAAAAATTCTTGGCGGCGAGTTGTCGAAATCGTATATCCCGGGAGAAGGTGAAGTTAAAAACGCTTCAACATCCGTTCCTCTTACGGATATAAGGTCTGCTATAATTGCTGCAACCCAACAGGGCCGCCTCACTGCGTTGCCTGCTGGTTTTGATGCTGCTGAGGGATATTGGAAAAGTATACGCTCAGATAATCCTTTTGAAGTGTTATTTCTTGATTACAAACAATACCTGAACATTACTCCTGAAACTGTCCAAAATAATTATGCTACCCTCAGCGCTTTCTGGTCAGAAAAAAGCAAATTATTGACAGGTGGGAGCCGGGAAAAAATAAAGAAACGGTATGGAGAAGATACGGCAACGTACGCCAATAAAAAACTGGATGACTGCTATAATAAATTAAGAACAAAAGAAGGAATAAATGTATATTTTAAAGAATTAGATGGAAAAAGGTATGCTAATGCAATAAAAGCAATTGTTGAGTATGCAGATTTTGCATTGGATGATGGTGAATTAACGAAACAGGAAGGACTCAGGATCATTAAAAAAGGAATAGAAAATGAGTTAAATGAAGTGGAGGTGCGAAACTATCTTTACCAGGAATTGATGGTCAGAAATTTTAAGCCGAGGTCATTAATTACACATCCTGATTTTATTGATAATGAATGGCTCACTGACGAAGCTTTTGAAATAAGAAGGAAAAGGGTAATTCCTGATGTTTTTGTACTGGGTAAAAAAATATCATCGTTAAAGGAAATCGGGCAAATATTATTTATCAACACAGAAAAGGCTAAAACCGAATACCTGCACAATGCCATTTATTTACCTCAGGACATAACAAAACTTGAAAATTCAGGTAAGGCATTAGAGTTTGAAAAAATTATTAATAATGAAAGCGATATTAATAAAAGATATTTTAAAATTGTTTATCATTTAAATCCCGCTCTTCCTTTCGTTATTGACAATGAATCATTTGAAACAATTAACCATCTTTTTGATAAAACTGCTTATAACTATGCTTTGTTTTTAAAAGCATTTAATAATTATCAGCAAGGTTTTATACATATCTGGTTAACAGAATGCGATCCGGTAAATGCTGCCAGACTCACACCCGGTTTTGATTATAATGACTTTCTTAAGTTTGTTTACCAAATCAATAAAAAACATCCTTTTTATATTAATGAAGAAAGATTTGACAGTCCGCAACAACTGATTGAGAAAGCTAAAAAAGAAAAGTTTTACTGGAGCAAAATTTCTGCTGTTATGCTTAATGGCCAGTTGCCGGTATGGTTTGCAGGTATCGGAAAACCTGAATGGATCGCTCAATACAACAAACAAACAGAAGCATTTATTGATGCTAAGTACTATAGCGAAGAGGACAAAAAATCAGCAGCTGTACAAACTTTGATTCAAATTATTGATCCTCTTGAGCCTCATCCAAAAATAATTGCGACTCCAAAATCTGTTCAGTTGCTTTCACTCGAAGGGAGTCATAAAATGGTGCAACTGATCACATTAAAATTAGAAAACCAGGGTTTTTTAAAATCAGAAATTTTACTTGATAAAGTTATTGAAGGCATTTGGCTGAATGCACATGAAGCGACCTTCCAAAGTCAGTCAGGCAATACCGAAACAAAAATAATATTGAATATAGATGCGCTGAAACTTGTAAAAGACAAAGTTCACCTCATAAACATTTTAGTCAGAACGGTATATGAAACCTTAACGGTGCCCGTCGAAATCAAGGTGATATTTCCTAAGAAAGCTTATTACACGCAGTTAATAAAATATGCGGTTATAGGTGCAATTTTTTTTAGCGGAATAAGGTTTTTAATGAGTAAAATGACAGAAACAACCTCGTGGCTTAAAGATCAATATGATCCTTATACTTACAATTATTTCGCTTATTTTATTGCATTGGTTTTATTGATAGGAGGGCTTGTCAGTTCATATTTTATTATTAAAAAAGTGGAAAAGCTATGAGAGCCATTTTTAAAATAATAGGTATAATGATAGTGATATACTTCGTAAGTAAATCAACCGGTAACAGTTATATCTTTTCGGGCAGTTCGGGTCTGTTGTTTTTAGCTGGCTTATCTTTTTTAGCCTATGCTCTATATAAAATTATAATAAATCCATCAGTTAAAGCCAATCAAAAAAGTACTGCAAACAAACCAGTTAATAACACTAAAAAAAACTGGACGTATGTTCTTTTAGCAACTGCAATTCTCATATTCTTTTTGCAAAAGTTGCTTGGAATGATCAGTTATAGGTTTTTTCTTTTTATGGATAATTTGTTGCGTTTGTCCGACAGTGTTCATCCCGTTGTAATGTGGGCGGTAATTGGATTATTTACCGGGTTAATTTATGGGAGTTTCGTTGCCTGGAAAAAATATAAGCTTGAGTTTAAGCTTAACTTAATACCTATAGGTATTTTTCTTTTTATTGTTTTTATTCTGTTCATCGTCAATGAACCGCTTAACTCTGAACCAATAAATACTGCATTGCAACCTGCCGGGCCAAAAGAGAACGAAATTAATACCGACTCTATAAAAAAGTTCATTGTCAACAGGTGGAAAACAGTTGATGTGATTGGAAAAAACAGAGAAAAATTTCTCCGGATAAAAAACAGCGTAACATCAGAACTGGAGCTTAAGAAAAATGGAAAATGTTACATGAATAAAAATGGTGTCAGAAAGGCCACTTTTTATTATACTATAGCTCCGGATGGTAAGTCTTTATTATTTACTGATCCTGATAAGACAGAAGAAACCGTGCCGGTTCAAATCATTTCTATAACAAAAGATGAATTAGTGATTACATCAGCAATGTATCATAATGATACGGTGTTATTTAAGGCGAAATAAATTATTGCTGTTGTTGTTTTATCATTTCCAAAGCCTCAAAATAAAAGTCCTGCAGTTGAAAAATGTTTTCAATACTTTTTAGTTCAATAGCTTCATTTACATCATTCGTTTCTGCAGCAAGCACCCATTTGCTGTTTTCTCTTCGCCATAATTCCACATGTACACGCCTGCTGTCAACCATCAGGTATTCAATAAGGGCAGGTATTGAGCGATACATCTCAAACTTACTTCCGCGGTTATAGCCTTCAGTCATTTTTGATAAAATTTCAACCAGCAAAACAGGATTCTTTAAGGTCATATTATCCTGGTATTGCAACGAACGGCAGAAGACTGAAATATCAGGGTAAGTATAAAGCCCCGTTTCAGGAATAAAAACTCTTTGATCACTGCCATACGGCTTACAACCTTTACCGCGTAATTTGCTTTCTAAAATGAATATAATATTTGATGAAATAGCATTATGAGCAGGCAAAGCTCCAGCCATAGCTTCAGGCGTATCACCTTCAATTTCTCCCATTGGATAAATTTCTCCATCATAGTATTCGCTTTTATAAGGCGCCGTTAATTCCATTTGCAAATACTCTTCGATTGTATATTTCTTTATTGGTAATGCTGCCATACGCTTAAAACTCCTGTTTTTTTATTCGCAAAGTTACTAATTGTACTAAATGTAAATATTTATGATAGTTGCAATTTATTAGACTATGCATATATGTGCATCAGGTAAACATCTATAACATCAATTAGAAGGTGAAACCTTTTTAATAAAAGGAATAAGTTCGATGTATTTTTTGTATTCCATGTACCTGGAACTAATTTTTACTTGTCTTTCTAACGGATAACAGCAAAGCATTTTTTACAAAGCAGGAAACAGCAGAGGCAGTTTCCGGTGTTTTATAAAAAAAAATAAAATACTATTATAAAGTAATTTTTAAAACTAAAGAATTAGTAAAATTAAAAATAAGAAGACCTATTTAAAGATTATTCATATTTTTAAAAGAAGTTTCGAATAAAAAGAAATATCATAAAATGAAATACAAAAACCCTGACTTTTCTAAAGAAAACGCAAGAAGAAGTTTTTTAAAAAATACGGTTAAAGGCGGGTTGGGTGCCCTTACAATAAGCAGCTTTACGGCAAATGCATCTTCTTTAAATAGTGATAAACAGGCTGAGGCTGCAGAGAACCTGGAAAATAAAGCTATAAAACCGGATCATCTCATAAGAAGTAAACCTGAAAACATGGTGTGGGGATATTATGGAGCAGACGTACCGCCAATAGCCAGGGTAAAAGACGGAGATATAGTTGAAATACAAACTATTAATACAGCAGGTATTGATAAAAAGGAGCCCGAGGTATTTTTTAAAAAGAATAACCTGCCGGTAGATGAACATGCACAGGATATTATAGACATTATGAAAAATGTAAGACCTGAGCCTTCAGGCTTAAAAGGGCACATGCTTACAGGAACTGTTTTCATTGAAGGAGCCGAACCGGGCGATATGCTGGAAATACGGATTCTCGACATTCTATTCAGAAGCAATTACGGTGTAAACAGTGTGTGGCCTGGTGGCGGAGGTATTCCTGATGCAGTAACTAAGGAGCAAACTTTTGTATACAGGTACGACGAAAAGAAAAAGTTCGGTTCTTTTAAAGAAGGAATTCAAATTCCGCTTAAGCCTTTTTTTGGAGTAATGGCTGTATCACCTGCTGCAGAAAAAGGTCGTGTAAGTTCCATTCCGCCTGATTATTTCGGAGGTAATCTTGATCTGAAACATCTTATAAAAGGAACTACGTTATTTTTACCGGTCTCAGTACCGGGAGCTTTATTTACGACAGGCGATCCTTGCTCCGCTAGTACCGCATAAAAGATCAAGTTTGTGCATTGGATCATTCAAAAAAATACGAACCCTAACAATTGAGACAATTTTCATAGAATCAATATTAACGGTTTTGAAGTTCTTTAATATATTTGTATTACGATTTGCAAATATTAAATTAAAATCAAAAATTATGCCATTTGACCTTGTAAAAAATTATCAATTACTTGTAAAACGTATACCTGAATTAATAGAGATCAGTGGTTATAGAAGCGATTTTATTGCAAAGAAAATCGGTTTGAAACCTGCAAACTTTTCTGTTAAAAAACAACGTGGAAATTGGAGTACTGAAGAAGTTGAAAAATTACTGAATGTTATAAGTAATGAAGAGGTAGAAAATTATTTATTTATTGAACTAATGCGTTCCAGAAAAGACGATGAAGAGGTAAGTTTCGAAGAATATAAGAAAGAAATATCGTCATGGAAGTAATCATTAAGAAAAGTTATTTGAAGGACTTGAAAAAAGTTCCTAAACCAATTTTTGCAGCTTCTGATTTTATTATTGATAAACTGAAAGCCTCGACCTCTCTTGAAAATAGCGGCGTGGATTATATAAAGATGGAAGGTCAAAAGAAAGGTGAAAATTATTATCGTATTCGGATTGGCGATTGGAGAATAGGAATTGAGTATGTAAGTCCAACAATTGTAATAATCTGCATCTTATCTAGAGGAACGATTTATAAGAAGTTTCCACCGCAATAAAATATTGACTTATCGGCAAAAATCACTTTGTCAAGCTTTAAAATAAACTTTTACAAATGCTAAAAGCAATTATAGGATTATTTTTCCTATAATTAATATTATGTTAAGTAATATTGGCAAAGAATAATATAAAGCCTACCCTTTTATTAACACCTATTGCTAAGGGAGTTTCTTACTTGAGAAAAGATATATATTAGCTGTATGGACAAATTTACCTTTTTTAAAAATCTTGACCGTATTTTAAAGCTGCTTCTTAAAGCTAAAGAAAAGAATTACACTCAAAATTTTTCAGAATTAACCATAGGTATAGAAAGTTCGGATGTTCCTTTAGAAATGCTTTTTGAAAGGTTGGTTGAAGATAACAACGTTAAAAAAATTGATATGAATAAAACTGAACCTAACATGGATTTGCTGCATGAGTATTTCGGTCAAAAGTATAAGTTAACGGATAAAGGTTTTATATTCATAATTGGTGAAGGTTATGAGCACATATATATTCAAAGAACAAAGGATAAATAAACTTCAGGAAGATCAATTAGATTCAGTAATAAAGACAAATCAAAGCGTTATAAAAACGAATACAATTATAACAACAACTTCTATTACTACGCTAATATTTGTAATAGTAGCTGCTATAACATCAATTTTGCAATATCTGAAAAACGATGAGATTAAAATAAAATTGAACGATAAGCAATATAAAGAAATACTATTACTGCAAGCGACCAAGTCGCAATCACAGAAAGACATAAAAAGAAGTTTTCCTTTAAAAGATACTTCATACATTAATAACTTTTATCAAACTTAAAATCACCCACGGCTAACCTACAAGGCATAAAAAAAGCTACCCGTTTTCCCGGATAGCTTTTTCTAAAAATCTTATTAAATCAAATCTTTAAAACTTACCGTGCATGCTATCGTAAAATTTCACTTTAGCATCATACTTATCATAGTTCTTTGGATTAAGAGCCTTGGTTCTTTCTCTTTTATATGTGTATAGATTATATAACAAGTCAGCAGATTTTCCTACTACATTTTTTTCTATATTGGTACGGGTTGTTTTGGCAGAAAGCGTCTTAAAAGATTTTTCTATCCATTCGATGCTGTGGTCCGCTGCCGAGTCTGCTGCTTTATCTGCCTGTGCTCTTTTTGATTTTATAGCGGCAGTAACACCTTTTATTTTACGTGCTGAGTCGCTTGCATCTTCAAATAAAGTATAGGCTGCTATACCCGCATTATAACTTGATAACCCATTTGCCGTATCAAGATCAGCGGCTTTGGAGAAAGCATAAAAAGCTTTTTGTGTATATTGTGCTTTTTGCGATGGATCAAGCTCCTTAATTTTCTTATTGTTTATAAAGTAATCTCCATAATCAAGATAACCTTTGGCATCAATGCTCTTAGCTGCGTCTGCATCAGCAAACTTCTTCGACATATCTTCTACCGCAGCATTGTCCGTGGTGTTGGAGAATTCGAGATCATTCCACATAGTGTTAGATGGATATGCTTGTTTTGCAAGTGCTAAGTACTTTTTAAATTCAGGTTGGTTATTACTGTTAAGATAATATTTAGTCAGGAAATCGTAGATTCCTTCATAGTCTTTACCTGTAATTTTTCGATCGGCTATCTTACCGTAATATTTGGCCGCATCCTCATTCTTCTTGGCATTCTGTGAGGTTACACCTGCATATAAATAAGAGGTAGTATCAAATGTTGAGGTTGTCCATTTTCTTGCTGTAAGAATGTCGCCTAATTCTACCACATCTTTAAATTTTGCAGAGGCAGAGTCCCAGTTTTTCTGGTTGTAGTATTTAACGCCAGCACTAAAAAGTGAGCTATAAGCACTGTTGACTCCTGCATAATGATCTTCCTTTATTTTTGCTTCGGTAGGTTCAAGCTCAAGATATTTTTTCAAAGCCTGCAAAGCCTCTATGTCTGCAGTGGGATATTTTGCTTTTAAAGCTTCATTACCGGCAATCGTTCCAAGCACTTCAGTTTGTAAAAGATACGTTTCGACTTTACCGGCAGCTTTAGGGTCTGCCAGCACTTTGTCTAACTGGGTTTTTGCTTCTTCAAGCTTTCCCTGTCCGCCAGCTCCCGGTAACTGTGCCAATACCAAAGCATCGCGAACCTTTTTATAATCCTGTGCTTTTACTGCAGTACCTGCTGCAAATAAAATTATTAAACCAATCGTTATTCTTTTCATATTGTCTGTTTTAATTACTGTTTAATGTTATTCATTGTCTTCTAAAGTATCATTAGAAATTTCACTTTCAGACGAGTTGTCTGTGTTATCCTCAGATGCATTAGCCGGCAGTTCACCTTCAGGAGTTTCTATCTCGTTTTCCTGGTTTTCTGCTTCCGTCTCTAATTTGTCTATTGCTTCATTTTCCGCAACTATGGATGCTTCTGTTAATACTATAGCTTCTTCCTGCTCCTGGATTTTTGAGATAGCTGCAATTTCATCTCCTTCATCAATTCTTATCAGTTTTACACCTTGTGTTGCCCGGCCTGCTTCTCTTATATCTGCAACACTTGTTCTTATAATAATTCCTGATTTACAGGTAATTACAAGATCTTCTTTACCTGTTACTTCCAATATTCCTACCAGGCTTCCGGTCTTATCTGTGACGTTAATTGTTTTAACTCCTTTTCCTCCCCTGTTTGTTATCCGGTATTCATCTAAGTTGGTGCGTTTACCAAATCCTTTTTCACTGACTACTAAAATATTTTTGGTAACGTCGTCTTTATTTACACAAACCATACCAATTACCTCATCTGTAGCATTATCAAGGTCAATGCCAAAAACACCTGTTGCACCACGACCCGTTGACCTGACTTTCTCTTCAGGAAAACGAATTGCCCTTCCTGATTTAACGGCCAGCATAACCTCACATCCTCCGTCTGTCAGACGTGCCTCAAGCAATTGATCACCTTCGTTAATATTAATGGCGTTAATGCCATTTGCCCGTGGCCTGCTAAAATCTTCTAACTGGGTTTTTTTGATGATTCCTTTTTTAGTGCAAAGAATAATATAATGATTATTAACGTAGTTTTTGTCAGAGAAATCTTTAATATCAATGATAGCTCTTACCTTATCATCGCCGGGTAATTGCATTAAGTTTTGAATAGCCCGCCCTTTTGAGTTCTTATCTCCTTCGGGAATTTCATATACTTTCAACCAAAAGCATCTTCCTTTTTCGGTGAAAAACATTAACGTGTGATGGGTAGAAGCGACAAACAAATGCTCTACGAAATCTTCATCTCTTGTGCGGGATCCCATAGAGCCGCGGCCGCCTCTTTTCTGCTGGCGATATTCATCTGAGGAAGTTCTTTTAATATAACCAAAATGTGAAATGGTTATTACAACGTCTTCTTTTTCAATGAGATCTTCAATTCTCATTTCGTTTGACAGATAAGATATTTCTGTCTTTCTTGCATCACCAAACTTATCTTTAACTTCCTGCAATTCTTTTTTTATCAGATCATAACGCAACGCTTCACTTCCTAATAATTCCTGCAGATGGGCAATCACTTTCATTAAATCATCAAATTCCTGCTTGATCTTTTCACGCTCCATCCCCGTAAGGCGTTGCAGGCGCAGTTCCAGAATTGCTTTTGCCTGTATTTCATCTAATCCCCATCCGGCGCTTATTAAATTCTCCTTAGCTACATCGGGGTTTGATGAGTTGCGTATCAACGAAATTACTTCATCAAGATGATCGAGCGCAATAAGATAACCTTCTAAAATGTGTGCTCTTTCCTGGGCTTTTCTCAGTTCAAAATTTGCGCGCCTTATCACTACCTCCATCCTGAAGTCTATAAACTCAACGATAAGTTCTTTCAGGTTCATCGTTTTAGGACGTCCTTTGGTAAGCGCTACATTATTGATTCCATAGCTTGTCTGCAGTTCGGTAAACTTGTAAAGCTGGTTAATAATTACATTAGCGACACCGTCACGCTTCAGGTCTACTACTATCCGGGTTCCCTCCCGTTTATTGCTTTCATTGTTTACATGCGCAATGCCTTCAATTGTTTTATCATTTACAAGCTGGCCTATTTTATCGGTCAGCATATCACGGTTTACCTGGTAAGGAACTTCTGTTATAATAATCGTTTCTCTGCCGCTTGCCTTGGTTTCTACCTGGCATTTTCCGCGCAGCACTACCCTTCCGCGGCCCGTCAGCATACCTTGCTTTACACCTTCCATTCCGTAAATAACACCGCCCGTAGGAAAATCGGGCGCCTTTACATGCACCATTAATTCTTCGATAGTAATCTCTTTGCTGTCTATATAAGCCACGCATCCATCTATCACCTCGCTAAGATTGTGCGGAAGCATATTTGTTGCCATACCTACAGCAATACCGCTGCTTCCATTTACCAATAATTGCGGAATGCGTGTCGGGAGCACTGTTGGCTCCTGCAGGCTGTCATCAAAATTTAATTGAAAATCAACGGTATCTTTTTCAATATCATCCAGCATGCTTTCTGCAATACGCTGCAGGCGAACTTCTGTATAACGCATAGCTGCAGGCGGATCTCCATCCTGGTTTCCAAAATTACCTTGCCCCTCCACCATTATATACCGCATCGTCCAATCCTGTGCCATACGTACAAGTGTATCGTAAATAGATGCGTCGCCGTGCGGGTGATACTTACCCATCACTTCACCCACAATACGTGCTGATTTTTTGTACGCACGGTTACTATAATTTCCCAACTCGTTCATTGCGTACAAAACACGGCGATGAACCGGCTTAAACCCATCACGCGCATCAGGTAAAGCACGGCCGACAATAACCGACATTGAATAATCAATGTAGGCTGTCTTCATCTGCTCTTCGATGTTTACCAATATTACACGATCATTATCGTTCGTCTCTGGCGGTAGTGTATTGTCTTCCATTTATTTTATAAAAATTCCTTTTTTTACCGGCAATATGATCTTTATTACTGCTGTTTTAAAGGTTGGCAAATGTAACTTTTTTTGAGCAGGAAAAAAGGTTAAAAGCAGTCATTTTTAAACGCTTTTATCCACAGGTTTTCTGCACCCCGCATTGTTTTAAATAAAGTCATTTTTAAACTTTTTCAGCTTATTTTAATCTTTTCAGTTATTTCTAAGATCATCAATATTTTTCTTTTTGTAACGGGCATTTGAATAACTATTAAGCATTGTTGCGTCGCACTCTTGTACAGCAAACCTTTATTCAACTTTTTCCATTTCGTACGGATCAGTTTTAAAGATTACTATCAGTCTGCTTTAATTTATTAAAATTACATAATACAAAAACGCTGATGATTTCTAATGCCAGGCCTTACTTTTGCGCCCCCATGATTAAAGAATTTTCAAAAACATTTAAGATTGCTTTACCTCTTATCATCAGCAATGTCTCTCAGGTAGGATTGGGACTTGTAGACAGTGCAATGATTGGTGCAGTTGATTACAGGCAACTGGCGGCTTCAGCTCTTGTGTTGAACATAATTGCCATACCGCAGGTGCTCGGTATGGGGATGGCAATTGCTGTGTCGCCGCTGACAGCCATTGCCAACGGACAAAAAGATACTTTTAAAGCTTCACAGGTTTTATTTAATGGTTTTTTTCTTACCTCAATCGCAGCAATATTTATTGCTTTAACCCTTGTTTCTGCCAATCGGTTTTTAAGTAACTTAGGACAGGATAAAGACGTAGTCATTTACGCCGTTCCTTTTTTTAAGTTAATAGCATGGTCACTTATACCTATGCTGATATTTGCTGCAGTAAAACAATTTTGTGACGGACTGGAATTTACAAAAATAGGTATGATGCTGTCTTTAATTTCGTTGCCGCTTAATGCTTTTTTGAACTGGATATTTATTTATGGAAGATTTGGCTTTGCACGAATGGAACTTGCTGGCGCAGGGCTGGGAACGCTGATAACAAGGATAATAATTTTGATAACATTGATACTAATTGTATTTCGGCATAAATTGTTTAAACAATACATAGCGTTAAGAAAAACAGCCTGGAAAGTTGATACAAAAACATGCAGAGAACTGTTGCATATCGGCATACCGACAAGTGTTCAGTACGGATTGGAAGTAGCAGCTTTTTCGGTTTCAGGCATCATGATCGGCTGGCTGGGGGCCACTTCGCAGGCAGCACACCAGATTGCATTAAATCTTGCGACAATGACTTTTATGGCTGCTGCGGGTTTAGCGTTGGCAGGTTCTATACGGGTATCAAACGCTTACGGCAGGGGCGAAAAATTGCTGTTGAGAAGCATAGGGCTCAGTACTGTATCAGGAGGATTAATTTATGGATTAGTGTGCGGCATATTATTTATTTTTTTCAGAAATGCATTGCCTTTATTATTTACTAATAACACGGAGGTTGCAACTGTTTCCTCATCCTTACTTGTCTTTGCGGCTTTATTCCAGGTTTCTGATGCTACCCAGTCTATCGGTGTAGGATTGCTTCGGGGTATAAAAGATGTAAAAATTCCTACTGCATTTGTAGCCATTGCTTATTGGTGTATCGGTATACCTGCAGGTTTCTTTTTATCGTTTACTTTAAAAATGGGTGCCGCAGGTATGTGGCTTGGCTTTGTAACGGGATTAACGGCTTCTTCCATTTTATTAAATACAAGGTTTTTAAAAAAGAGTAAAGCAGTGATATAAAGCAGCTTTCAAAAGTTTTTTCTTTTAAGCGCATTTACTATTACAATAAACTTTATGCTTAAGTTGCTGTTATAATAGATAGATAAAATAAAATTCCTTTTAAAAACAGTTCACAAAATATATTAAAGACAGACTAAAAAGAATAGTTAGACCGTTTAGTCATATTAATATTCTAAAGAAAATATGCTTATTAAAGATAAAGATCACAAGATTGAAAGACTAATTGAACTCAATGATGAACTGGAAAATTATTTTAGGAATACTATTATTCCCCAGTTATTCGTAGATGCCGATTTGATTTTGCAGAAATTTACACCTCCGGCTATGAAACAATTTTGCCTGTCTGCAAGTGATATAGGAAAATCTATTATTGACATTAAAGATAACTTTCGCTTCCCGACTATAGTAGACAACATTCAACAGGTGATTGAAAGTAATGAAATTCTTGAAAAAGAGGTTCAAACTACTGATTTTAGATGGTACCAAATGAATATAATACCCTATGTGGTTCGAAAAAATAATAAAACAAATGGTGTGATTATAACATTTGTTGAAATTACAATGCGTATAAAAGATTTAAAAGAACAGGAAAAACTAATCTCCGATCATGAAACTTTGTTAGATACTATTTCCCATGATATTAAAGCGCCGCTCAGTAATTTAGCTGGGGTAATAGATCTTTTCAAAAATGTCTCCCATGAAGATCCCCAGGAGTTTCGATCACTCATTGAAATTCTGCAAAAGTCAATAATAAAAATGCGGAATGTCATTAACGAATTAACTGATAACAGAAAGCAGGAACATAAATACAAAGCTGAAGAGGAACTATTAAATTTTGAAAATATCCTGGAAGATGTGCGCCTTACTATCAATGATAATATTATAGAATCCGGTGCAGTTATAAACAGTAAAATTAATGTCTCTGAAATAACTTTTTCCAGAAGGAAATTAAGAAGTATAATTTATAACCTTATAAACAATGCAATTAAATATAAATCCCCTGAACGCAAACCTAAAATTTTTATCAAAACAGAACATGAGAACAATTTTATAACCATTTCTGTAAAAGACAATGGTATGGGCATAGATGAAAGTAAGCATGATGCTATATTTTCAAAATACTTTCGGGTTGAAAATGCGATTGAAGGTTCAGGTATCGGATTATATTTAGTAAAGGAAATAGTGAATAATTCAGGAGGAAAGATTTTAGTAGAAAGCCAGTTAGGTAAAGGATCGGAATTTAAGGTGTATTTAAAGGCAGATGTGAATCATTATTTACATAATAGGGAATTGATGAATATGAGTTAGTTAAGTTTATAATTTGCCATTTTTCCTTAACTTTTTTTTTAAAAAACTGACAAGTTAAAATAGAAATCCTAAAAAAATTCCGTCTTTCCGCTCCTGGCATTTTGCTTGATTTATTTCTTAAAACACAGGAAGTACAAACCAGAAGCATCTTAGATATTGTAGGGTAATCCTCTTAAAGATTATACGGGAATCCCGGCGTGTTACCAAATCTTAATAAAATTAATTGCAGCAGAATCACTCTTGCTGCAACACTATTTTTCTTGAATGCAAAGCGTAATAAGATATGAACACACTTACTGTCATCAACACTGCGCCTAACAAAAACGGCGCTCCGGCAAAGTGAACAGCGGCATCACCTTTGGTAAAATAAGCAAACAAATTAGTCATAAGCAAAGGACCAACAATGGAGGTGGCACTCATTAAACTGGTTAGCGCTCCCTGCAATTCTCCCTGCTCATTTGCAGGTACCTGGCCCGAAATGATACTTTGCAGAGCCGGGCCTGCAATACCGCCCAAACAATATGGAATGAGAAAAACAAACATCATCCACGTTTGCGAAGCAAATGCAAAAAGCAACAAACCAAGCGCATACAAAGCTAAACCAACGTATACGCTTTTTTCATTTCCAAGCTTCGGATTAATATAACGCATCAATCCGCCCTGCACAATGGCTACCAGCAAACCCACCATACCAAGTGAGTAACCAATCATAGCCTCAGACCATTGAAATTTTTCTATGTTTATAAATGTCCATGTGCTCTGTACTGCATGAGATGCAATATAAATCAATACAAGAGCTCCTATCAATCCGCTCATCGAAGGGTATTTTTTTAACTGTAATAATGAACCAAGCGGGTTTGCACGTTTCCAACTAAAAGGGCGGCGATTTTCCTTGCTTAATGATTCCGGCAAAACAAAATAACCATACAAAGCATTTAATAATGCCAATGCTGCCGCCACTATAAAAGGCAATCTTGCGCCGTACTGCCCCAGCACTCCGCCAATCACCGGACCTATAATAAATCCAAGCCCGAAGGCCGCGCCTATCATACCAAAGTTTTGCGCCCTGTTTTCGTTGGTGCTTATATCAGCAATATAAGCCGTGGCAGTGGTAAAGCTTGCGCCGGTAATACCTGCAATTACGCGACCTAAAAAAAGCCACCCAATTGTCGGCGCGATGGAAAGAAGAATATAATCAACACCAAAACCGGCAAGTGAAAAAAGCAATACAGGCCGGCGGCCATACTTATCACTTAAATTTCCTAAAACGGGTGCAAACAGAAATTGCATAAAAGCATAGGCAAAAGTAAGCCAGCCCCCGTACCTGCTTGCCTCACTTATACCGCCATGAATTAATTGTTCTATCAATTTTGGAAAAACAGGAATAATTAATCCAAAGCCGGTAACATCAATTAAAAGGGTGACGAAAATAAAACCTATTGCAGCTTTCGACGATGCAGCCATAAAATGTATTGTTATAACAGAATGCGCAAAGTTGCCGTTTTTTATCACATTAAAACAACAGCTTTGCGATATATTCTGCTATTCCTGAAAACCGGGGTTTATCTTTTTCACATACGTTTCCTGCACCACTACAATCAGAATGGCAACCAGCGGAGTTGCCAGTATTAAACCCCAGCCTCCTGACAGAATCCCCATAAATAACTGAGCAACAATGGTAAGAGCCGCAGGCATTTTTATGAGCTTTTGCTGAATGGACGGCGTGATTATATTTCCTTCAACAATCTGCAGCAGCAGATATACAACTGCTACTATAATTGCCTTATTTACTCCCTGGGTTAATGCAATAAGTATTGCCGGTATCATAGACAGCAACGGGCCAAAGTTTGGAATAAAATTCAGAATGCCTGCTATCAATGCAAGTGCAATAGCCATTGGAATTCCTAAAATTGTAAGGGCTATTCCTTTGAGTAAGGCAATGGCAACCATTGCAAAAATTTGCCCTTTCAGCCATTTGGTTAAAGTAAATCCTATCCTGTCTAAAGTATATTTAGCCTCCCGCTTTGCTTTGGAAGGCATCAACATTAAAAAACCATTTATATATGTTTTTGGGGCGACTGTAAAGAAAAGCCCGAGAAATAAAACAACATAGGTGTCTGTGACTACGCCAAACGTGCCATTAAAAAACTTGCTGAAAAACGCATAAGCCTGTTCAGATACTTTGTCCGAAGAAGTTTTTTCTAACAATTTCTGACCTAAAGATGAAGCAGCTAATTGTTGTTTGGCATTGTTTATTGTTGAAGGTAAAGTTTTAGCCAGTTGACTAATCTGAAACTGAATGGTAGAACCCATAAACCACGAAACCGATATTATTACTATAAAAGTCAAAATGACCGATACCAGCAAAGAAGCTTTTTGTGACAAATGAAGTTTTCCTTGAATCATACCAGCCAAACCATGAAAAAATAACGCAATCAATATGCCTGCCAAAATAAGCAGAAACACATCGAACGTAAGCATAAAAAACCATAGTAAAAATGCAAACAAAGCAACAATGCTGCATACCGTCCATACTTTTTTCGTAAAGGTTAATGAAGTATCCGTGGAGGGTTGAGGGTGTTCTTGCATTAGTGTTTTATCGCAAGGTAATTATTAGGTAACATGTCTGAATTAATAATTCATCTAAGACGGACTGCAAAGGAAATTTAATAAATTGTACATGTGTGCAAATCCTCAAAGATTTTTTCATCTGCTGTTTATTACTGAAATGTGGATTCTCTGCTTAAAAGCTGATTTAAATATAAATATAAAACTCCTCTCCTACAGCCCAATCAACTGAAACGGCACTTTCAGTTTTTCCAAAGCCTGCTGCAGTCTTTCTTTGTGTGTGTCTGTGATGAATACCTGGCTTTTGCTTTCAACGCAAACCTGTTGCAGCAGGTTTTGCATTCTTCCTTCGTCCAGCTTTTCAAAAACATCATCCAGGAGTAACATTGGTGCAAATCCTTTCGCCGATTTCAATACTTCAAACTCTTTGAGCTTTAAAGCAAAAAGCAGGCTTTTTCGTTGTCCCTGCGAAGCAATATTCTTAAAATTCTCATTATTCAGCTTCCATTCAATATCATCTTTATGAATGCCCGTGGTTGTTCGTTGCAGCATAATATCCTTTTGTCTGAAGGTCGCCAGCAGCTTCTCAAAATCATCTTCGTGCAGTTGGCTGTAATATTCTAACAGTAAAGGTTCGTTTGTTCCTGCGATCTGGCAGTAGCTTTCAGCAACTTGGGGCAAGTAACCTTGCAAAAATTTTTTACGGCAGTTAAAAATATATTTTCCCGGCTTTATCAATTGGGCATTTAAAATATCGAGCAAAGAATCATCTATATAACCACGCTCACTAACAGACTTTAACAGGCTGTTTCTTTGCTTCAGCACTTTATTATAATCAATCAGGTTTTGCAGGTATCGCTGATCTAACTGGCTAAGAAGCATATCAAGATATTTTCGCCTTATTTCGCTTGTTCCGGTCACGAGTTCAACGTCGTCCGGCGAGATGATTACCCCTGGAAACTGTCCTATGTGCGCACTGAACCTTTTGTAATCTTCCTTATTTCGTTTTATTTCTTTACGGTTGTTTTCTCTTATAATGCATACAATATTTTCAGCTTCCCCATTCTTGGTAAAGTTTCCTTCAATGCGCATTCCCTGCGTTCCGCTATGTACAACATTGCTTTCAGTTTTACTGAAATAACTTTTGGTAAAACAGAGAAAATAAACCGCATCGAGCAAGTTGGTTTTCCCTACGCCATTATTGCCATAAATACCTATTATGTTTTCATTAAATTTAAAAGTTTTTTGCAGGTAATTTTTAAATTGGTAAAGGGTTATGTTTTGCAGATACAGCATAAAGAGTGCAAGATAAATGCATAGAAGTAAGTATTTATTTAGGAAGGTTGTTTTACGCTAATTAATTTTTTTATATAATTGACAACAGTTATTGCATAAGGGACATCAGCCGGTTGGGTACCAGGCGAAGGCATTCCGAAACATGCGAAGCAGTTTCGGAAACAAGCGGGCGGAGTCCTGTTGCGATAGCGAAGCCACGCGGCTTGAGCAAATGCATATTAAAATTAAGGATGCAGAAGTAAGAAAATCAGTATAAAAAAGTTCTGCATAAAATTCTTTAAAGTTAAATGCAAGTTCAATTAATTTATATTTCTGATAAATTAATATTATTGGTGCTTTAAATAAGACATCTTTTATTCCTCTTCAATTAAATATGCCGTGCAGGGTGATATTTCTTTTTTGGTTCTATTCACCTATATTTGCGCTCAAAATTTCTGAACAGGTGCCAACTAAATTTTCAAAAGAAACCTACTTGTACTGGTATGAGTTAATGCAGCTTATACGCCAGTTTGAATTAAAGGCGGAAGAAAAATATAAAATGGCCGGAAAAATCCGTGGATTTTTTCACGCTTTTGTAGGCCAGGAAGCATTGGCTGCCGGTTGTATGACAGCAACACGCCAGGATGATATATTTATAACTGCTTACCGCGATCACGGCTGGGCTTTGGCAAAGGGCGTATCTCCAAATGCTGCCATGGCAGAGTTATACGGCAAAGCCACAGGGACTGCTAAAGGAAAAGGCGGAAGCATGCACTTTTTTGGTGTAGAGCATAAGTTTTTTGGCGGACACGGTATTGTAGGTGCACAAATAGGAACGGGCGCAGGTCTGGCTTTTGCCGAACAATATCGCGGTACTGATAATGTGGTCTTATGTTTTTTTGGTGATGGCGCGGCAAGGCAGGGAATTTTGCATGAGACTTTTAACATGGCCATGCTTTGGAAGCTTCCGGTAATTTTTATTTGCGAAAATAATAATTACGCTATGGGAACTTCAGTAGAAAGAACCAGTAACGTAATAGATATATATAAACTGGCAGACGCGTACGAAATGCCAGGTGATAAAGTTGACGGAATGGATCCCGAAACAGTACATGATGCCGTGGCCCGGGCAGTTAAAAGAGCAAGGGAAAAAGGCGGACCGACTTTACTTGAAATGAAAACCTACCGCTACAAAGGGCACTCTATAAGCGACCCTCAAAAATACCGCCGTAAAGAAGAGCTGGATGAATATAAGATAAAAGACCCAATAACGCTGGTCACCAAAAACATATTTGACTACCACTACGCCACACAGCAGGAACTGGATGCAATTGATACGCGAATAAATGAAGTGGTGGAAGAAAGTGTTCGTTTTGCTGAAGAAAGCCCATGGCCTGATGACAGCGAGTTACTGAAAGATGTGTATATTGATAAAAATTATCCCTTTATTGTTGATTAAAAGAAAGCAGGTGCAGGAAGCAGGAATCAGGAAGTAAGTATTATTTTGATAAAAGTAAAAGATAAAATAAATAGTAAAAATGGCTGATATAAAAGTGCAGGAAGTTACCGCAACGGATGAAACCCTTGAAGTTGCAAGAGACTTTTGGGAGAAAAATAAGAACCTGATTATTGGCATTTTAGCAGCAATTATATTAGTTGCCGCCGGATGGCTTATTTATAAAAATTTTTTCCTTCAGCCAAAGGAAGAAAGATCTGCCGAGGCAATGTTTAAAGCCGAAGAATACTTTAGAAACGACAGTCTTACCCTGGCGTTGGACGGAGACGGACAAAACAAAGGCTTTTTATATATAATTAAAAATTTTGACGGAACAAAAGCTGCCAATCTCGCTCATTTTTATGCAGGTATCATTTATTTAAGAACCAATGATTTTAACAATGCAATAAAGCATCTCAAAGATTTCAATACAGACTCAAAGCAAATTCAAATGATTGCTTATGGCCGTTTAGGAGACGCATACAGTGAGCAGGGCAAAAAAGATGACGCGGTTGACAATTATAAAAAAGCAGGAAATTATTTTCCAGACGATGAAACTAATTCTTCCGAGTTTCTTTTTCGTGCCGGTTACCTGCTTGAGTCTATGGGCAAAAACAAAGAAGCAGTAGACGTTTACAAAGAAATAAAAGATAAATTTCCCAGGACAGAAAAAGGCTTTTCAATAGATAAATATATTTATCGTTTAAGTGTCGAAAAAAATGATTTCAGCGTAAAATAGTATGGCAACAAAAGGAAACATTGCATTAAACGAAGGCATCCCGGTTGTACAGGATGCCTTCGTAGTTATTGTAAAAACCGAATGGAATGCATATATAATAGACAGGCTTGAAGAAGGTTGTAAAAAAGTGCTCGAAGATAATGGCGTAGAATCAAAAACAGTCGTTGTGCCGGGGGCTTTTGAGATTCCTTTTGCCATCAAAACACTTCATGCAGACAGTCATCAAACTCCTGATGCATACATCGCTTTAGGAGCTGTGATCCGCGGCGATACACCGCACTTTGATTACGTATGCAAAGGCATAACAGATGGTGTAATGCAGTTAAATCTGTCTCTTGATGTTCCGACAATTTTTGGAGTGCTTACAGTTGATAACGAACAACAGGCCATTGAGCGCATCGGCGGCATTCACGGGCACAAAGGGGAAGAAGCAGCAGCCACAGCTATAAAAATGATAGCTTTGAAAAGAAGCATATAATAGATTTTTAAAAAATTGTATCGAACTTTTTGAATTACTATTAAGCTTCGGTTCCGTCAAGTGGCGGACAATTGTACTTTTAGTAATTTTATTCACCTATTCAGCATTTTTAAATTTACCCTTTAGGGGTTAGGGTTTGGCTTATGAACGTTCATATATTTATTCCCTGTTTTATTGACCAGTTGTATCCGCAAACGGCATTCAATATGGTAAAAGTGCTTGAAAAAGCGGGATGTGATGTTATTTACAACACTAATCAGACTTGTTGCGGACAGCCGGCGTTTAACGCAGGCTTTTGGGAAGAAAGTAAGGCCGTATGTGCAAAATTCTTAAAAGATTTTCAGGGAGCTGAGTACATAGTAGCTCCAAGTGCAAGCTGTGTTGGCTTCGTGCGCAACTATTATCACAAGCTATTCGATAATTCCTCTTCTCACAACACCTCGATAAAGCTTGGTGAAAAAACTTTTGAGTTCAGCGAATTTATGATAAAGATTCTTGGTGTAGATAAAGTAGGCGCTGTGCTTGAAGGCAAAGCAACTTATCATGATAGTTGTTCGGGACTGAGAGAATGTAAAATAAAAGAAGAGCCCCGCAGACTTTTAAGCAATGTAAAAGGACTGGAATTAACAGAAATGGAAGATGTGGAAACCTGTTGTGGTTTTGGGGGTTCTTTCGCAGTAAAATTTGAGTCAATAAGCATAGCGATGGCCGATCAGAAAGTAGGCCATGCATTAGCCACCGGAGCAAAATATCTCATCAGCACCGACCTTAGCTGCCTTATGCACCTTGATGGATATATCAAAAACAAAGGCTACGACCTGCAGACATTGCACATTGCTGATGTACTGGCGAATGGATGGTAAGCCGCCCCGGCCCTAAAGGGAGAAAGCCCCGACCCTAAAGGGAGAAAAAGATATTTAAATTAAGAAATTGTGGAAAATAGTATTTTTAGTTCATTATTTAACCTTCTTAAGTCCCTTCAGGGATTTAGGGCTAAATCTTCTTAAGTCCCTTCAGGGATTTAGGGTTTAATCTTCCTAAGCCCCTTTAGGGATTTAGGGCAAATACTCCTCTCCTATGTCACACTGGCTTGTAAAATCTGAACCCTCTAAATACAGTTGGGAAAAGTTTGTTGAAGACAAACAAACTCATTGGGACGGCGTAAGAAATTATACGGCAAGAAATAATTTAAAAGCAATGAAAAAAGGTGATGAAGTCTTCTTTTATCATAGCAATGAAGGATTGGAAATTGTTGGCATTGCCAAAGTCGTAAAGGAAGCTTACCAGGATACTACCACTGACGATGCTAATTGGGTTGTAGTTGACCTGAAGCCTGTTATGAAAATAAAAAAACCGGTGACTTTATCTGCTATAAAAGCCGACAAACGCCTCGAAGGCATTGCACTTGTAAAGCTTGGAAGGTTATCAGTTTGTCCGATAACAGATGAAGAATGGGATATAATACTTGAAATGGGTGAAATGAAATGAGTTATTATTTGAGACAACTACGTATAAACAACTACACATAAAAGTGACTGTAAAATTCAGATAAAGAATAATTTCACAATAAATGCTAATTTTAGATACAAAATCTTCGATATGAATATTGAGACAGAAAAAATCCTTATCATTAATGAAATAAAAAATATCAGGGAAGAATGGGTTGTAAAAGCAATAAAAAAGATTTTAGATATAGATTATGAAGCAGAGGTAAATGAGGCACATCAGCAGGTTTTAAACGAGCGCATTGCTTTTTATGAAGCTAATCCTTTCGGAGGTTTTAGATTGGGAAAAGGTGAAGAAAGAATTGTTGAATAAATAACCATGTATCGAATAGTCATTTTACCTGATGCCAGGAAAGATATTCTTAAAGCTTCACAACGGTATGAAGATCGAAGTGAAAATCTGGGACTTAAGTTTAAAATGAAAGCAATTGAGTATATTGATACATTACAAAGTGATTTTGTTAAACATGGGCAGGTTTTTAAAGGACTGAGCAGAGTTTTTATGAAGGGTTTTCCTTACCAGATATTTTTAGAAAAGATGAAAGCCTTAAAATTATTATTATTCACGCTGCCTTACATAATAAGCAAAGCCGCACAATACTAAATAAGAGATTTTAAAGATTGAATACAGTAATCTGAATCATGGGTAAAAAAAAATTAGTAGTACTAACGGGTGCAGGAATAAGTGCTGAAAGTGGCCTTAAAACTTTCCGGGACTCAGACGGACTGTGGGAAGGATACAACGTATATGATGTTGCTACTCCCTCAGCGTTTGCAAAAAATCCTGCGTTAGTACTCAACTTCTACAACATGCGCCGCAAAGATGTAGCTGCGGCTCAGCCAAACGAAGCGCATGCAGGACTCGCAGAGCTTGAAAAAGACTTTAATGTAACGATAATAACTCAAAACGTAGACGATTTGCACGAAAGGGCAGGAAGCAGCAAAGTATTACACCTGCACGGTGAAATCTTTAAAATGCGGAGTGTAAAGAATGTAAAACTTATTTATGATATAAGGGGTGATATTAATTTAGGAGACCTGGCAGAAGATGGTGGACAGTTACGTCCTCATATTGTCTGGTTCGACGAGCTGGTGCCAATGATAGAAGATGCAACAGAGGTAATGACTGGTGCAGATATATTTGTGGTAATTGGTACTTCTTTATTAGTTTATCCTGCTGCGGGTTTAATAAATTATGCGCCGCCATATACACCAAAATTTATTATTGATAAAAATATCCCTTATACATACGCTGTAAATAATTTAACCGCCATAGAGAAGCCTGCCACAGAAGGAGTAAGGGAGTTGCAAAAATTATTAACGGTAAATAGCTAAACGCAATTTCATTAAGCTAATATTTAGTTTCTTGAAAGAAACACGAGATATAAGATGTTAATGGCCAGGATTTGAAATCCAGTTTCCTTCCAACAGAACAGAGGTTATTAATAAATAGGGGATTAAAAGAAAAGACGAAGAAGTCCCTTGATTTTATTTAAGGTTGCTTTCGAAATAATATTGAAAGCAAAAGCATTAAAGGAAACAATTAATTACAATTATCATGTCATTCAACCGAAGAAAATTTGTAAAAAGCGCTGTTTTATTACCGATCATTTCCCTAAATCCATCTTCATTATTTGCTTATTCAGAAAAAACTTCTGGCAACCTTCGCCAGTTCAAGCGTGTTCGTCCCGGAGATAAAGGGTGGCCTTCAGAAGATAGCTGGGCGCAATTAAAAAAAGCAGTTAATGGAAACCTGGTAAAGCTGGAATCGCCACTGACGGCCTGCAAGGCTTCAGGCGACAGCAATGCCTGCAAAGAAATATTTAAAAGCTTAAAAAATCCTTACAATATAGGCGATAATCCTGCTCTTACTCAATCATCGGGCTGGCTTGACGCATGGCATTCTGAACCAAGCGTGTATGCCGTTGCCGCTAAGTCAACAGATGATGTGGTTGCCGCTGTTAATTTTGCAAGGAACAATAATTTAAGGCTTGTGGTAAAAGGCGGAGGGCATAGTTACCAGGGCACGTCAAATGCAGCAGATTCTTTGCTTATCTGGACAAGAGCCATGAACAATATTGTTATGCATGATAGTTTTGTTGCCCGGGGATGTGCAGGAAAACAAACCCCTCAACCGGCTGTAACTATTGATGCAGGAGTTATGTGGCTGCAAGCCTACAATGCTGTATCAGTAAAGGCAGGCAGGTTTGTGCAGGGAGGAGGATGCACAACAGTTGGAGTTGCCGGGCTCATACAGGGTGGTGGCTTTGGCAGCTTCTCCAAGCATTATGGTATGGCAGCAGCAGCATTACTGGAAGCAGAAATTGTTACAGCAGACGGCTCACTAAAAATTGCAAATGCCTGCAACAATCCCGATTTGTTCTGGGCGCTGAAAGGCGGGGGAGGCGGAAGCTTTGGTGTTGTTACCAAACTCACTTTGCGAACAAGAGAACTGCCTGAAAACTTCGGCGCTGTATTTGGCTCTGTCAAAGCCAATTCTGATAAGGCTTTTAAAATGTTAATAACAAAACTTATAGCATTATATCACGACCAGCTTTTTAACCCGCACTGGGGTGAGCAAATAAGATTTAGACCTGATAACACAATTAATATAAGCATGTTGTCTCATGGTCTTACCAAAGAACAGGCTCAGGCCTCCTGGCAATCTTTTGAAGATTGGGTGAAACAGTCGCCACAAGATTATATATTAGAGATGCCCCTGACTATTATGGCTATCCCCGCACAGCATTTTTGGGACACAGCTTTTCTCAAACAATATGCTTCCGCTCTAATTGCAACAGATGACAGACCTAATGCTTCTGAAGAAAATGTTTACTGGATGTCAAACAAAAGTGAAGCCGGACAGTTTTTATATGGTTACCGCTCCGTATGGTTACCTGATAGTCTGCTTGATAAAAATAATCAAAAGAAATTGGTTGATGCCTTGTTTTCTGCAAGCCGTTACTGGAGTACAACACTTCATTTTAATAAAGGATTGGCAGGCGCCCCGCTTGAAGAAGTGGCCGCAGCAAAAGACACCGCTATGAATCCTGGTGTGCTTAATGCTTTTGCGCTTGCTATTATTGCAGGAGAAGGAGAACCCGCCTTTGCAGGCATCGACGGACATGAGCCTGATATAACCGAAGGCCGACGTGAAGCCGGAAGAATTAATAAAGCGATGGATGAATTAAAGAAAATAGCGCCCAACGCCGGATCATATGTATCAGAAAGTGATTTCTTCGAAAAGAAATGGCAGCAATCTTTCTGGGGTTCCAATTATTTGAAATTAACAGCAGTTAAAAAAAAGTATGATCCCGAAGGTCTCTTCTTTGTGCATCATGGTGTTGGCAGCGAAGGATGGAGTGATGACGGCTTTACTAAGTTAACATAATGCCAAAATAATATTCATAAACAGTGCAGTTTTAGTATTTTTATATTACAATACATAAAATAATTACCTGAACGAAGTTTATTAAATTTTAAAATTTCTTTCTATAACCAGGCAGCTCTGATATAATCTTTACTTACTGATATTTCTTTAAAGCCTTTTTCAAATATTATCCTTTTTTAGAAAAGGCCGGAATGAGGTGAATTGACAGATTCCAAATAAAAAGTTTCAAATTATTCTGCACTTTCATCAAACACAATTCCATATTTTTCCAGTTCCTCCAAAACAGGATTATATATAGAAGGAAGAACCGGAATATGCAACCCTGTTATATTCAGACTGCCGTCGAGAATAAGTTTTGCAGCAATACCCAGCGGCAAACCTACTGTTTTTGCCATAGCAGTATGTACATTGTCCTCTCCTGTTACTATCAGGCTGCTTTTTACATTCTTACTTATTCCGTTTATCTCATATTCTATTTCGTGCATCATAACCACCATATCTTTATCTCCGCTTTGCAAAGCCAGCTTCTTTTCTATAATAAACTGCAATACTTCTGCTGCTGTACAATTACCCTGGTTTATTAATTCATCACTATCGAGTCCCAGAAAGAAAAGTTGTTTAAGAATAAGGCTTGCTTCGTGCATTTTAGCAGCAAGTCCCGCCGCTGCTTTTTCTTTAATATCTTCTGATTCTGATGAATTTAATTGGCCATCACCGCTTACATGCATAATTGTTTTTCCTGCCGTCAAACCCTCCATGTTCAATTTATTTTCTGCTTCTACCAGCTCTAAAAGATTATCCATGATGTCTTTTGCAAAAGAAAGGCGTGTAGTCAGCATTTCATTTAACCACTCATTACATCCAAATGTATCAAAATGAACTTTAAAAAAATCTGCCAATGACATGTGGTTTGTATTGTAGTCAATTGTATCATCGGTTAGTTTAAGGTCTACAATATTTTTCCAGCCAAAACAAAAGTCAGGATGCCTCAAAGTTGTTCTTATAAATGTATCAGCATTTTCTAAATGATATATGGGAATGTAACCAAGTGAATCACGGTTAGGATAATAGCAAAGGCGCATTTCTTCATTTATATTCACTGTATGGTCAACGGCAAAAAGTTTTTCATACTGCAAGTGTTTTATTTCGCTTTTTTCTTTAAACACCGCACCTGCCTTTCCTGCTAAAATTATATTTCTCGGGTTCCAGCTTATTTTGTAATGCCAGGGATTGTCATCACTTTCGGGTGCTACCAATCCTCCGCAATGAGATTTAAAAGAGGTGACCCTGCCGCCTTCTGCTTTTATTCTGTGTATAAGTCGCATTGCGCTCATGTGATCAATTCCCGGATCTAAACCCATTTCGCACAAAAACAATAATTTTTTAGACTCAATCTGTTGCTTAAGAGCCTGTATTTTTTCGTCTGTATAAGAAGCAGTTAACAGGTGTTTGCCATATTCAATACAATCAATTGCAACTAAGTAATGTAATGCCGGCGGAAGCAATGAGATAACTACATCAGCCTGTTTTATTAAATTCCTTCTTTCAGTTTCGTTTTCTGCATTAGCTTTCGCTGCTTTTACAAACGAATGTTTGCCTGCTTTCGACTGTGCATTTTCAAAACATGCATCTGCTATAGTAACCCCGTATTGATGGTTTTCTGAAAGTTCTTTTAAATATTTAATAAGAACAGTTGCAGACTTGCCTGCACCAAACAGCAAGATGTGTTTCATATTTGAAAGATACTTAATGAAAACGGAGGTTTATGATCAAATTGAAAAAATTTTTTTAAAAAGCATGCCCGGCTGTATAACTTTAAATCTTTAATAAGCAATACTAATGATATTTGCGCTTAAATTGTTATTTTAAGAAACAAACCAATTAAAAAATTTATCGTTAAGAATATAAATTTTCAGTATTAAGCAGTTAGTTCGTATATCTCTTGCCCGTTGCTTTAACACGGGGATAATGATAATTTTTAGTTTAGGCTTTAGCCAAACAAATACAATTTGTAACATATTTTGGCTAAAGCCTCATGTTTGTTTACTATTTACCCCCGACCTAAAGGATCGGGGCAATATTAAAACATGGAAATGAAATAGTAATTGCTTGCGGGCTAAATACCTAATTCTATAAATTTGTTTTGTAAATAATATAAACATGCGGTATTTAACTAAAAGAAAGTAAAAAAGCAGATGAGTGAGATAATAAAAGTACAGAACCTGGTAAAAAAGTACGGAGATTTTACCGCGGTAAAAGGCATCAGCTTCAGCGTAAATGAAGGTGAAATTTTTGGATTGCTGGGTCCAAACGGCGCAGGAAAAAGTACAACACTCGAAATCATTGAAACACTGCGGCAAAAAACTGCAGGAAAAGTTTTCGTAGATGGAATGGATCTTGACCGCGAGCCTGATGACATTAAAAAAATAATAGGCGTTCAGTTACAAACTTCCGGTTATTATCCGTTGCTCAACCTTACAGAACTAATTAAATTATTCAGCGGTCTGTATAATCAGAAAGCAGATGCAGGTGCGTTACTTAATCTTGTAAATCTAAAAGACAAAGCAAAGGCAAAATACAAAGAGCTGAGCGGCGGACAAAAGCAACGTTTTTCCATTGCCACTACCCTAATCAACCAGCCTAAAATTATTTTTTTGGACGAACCTACCACAGGTCTCGATCCGCAAGCAAGAAGAAACCTTTGGGATTTAATAACTGAAATACGCAAAAAAGGAACAACTGTCATTATAACCACCCATTACATGGACGAAGCAGAGGTGCTCTGCGACAGAGTAGCCGTAATTGACAGCGGAAAAATAATTGCCATTGATACTCCCGATAAGCTCATTGACAATCTCATTGCTGCAGGTTTTGAAAGAAAAAAAGAAGTAAAAGCAGCTACGCTCGAAGATGTTTTTATTCAGCTTACAGGCAAATCACTTCGCGAAGAATAACTACATTGCAAACAAATTACCATTTATACAATTTATGAAAAGAATATTTTTAGTGTCAATTGTTTTGATGCTTACTGTATCGTTGCAGGCGCAGACAAGAAAATCTGCAAAAACAGTTGTCAGATCAAAAACAGGAAGCAGAACCGCAGCCAGTTCATTAAAAACTAACAATGACAGCATAAGCTATGCTTTAGGTATTTTTTTAAGTGAAAACTTAAAAAATTTAGGAGTTAATAAGCTGAATTTTGCCTTATTGAATTCTGCGGTTACGCAAAGTCTAAATAAGCAATCAACTTTTTTTGATATGAACCAGGCAAATGCGATTTTGCAAATGGCGGCACAACAAAAAACAATGAAAACAGCAGCAGTTGAAAAAGAAAAGGGTAAAGAATTTTTAGTAAAAAATAAGACGCGCAAAGAAATTACAGAAACGCCAAGCGGATTGCAATATGAAGTTTTGGTAAAAGGCACCGGCCCGGTACCAAAAAGAGAAGATACGGTAACAGCGCATTACAAAGGCTCTTTGCTCGACGGAAAAGAGTTTGATAACTCTTACAAACGCGGCGAGCCTCTTACCATTCCTGTTGCCGGCGTCATTCCGGGCTGGACAGAAGCGTTGACCATGATGCCTGTAGGCAGTAAGTGGAAGTTGTACATCCCATCATCTATTGGTTATGGCGACGGCGGCGCGGGCCAGGATATTCCCGGTGGGGCTACACTTGTTTTTGAAGTCGAATTATTAGGAATCGGTAATAAAAAAACACCGTAATAATATGGCAGATGTTATCAATGATATTCGTTATCCCGTCGGACATTTTGAACCTCAGCCGTATTCCGAAGAGTTGAAAACAAAATGGTTGAGAGATATACAATTTCTTCCTGCAGACCTCGAACTGGCTATTCAAAGTTTTGATGAATACCAGTTAGATACGCCTTACCGCGAAGGCGGATGGACATTTAAGCAATTGGTGCATCACATTGCCGACAGCCACATGAATGCATATATGCGTTTTAAGCTTGCCCTTACAGAAGACAATCCAACTATCAAAACGTATGAAGAAAAAAAATGGGCAAATCTTCCTGATGTATCTTCAGTTCCGGTAAATGTATCTGTTACTTTGTTGCATGCCTTGCACCGTCGCTGGCTTGCTGCCATTGAAAATCTTTCAGAAGATGATTTTACAAACCTGCATATTTATCATCCTGAACAGAAAAAACAAATTTCGCTTTGGTATTTGCTGGGTATGTATGCATGGCATGGCAGGCACCACGTTGCACACATAATAAAGCTAAAAGAACAAAAAGGCTGGTATTAATATAAATGGAAAATAAAACGCTTGAGTGGAAAACCCTTTCTTCTGAATATATTCATGAAGATAACTGGTTCTTTGCAAGAAAGGACAAGTGCTTAACGCCTGACGGAAAAATTGTAGATCCATATTATGTACTGGAATTTCCTGACTGGGTGACTGCTTTGGCATTCACGGCGGACGAAAAAGTAATACTGGTAAAACAATACAGGCATGCATTAGGCGAAGTTTGCCTTGAATTACCGGGCGGCTGCGCTGATAAAACCGATAAAAATTTTGAAGAAGCAGTAAGAAGAGAATTTTTGGAAGAAACAGGTTATGCCTTTCAAACTGCTCATTATCTTGGAAGAACTTCATCAAATCCATCTACCAACTCCAATTTATTGCACATGTTTTTATTAACCGGGGGCGAAAAGGTGCAGGGGCAAGATTTAGACGCTAATGAAGAAATAGACGTTTTGATAGTAAGCTTTGACGAATTTAAACAAATGCTTTTAGAGAATAAGTTTATACAATCAATGCATGTGACTAATATCTTTTATGCTTTGGCGAAATTGAACAAACTTAACTTAACTAAATAAATGCAGAAAAGAAAAAACAGTTGTTTGCAGGCAATAATTACTGGTAAATATGAATTCTTATTATTTCAGGGTAAAAGCATTCAAACTGCTTATGATGCTTACACCGCTAATTCAACTAATTCTTTCTGTGGTTTAATTAATATTGATAATGCCTCGATTTCTTTCTTCAATTTGTCCCTCGCACTTTCATAAGTTACCTCTTTTTCTTCCTGGCGGGCTGCATTTACAGATAATTCAATATTATCCCTGATACAGCTTATATCATTGTAATATAATGACGTTGCTCTTTTGTAATTCTCATTATAGCTATTAACGAAATTGAGAATCTTGGTGTATTTACTTAGAATAACATTCAAATCAGAAAATCCGCGACACGAAGTAGAGGATGGCAAACCGTCAAGTAAAATATTAAGGTGTTGAAGTTGCTCTTGCATAATGAAAAATTTATAAGTTCAGGGATGCTTTAAAGATAACATTAATGTTTACATAAAATAGAAATAAATTAATTTTTTCTAATAAAAAATGAAATAAAACTCAGTTTTTCTTTTGCAACATTAGCAATTTAATATAAAAGTAAAAAATAAAATGAAATTTTTGAAGCAATGTCTCTTTAAAAGTATTGTTTGCTTCGAAATTAAATAGCAACAAGAAAAGTATCTGCTTTTCCGTTTTTTTAAATAAACACCGGCTATTTAACTTTATACCAGTAGCTAAAAAATTATTTCTTGTGGCATGAAAATTACAACAGCTACCAAAAACAAAAAATAATGGAAAATTCCCAAACTTTATTACAAGGCGCCAGTGATATGGAAAAAGGAGCATATTTAGGCGCAATTGCATCCATAGCCACTGCTGACAGGCAGGCTTCACCTGAAGAAATAGAATATCTTTCTTCCCTTGCCGAATCCGCCGGCCTATCTTCAGAACAAAAAGAAGCTGTGATCACAGCAGCAAATAACATAAGCGGCGACGATGTATTGCGGTGTCTGGATGTTTTAAAGAAAAGTGACCTAAAATATTCCTTAGTTACCGATGTTATTGCATTTGCTAAATCTGATGATAATTACTCTGAGGAAGAACAAAAAAATGTTCAGAAAATGGCTGATTATTTAGGCGTTAACCAGCAACAATTTTCACTTTTAGATCATTTTACTGATAAAGTAAAATCTGCAGCATCTGCTGATGCTGATACAATTGCAGTACCTGAAAATGAAGGCAAATCAACAGATTTACTGTCGTCATTAGGATTAAA
>JAABUK010001028.1_pt1 | contig 55340 bp, 51 predicted proteins | sample 5559141 | NCBI WGS metagenome assembly JAABUK01 (sample SAMN10711869, study PRJNA513367) | rock metagenome | isolation source: Antarctica rocks | place: Antarctica: Victoria Land, Pudding Butte nord | collected 2016-01-03 | reverse complement strand
TTGGCCATCGTGGTGTCCCTCGTGCGGAAGTTGCTTGTGCAAAAACAACCTTCGCCAAGGGCCCCGATGGCCGCTCCCTAGGCTTACGAGAGCGGCCCGCTCGTACACCACGCCCTGGGACACGATCGAGCGCTGCGCTGCTTTGGTCCGCAGCAGCGCCGATTCATCGACGACAGTCTTTGAAGCGCGGGTTCCCGGCGACGTACGAGAGCGCTCGCTCCTCAGCCTTGATGCCGGCGAGGAGAATCTAGGCAATTCGTGATTTCGAGCAATGGGCTGAGGCCCTCGCACCGGAAAGGATGCCCTTTGAGCGTGAGCTCCGCAATCTACGTTTCCGCGAGTGCGGCGCGCAAGCGCGCGGCGCTCGAGTCGTCAGGAACTTGCACGACAATTGAGTAGCCTTCGTTATTCCCATCGAGCAACGAAAGGGCTTCATACACGAATTCGCCGACCTTCGGCGAGACGATGCGCGAAGGAAAAGAACTGAACGGAGACGCGACCGCGTAACTGTCCCATGCTGTGGAAAAGAGCTGGTCGTCCTGCAAGTCGGCGTAGAGGTCCCGATATACCGGGTCGGTGGCGAGCCGTCCGGCGCCGACCCGTACCATTGCGACCAGACGCGACGCGAATTCCGTGAATCGGTCGCCGTGCAGCGCACGCATCGCGGGGTCGGTGAACATGCGTCTCACCAAGTTGAACGGCGCACCGCCCGGCGGCTCGATGTTCCAGACGACGCTCATCGCGCGATTCCAATCGAGCACCATCCACTGCGCGGTGCATACATACGCGGGTGCCCACTCGATGGCGTGCAACGTGCCCCGGAAAAGATCAGGGACGCAATCGTTGGGCATTTCGTCGAGATGCAAGCCAACCAGATTGTGAAGGTATGCCGTCTCGTCTTCGCCGAGCAGAAGGGCGCGGGCGACGCGCTCGAGGGTGGCTGCTGACACGCCCTCTGCCGCTCCGTTCTCGAGCATCGTGTACCATTTTACGCCGACGCCGGCGAGCGTTGCGACTTCTTCACGCCTCAAGCCGGCTACGCGTCGCTTCCCGGCCCCCGGCGTCAATCCAACATCGTGCGGCTGCAAACGCGACCGTCGGTGGCGCAAGAATCGGCCGAGCTCGCGGCTCCGGTGAGCATGAAGGGAGTCGTCCTGCATTGCAACGCTCTTGTTGGCACGGAACGCTGGCACCTGGACATGACGCGTCCGTCGACCCGCGGTGAAGAGGCAGCGGCAGTACCAGCATCATCGCGGGGCTGGTTACGCGTTTGGACGTTCACTATAGTTTTACCGATGCAACACAACATCAGCACAACTTCCGCTACGAAGTGCACGGCACTGCGACGATCGGTCGCAGTTACCGCGGCAGCAGTGCTGTTAGGGCGTTCGGTCGCGTGGGCGACGGCGGATACGAGCGTTGTCGCAGCTCATAACCACACTTCTGAAAGGCGTCTCTCTCATGGATCTGACCAAAGAATACCCGCGAAGCGTGCGTGAAGAACTTCACGGGGTCGTGCAGCTCCCGCGCACGATTGACAAAGCAAAGGCATCCGCGGCGAGAAAATTAGGCGACTATACCTACAATTGTCCTATGGACGAAGCGCTCTTCGCATTGCTCGGGATCGACCACGCCGCGTTCCTCGAAGTCGTGCGCAACGCGTCGAACGACCGCGAGATCGAGACGTACGCCAAACAGTTTACCGACAAGAAGTCGGTCGAGGAAATCCAAACATGGAATCACTACTGCCTTTCGCGCGCGCCGGAGCCGGGTACCGAAATGGAGACGTACTTCCTCGGTCTGCGCGACCAGATGGCACCTGAGCGAACCGACGTGAGGACTTGGGTCGATCTCCTCGATCTCGACGAGAAGCGCGATGTGCCGCAGCGCGCGCCAGCGTGAGGTGAGCATCGACTCGCCTCGTCGCTGAACAAAACGCGCGAAGCGTCTCCGCTTCTTCGTCGAAGTGCGGATGCAGGGGGGTGGCGCCGGCCGCTCCCCCGCTACCGGAAACGGTGACAGCGGATGAAAACCAGCCGGATGCGCGAGTGGGTGGTCTCGTGGGCGCCTCGTTCATTTGGCGCGCGCCTTTGGCTCCAACGTTGCCGTCCGGAAATGGGTCGACGCAACGGGCCACTCCTGATATGGTCCGCATTGTACCAGGTATCGACAAGATATGTATGGTTAAGGTCGCGTGCAGCGCAAGGTAGCGAAGCAGTGGCCGTCGCGTGCAGTAGGCCGAGCGTCAGCGGGAAGATTGAACCGCGCACCTTCGGCTCGAAAGTTCGCCGATCTCGCATTCGGCGATCGACTCGACGTACTCGCGCGTACGTCGCCGCAGAGCGACGGTCGACCGCAACGACAATCGGATCTGCGTGACGAGGGCATTCACGCTAGCGATAAGCGAGTCGCAATGTTGGTCCGGCGCTGGACTTGGTCGAACGGAAGCTCGCTGCAACAGCGCCCGGCGTTCTTATTCGTGGCGATCGTTCTTGATGTCTTTCGCCGGCGCGTCGTCGGTAGGAAGATGGAAAACCATCTACGACCCAGTTGGTCCTCGATGCATCCGGCATGGCACTCGATCGTCGACGGCCGAGCAACGTTTTTCGACCCCGTCATACACCACGCGCGGGGACACGATCAGAACGGCACCTACGATCTCGCGATCTGGATCGAGGCGCCGAGCGCTCAGAACGGTCCAGCGACAGCGCGGAGTTCGTCGAGTTGCACGGAGCGGACCGAGGTTCGACGGTGTGATCCGTCCGCCAACGATTTTGCTTCGATTCGCCATCGCAGTGACGTTAAGCGCGCGCTGCCGCACAGATAGCCGCGCCATTTCGGGCCGATGGCGTCGCCGCTTCACGATGCACGCGTTTGCCTCCGATGCTCGGATGGCGCTAACGATACTCCAGAAGCAAGCCGTTCGCCGTAGTCGCGACGGATGCGTTCCGCTTTGGAGTTGTCCTCGTGACTCAGTCTTTCCGCTCTTCGGGTCCGCTCTTACTCGGGCTGTCGATCGCGACGCTCGCCGGTTGTTCGGGTAGCGGCGCCACGACCGGCGCGACGCCCACGCTGGCCGTCGGAAACGGCGTCGCTTCGTCGGCATCGGCCCCGAGCGCGGCGGCACCAATCGTCTCCGGCGATCCGACGATGCCGCCGGTCGTCACGCTCGCTGCGGCACGTCCGCTCTCGGCGTCGGGCGGCTCGCCTCTCTTCGCCGATGATTTCTCCGCCGATCCCGTCGGCGGCGCCGTTGCAAATTGGACGTCGTTCTTCGGCCGGTGGAGCGTCTGCACGCCTGCCGGTGAAGCACGGTCGTACTGTTCGAACGCGAACGACGGCGCGGCGTTCGCCGGCTCGTCGACATGGACGGACTATACGCTGCAGGCAACCCTCGCGTCATCCAATCTCCATAACGCCGGCGCGGCGCTGCTCGCGCGTATCCAAGATAGCAGCCACTTCTACCAGCTTGAACTTCGGCCGGACTTCCGGACCGGTGCGCCGTCGTGGTGGATCTGGAAGTCTAGCGCCGGATCCTGGAAATACCTCGCGGGTGGCTTGCTCGGTGCGAACTCGACCGCCGTCTATGCCATGCGCTTCGATCTCACGGGATCACAGCTCTCGGCGTACGTGCAATATGCCGGCTCGGCCGCCTGGACGCCGCTCGGCTCGGGGAAAGATGGCAGCTATACGTCGGGCAAGATTGGTTTGCGTAACTGGGGCGCTCCGGGTCGCTTCTCCGCCGTGAGCGTCATCGGCAGCGGAATGGGAACCGTGGCCCCGAGCCCGTCGCCAGCTCCGACGCCCAACGCGAGCTTACCGAAGGTGCAGGCGCTCAGCGCCGGATCGTTCGTTGCGAACGAAGGCGTGAACGTTCACACGGGGTACTACGGGACCGCCTACACGAACTCCGCGGCGACGTACGAGTCGCTCGTGACGGGACTCGGCGTCGGGGTCTTGCGTGACGGCGGCTGGGCGGGCGACCCGTATGTCTGCGGCGTCCATCAGGCACTCGCTGCGGCCGGCCTCAAGTTCGCGTTCGGCAGCGAGATCTCGCCGTCGGCATCCAATCTGGCGACCACGATCGCGTGCGTCGGCCGCAACGCCATCAAGTCGATCGAAGGTGCCAACGAATACGACATCTCGCACCCGTCGAGCGATAAGAATTGGCCAGCGACGCTACGCGCGTCGCAGCAGGCGCTCTTCTCGCAAGTGCAGCAGCAACTCCCTGGCGTTGACGTCATCGCGCCGTCGGTGACGAGCGTTGGGGCAGCGCAAGCCGTCGGCGATCTCAGCGCGTATTCGACCAAGGGGAATGATCATATCTACATGGGCGGAGAGCGCAACCCCGGCACCGCGCCTTACGGCGACAACGGGTACGGGAGTCTCGCGTACGATCTCTCGGTCGGAGCCGCGGTGAGCGGGTCGCATCCGGTCGTCGCGACCGAGGTCGGATTCAGCGGCGTCGGGAGCGGCGGTTCGGGTAAACTGTCGCTCACCGCGCAGGCGAAGTACGTCGGCCGCACGATACTCCTCATGGCGCATAGCGGCGTGCCGGCGTACTACTACCAGTTGCTCGACGACGGGATCGATAGCTTTAGCGCTGACGCGCTCGTGGACTCGTCGTATACTCCGAAGCCGGCGTACTACGCGATGAAATCCATCCTCGGATTGCTCACCGACGGCGGCAACGCCTCGGCGACCGGATCGCTCGGATACGCGCTTTCCGGCTCGACGTCCAACGTCCGGACCGTCCTCTTCCAGAAGGCGAACGGAACCTATTACCTCGCGTTCTGGATCGAGTCGCTGAGTGCCGCAGTCAATAGCGGGACGGACGTCAGCGTGCCCGTTCAGCAGGTGACGCTGGCGCTGGCGACTGCGATGACGGGTTCGCTCTACACGTACGACTCGTCATGGGGCTTCGCTTCGACGTCGCTCGGCACGGCTTCGTCGATGCCGCTCACCGCTACCGACGCCGTGCAGATCGTGGCCCTGCACTAACGTCGCTCGGAGCCAAAATGGTCGCCGCTCCCGGCATGGGGGCGGCGACTACCGAAACCGTCAAACGGGTACGCGACGGAGTATGCTTCCCGTACCTCCCCTGATCTCGCAGCACGGCATCGTCGGCGAGTTCGTTCGGACCAGCTCGACGAGCCATGCGGTCACCGTCGCGATCGGCGTCGACCCGAAAGCCGGCAAGACGCAGGCGCTGAGCGCCGGCGCTTTCGTTGTAAACAGCGGCGTGAACACGCACATGGGCTATTACGGCACGGCGTACACGAACGACGTTCCGAAGGTCATCTCACTGCTCGAAGGGCTCGGCATCGGTGTCGTCCGTGACGGCGAAGCGACGGGCCATTCAGATATTTGCGCAGAGGACGCGAAGCTCGGCGCCGCCGGGATCACGTTCGACTTCGTCACGAACGTCAATTCGCCGCCCGGCGATGCGACGAAGTGGGCCGAGTGCGTCGGCCCGCGGTACGTGAAGTCGTTCGAAGGCCCGAACGAGTACGATATCAGTCACGGGAGCGATCCGCACTGGGCGGCAAGCGATCGTGCACGTCAAATCGCGCTCTATCACGAGATCCGATCGAAATTCGGGGATATGGGGGTCATCGCGCCGTCCGTCACAACGGTTGGAGCCGCGCGCGAACTCGGCAATCTCTCGAACGTCGCGACGGCCGGTAACGCGCACGTCTATTTCGACGGCCTGCGCAACCCGGGCACGCCGCCGTACGGCGACCTCGGTTACGGTAGCATCGACTACGACGTCGCTGTCGGTAGTGCCGTCAACGGTTCGCTGCCCATCATCACGACCGAAACTGGGTTCGTCGCCGGCCCGACCGGCGTGAGCCTGGCGACGCAAGCGAAGTACGTCGTACGAAACCTACTCTTACTTGCCCAGCATGGTTCGAGCTCGTATTATTACGAGTTGCTCGACGACCACGTCGATCGATTCAGCCCATCGAGTCTCGTCGACGCCGCGTATCACCCCAAGCCGTCGTACGATGCGATGAAGTCGTTGCTCGACCTCCTCGCCGACGGCGGCGACGCGAGCGCCCGCGGGAAGCTGGGCTTTGCGATCTCCGGTTCGACCGATAACGTGCGCAGCGTGCTCTTCCAGAAGCGGAACGGAACGTTCTACCTCGCCATATGGATCGAAAGCCCGAGCGCCCTCGTCGACAAGGGCACGGATATCGCGGTTCCGGCGCAGCGCATATCGCTCGAGCTGGAACGTCCGATGACCGCGACGTGTTATCACTACGACGCTGCGTGGCGTCTCGTCCCGACGTCGCTCGGGAAGAAGGCGTCGCTGCCGCTCACAGTGACCGATTCCGTCGAGGTGGTCGCGCTCCGCTAGCGCCGCCGCTATTTCCCGTAGCGCATCGTCTCGTCGACGCGAATCGGGCGTGATGGCATGGGAACGACGATCGCGCCGGGCGCCACGTCCCGCGTGACGATCGCGCCCGCGCCGATCACGGCACCCGCGCCGATGCGGATTCCGCCGCTACTGTTTCCGATCAGGAGTGCGTAGGCGCCGAGCACGGCACCGTCTTCGACGACAATGCGCGATTCGGAACCGGGCTTCGTCTCGGATGCGAAGGTGACGTGATGGAACATCTTCACGCCGCGACCGATCGTCACGTTCGGGTGAGAGACGCAGCCGAAGCCGAAGTGGACCATATCGATATCGTCGGCGACATCGCACTCGTAACAGAGCAATGCTTTGAAGATGAAGAAGTTGATCGCCTTGCAGATCTTCGCGAGCCAGATGTTGTTCCGGCGATAGGCTCGCGAGCTGATGTACCAGAGGCGAGCACAAGGATTCTCGAAACCGAACCGGCGGACGAGATACATCACATCCCGGCCCGGGCATCGAGGGCGTTTAAGATTGCCGAATCTTTGGTCGCGTCGAATTTCCGAGCGAACGGCTTCCCGGAAGCGATGATCTCGGGCAGGTCCGCGATTCCGAGCCAGGCGGGATTCATCGCGGTCGGGGTCGGCCAACGCACGTAGTGCCCGTCGTCGGAGACGAGCGTAAACTCCGCGTCGGTGAGGATCGTCTGGAAGAACGCTTCATCGGGAATGAGCACGCGTCGGCTGAAGTGGTCCACGTAGTCGGGCCGCTCGCGACAAAACGAATCGATATACTCGACGCAACGACGCGACAGCGTCCACCATTGAAAGCCCTTGCGAGTCCGGATCCCATCGATCATGAGCGGCCGTCGTCGCAAGATTCCAAAGCGGCAGCCGACGCGGCCGCTCATGAATCGAATAAAGGGCTGAAACGTCGTAAAGCGGCCGAGGACGTAGAAGATCCGATGGAGCAAGCGCGTTTGCAGGCGATACGGTACGTAATACCAGGCGAATCGATACCGATCGCGAGATTCGGGGCGCTCGTCGTCGTACACGATCGCGCCGTCGCCGGAGTTTTCGAGGTTCCGCTCAAATGTGACGAGCGACCCCGTTGGGTAGTCTTGACCCGACATGAAAGCGAGCCAATCGAATGATTCGCCGCTTTTGAGGAGTTGCGCGATCGCGTTGATCACGACGTGACCTTGGGCGAAGGTCCCCCAAGCGCCCGGCACCCACTTCTCGACGAATCGAACGCGCTCGTCTGATTCGAAGAGGTCGGGCGGAAAGGGCGTCGCCGCCCGATCGTGGTGGATGAGGATCGGCGCGTCCGGTCGTTCGTGGCGGATGCGCCGCGCGAGTCGTACGACTTGCGCGACGTTCGTATGCGACGCAATCAGGTACGCGACGCGCGGCGGCTCGCTCATCGGATCGCCGGTGCCCGCATGCCCTCGACTTTGACGATCGCGGACGCGACGGCCTGATCCATGTTGAAATACTTATACTCGCCGAGTCGTCCGGCGAACGTGACGTTCGGGAGCGTTTCGGCGAGCGCGGCGTATCGACGATACAGATCGCGACTCTCTTGACACGGGATCGGGTAGTATGGGTCGCCTTCGGAACCGGGATACTCACGCGAGATGATCGTGCGTTCTGCGGCCTGACCGGTAAGATAGGGATATTCCGTCGTGCGCGTGTACGGCACGTGTTGGTCGGGCTCGTTGATGCAGGCGGCGCTTTGGTAACGCGGGCGATCATGCACTTCGAATTCGAAGTTCAGCGTGCGATACGGTAGCCGCCCGAAGCGGTGCTCGAAATACTCGTCGATCGGTCCCGTGAAAATGAGATGATCTGCTTCCGTCTCGGTCGCAATGTCGCGATAGTCCACGCCGAGCCCGACCTCGATATTGGGACTATCGAGCATTCGCTTGACCATCGCCGTATAGCCGTCCGCCGGCATCGCCTGGAAGCTGTCCGTGAAGTACCGATCGTCGTCGTTTGAGCGCGTCGGAATCCGGCCGCAGACCGTCGCGTCGAGCTCTGAGGGATCGCGGCCCCACTGTTTCCGCGTGTAGCCGCGGAAGAAGCGCTCGTACAGATCGCGCCCAATGCGCGAGAGGATCATTTGCTCGGAATTATCGATCCGTTCCTGAGGCTCAGCTCGCTCGGCGAGGAAGTGTGCGACACCGGCCTCGTCGAGATCGAGCTCAAAGAGCGCATTGACGGTTTGACGATTGATCGGAACCGGCACGAGCTTCTCATCGACCCGGCTGAGTACTCGATGCTCGTATGGTCGCCAGTCGGTGAAGCGCGAGAGATACTCGACCACGACGCTCGAATTCGTGTGGAAGATGTGCGGTCCGTATTGATGATATTGCAAGCCATCGACATAGGCCTGATCGTGCGCGTTACCCGCGACGTGATCTCGGCGATCGATAACGAGCACCTTCGCGCCGCGCTCGTTCGCGAGTCGCTCGGCCATCGTACTTCCGGCTAGGCCCGCTCCGACGATTAAATAGTCGTATCTCACGTTATGCCATCCTTGCTCGCGGCTCAGAAGCCCTGCTCGGGTTAAATCTTTCCGCGCAAGCGATTATGCGGCGACGGCACGTAACCGGCGGCGAAGGTCGTCGACGTCTTGGCGGGTGAGCACGAGTTGTGGTATCTGGTGATGCAGAAGAACCGGATACGAGAGGAGTACGAGAACGAAACGTACGATCGTCGCACCGAGCAACGCGTAGGCGGCGCCCGTGATACCGAGTCGCGGAATGAAGATAAACATCAGCGGTACCGACGTCGCCATACCGCCGACCTGAAAGATCGTGATGAGGCCTGGGCGTCCGGTCGCCATGAACGCCTGCGTCAAGACGCCTGTGACGCTCCCGATGATGACTTCGGCCGTTAGGATCTGGGTGAGTCGGATATCCGGGAGGTACGCACGGCCGTACATGAGCGGAATGACGAACGGGACGAGCAAGACGAAGCCGAGCCCGGCTACGAAGGTGATCGGGATCGTGATGCGCGCGGAACGGCCGACGAGCGCGATCGCCTCCGTCGGCTCGAGTCCCGAGGCCTTCGGAAAGAGCACGGTCGTGATCGAGCTCTGGAAAATCCCGAGGATGCGCGACATGTTGATCGCGACCGCGTACAGGCCGAACGACGACGCGGTCAAGAGACCGATCACGATCGCCTGATCGACTTGCCCCGACACGTTTCCGAGGATATCCAAGCCGTAGGCCTTGCTACCGTAGTTCAGCAGTTGGCGCGAGCGTCGAACGAAGTTGCGCGGATAGCGGATCTCCGATCGGATCTGCCAAGCGGAGAAGCCGGCCACGATGACCGATGGAATCATGTACGACAGCGCGACCGATCGCGGGGTCAGGTGATGCGTGACGTAGAGTCCGATGAAGCCGACGAGCGTCATCATCGGCGGCAGATAGAGCATCCGGCTCGCGGCGCCGAAGCGCTCGCGGGATTCGAGGAACGCTTGCACCATATTCTGTAGCGCGATGGTCGGCGTGAAGAGCATCATCAGTTGCGCGAACTCGATGATCGACGGCGAATACTGCTGGTCCCAATGCGGGATGATAACGAAGCCGACGATCATCGCCACCACGCCGAGTAAGCCGCCGAGCACGAGGCTCGCCGAAAAGAGCTCCGTCGCCGCCTCGGGGTCGCGGCGCACCTGATACCGCACGGCCGACGGCACGCCGAAGGTGAGGATCCCGTAGAGGAAGGTCGGCCACAGACCGAGCACGGCGAGCTCGCCGCGCCCGGTCGGGCCGAGCAGCCGTGCCGAGAGGATGCCGGTACCGAGATTCACGAGCAAGAGTAGCGCCCGGCCCGCAAAGGTGTTGAGCGCGCCCGCGATCGCACCGCGCCCGGCGAAAAGCCACTTGAGCCGGATCAAGAGCTTTCGCACAAAGGGCTCCGCGACGATTACGCCGCTCGACGTGAAAGCAGACGCTGCTCGGTCGTACCGGCCGGAACGCGAGCGGCGAACGCGAGCGTCATCCAAAAGTAGATGCCGGTGAAGCCGCCATGATGATCCGCGGCAATGTCGAGGAACAAAAGCACGACTTGCGTCGCGACGATCGCGGCCCCGATCGCCGCCTCATGCTCAAGACCCAGTCGCGCGGCTCGAAGCCAGTAGCGAACGCTGAAGCCGAACGCGAGCACGAGCGTCACGGCGTACCCGAGAAATCCGAGCGTCCCCATCTCCACGAAGCGGCCGACATAGCCATTGTCGAAGTCGGTCGTCGCACCCGAGGCGCCGAGCTTCGATGCGGTTCCGATATCGCCGAGACCTTCGCCAGTGGGACGGTCCGCAGCGTTCGCCAGGATCGTCCCGAAGTACCGCGTCCGATCGTTATATGATGAATCGTGCGAGAGATCGGTGAGCGTCGAGAATCGCGTGAAGACGGAGTTTCCCGCAGTCGCGTTTCCGAGCAACGTCGAGACGTTCGAGAGGACCACGAAGCCGATCAGGCCGCTGACCGCAATGAAACTTAGGTTTCGAATGCGCCGGGGACTGAGCGCGACGAAGACGAGCAACCCGACGAGGAGTCCGAGCCAAGAACTCCGGACCTGCGTCAACGCGAGGACGATGACCATCAGCGCGGTCTGCACCATGGCCGGCGGACGCATCCGCGATAAGCGCGGTAAGTTCAAGATGAGCGCGAAAATGAGCCAGTCCGCGAATGGCCCGTGCGAATTCAACGTGCCGAAGGGCCGGAACTCGAAGGGCACGGCGACGCCCATGCTGCTAATGTTTGCGCCACGCATCCACGCGGCGTCCCACGCCGGCAAGACCGTATACTGGATTAACGCGTACACGGCGATCGGCGTCGTGAGGTTGAAGATGAATCCGGCAACGCGATCGTAGAGCGTCGTCGCGTCGCTTCGTAGCGTCGAGATCCAAACGCCGAAAGCCATCGGCAACACGAAGCCGACGTACGTGTAGAGCGCCGGCAACTTCCCGACTTGGAAGAACCCGACGGCGAGCGAGTACGTGAAGACGCCGAACCATAGCCAAGCGCACACGCCGACGGCGCGTGGAACGTCTCGGAACCATGTCATGACATCGATGAACGCGAAGGGCAGGAGTGCGATCAACGGCACGATGCTGAGGACCGAAACGACGGCGAAACCCGATTTCCAATCGATGAGTCGCCGGACTTCCGGCATCAGCGCGGTGAGCGCGAAAACGACGTAGATGGCGATCCACGGCTTCGTCTGCAAGAGCGTGATGACGCCGGTGCGGCGGGGCGCCGATACCGGCAACGACGAAATCATCGGATGCCTAGGCGAACTGCACGGCTTCGTGCGTAAACCAGGCGTTCGTCTTGAGCAAGCCTTGCGCGAGCGTGACCTTCGCCTTCCAGCCGATACTCTCGGCCATCGTCGTATCAGGCCGACGCCGCTTGGGATCCTCGGGACGCTCGGCGAGCGATTCGGTTTCCAGCGGCACGCCGAGCGATTCGGCGAACGCGGCGGCGATCTGGTTCACGCTGCATTCCTCGTCGTTTCCGAGGTTGATCGGCTGCAGCTTCGGCGCTTTCCACCGCGACACGAGGAGAAGCCCGTCGATGAGATCATCAACGTAGGTCATCGATCGCGTCTGCAAGCCGTCGCCGTGAATCGGCAAGGGCTGGCCGACCTTGGCCGCAGCGAGGAACGACGGGATCAGCCGGCCATCGCCGATGTCCATCCGGGGTCCGTAGCAGTTGAAGATTCGCACGATGCGTGCGTCGAGCGAGCGTCGGGCGACCGCAACGGAGATCGCGGCCTCGGCGAACCGCTTGCCCTCGTCGTAGCACGCGCGCGGCCCGATCGGGTTCACGTTTCCGAAATACGACTCAGGTTGCGGATGCACGAGCGGGTCGCCGTACACCTCGGACGTCGACGAGTAGAAGAGCTGCGCGCCCCACTCGAGCGCGAGCTCGATCAGCGAGAGCGTGCCGACTCCGTTGACGAGCAGCGTCTCCCACGGATAGGCCCCGTAGGCCTCGGGGCTCGCGGGCGACGCGAGGTGGAAGATGCGATCGATCTTGCCGGCCTTCGCGTGCTCGAGCGCCGACCTGATCGCCGCGGGGGTGCCCGAGACGTCGAGGTAGACGAACGTCGCCTTCCCCGTCTTGAGCGCGTCCTCGAGGTTCGCGAGCTTACCCGTCGAGAGATTATCGGCGATGACGACGTGATCGCCGTCGGCGATGCAACGATCTGCGAGATGGCTTCCGACGAAGCCGGCGCCGCCGGTGATCAGCGTTGTCATGGCTTAGGAGACGACCTCGGCTTGGCGCTTGTACGACGGCACCGCGAGCGGCGTTGTCTGGGGCACGTCCTCGAGCCTACGATCGTAGATACGCGAATGCGTCGGAACGACGCCGGCGATTCGCGTACCGCGCTCGGCGAGCTGGCGCATGAGCAACCGGTCTTGCTTCGTCGCCTTCCGGCCGAGCTGGACCGCGAGCACGACATCGTCGGCGAGACCGGTGATCTCGAAGGCAACGCTCGAGCGGCCGATCGGATCGAGCGCAATGACGACGTTGTTGTAGTCGCTCTTCGCCTGGCGGATGGACTCGGCGATCGTGTGCGAGCGCTTACTGCCCTCGGTCTCGATCGTGGCGACGTGGAGTCCGGGCGCTTCGACGACCGACGCCGTCATGCCGAAGGGATCGTTGCTGCCGCGCAGGGCGATGGTCGGGCCGAGCTCACGCACCGCCGACTCGTTCGAATCGGCAGCGAGGAGCAACGTCCGGCGTCCGGCTTCGGCGTACGCGCGGGCGAGGCCGCACGCGACGTACATGGATCCGTCGTTACGGAGCGCGGAGCTGACGGCGATCACCGACGTGCCGCTCGTGCGGGCGTCAAGCGAGACGCGTAGGATGCGAAAGGCTTCTTCGAGTGCTTGCATGGCGTGTGCTCCTATCCGACCGCGGTATAGACGGGCGTACCGTAGAGTTCTTCGATCGATTCCGGCGTGCGCAGGCGGCCGTCCGAGCCGTCGGCGATAAACACGAGCGTTAGTGCGAGCCAGAGGAAGATGACCCCGAAGATCGAGCCTAACACCAGGGGCCGCGAGAGCATGACCGGGCTCGCATTTTGCGCGAGATCGATGACGACGACCGAATCGATGGCCGAGGCCTGAGCGCGGTCGGTGATCGCCTTGGCGAGACCGTCGGCGAGCTGCGTATACGCCGATTCGCCGGCAACCCGCTCGCGCTGCAGGGCAACGACCTTCGTGCTATCCGAGGCGCTCGCGTCGAGGTGGTTCTCGTAGCTATCGAGCTTGGCGTTGAGCGATTTGAGCTGCGCCCGATCGTTGCCGAGCGCGGCGTTCGCCTTGTTCGCATCGAGCTGCGCGTTGACGTACGAGCTGCTCCCGGCCGGATTCGAGGTCGCGTCGGCGATCTGTCGGTTGAGCGAAGCGTTTTCGCGCGCTACCGACGATGAGAGGCCGTTGAGGCCCGGGTAGCGGCTCGTGAAGGCCGCCTTCTGCTGGTCGAGCGTCGCGAGATCCTTACCGTACTGCTGCTTGACGGCATTGACCGTCGGATCGCTTGCGACGATCTCGTGCTTGGCGAGTTCGCGGGTGAGCACCGGGCGCTTTGCAGCGATCGCTGCGGCGGCCGCATCGCCGAGCATTGCCGCCTGCACGGTATCGCGCTGCTGCTGGAGCGCGATGATACGCGTGCTCAAGGCGTCGGTACCGTCCTTCGTTGAGAGGAACGGATCGTGGCCGGTGAGCTGCGCGATCTTCGTGTCGAGCGAGGCGAGGGAGTTGGAACTGGCCGCGACCTGCTTCTTCATATCACCGATCAGCGCGTCGTAGCGCTGCGTCAGTAACTGCTTGTCGTACTTCGCGAACTCCGAGGTGATCGTGTTCGCACCGGCGATCGCGAGCGACTTCGACGGCGCGGTGTAGCTGATCGGAATGACGCTCGAGTTGAAGCCGGCCTTGGCCTTGATCGAGGTGCCGAGCTTCGCGGATTGCTTTGGGGTGAGTCCAAGGTCGCTTGTCACGCGGCGCAGGACCGTCTGGCTCGTGATGAGCGCCGGCAGGTCCGTGAGGCTGACGCTGGAGGTCGTCGGGTCGCCCTTGGGATCCAAAGCGGCCGCCTGCTGGGACGGCGCGCTCGCCGTGAGCACGGTTGCGGTCGCGGTGTACGCGCGCATGAACGGCAGGACGATGACGAAGATACCGGCGCCGACGATGAGTGTCGCGACGACGACCACCCATTGCCGGCGGATCATTTCAGTGAATGAACGTGCGTTCATGAGCGCTCCTTAGCTGACTGCGGCGAGGTGGTTCGCGGTGTTGGGCTTGCGTCCGACGCCTCGGTAGCGAATGCCGGCCGACGCCATCGAGTTGGGGTCGAAGATGTTCCGGCCGTCGATGACGATACGATTTCGCAGGTGACCCGCGATCGCCCACGGGGCGATTTCCGCGAACTCGGGCCATTCGGTGAGGACGAGCAAAGCATCTGCATGCGAGATCGCCTCGACTGCGCTGCTCGCGAGCTCGCAGTTCTCGATCGGGATGGACCGGACTGCGGGATCGTAGGCGACGGGCCGGCCGCCGCGCGCGATGATGTCCTCGATGATCGTCGTGGTCAGCGAATCGCGGACGTCGTCGGTGCCTGCCTTGAAGGCAAGACCCCAGACCGCGATGCGAGCGCCACTCAGATCGCCGACTTCCTCTTCGAGCAGATCGACGATGCGCTTGGGCTGCGAGCGATTGACGCGCAGCGTCGCGCCGAGCAGCTCGCGTCCGACGCCGAGTTCGCCCGCCACGTGATGGAGGCTCTTGACGTCCTTGTCGAAGCACGGACCGCCGTAGCCGATGCCGGGCTGCAAGAACTTCTTCCCGATGCGCGTGTCGTGACCGACCCCGGAGAGAACCGCAGCCGCGTCGGCATCGAGCGCGTCGCACATGTTGGCGACTTCATTGGCGAAGCTGATCTTGAGCGCGAGGAACGCATTGCTGAAGCCCTTGATGAGCTCCGCGTCGCGGTACGACGTGACCAGTACCGGGCGGTCGAGCGAGGCGAGCAGCGAGGCGTAGCGGAGACCGCGCTCCTGCGACATGGCGCCCACGACGATGCGATCGGGATTGAGGAAGTCGGGCACCGCCGAGCCTTCACGCAGAAATTCCGGCGCGTAGACGAATTCGACGCCCGTCTTCGCGACGAGCTGCTCGGTGGTTCCGGCCGGCACCGTCGAGCGCATGACGAGCACGCTGTGCTTCTTGCGGAGCGGTACGATCGCCGCGACGGCCGACTCGACGTACGAGAGGTCAGCCGAGCCGTCCGCCTGCGACGGCGTGCCGACGCAGACGATGATGAAATCGGCATCCTCGACCGCGGGCTTGAGCTCCTCGAAGAACTGGATCTGACCCGAGGCCAGGAGCGGCTCGAGCGCGTCGTCGATGCCGGCCTCCTGGTACGGCGTCACGCCGCGCTGCAGCGCTCGGACGCGTTCGAGGTTGATGTCGTAGCCGAGCACCCGATGGCCCAGCGTCGCAAAGCCGATCGCACTCGCCATCCCGACGTATCCAGTCCCGACGATGCAAACTTTCATTTCGCTGCTCATAGATGCTCCTTAGTACGCGCCGCGCGCATTGAAGAGGGCCGCAAACGTGCGGAGGAGGATCGAGCCGTCCGTGGCGCTCGATGCGCGCCGGAGATATTCAAGGTCGATCTTCGTCGCCGCGGGTTCGTGCAACGGGATCTGCTTGCGGCACGTGATCTGCCAGAGACCGGTAATGCCGGGTTTGCTGAGATGGCGGAGGTGCTGCCAGCGCTCGTAGCGCTGAACGAGGAACGGCATCTCGGGCCGCGGCCCGACGATCGCGACGTCGCCGCGCAGTGCGTTGAAGAGCTGCGGGAGCTCGTCGATGGAGTACTTGCGAAGATACTTGCCGACGCGGCTGATTCTCGCGTCCGTCCCCGTTTTGGGTGAGAGTGCGTCCTCGCAGCGCTCGAGGCGCATGGTGCGGAGCTTGTAGATCGTGAAGAGCCGCCCGTACTGGCCGACGCGCTTCTGCTTGAAGAGCGCGGGCCCGCGATCTTCAAGCCAGATTGCGACAGCGGCCGCGCCGAGGACGGGGGCCGCGAGCACGAGGGCCGCCGAGGAGACGACGACATCGAAGATCCGGCGTCGGCGCGCATACGCGTGATCGTGACGGTAGGCGACCGCGACCTCGCGGTCAATGGCCTGGGCGATCAGCGCTTGCGTTGTCATCGAACGAGGTACCCGAGGCCGCCGATCGCGCCGATCACGCCGAAGATCGTCTGAGCATCGATCGTCCCGCCCTGTGGCACGAACACGTAGTCACCGTCCTGGAGCACCGGATTCTCGTCCATGTGGCCCTTCTGGATGCGCTTCATGTTGTATTGCGTCTTGACGCCGTGGCGGACGATCTGGACCGCCGTGAGGTTCGCGAACTTGTCGGGCCCGCCGGCGTTGTAAATCGCCGCGATCAGCGTCTGGTTGCCCGGCAAGAAGGTCTCGCCCGGCTTGATGACCGTGCCGAGCACGTCGACGCGCGGAGCGCGCGGAACGACGACGGTGTCGCCGTTCTGAGCGGGCGCCGCAAAGGTGGGGCTGCCGATGCTCAGCGTCTGTGTCACGCCATCGCGATCGAGGTTGAGCGCCTCCTGCGTTGCGGTCGCCTTCACGCCACCGACCTGCTGCAGCGCGGTCGACAGCGGATCGGTCGTCAGGAGATGTGCGACGCCAGGCAACGCCACGTCGCCGATGACCTTGACCGCGACCGGCTTGTCGACGAGCTGGATCGTATCGTCGGGCTCGAGCGCGGGGCCCGGCTGACCCGCGTCGCGCATCGTCACGAGATTGTACGGCCCGAGCGTCTTGTTGCCGCGCAGGACCGAGACGCGCCGATAATCGATCGGCCCGTTCTCGAGATCGAGCGCGGGATTGGGAACCGACTGGGTCTCGCGATCGCGAACCGTGATGTTGGAGGTCGACGCGGTCTGCTGCACCGTGGGGTACTGCAAGCTATCGAGAGCGCTCGTGAGCGTCTCGCCGGGATAGTACTTGATCGTCCCGCTCGGGCCGCCCGCGACGAAAATATTCGCGCTCTGCAGCTCGAGCTGCACCGACACCGCGGGGTCGCGAACGTACGGCGCGAGACGCGCCTGGATCGCTCGAGCGAGCTGCTTTGGATCGAGTCCCCTGGCCGGCACCGTCCCCGCGACGGGGAGCGTCACGTTCCCGGTGGCATCGAGCGTCGCCGGGTTGGCCGCCGTGGTCGAGAGCTCGGGGTGGTTGAAGACCAGCACGTCGATCTTGTCGCCCGGATGCAGCGCGGCCTCGGCGGTGGCCATCGACGCAAGCGCGATAACCGATCCGAGCGCAGCTGCCGAGAGATGTTTGCGATGACGTTGCGCGACGGATTTGTTCATCACGTTACTTTCTTAGCGGCGTTGGGGATCGTTGGGCGGCTCTGGGCGATCGACAGCGGGTGACTCCGACCAGTGGCGTTGCGACGGGGGGTGCGGTCGCCCGAATGATAGCGCATGTTGGATTCGCATGGAAGTTCTCCACCTAGCAAACCCCGCGTTTTACGGGGTGACCGTCTTGGACCCTTAACGTGCGGAACGTCACGATGTTCTCGTTATAAAAATATCTTCGTTGCCATACTGCTTTCGTTGACGGTCACTTCCGGGCGATGCTCACATCGCACCGTTTCACGGTCAATTATGATACGGTTTAATCGAATGGCCATGTGACGGAAGAGTCAACCATGAGCGGAGACTTCGCCTGAATGTTTTCTTCGCAACGGAGTGGCGGCGCTGGCCTCGCCATGCGGAACGCATGCGGGAAATTAATGAAGACTCCGCGGGCGGAGTCTTCAGATGGTAGCCCCAACGGGATTCGAACCCGTGTTACCGCCGTGAGAGGGCGGCGTCCTAGGCCTCTAGACGATAGGGCCGATGCTCCCGGACATGGATTCGAACCACGATAAGCAGAGTCAGAGTCTGCTGTCCTACCGTTAGACGATCCGGGAATGTCCATCGCCGGGCGTTCGGGCCGACCACGGCCCACGATTCAAAAGTATAGCACTGCCCGGCAAGCCCCGGCAGGCCGAAGCGAGCCGTCGCCGCGAAAACCGTCATAAAGGAAGCACGACATTGCAAGCTGTCATCCTGGTCGGTGGAGAGGGCACGCGCCTCCGACCGCTTACATTCGAGACGCCGAAGCCGATGGTGCCGCTCTTCGGCGTGCCGTTTCTCGAACGGACCGTCACGCGGCTCGTCGATGCCGGGGTCCAGTCGATCGTCTTCGCCGCGGGGTATCTGCCGCAGGCAATCCGCGACTACTTCGGTGATGGTTCTCGCCACGGCGTGTCGATCAGATATGTCATCGAAGACTCGCCGTTGGGCACCGCCGGAGCTCTGCGCAACGTCGCGGAGTTCATCACGGGTCCGTTCTTCGTGCTCAACGGCGATATCATCACGAGCCTGGATCTGCGCGCGATGATCGCGTACCACGACCGGTGCGGCGGCGCAGGCGTCCTCCACGCGATCCGCGTCGAGGATCCCTCCGCGTTCGGATGCATCGTGACCGACGCCAACGGCCGCATCGAGAGCTTCGTCGAGAAGCCCAAGCGCGAGAACGCGCCGACCGATCAGATCAACGCCGGAACGTACCTTCTCGAGCCTGCGGTGCTCGAGGCCATTCCGACGGGCCGGAGCGTCTCCATCGAGCGTGAGACGTTCCCGCGGCTGCTCGCCGAGGGGACGCGGCTGTACGCCTTCGTCACGGAAGACTATTGGCTCGACGTCGGGCAGCCGCAGCAGTACGTGCGCGCGCATGAGGACGTCCTCAACGGCCGGTTCGAGCTCCGGGACATCGAGCGTCGCGGCACGTTCTGGCATCTCGGCGCAAGCGGGGTTCCCGCCGGCATCCGGCCGCCTACCTTCGTCGGCCCGGGGGTTGCGATCGACCCAACGGCTGTCGTCGGCCCGTACGTGGTGCTCGGCGCAGAGTGTCGCGTGGAAGCGGGCGCCCATCTGCGCGCTTCCGTCCTATGGGACCGCGTGACGATCGGCCGCGAGGCGCGGGTCGCCGAGGCGATCCTCGCCGATGACGTCGTCGTCGGGCACGACGCGGTCGTGACGCCCGGGGCCGTGATCGGTCACGGCGTATCGATCGAACCAGGACGCGTTTTGAGCCCCGACGCCCGGCTCAGCGCCCGTCCGTCCACCGGTGCCGCGATCGCCTGACGCTTGCCTAGGTTTCTGGCCCAGGCGGCTCGGGCACGAGAGAAGTGCATTGATTGGAGAATCTTCCTTGGCCGTCGCCGCCGCCGCCGTCCGCCCCGCCGCTCCGCGAACGCTGTTCCTCGGAACGTATCCACCACGGGAGTGCGGGATTGCCACGTTCACGCAGGACGTGGTGCGGAGCTACGACGGGGCCTTCGACAGCCGCAGCGGCGTCATTGCGATCGACGAGCCCGGCGCGGATCGAACCTATGGCCCGAGCGTGGTTGCTCGGCTCGGGCAGGACGATCGACCGGCATATGCGGAGCTCGCGAAGCGAATCGACGCAAGCGACGTGGATCTTGTTTGCGTCCAGCACGAATATGGTCTCTTTGGCGGCGAGGATGGTGCCTGGTTCCTCGATCTGCTCGATGCGATCGAAAAGCCGGTCGTCGTTTCTCTCCACACGGTTCTTCCGAAGCCTGAACCGGCGCACCGCGATCTGGCTGCTGCCATCTGCCGCTCCGCCGATGCGGTCATCGTGCTCTCGCAGACCGGTAAGGATATCCTCGTGGCCACGTACGGTGTCGAGGCCTCGAAGGTCTCCGTCGTTCATCACGGCGTGCCCGACGTGCCGTTTCGAGGAACGAGCGAAGGCAAGGCAGCCCTGAACCTCGGCGACCGGCCGATCGTCTCGACGTTCGGACTCATCAGCCGCGGCAAGGGGTTGGAGTTTGGGATCGAGGCGATGCGCGACGTCGTCGACCGTCACCCCGATGCGCTCTATCTCATCCTCGGGCAGACCCATCCCAGCGTCCGCCGGTTCGAAGGCGAATCGTACCGAGATTCGCTCCGGGCGAAGACGATCGAGCTCGGACTCGAACGAAACGTGGAGTTCGTCGACCGTTTTCTCGACTTTGACGAGTTGCTCGCGTACCTCGCCGCGACCGATGTCTATCTTACGCCCTATCTCAATCCCGTTCAAATCGTCAGCGGCACCCTCGCGTACGCGATGGGCGTCGGCAAGGCGATCGTTTCGACGCCATACCTCTATGCCGAGGAGCTGCTCGCGAACGGCCGCGGCCTACTCGTGCCCTTCCGCGACGCGGGGGCGCTGGGCACGGCGCTCGGATCGCTCCTGGACGATCCCTGGTATCGGCGCGCGATCGAGCGTCGGGCCTACCGGTTCGGCCGGCAGATGACGTGGCCGCACGTGGCGCGCGCCTACGGGCGCATCTTCGACTCGGTCATCGCCGGGCGTCACGCACCGGCGCTCGAGCAGCCGGCATGACCGGCCGGGGACCGTCGCTCGATCATCTCGTTGCGCTCACAGACGATGTCGGCATCTTGCAGCACGCCATCCACGACATCCCGAACCGGGCGGAGGGCTACTGCACGGATGATGTCGCGCGCGCGTTCATCGTCGCGACGCTCGCGGACAACGCTGGAGTTCGGCGCCTCGAGGCGCGGCGGCTCGGCCGGATCTACCTCTCGTTCTTGCTCGACGCGCAGCGTCCGGACGGCCGCTTCCGCAATTTCATGAGCTACGCGCGGGACTGGCTCGACGAGCTCGGGTCTCCCGACAGCAACGGTCGAGCGACCTGGGCGCTCGGGATCGGGACGACGTACGCGCCGCTGCCCGCTTGGCGCGGGATCTGTCGCGAGCGCCTGGACCGTGCGATCCCCGGCGTTGCCGGACTCGAGCACCCGCGCGCCCTCGCGTATGCCGCGCTCGGCCTCACCGCCGCTCGCGTCTCGATCGGTGACACGTCGACCGCCCTCGACGACGCGTTGCGACTCGTCGCCGCCGACCTGACGGGGCGTCACATGAACCATTCGGCGCCGGACTGGGATTGGTTCGAGCAGACCATGACCTATGACAACGCGCGGCTGCCCGAGGCGCTGATCCGTATTGGTCACGCGCTCGGCGATGAGCGGATTCTCGCGCTCGGGCTCCAGACGTTGCGCTGGTACGAGGCGCACACGGTCGAGCTCGGCGTGCTCGTGCCGGTTGGGAACGCCGGGTGGTCGTCGCGCGGTGGCCGTCGGGCACGGTACGGGCAGCAGCCGCTCGAAGCGGCCGCGGTTGTCGACGCGGCGCTCGCCGCCTTCGAGGCGACGGGCGATCCGCATTGGCAGGAGCTCGCTGCGATCGCCGTCGGCTGGTTCTCGGGACGCAACACGCGGCGGGTGGTGCTCGCGCGAGACGGCGGCTGCTGCGACGGGCTCGAGGAGCTCGGGCCTAATCGCAACATGGGTGCGGAGTCCACGCTCGCATACTTGGCGAGCGCGCTCGCCGTCGACGACGTGCCGCACGAGGTCGTCCGTATCGCCAGATAGCGTCCGAGGCAGAATGGACGCACGCGGCGAATAAAGTCGGGTGATGATCGTTCAATCCGACGCTCTGAGTGACGTCCAGCGCGAGGCGGTCGCGCATACGGACGGACCGGTTCTTATTTTCGCGGGAGCCGGCAGCGGTAAGACGCGAGTGCTGACGCAGCGTATCGCATACCTGCTCGACGAGAAGAAGGTCTTCCCGGATCGCATCCTGGCCGTGACCTTCACCAACAAGGCCGCGGGCGAGATGAAGGCACGCCTCGAGAAGATGGTCGGCGCCGCCGCCAAGGATCTCTGGGTCGGCACCTTCCACGCGATCTGCGTGCGGATGCTGCGCCGCGACGGCAAGCGCATCGGTGTCGCCTCGAATTTCGCGATCATGGACGATGCCGATCAGCGCTCGATCATCCGCGACGTTCTCCACGATCTCGACTTCGACGAGCGGCAACTCGCGCCGGGGGCCGCGCTCGACGAGATCAACAAGGCGAAGAACCAGCTGCTCTCGGCCGAGGCGTACGAGACGCAGAACACGTCGTTCTTCGGCGAGCGCGTCGCGCAGGTGTATCGCGAGTACGATCGCCGGCTCGCCGAATCCAACGGGCTCGACTTCGACGACATCATCGCCAAGGCGATCGATCTGCTCGAGAACGATCTCGAAGTCCGGACGCGCTACCAAAATAAGTTTCGCTACGTCCTGGTCGATGAGTATCAGGACGTCAACTTCGCGCAGTACAAGCTCTGCGAGATCCTCGCGGGCGAGCACAAGAACATCACGGTCGTCGGCGACGACGACCAGTCGATCTACTCGTGGCGCGGCAGCGATTACAAGAACATCCTGCGCTTCGAGGAGAATTTCCCCGGCGCGAAGGTCTTCAAGCTCGAAGAAAATTATCGCTCGACGCAGACGATACTCGCCGCCGCCGCCGAGCTCGTCGCGAACAATCAGAACCGCGCCGACAAGACGATCTTCACGAAGCGCGCCGAGGGCGAGACGGTTACGGTCTACGGCGCGGAGACCGAGCGCGCCGAGGCCCGGTACGTCATCGAGAAGATCAAGGAGCTCGTGCGCGAGGGCGCGGCGTACCGCGACTTTATGGTACTGTACCGTACCAACGCGCAGTCGCGCGTCTTCGAAGAGGGCTTCCTCGGCGAGGGCATCCCCTACCGCGTCGTCGGCGGCGTCGGCTTCTATGCACGCGTCGAGATCAAGGACATGATGGCGTACCTGCGCTACATCGTGAACCCGTCCGACGCGGTTGCGTTCCGGCGCATCGTCAACGTCCCGCGCCGCTCGATCGGTCAGCAGACGCTCGCGAGCCTCGTGGACGCGGCCAACGCTGCGAACGTCTCCGTCGGTCAGACCGTCTTCGATAAGGAGATCCTACGCCGCGCGGTTCCCAAAAAGCAGCGCGAGCTCGAGCGCTTCGCCGAGCTCATCGCGAGCCTGCGCGAGCGCACGGATGGGATGTCGATCTCCGATCTGCTCGTCGCGGTGATGGAGGAGTCGGGCTACGTGCGCGAGCTGCAGTCCGAGGACACGGCCGATTCGCGGACCCGCATGGATAATCTCCAAGAGCTCGTCGGCGTCGCCAAAGAGTTCGAGACGAGCGAGGCCGGCGGCACGCTCGACGACTTCCTCGCCAACGTCGCGCTCGTGAGCGACCTCGATACGCTCGATCCGTCGTCATCGTTCGTCACGCTCATGACGATGCACGCGGCAAAGGGCCTCGAATATCCCGTCGTCTTCCTCACTGGACTCGAGGACGGCGTCTTCCCGCACCAGCGCGCGCAGACCGACATGACGGAACTCGAGGAGGAGCGCCGCCTCGCCTACGTCGGCATCACGCGGGCGATGGACCGGCTCTATCTCTCGTACGCCATGCGCCGTACGCTGTATGGCAATACGTTCGCGCATCCGAAGTCGCGCTTCTTGGAAGAGATGCCGAGCGTCGAGGTGATCGGCACGGTCACGCCGATGCAGCGCCCCGCGGGCGGTCGCTGGCGCGAGGTCGCAATCCACGAGAACGCGGGCGCGGGCATCGGCCTCGGGCTCCAGGTCGGCGACCGCGTCCGTCACCCGAAGTGGGGCGAGGGTTCGGTCTCGGCGGTCGACGGCGCGGGCGGCGACGGCCTGCTCACGATCATGTTTCCCAACGTCGGCGAGAAGATGGTCATGCTCAAGTACGCGCCGCTCGAAAAGGTCGTCGGATAGGCCGGTCGCGCTGGTGACGCGCGTCGTGGTTGCGGGCGCGCTCGGCCGAATGGGCCGGGTCGCCTGCGCCGCCGTCGCACGCGCGGACGACCTCGCGCTCGTCGGCGGCTTCGGCCGCGTGCCGGCCCCCTCGCTCGGTGCCGCGCTCGGAGTCGATTCGGACGAGGTGCCGCTCGAGGCGGATCTCGACCGCCTGCTTTCGGCGACGCGGCCCGACGTGCTCGTCGACTTCACGGTGCAACCGGCCTCGTGCGTGGTGGCCGAGCGCGCCGTTCGGCACGGCGTCTCGCCCGTCATTGGGGCGACGGGCTGGACGGTAGGTGAGGAGTCGGAGCTCGCGCAGGCGTGCGCCGGGCGCGGGCTCGGGGCGGCGCTCGTGCCGAACTTCGCGGTCGGCGCGGTGCTCGCGATGCGCTTCGCCGCGCAGGCCGCGCGCTGGTTTCCGACTGCGGAGATCATCGAGCTCCATCACGATCGCAAGCGCGACGCGCCGAGCGGCACGGCGGTGCTGACGGCGCGCCGCATCGCGGCCGGCGGCGGCCCGGCCGACGTCCCGATCCATAGCGTCCGGCTACGCGGGCTCGTCGCGCATCAGGAGGCGCTCTTTGGCGGCGAAGGCGAGCTCCTCACGATCCGGCACGACTCGCTCTCGCGCGATTCGTTCGCAGCCGGCATCCTGCTTGCGATTCGCGGGGTTCGAGCGCTCGGCGGGCTCGCCGTCGGGCTCGACGTCTTTTTGGAGGACCAGCGGTGAGACTCGCGATCGTGGGCGTTACGGGAGTCGTCGGAGAGACGATCTTACGCATCCTCGACGAGCGGTCGGTGCCGGTCGACGAGCTCGGCGCCTTCGCCTCCCGCGACCGCCTCGAGCCGCTGATCTACCGCGATCGTTCATGGCCGATCCGTTCGGCGAGCGCTGCGGCGCTGCGCGAGGGGCGCTACGATGCGGTGTTCTTCGCCTCGAGCGACGACGCGAGCGCCGAGCTCGCGCAGGCGTGCGCGGACTCGGGTGCCGTCGTCATCGACAATAGCGCGACGTTCCGGATGACGGACGGCGTGCCGCTCGTCGTGCCAGAGGTCAACCCGGACGCGGCGCGCGACGCCGACATGATCTTCCCCGTCGCGAACTGCACGGCGATCGTGCTCTGCGTCGGGATCGCGCCGATCGCGCGCATCGCCGGCCTGCGCAGCGTCCGGCTCGCGACGTACCAGGCCGTGAGCGGTACCGGACGCGCTGGGCTCGACGCCCTCGCGAACGAGGAGCGCGCCGGCTTCGGCCTTGGCGAGCCGCCGGCGACCTCGCCCTACGGGGCGGCGATTTTTCGCAACGTCGTGCCGCTCATCGGCTCCGTTGACGCCGCGGGCGACACGGGCGAGGAGAAGAAGGTCGCCGCCGAGACGCGCAAGATGCTCGGGCTCCCGAACCTGCACGTCGCCGCCACGACCGTGCGCGTGCCGGTGCGGTACGCGCACAGCGAGGCGGTATTCCTCGAGACCGAGCGCGATACGTCGGTCGCCGAGCTCGCGGCGGCGATCGCGCAAGCGCCCGGCGTCATCTACCATCCCGACGGAATCGTGACGCCGCGCGACGTGGAAGGCCAGGATCTCGTGCACGTCGCGCGGCTGCGCGCCGAGGATGGCTCCGCGCGGCACTTCCAGCTCTGGATCGTCGGCGATCAGACCCGCAAGGGCGCGGCGACGAACGCGGTCCAGATCCTCGAGCTCCTCATCGCGCGCGGCCGCTTCACACGACCGGCGGCGGTGCTCCGTGGCTAAGCCGAAGACGATCGTGCAAAAGTTTGGCGGCAGCTCGCTTGCCTCGGCCGAGCTGCGCGAGGTCGCGGCGTCGCGCGTGCTCGAGTCGCGCCAACGCGGCGCGTCGCCGATCGTCGTCTGTTCGGCCCTCGGCCGCGCGCCCGAGCCCTACGCGACGGACTCGCTGCTCGCGTTCCTCGGCCCGAGCCGCGGCGGGCCAAACCGCGATCTGCTGCTCTCGTGCGGCGAGACGCTCGCCTGCGCCGTCTTCGCGGAACTGCTCACGAGCTGGGGCGCGGAAGCCCAGGCGATGACGGGCGGCCAGGCCGGCGTCATCACGGACGGGCGCTACGGCGACGCAAAGATCTTGCGCGTCGAGCCGGGCAACGTGCTCGCGCTGCTCGAGCGAGGCATCATCCCGGTCGTTGCGGGCTTCCAGGGCGTCAGCGAGACGGGCGCGACGACGACGCTCGGCCGCGGCGGCAGCGACCTCTCCGCGATCGCGCTCGGCGCCGCGCTCGGCTCCGAAGCCGTCGAGATCTATACCGACGTCAGCGGCGTTATGACCGGCGATCCGCGCCGGATCGCGGGCGCGCACGCGATCGACCGCGTGAGCTACGCTGAGATGGTCGAGCTTGCCGCCGACGGTGCGAAGGTCATGCACGCGAAGGCAGCCGAAGTGGCACGCGTGTCCGAGACGCCGTACGTCGTGAAGGGCCTGCGCAGCAACGTCGGCACGACGATCGACGAGGGTCATCTGCCCGACGCGAACCGGCCGGTGACGGGCGTGACGTCGCTGCGCGGCGTCACGTTCGTGCGCGCCATCCAGGGCGAGATCGACGATCCCGCCATGCGCGGTGAGCTCGAGGTCGAGATCTTCCGCCGGCTCGCGGAGGCCGATATCTCGGTCGACATGGCGAACATCAACAACGCGGGCGCGTTCTTCATCGTCGACGGCGAGAACGTCGAGTCCGTTCGCCGGGAGCTCGCCGGACTCAACACGGCGCTCCGCGTGCGGCCGCACTGTGCGAAGATCAGCGTCGTCGGCGCGGGTATGCGCGGCGTCTCGGGCGTCCTCTTTCGCGTCGTCGAGGCGATCTACGCGGCCGGCGTCGAGATCATCCACTCGACGGACTCGAACATTACGATCTCGATTCTCGTCGCCGAGGAGGACGTCGCGCGCGCCGAGCAGGCGGTTCACGACGCGTTCCGGCTCGGGCGGCGACGCACGGCGCTGCCGGAGCTCACGGCGTGACCGGCTTTGCGGCACGGCTCGGGCCCGTGCTCACGGCGATGCTGACGCCGTTCGACGCCGCGGGCGACGTCAATGTCGAGCGCGCTGCGCAGCTGGCGCGGCATCTCGTCGACGAGGGCAACACGGGCCTCGTCGTGAGCGGGACGACGGGCGAGTCGCCGACCCTCGACGATGCCGAGAAGCTCGCGCTTTTCGCCGCGGTTCGGGACGCCGTCGGCGGCCGCGCGGCCGTCGTCGCGGGCGTCGGCGGCAACGACACTCGGCATTCCGTCGCGCTTGCACGCGAGACGGCGGCGCTCGGCGTCGACGCGCTGCTCGCGGTCGTGCCGTACTACAACAAGCCGACGCAGGACGGCATGCTGCGGCACTTCGGCGCGCTCGCCGAGGCAACGCCGTTGCCAATCGTCATCTACAACATCCCGGGCCGCACGGGCGCGAACATGCTGCCGGCGACGCTCCTGGAGCTCGCGCGGCGGCACCCGACGATCGCGGGCGTCAAGGAATCCAGCGGTGACTTCGCCCAGTTCTCCGCCATCCTCCGCGACCGGCCGGTGGGCTTCGGCTTTTGGTGCGGCGACGATCACTTGTTTCTGCCGACGCTCGCGCTCGGCGGCGACGGAGTCATCAGCGTTGCGGCGCACCTATGCGCCCGCGATTACGCGCAGTTGATCGCGGCGTATCGGCGCGGTGCCACAGCCGAGGCGGCCGCGATCCACGTGCGCCTCGCGGAACTCATCGCGACGCTCTTCGCGACGTCGAGTCCGATCCCGATCAAGTGGGCGATGAACGAGCTCGGCTTCGAACTCGGGCCATGCCGCTCGCCGCTCGGCGAGATGCCGAGCGAGCTCGCGACACGACTACGGCCGTTGCTCGCTCGCTACGCAGAGCGTTTCGCGGCCGTCGCTCGCGTGTGACGTCGGTCGAGATCCTCGGCTGCCGCGTCGATGCGCTCGACGCGCGCGCGGCGGTCGAGCGCGTGATGCAACTCGCGCGCGGCGACGCTCCGGCCGTCGTCGTCACGCTCGGGACCGAGATGGTGATGCGCGCGCAACGCGACGCGGCGTTTCGCTCGGTGATCGCGCGCAGCGCGCTCTCACTCTGCGACACGATCGGCGTCCTCGTCGCCGCGCGGCTCGCGGGCGTTCGAATCCCCGAGCGTGTTTCAGGCGTCGACCTCATCGGTCCGATAGCAGAAGCGTGCGCCCGCGACGACGTAGCGATCTATCTCATCGGCGGCAACGGCGATACCGCAGCGCGCGCCGCGCGAGCGATCGTACTGCGGCACCCGTCGTTGCGCATCGCAGGGGCGCGTGACGGTTATTTTTCCGATGCGGAATCCGGTGCCGTCGCGTCGGCGATCGCGCGCTCCGGTGCACGTATTCTTTTTCTCGGTCTCGGCTCGCCGAAGCAAGAAATATGGCTCGCGCGGTATCTACAGGAGACCCGGTGCAGCGTCGGAATCGGGATTGGCGGTTCGCTCGACGTCCTTGCCGGGAACGTCGAACGGGCGCCCGAGCGCTGGCGCGATCTCAACCTGGAGTGGCTCTACCGGCTCGTACGCGAGCCATCACGCTGGCGACGCCAACTCGCGTTGCCAAAGTTCGCGGTACTCGTCGCGCGAGACGCCGTCCGTACCGCGATCGTTCGGAGGTTTACATGAAAGCGATGATTCTGGCGGGCGGCATGAGCACGCGACTCTATCCCCTCACCAAGCAAGTTCCGAAGCCGCTCGTGCCGATCGCGGGCGAACCGAACGCGGCGCACATCATGCGCTATCTGCACTCGTTCGGGGTCGACGAGATCGCGATCAACGTCCACTATCTCGCGGACAAGATCGTCGAGGCGTTCGGCGACGGCTCGCGGTATGGCGTCAAGCTGCATTACCTGCACGAACCGAAGCTGATGGGCAGCGCCGGCGGCGTGAAGCAGGTCGCCGACTTCCTGCGCGGCGACACGTTCGTCGTCATCGGCTGCGACGAGGTCACGGACATGGCGCTCGACGCGCTGCTCGCGACGCATCGTCGCACGGGCGCAGAAGCCACGATCGCGCTCGTCCGCGCGGAGGACGTCTCGCAGTACGGCGTCGTCATCCTCGAGGAGAACGGCCGCATCGTCGATTTCCAAGAGAAGCCGAAAGTCGGTACCGAGCGCTCGAAGCTCGTCAATACCGGCGTCTACGTCTTCGAACCGTCGGTGCTCGATCGCATCCCGGCCGACACGTTTTACGATTTCGGGAATGACGTTTTTCCGCAATTGCAGCGTGAACGCGCAAATTTTTACGGGATGGAAATGCCGGGTGCGTATTGGCGCGACATCGGGAATCCCGTTGAGTACCGTCACGCGACGAATGACGTGCTCGCGGGCGTCGTGAAGCTCGTCGGGAGCGCGCAAGCGAACGGCCACGCCGCCAGCGCCACGATCGCGAGCGATGCGAGGTTCGAGGGCGACGTGCACGTGGGTTCAGGGGCCGTCATCGAATCGGGCGCGCATCTCGTTGGCCCCAGCGTGATCGGGGATCGCGTCGTCGTCGGCACCCGCGCACGGATCGAGCGCTCGATCGTCTGGCATGATTCGCGTATCGGAGCCGACGCGTCGCTCTCCGACAGCATCGTTGGCATCGATTATGCGGTCGCCGATGGCGAGCGGCTCGAAGGTCGCGTCGTCGCGAACGAGCCGGCCGCCGTCTAACCGGTGTGCCCGCGTCCGCACCGGCGGCACGCGGGCACTACTCCCTGCGATGGGCGCCCGTTCCGTCTCCACGTTCGGCAATGGTCTCGTCGCGCTCGCGCTCGCGGCGCTCGGCGTCATCTTGCTCATGGGCGCGTTGCGCGCCCTCGAACGCCCGGTATCGGCCCGGACGGCCGCAGTCCGGATCGCGCCGATCGCGTTGCTGACGCCGCAGGCGAGCGCGGCCGTCGCCGGGACCGCCGTGCGCCGCCCGCGCTTGCCGGCTGCGCGCCGAGCCGTCGCCTCCCGACCACGCCCGGCGCGGCCGAGCGCGCGTCCGGTACCGCAGCGACCGCTCGCGCGCCCGGCACCGGCGCGGCCGCTCGCGCGCTCGGTTCCGCCGGCGCGGCGGGTCCGGCATGCGCCCGCCGCGAGCCGAACGACCGTCGTCGCACCGGCCGTTGCGTTGCCCATTCCGGTGAGGTCGACGCCGGTCGCCGTGAGCGTGGCGCCGGCGCCGCCGAAGCATCTTCGCAAGCGGCCGCGCTTCTCGACTCCGTTGGCCTCACCAGCTGAGTTGCTGCGGAAACGGCTCGCGCGCCGACCGAGCCCGAGGTTGTCGATGGTCGACGAGGGCACGGGCGTGAGCGTCGACGACCCGAGCGATCTGCCCGATCTGCAGCGGCCGCGCCGGCACCGGCGCTAGTCGGCCGGCTCGGCGTCGCGATTCGGGCGGGCGTGAACCTCTCGGCGACGCTCGATCTGTTCTTTCCGCCGAGCTGCGGCGGCTGCCGCGCCGCGGGGTCAGCCCTGTGTGCGGCGTGCGTCGCGACGGCCCCGACGGCGCTCCGCAGCCGCATCCCGGGCCTCGACGTCGTGGCCCTCGGGGCGTACCACGGGCCGTTGCGCCGCGCGATCCTGACGTACAAGTCGGGCCGGCGCGACGTGGGTGATGCGCTCGCGTGCCGGCTCGCGGCGGCACTCGGCCCGGTCGACGACGGCCTCCTGCTGGCGGCGGTTCCTTCGACGGCCGCCCGCGAGCGGACGCGCGGCTTCGATCCGGGCGAGCGGCTCGCACGCCGGCTCGGTCGTGAACTCGGCCGTCCCGTGCTCGCCCCGCTTCGCCAGCGTGCCGGGGACGCGCAGCGCGGTCGTTCGCGCGATGAGCGGCTCGCGGCGCGTGGCCGGTTCGCGCTCGTCGCGCCGGCCGCGCTCTCGGGCGTCAGATTCGCCCTCGTCGACGACGTCGCGACGACGGGCGCGACGTTGCGCGACTGCGCCGCGACGCTGCGTGCGGCGGGCGCTCGCATCGAGACGGCCTTCGTTCTCGCACGCGCATGACGCGGCCCGAGCGGGGGAATCGATATGATAGCCACATGACACCGAAGGGACGGACCATGGCAAAAGCAGTTTGGAACGGCGTGACGATCGCCGAAAGCCCCACGACGGAGACCGTCGAGGGGAATCTCTATTTCCCGCCGTCGTCGCTGGACCGGAGCCATCTCGTGGAGAGCAAGACGACGTCGGTGTGCCCGTGGAAGGGCACCGCGAGCTATTTTACGATCGAGGCGGACGGGAAGAAGAACGTCGACGCCGCTTGGTACTATCCCGCGCCGAAGGATGCCGCCAAGGAGATCAAGGATCACGTCGCGTTCTGGAAGGGCGTTGAGGTCACGCCGTAGCGCTCGATCCGAGCGATCGGGTTTATCTCGCACGAGCAAACGAGCTCGCGGCACGCGGTCGGGGCGGCGTTTCGCCGAATCCCGTCGTCGGAGCGGTCATCGAGCGAGACGGCCGCACGCTCGGTGAGGGCTGGCACCGCATCCGCGGTGGGCCCCACGCCGAGATCGTCGCGCTCGCCGACGCCCGCGAGCGCGGCAGCGACGTCCGCGGAGCGACGATGTACGTCACGCTCGAACCCTGCGCGCACGTCGGCCGCACGCCTCCCTGTGCAGATGCCGTCGTGGCCGCCAGGATCGGGCGCGTCGTGATCGGCGTGCTCGATTCTAATCCGATTACGGCGGGCCGCGGCCTGGCGCGATTGCGTATGGCGGGCATCGTCGCCGACGTGGCCGACGACGCGACGGCGCGTGCGGCGCTCGAGCCGTTCGCGCGGAGTACCGGTTGCGACCGGCCGTACGTGCGGCTCAAGCTCGCGACATCGCTCGACGGTCGCATCGCTCCAAAGCCGGGCATGCGGTACCAGCTCACCGGCGCCGCCGCAGCGTCGTTCGTCCGCGAGCTCCGGGCCGACGCCGATGCCGTGCTCGTCGGCGCCGAGACCGTTCGCAGCGACGATCCGTCGCTGACCGTGCGGCCGCCGCGCGCACGGCGACGACTGGCTCAGCGTGTTATCGTCGCCGGTCGCCGTCCGCTCGACCCGAGGTCGGCCGTCTTCCAACCGGTCGCCGGCTATGGGCCGACGCTCGTGCTCGCGGTCCCGGGCTCCGTGGCCGCGCGTGCGGCGTATGGTGACGGCGCGCAGGTGCTCGAGGTTGCCGGCGACGCGCCGACGGGCCGGGTCGATCTTGCAGCGGCGCTTGGGGTCCTGCGCGAGCGCGAGATCGCGAGCGTGCTCTGCGAAGGCGGCCCGCTGCTCGCCGCATCGCTGTTGCGCGAGCGGCTCGTCGACCGAATCGATTGGCTGGTCGCGCCGCGCGTGCTCGGCGAAACGGCGGTCGCGGCGCTCGGACCGCTCGCCGCGGGAGCGGACATCCGCTTCGATCGCGTCGAATCGATCGGTGAGGACGCCTTGCTCTCGGGCGTTCCGACGGAGGCACGGTGTTCGGCGGACTGATCGCCCATCTCGCTGAAATCTCGGCGATCGTTCCCGATGCGCGCGGCGGCGTGCGGCTCGACGTCCTCGCGCCGGCGGCGATTGCCGAGGGCGTCGAGCCCAAGGATTCGATTGCGATCTCGGGCGCGTGCCTCACGGTCGTCGCGTGCGACGCGCGAATCGTCAGCTTCGACGTCGTCCCGGAGACGCTCGAGCGCACCAAGCTCGGCACGCTCGCGACGGGCGATCGCGTCAACCTCGAGCTCTCGCTGCGGCTCGGCGATCGGCTTGGCGGCCATCTCGTGTACGGTCACGTCGACGCGACGGCGCGCGTCCGCTCCGTGACGGCGGAGGGCCAAGGGCGCCGACTCGTCGTCGAGCTGCCGCCCGCGTTGCGGCCCTACGTCGTCGAGAAGGGCTACGTCGCCGTCGACGGCACGAGCCTCACCGTCGCGGCCGTGCGCGACGGCACCTTCGAGATCGCGCTCATCCCGGAGACCGCCGCGCGCACGACGCTCGGCGCGGCGACGGCCGGGACGTGCGTGAACCTCGAGATCGACCCGATTGCACGCTACGCGCTCGCGGGCGCGGCGGCGTACGCGCCGCCCGCGACGGGCGGGCCCTCGAGCGACGAACTCGCCTGGGCGTACGAGATCTGAGCGTCGCGACGGTGGTCGCCACGGCGCGTGCGGCGTACCTCGTCGCCCCGCGGACGATCGAGTTGCGGCATGAGCCGATTCCCGTGCCCGGGCCGGGTGCCGTCGTCGTCGCCGTGCGCGTCGCGCTTACCGACGGCACCGATCTCAAGGCGTGGCGCCGCGGCCATCGCGAGATGCCGTTCCCGTCGCGCTTCGGTCACGAATTCGCAGGCGAGGTGTTGGCGGTCGGTCCGGACGTCACCACGTTCGCGCCGGGTGACCGCATCGCGACGGTCCATTCCGCCCCTGACGGAACGTGCTTCTGGTGCCTGCATGGCGAGGAAGAGCTCTGCGCGACCGTCATGTCGACGAAGCTGCTCGGCGCGTACGCGGAGTACGTGCTCGTGCCGGCGCACGTGATCGCGCGCAACGCGTTCGTGATGCCGCCGAGCATGGGCTACGAGCGCGCGGCCTTCCTCGAACCCCTCGCCTGCGTCGTGCACGCGCAGCGCCGGCTCGGCGCGCGGCCGGGCGACGTCGTCGCGATCGTCGGTGACGGCGGCTTCGGCATGCTGCACGCGCTCGTCGCGTGCACCACCGGGCTGCGACCGGTGCTGATCGGCCGGCGGCCGGAGCGCGCTGTGCTCGCGCGGGAACTCGGCATCGCGGACGTGCTCGATGCGCGTTCCGACGACATACGCGCCGAGCTCGACGCGCGCACGGACGGTCGCGGTGCCGACGCCGCGATCGAGGCGACAGGATCGGCCGAGGTCTGGGAAGCGGCGCCCGCGCTCGTGCGCCGCGGCGGCACGGTCTCGCTCTTCGGCGGCCTGCCCGCCGGAACGCGCGTGAGCTACGATGCGGCGCGGCTGCACTACGACGAGGTCACGCTGCAGGGCCCGTTCCATTTCACGCCCGCGGCCGTTCGCGCGGCGTTCGACTTGCTGAGCTCGGCGGCACTCCCGGTCGAGCGGCTCATCGGCGCGCGCTTCGCGCTCGGCGAGATAGCGACGGCGTTCGAGGCGCTCGATGGCGGTACGCATCTCAAGCTCGCGATCGTCCCGTGACGGCAACCGAGACGATCCCCGCGACGATGCGGGTCGCCGTCATGTACGACATCGACGACATCCGCATCGAAGAGCGGCCGGTTCCGGCGCTCGAGCCGGGCGACGCGCTCGTGCGCACCGGCGCGAGCGGCGTGTGCAGCGGCGATCTGATGCCGTGGTACGTCCGGCGCAAGGCACCGTTCGTGTTCGGGCACGAGCCCGCCGGAACGATCGTCACGACCGCGGACGATGCGCGGCTCGCGCCCGGGACACGGGTCTTCGCGCACCATCACGCGCCCTGTCTGCACTGCGATGCGTGCCGTGCCGGACGCTACGTCCACTGCGCGACGTGGCGCTCGACGGCGCTCGAGCCCGGCGGTATGGCCGAATACTTCCGCGTCCCAGCGGCCAACCTCGTCGACACGCTGGCGTTGCCGGAGCACGTCTCGTTCGCGGACGGCTCGCTCGTCGAGCCTCTCGCGTGCGTCGTGAAATCGCTGCGCCGCGCCCTCGACGCGGGCGACGCGGCGGATCTCACGGGCCGCAGCCTCTTCGTGATCGGAGCGGGCGTCATGGGACTGATGCACGTTGCGCTCGCGAGCGCGCGCGGCGCGAGGGTGTACGCGAGCGACTTCGAGCCCGCACGGCGCGCCGAGGCGATCCGGCTCGGCGCCGTCGCGGCGTTTGAGCCGCCCACGGCGCGCGAGGGCTTGCTCGCGGCGACGGGAGGGCGGCTCGCGGACGCCGTCATCTGCGGTCCGGGCTCGCCCGCGGCGCTCGCCGCGGCCGTCGACCTAACGGCGGATGACGGGACGCTGCTGCAGTTCACGCCGATTTCCCCCGACGAGCGCTTCTCGTTCGATCAGAGCCGTTCGTATTTTCGCGACCTGCGACTCGTCGCGAGTTATTCGTGCGGGCCGAACGACACCGCGGCGTCGCTTGGCTGGATTGCCCGCGGCACGGTCGATGCGCGCAGGCTCCGCGCCGAGCGGTTCGCATTTCCCGAGGTGGCCGCGGCCTACATGGCGATGGCTTCGGGCGCGCTCGTGAAAGCGATCGTCACCTTCGGCGCCGAGCCCGAACGGCGTCTCTGATGAGCGCCGGCGCGCGAGCGGCGCGCCGGCGAAGGAGGACCTGGCGGTTGACAATTGTCAAGTCTCGCCCCTAGAGTGGCGTCATGCCGGACTTTTCCGAAACGTTACGTGCCGCGATGGATCGCGGCGGCTTGACGGCCGCCGAGCTCGCAACGCGTTCCGGGCTCACCGAGAGCGCGATCAGCCTCCTGCGAAGCGGCCGACGGCGGCCGTCGTTCCGCTCGCTGCAGGCGCTCTCGAAAGCCCTGCCCGAGGTTGCCGAGCGGCTCGCGAGCGATCCCGTCGAGCCCTCCGTGTTCGATGCGATCGACGACGCGATCGCCGACATTCGCGCGGGCAAGATGGTCGTCGTGCTCGACGACGAGGACCGCGAGAACGAGGGCGACCTCGTGATGGCTTCGCAGATGATCACGCCCGAGGCCATCAACTTCATGCGCAAGGAGGCGGGTGGCTTGATCTGCGTCGCGATCACCGGCAAGCGGCTCGACGAGCTGCAGATCCCGCAGATGGTCAGTGAAAATACGGCGCCGCTCGAGACGGCCTTCACCGTCTCGATCGAAGCGCGCCATCGCACGACGACGGGCATCTCCGCGCAGGATCGCTCGAACACGATTCAGGCGCTGCTCGATCCGAGTGCGGTGCCGTCAGACTTCTCGCGCCCGGGCCATACGTTTCCGCTGCGCGCGCGCGACGGCGGCGTGCTCGTGCGGGCGGGTCAGACGGAGGCATCGGTCGACCTGGCGCGGCTCGCCGGCTTCTATCCCTCGGGCGTGATCGTCGAGATCATGGCCGACGACGGCACCATGATGCGCCTCCCTGGTCTGCGTGCCTTCTCGAACACGCATGGCCTGCGGATGATCACCGTCAAGGATCTCATCGCATATCGGCTGCGCACGGAAAAGCTCGTCACGCGGATCGCCGAATTCGACCTGCCGACGAAGTACGGCGACTTCAAGGGCGTCGCGTACGAGACGGCGATCGATTCGGTCGCGCACGTCGCGATGGTCATGGGCGACGTCGGTGACGGGAAGGACATCCTCGTGCGCGTGCACTCGGAGTGTCTCACGGGCGATGCGCTGCATTCGCTGCGCTGCGACTGCGGCGCGCAGCGCGACGCCGCGCTCGAGATGATCGCGAACGAGGGGCGCGGCGTGCTGCTGTACTTGCACCAGGAAGGCCGCGGCATCGGGCTCGCGGCGAAGCTGCGCGCGTACGAGCTGCAGGATCGCGGTGCCGACACGGTCGAGGCCAACGTCGCGCTCGGGCTGCCCGCGGATAAGCGCGATTACGGCCTCGGCTCGCAGATGCTCGCGGACCTCGGCGTGCGCGAGATGCGGTTGCTCACGAACAATCCGACGAAGATCGTCGGGCTCGAAGGCTACGGCCTTACGATCAATAAACGCGTCCCACTGCACATTCCGCCCGAGCCGCACAGCGCGCGGTACATGACGACGAAGCGCGAGAAGATGGGCCACCTGTACGAGGAGCAGCTCGCGTGAAGACGGAGCAGACGCCGGCAACGCTGCCGGACGCGCGCGGCAAGCGCGTGGCCGTCGTCGCCGCGGAGTTTTACCAAGAGCTCGCCGATCAACTCGAGGACGGTGCGCGGCGCGCGCTCGTCGCGTGCGGCGTTGCGCTCGGCGACATGACGTTCGAGCGGGTCGCGGGCTGCTTCGAGCTCCCGCTCGCGGCGCGCTATCTGCTCGATGCGGGCAACGACGCGGTCGTCGCGCTCGGCGTCGTCGTGCGCGGCGACACGCCGCACTTCGACTACGTTGCGGGCGAATGCTCGCGCGGCCTCATGGACGTCATGCTCGCGAAGGTCGCACCGGTGGGGTTCGGCGTGCTCACGACGGAGACGCTCGCGCAGGCGCAGGAACGCGCCGATCCCGCGCGCGGCGACAAGGGATTCGAGGCAGCGGTCGCCGCGCTACGCGTGCTCGCGCTAACGACGTGACGCCGGCGTAATGTGCTGACCCTCTGGGTCGGCACACGAGATATCGCGAGGGCGGTCCGACGCTCGCTACGGCGTTGTTGCGGGCCCGGCTCGTCGATCGCGTCGACTGGCTCGTTGCTGTCGAGTTCGTTGGCACGGTCGGCAGATCGTCGCGTTATTTCCGCGATCGTCCTACCTGTTTTCCAACGATATCGTCGTGCGCTTCTCTCTGACACCATGCTTTGGGCGCCCGGCTGCGGTCGAGTCGGCCTTCGCCTTCGAGGAGCTCCATGCAATACAAGGGACTTACCGCTCTCGTTACCGGCGCTTCGAGCGGTTTTGGCGAGGAGTTCGCCCGGCATCTGGCAACGCTCGGATCGAATCTCGTTCTCGTAGCACGGTCGAGGAAAAGCTGGAAGCGCTGGCCGGCATTCTTCGAGAGCGAGGGAACATCCGGGTCTCTGTGATGCCTGGGGACTTGAGTTCCGACGATGCGGTTGCGAAGCTGATCGCCGATGTCCGGGAACGCGACATCCACGTCGACATCCTCATCAACAACGCAGGGATCGGCTTGTTCGAGAACTTCCTCGATGCTCCGCTCAACCACCAGATGGAAGAGATCGACCTCAACGTGCGTGCCGTCGTGTCGCTCACGCATGCCTTCGCCCCCGGGATGGTGGCCGTACAGCACGGCGGCATCATTAACATCGCATCGACTGCGGCGTTTCAGCCGGGTCCCGGTGCCGGCATCTACGCCGCATCGAAGGCTTTCGTTCTCTTCTTCAGTGAAGCGCTGTCATTCGAACTTCAGAAGAGCGGCGTCCGAGTCATTGCCGCCTGTCCCGGGCCGGTCGCGACGATTTTCTTCGCGACCATGAATCCGACGCTCAGCGCGGATCAGATGGACAAACCGGCAACGGTGGTGCGTGAGATCTTGACCGCCTTCGAGAAGAAGCAACGGATCGTCGTTCCGGGCAAGCTGAAAAATAGGTTGGGAACGCTCGGCGCACGGTTTCTACCGAGAAATACGATGCTGCGGCTGGCTGCCGGCATCATGCAGCAGCTCGATCGTCACTAGAGTTCGTCGACGCTGCCGTTCGGCGATGACAAAAGCAAAAATACCGACGGTCTAAGAGAAGGCAGCGACGACGGCCACCATGTGGGACCCACCAGTTTCGCCGAGACGGAGCTGCATGGGACGTTGGTGTGCACGTCGTGGGCGAACTGCGGTCCGGTTCGCAGACGCGTGGCTTGTTCGATTTCCTCTCCGGTGGAAAGCTGCGTCTTCGCTGCTATCTTTCTGGCCGTCTCGAGACGGCGTGCGACAGCGTCGCGCACGTCGTGATGTTCACGAGCAACACGGCGATCGAGAGGCGACGCTGCTTGGCACTGCGATCACGGCGGCGTCCAATGCGCGTTCTCCGTGCTCGAACGGATCATGGTGTTCCCGGGCGATTCCATTCGCCTCGAGCGAAGCCTCACGATTCCCTGCGCCCCGGCCGCGAGAGCTGCGTCGGGATATGCGAGGGAGCGCCACGCACTTCAGCGTTCGCAAGGGCCGGTTGAGCTCCGAACATCGGCCGCGTGGCGCCTGGTAAGACATCGATTCGACCTTCCCGAACGTGCGACCCATGGCGATGGACGTGGTGTGGTGGGAAGACGGCGAGCCGCCTGCGGTGGGCTTCGTGGATCAGCGGGCGCTGCCGGGAAAGCTCGCGCGCGAACGCGCGACGACGACGGGCGAACTGGTGGAGACGATCGCCTCGCTCGGCGTCCGGGGTGCGCCGTGCATCGGCGTCTTCGGCGCATACGGTGTCGCGCTCGTGCGCCTGCATCACGCGGCCGACGACGCGGCGTTCGAAGCCGCGGCAGCGCGGATCCGCGCCGCGCGGCCGACGGCGGTCAATCTCGGCTGGGCCGTCGATCGGATGCTGCTCGCGGGCGCGACGCTCGAGGAAGCGCGCGCGATCCATGCGGAGCAGCTCGCGGTCGATCGTGCGATGGGCGCCTTCGGCGCCGAGCTGCTGCCCGCGAAGGGCGCGGTGCTCACGCACTGCAATACCGGCCCGTTCGCGACGGCGGGGACGGGAACGGCGCTCGGCGTCATCATCGCGGCGCACGACGCAGGCAAGAAGCTCCACGTGTACGTCGATGAGACACGGCCGCTGCTGCAAGGCGCGCGTCTGACGACCTTCGAGCTCGCGGCGGCGGGCGTGCCCGCGACGCTCATCGCCGACGGCGCGGCCGCAGCGACGATGCGCGCGAAAGACGTGAAGGCGGTCGTCGTCGGTGCGGACCGGATCGCGCGCAACGGCGATACCGCGAACAAGATCGGCACGTTCGGCGTCGCGATCGCCGCCGCCCATCTCGGCATCCCGTTCTACGTCGCGGCGCCGCGTTCGACGATCGATTTCAGGCTCGCGACGGGCGACGAGATCGAGATTGAGGAGCGCCACCCCGATGAGGTTCGCTCGCTCGGCGGCCGGCCGACGGCGGCTGAAGGTACGGCGGTCTACAACCCGGCCTTCGACGTCACGCCGGGCCGGCTCATCGCTGGGATCATCACGGAATACGGCGTCGCGCGGCCGCCCTACGAGGAGTCGATCCCCGATCTCGCGACGCGGCCGAGCTTCGCGGTGCTGCAGCACTGAAGTATTACGAGTTCGCCGACAAGGCGCCGAAACTCGGGAAGCTGATCGTCGTCGAGGGCACGGAGCGGCTGCTCGCCGAGCGCGCGCTCGCGACGATCATCGAGCGCGCGCTGCCGCCCGTCGAGCGCGATCTCAATCTCGATCGCTTCACGGCGACCGAGGTCGACTCGTTCGCCGCCGTCGCATCGGCCGTCGCAGCGCTGCCGTTCCTCGGGAGCATGCGCGTCGTGATCGTGCGTGGCGCGCACGAGCTCCGCGTCGATCCGCGCCGCAAGCTGCTCGCGGTCGCCGAGCGCGTGCCCGATGGCAACCTGCTCGTCATCGAGGATCTCGTCTCGCCGGGCAGCAAGCGCCCCGAGCCCCTCGGGAAGCTTCTCGGCCGCGCGGCGCAGCGCATCGATACGACGGCCGGCGCCGACGTGCGCGAACGTTTCATGCGCGAGACGCTCGCTGAGCTCGGGGCGACGGCGGAGCCGGCCGCGCTCGCCGCGCTCGCGAAAAACGACGCGGATCTCGGCGCGCTCCGGACCGATCTCGAGAAGCTCGCGCTCGGCGGCGCCTCGATCACGCTCGAGGACGTGCTGCGCGAGACCCTCGTGACGGACGAGGTTCGCGCGTATCAGTACGCGAGCGCCGCGGTTGCCGGTCGTGCCGCCGAGGCGCTCGCGCTCGCGCACGAACTCTTCGGCAGCGATCCGCGCGGCGCCGCGGTGCCGCTGCTCGCGGCCCTCGCGGCGGAGTACGGCCTCGTGTGGGAGATGTCGCGTCCCGGCGGCTCGCTGCCGAGCCGCGCGAAATGGCGCGAGCGCGAGCTGCGCGGCCTTGCTCGCGCGCTCGGCGAGCGTCGCGCGCGCCTGGGCTTTGAGCGTGCGGTGCGCGGCTTCGAAGCCGTCGTCACCGGCCGCGCCGACGATCCGCAGCTCGTCGTCGATCTCGCGACCGCCGCTGCCGCACGCTAGACGTCCGCACTTCGCGCCCGAACTCGCCGTCCGTACGTGGACGTCTGGTTCAAGATGCAGATCGGAATGGTGGTCGGCGATCTCACGAGCTATCCGCTGGATTGGTGGCTGATCCGGCGCGGCCTCGAGGAGGCCATGTAAACGGCCGCTCGTTCATCTGCGAGTCATGATCCGGCTGCATGCTGCGATCATGCAACGTTCGGCGACCACACCAGCTTCGACGGCGATGATGAACAAAGTCCCGGCGATCGCGCTGTCGTTCTGGACGATCAAGGTCCTGGCGACGACGGTCGGCGAGACGTTCGCGGACTACCTCAACGTCACGCTGAAGCTCGGTCTGACGATCACGTCGATCATCATGACGGTGCTCTTCGCAATCGCGCTCGTCGTGCAGCTGACGCGGCGGCGCTATATTCCGGCGATCTACTGGCTCGTCGTCGTGCTCGTCAGCGTGGTCGGGACGCTCGTCTCCGATACGCTGGTCGATACCTACGGCATCGCACTCCAGACGACATCGCTCGTCTTCGCGGGGACGCTCGCCATCGTCTTTGCAGCGTGGTATCGCAGCGAGAAAACGCTCTCCGTTCACGACGTGCGCACCACCCGCCGCGAGCTCTTCTACTGGTCGGCGATCCTCGCGACGTTCGCACTCGGCACATCGGCGGGCGATCTGATCTCCGAGGCGTCGCACCTCGGCTATCCGCTCTCGGCGCTCCTCTTCGCCGGACTCATCGCAGCGACCGCGATCGCCTACTTCGTCTTCAAGATCAACGGGATCGTCGCGTTCTGGATCGCGTACATCCTGACGCGCCCGCTCGGCGCGTCCCTCGGCGACCTGCTCTCGCAACCGGTCTCAGCCGGTGGCATCGGCCTGGGCACGACGGCGACGAGCGCCATCTTCCTGACGGTCATCGTCATCCTCGTGACCGCGATCTCGCTCCGTAGCCGCACGGCGATCCGGACCGAGGGCGCCGCAGAACCCGCCGCCGGCTAGGACGTTCCAGGCTCGGCTTTCGCGGGACTCGAAAACGTCCGCACGCATGGATGAGTCCACCTACGCCTCGCCGTTCTCGTGGCGCTACGGCCGCCCGGAACTGCGGGCTCTCTTCTCGGAGCGCGAGCGGCGGCGGCTCTGGCGCGCGGTCTGGGTCGCGCTCGCGGCGTCGCAGGCACGCAGCGGCCTCGTGTCGCGCGCCGAGCTCGATGACCTGGTCGCACACCGCGACGACATCGATCTCGCGGCCGCGCTCGAGATCGAGCACGAAATCGGTCACGACCTCATGGCGGAGATCCGCGTCTACGCGAGCCAGGCGAAGGTCGGCGGCGGGAAGCTGCACCTCGGCGCGACCTCGATGGACGTCGAGGACACCGTCGAGACATACCGGATGCGCCGTGCGCTCGGGATGCTCGGCGAGGCGCTCGGCGCGCTGCTCGCGGCGTTCGCGACGAAGATCGAGGCGAACGCGGACCGCGTCTGCATGGGCTACACGCACCTGCAGTTCGCGGAACCGACGACCGTCGGCCATCGGCTCGCCGTTTACGCGCAAGATCTGCTCATCGATGACACGCAGCTGCGCGCCGCCTACGAGGCGCTCACGGCGAAGGGGATCCGCGGCGCCGTCGGCACGTCGGCATCGTACGAACGGCTGCTGCGCGGCACGGGCCGGCGCGCCTGCGATCAGGAAGCGGATGTCCTCGGCGCCTTCGGGCTCGAGGCGCGTGACGTCGCGACCCAGACCTATCCGCGCAAGCTCGACTATCTCGTGCTCTCGTCGCTCGCCGGGGTCGGCGCATCGCTCTCGAAATTCGCAGCCGACGTCCGCATCCTGTCGTCGCCCGGCTTTGGAGAGCTCTTCGAGCCCTTCGGCAGCAAGCAGGTCGGCAGTTCGGCGATGCCCTTCAAGCGCAATCCGGTCCTCTCGGAGCGGATCGACTCGCTCGCCCGGCTCCTCGTCGGCTATGCCGACACCGCCTGGCAGAATGCCGCGACGAACCTTCTCGAGCGGACCCTCGACGACAGCGCCAATCGCCGAACGATCCTGCCCGAGGCGTTCCTGTGCGCCGACGAGCTCCTCACGCTCGCCCGCAGGATCGTCGAGGGCATGCGGATCGACGAGCGCCGCATTGCGGCGAACCTGAGAACGTACGGCCCCTTCGCCGGGAGCGAGGCGGTCATGATGGAGGCGGTGAAAGCCGGGGGCGACCGTCAGTTGCTCCACGAGTCGATCCGCGGCGCCGCGATGCGCGCGTACGATCGGCTCGCGAGCGGCGGCGATAACCCGCTCGCCCAGCTCCTCGTCGACGACGAAGCGCTCGCGGCCCTACTCGACCCTGCGGAGATCCGTTCGTTGCTCGACCCGACCGACCACATCGGCGACGCGCCCGAGCGCGCCCGCGCGCTCGTCGCGCGGATTGCCACCCTCCCGCCGTTCCCCGCCCCGCGGCCGCTCGCCGAGGCGCTCCGATGACCAAGGGTCATGAAGTCGCGCGCGGCAAGACAAAGGCACTCTACGAGCACCCGAATCAGCCCGACGTGCTGGTCGTCGAGGCCCTCGACGCGATCACCGCGGGTGACGGCACACGCAAGCACGAGATCGCCGGCAAGGGCCGCATCGCCGCCAAGACGGCGGCGCGCGTTTTCCGGCTCCTCAACCTCTGCGGCATCCCCACGCACTACCTCTCCGGCGGCGAGGACGACGATGACAACGAGATGCTCGTGCGCCGCTGCACGATGCTGCCGCTCGAGGTCGTCGTGCGCGGCGTCGCCGCGGGGTCGCTCGTCGCGCGCAAGCCCGGCGTCGCGAAGGGCTCGATTCTCGTGCCGCGGCTCGTCGAGTTCTTCCTCAAGGATGACGCGAACCACGATCCGATCATCGAGCCCGACGAGATCATCGGCCGCGGCATCGCGAACCCGCAGGAGCTCGGCGCGATGACCGAGATCGCGCGGATCGCCTACGAGATCCTCGCCCACGCCTGGCGCCGGCGCGAGACGCTCCTCGTCGACTGCAAGTTCGAGTTCGGCCGGATCCAGAGCGGCGAGGGCCGCGGCAACCTCGTGATCGCCGACGTCGTCGACAACGACTCGTGGCGCGTGTGGCCCCAGGGCCGCGAGGACCTCATGCTCGACAAACAGGCCTATCGCAATCTGCAGACCGTGACGCCCGAAGATCTCGATCGGCTGCGCGGCAATTACGAGCTCGTCTCGGAGCTCGTCGGGACGTTCCCGACGATGCGGCCGGGGATGGTCGCACTCATCGCCGACGGCGAGGCGAGCCTCGACATCCTCGACGAGCCGATTCGCGCGCTGCAGACGTATGGGCTGCAAACGCTGCGGCGTGTCGTCTCGACCGACGTCGTGCCGGGCTTCGTGCTGCAGGCCGCGCAGCAGCTCGATGCGAGCTTTTCGCGGCTCGTCTACGTGGCGTCGGGGCCGCAGCTCGCGGCGATGCTCTCGTCCGCGACGCCGACGCCGGTCTTCGACGCGACGGAGTACGACGCGGTCGAGCTCGGCGCGCTCGTCGCGAAGACGCTCGGACTCGACGACACCGTCATGTTCGGTCGCGTGATGCTCGTGCAGGCGAACGCCCGCACGGCGATCCTCACAGCCGACGCGCGGATCAACGCCCCGGGGCCGCAGGCAGCCCTTGGCTGATGCGGTCGCCGTCCTCGGCGTCGCGGACGACGCGACTCTCGAGGACGACCTGCGCGCACGGGGCATCGCGCTCCGCGCCTCCGAGATCCGCCGCATCGCCTCCGAGCTCGGGCGCGATCCGAGCGTCGTCGAGGCGCATGCGTTCGCCGCGCAATGGAGCGAGCATTGCTCGTACAAGAGCTCGCGCCACTATCTGCGACGGCTGCCGACGACCGGCCCGACGGTCGTGCAGGGGCCGCAGGAAGACGCGGGCATCGTGCGGCTCGGCTCGTGGGAGGGTCGCGACTACGGCGTCGTCTTCGCGCACGAGTCGCACAACCACCCGAGCCAGGTCGTGCCGTTCGAGGGCGCCGCGACCGGCATCGGCGGCATCGTGCGCGACGTGCTCTGCATGGGCGCGCGCGTCATCGGTCTCGCGGATCCGCTCCGCTTCGGGCCGCTCGACGATCCGCACTGCCGCTACGTCGCGCAGGGTGTGGTCGACGGCATTGCCGCCTATGGCAACGCGATCGGCGTGCCGAACATGGGCGGCGACGTCTGGTTCCACGAGGGGTTCCGCGAGAATTGCCTCGTCAACGTCATTGCGCTCGGCCTCGTCGAGGATGCGGGGATCGTGCACTCGTTCGCCCCGCCGAACGCCGCCGGCTGGGACGTCGTCCTCGTTGGGAAAGCCACGGACCGCAGCGGTTTCGGCGGCGCGGCCTTTTCTTCGCTCGTGCTCGACGCGAACGACGACGAGGGGAATCGCGGCGCGGTGCAGGTGCCCGATCCGTTCCTCAAATCCGTCGTGATGCGTGCGTCGTATCGTGTTTTCGACGTGCTGCGCGAGAAGAAGTTGACGGTCGGCTTCAAGGATCTCGGCGCCGGGGGCATCATGGGCTGCACGGCGGAGATCGCCGCGAGCGGCGGCTTCGGCGCCGAGATCGATCTCGATGCGTGCCCCGCCGCGCAGCCGAATCTCCCGGCCGCCATACTCGCCGTCGGGGAGACGCAGGAACGGCTGACGTGGGTCGTGCCCCCGGAGTTCACCGCGGAACTCCTTCACATCTATAACGATGAATTCGGGCTGTCCGACGTCGCGCGCGGCGCGTGTGCGGCGCGCATCGGCCGGGTGACGGCCGAGCGCCGGTACGTCCTGCGGCACGGCGGCGAGATCGTCATGGACGTGCCGACCGAGCTGCTCGTCGGGGACCTGCGCTACGATCGCGCGATCGCCGAGCCCCGGCGCGCGTCGAACGCGGCCGCGGCGCCGTTGCGGTTGCTGCCCGAGCTCGACGAGGCGGCGCTCGCGCGGACGTTCGGCGACGTGCTCGCGCACCCGGACGTCTGCTCGCGCGCGGCGATCTTCGAACGCTACGATGGCGTCGTGCGCGGCACGACGGCCTTGCCGTGCGGCGCGGCGGACGCGGGACTCATTGTGCCGGTCGATGGCGCGCCGCTCGGTGTCGCGCTCGGCACGGGCGGCAATCCGCGCTACGGCGCCCTCGACGCGCGATCGGCGGCGCGGCTCGCGGTCGCCGAGGCGGTCGCGAGCGTCGTCGCCGTCGGCACGCGCCCGGCTGGGCTCACGGACTGCCTCAACTTCGGCAATCCCGAGGTGCCCGAGCAGATGGGCGAACTCGTCGCGGCGATCGACGGCCTTGCCGAGGAGGCACGCGCGCTCGACGTCCCGTTTGTCTCGGGCAACGTCAGCCTCTACAACCAATCTGCGAACGGCCGTGCGATCCCGGCCTCGCCGATCGTCGCCTGCGTCGGCGTGACGGACGACGTCGGGCGCACGCCCGCCGCCCGGCTCTCGGCCGTCGGCTCGCATCTCTTTTGGCTCGGCGGCGCGCAGCCGGGTATCGGCGGCACCGTCGTCGCGGAGGTGCTCGGCCTCCGAAGTGACGCGCCGCCAGCGATGACGGAGCATCTGCCCGCCGCATGCGCGCTCGTGCTCGCCGCGATCGACGCGGGGCTCGTCCGCGCGGTCCGGGATACCGGCGTCGGCGGGCTTGCCATCACGCTCGCCGAGCTCGCGTTTCCGACGCTCGGCGCCGACGCGCCGCTCGGGATCTCGCTCGCGGGCGCTGCGCTCGGCAGCGAGACGATCGCTGCGAATCCGCTCGCCACGCATCCAAGCGGGGCCGCGGCGGCGCTCTTCGGCGAGGGCATCGGCTTCGTGCTCGAGATCGCGACCGCGGACGTGGAGCCGTTCGTCGCCCTCGGCGCGCGGATCGTCTCGGCGTTCGAGGCGAAGACGCTGCTCTGCATCGATGTCGGCCGCACGATCGCCGAGCCCGCGATCCTGATGCCCGGCGGCACGCGGCTCGCTCTGCACGAACTCCACGAGCGTTGGGCCGCGCCGTTGAGCGATTTCTACGCCGACGCGGTGCGCGAGACGGCGCACGTATGAGCGCGCGCGTGGCGATCGTCGTTTTTCCCGGTACGAACTCCGAAGACGAGACGTTGCGCGCGTGCCGCGCCGTCGGCTGCGCGGCTGAGCTCGTCGCCTCGCGCGCGGGGCGCGACGCGCTGCGCGGCTACGACGCGTACGTGCTGCCGGGCGGCTTCGCGTACGAGGACCGCGTGCGGGCGGGCGCGATCGCCGCGCACGACGGCGCCATGGCCGCGATCCGCGAGGCGGCCGGGCTCGGCAAGCCGGTGCTCGGCATCTGCAACGGCGCGCAGATTCTCCTCGAGAGCGGGCTCGTGCCGGACCTCGCGGGCGACGGCCGGCCGCAGGCGGCCTTCGCCCGCAACGCGCCGAGCGGCCGCTACCGGTCGGTTGCCGTGCATGTGCGGCTCGCGATCCCGCCCGACCGCTGCACGATTGCGCGCACGCTGCCGGCGGAGATGGTGTTGCCGGCCTGGGCCTCGCACGGCGAAGGCCGGCTCGCCGCGAGCTCCGCCGTGCTCGACGAGCTCGCGGGCGCGGGCCGCGTGGCGTTCCGCTACTGCGACGCGCGCGGGAATGCGACGGCCGCCGCGATCCCGAACGGCTCGGCGCTCGGCGCGGCCGGACTCGTCAACGCGCGCGGCAACGTGCTCGCGCTCATGCCGCATCCCGAGCGCGCCGCCTGGAACTTCATGCGTGACGTCACGCGCGGCACGGCGCCCCTCGAGCCCAGCGGCGGCATCGCCCTCTTCGCCGGCCTGCGGGCCGCGGCCGAGGCGGCGCGATGATCCGCTGCATCGAGGTCGCGCTCTCGATTCCCGATAACGAGGCGCGCACCGCGCTCGCGACGCTGCGGCGGCTCGGCGTGCCGGTCGCCGGGCTCGAGCGCGCGGATCTCTACCGCTGCGACGTCGCCGAAGACGCTGCGGACTCGCTCGTCGCGATGCTACGCGGGCTCGAAACCGTGTTCAACCCGAATAAGCACGTGCTGCGCGTGCTCGACGAGGCGCTGCCGCTGGCCGGCGAGGCGTGGGTCGCCGAGGCGACCGCCGCGCCGGGTGCGCCGCCCGCCGCGCGCGGCGATGTCCGGCTCGCGGGCCGGATCCTGCCGGGCGTCCGGGGACTCGAGCGAGCGGTCGCCTGGCGAATGACCGATGACCTTGGAAACCCCGCGTCGGCGGAGGTCGTGGCGCGCGCGCTCGCGACCCTGCTCTACAACCCCGCCTTCCAGAAAGCGACGACCGCATGATTGCCCCCGAGCTCCTGCGAACCCCCGCTGCGGCAAAGAGCGGCGATTTTTACACGATCGCAACGCTCGGCTCGCATTCGGCCCTGCAGATCCTCAAGGGCGCCCACGACGAGGGCTTCGGCACGCTCGCGATCGCCAATCGCGAGACCGAACGGCTCTATCGCGCCTACACGTTCATCGACGAAGTGATCGGGATCGATAATTACGGCCAGTTCATGGGCCTCGTGCCCGAGCTCGAGAAGCGCAAGATCGTCATCGTGCCGCACGGCTCGTTCGTCGCGTATCTCTCGCTCGACGATCACAAGACGATGTCGATCCCGTACTTCGGGAATAAGGCGGTCCTCGATTGGGAAGCGAGCCGCGAGTTGCAGCGCGAATGGCTGCTGCGCGCCGGGCTCACGGTGCCGCGCCAGTTCAAGACGGGGGCCGAGATCGACCGGCCGGTCATCGTCAAGATGTACGGCGCGCAGGGCGGCAAGGGGTATCTCTTCGTGCGCGATGCGGCCGATTTTGAGACGCGCGTTGAATCGCTCGGGCGCCAGAATTACGTCCTGCAAGAATACGTGATCGGCGTCCCGGCCTACATTCACTATTTCTATTCATCACTCACCGGCAAGCTCGAGATCATGAGCATGGACCGGCGCTACGAGACCAACGTCGATTCGCTCGGCCGCATTCCTGCGACCGCACAAGAGAACATGGACATCGCGCCGAGCTACGTCGTGGTCGGCAACTCCGAACTCGTGCTGCGCGAGTCGATGCTCGCCGAGGCGTACCGGATGGGCGAGGACGTCGTGCGCGTGAGTCAGGAACTTTGCGGCGCGAAGGGGCTCTTCGGCGCGTTCTGCATCGAGACGATCATCACGCCCGAGGCGAAGTTCGTCGTGATGGAGATCAGCGCGCGCATCGTGGCCGGCACGAATCCGTTCATCAACGGCTCGCCGTACTCGTATCTCAATTACGACGAGCCGATGTCGACGGGCCGCCGCATCGCGCGCGAGATCAAGAACGCGCTGCTCTCGAACAACCTCCACGCCGTGCTCGACGATTCCGGGATTGCGTAGCCGCACCGTCGCCGCCGGGCTCGCTGCCGTGCTTGCTGCGAGCCTGCCGTCGGTTGCCGGTGCAGCGCTCGAAACCGATCCCGCCGCGCTCTACGCGACGATGAATGCGGCGTATCAGACGGGAGCCGCGAAGGGCTGGCCGTTCTCGAGCGAGCTCATCTACGAATCGGCGGTGTTCGCGGCGGGACGCGCGTACTCGCTCTTCCATCCCGACGATCCGAACTATCCGCTCATCGCGACGCTCGCGGTGCACGTCGCCACACAGCTGCACTACGATCCGCTCGTCAATGACGACGCGTCGCTCTGGTACGTTCGTGAGGCAGCGCTCGCCGTGCAGAAGTCCGGGCCGCCGCCCGACGCCGCGCTCGCGACGGCGCTCCTCGCGAAGATCGAGCTCGGCGAGAGCGCGCCGGCGGTCCTCGCGGCGCAGGCGCACGAGGACGCCGTCGCCGATGCGCAGGCCTTCCCACACGACCCCGATGCCCTCACCAGTCTCGTCGTCGCGAACGTCCGCGCCTACGAGCTCACGCACGACGCCCAGTACGGTACGGCCATCCTCGAAAACGCGGCGAACCCGTCGATCCCGCTCGTGCGCGTGCCCGATCCCGAGTATGGTCAGGCGCTGACGCTCGCCGAGGCGGCGCTCGCAGGCGACGGCTATTCCGAGCAGGACAAGACGTTCGCCCGGCAGATCGCGCTGCGCCGTGCGAACGATCCCGATCTGCGGACGATCGCGCGCGTGCGCGCGATCCCGCGCGACCTGCGCCTGACGCGAACCGCACCGGCTGACGAGTATTTCGGCCGCCTCAAATACTCGCCGCTCGGCGTGCACAACGAGCTCGTGCGCGTCGGCAAGTATCTCGACGCGGGCTGGGGCTACCGCATGGCCGGCGCGGCGCTGCAGATCAACTCGGCCGTCGAGGACTGGCAGCACCAGTACCCGCGCGACACGACGCTGCCGGCCTCGATCCTCGAGGTTTACAAGCTGCTTCGTCGCGTCGACACGGCGAGTACGAACGACGCCGCGACCAAGCTTAAATCGCTGCTGCTCGTGGAGTATCCCGATACGTCGCAGGCGCGTGACCTCGCCGATAGCGCGCCGCCGGCCGTGCCGGGCGCTTCCCCCGTGCCGGCAGGGTCGTGAGCGCGAGCGACGCGCTCGTCGCCGCGGCGCTCGCGCGGTACGACGAGCGCGCGCTCGCACTGTGCTCGGTCGGTAGCCACTCGGCGCTCGACGTCGCCTCCGGCGCGCGCGCGCAGGGACTGCGCAATCTCATCGTCACCGCCCACGGTCGCGCGCGGACGTACGCCGAGCATTATGCACGCCGCGACGATCCGCCGCGCGGCTGCGTCGACGCGACGCTCGCGCTCGATCGTTTCGCCGATCTGCTCGACGACGACGTGCAGGAGCGCTTGCTCGAGCACAACGTCGTCTTCGTCGCCAACCGCTCGTTCGAAGTCTATCTGCACGAACGATACGCGTATGCCGAGATCGAGCGGCGCATGCGCGTGCCGTTCTTCGGGAACCGGCGATTGCTGCGTGCGGAGGAGCGCGATGAACCCGAGAATCAGTACGCGCTGCTCGCGCGCGCGCAGATCCGTCATCCGCGCCCGTTCGCGTCGCCCGCGCAGATCGACCGGCTCGTCATGGTAAAGGCGCAGCACGCCGTCGTCGGCTTCGAGCGCGCGTTTTTCCTCTGCGACTCGCCCGCCGCCTACGAGCGCGAGGCGCAGCGGCTCCTCGACGCGGGGATGGTCGACGCGGCCGGGCTCGCCGCGGCGCGCATTGAGGAGTACGCCCTCGGACCCTCCGTCAACCTCAATTTTTTCTGGTCGCCGATCCTCGGCGAGCTGGAGCTGCTCGGGACCGATACGCGGCGTCAGACCAATCTGGACGGCTTGCGCGCGCTACCGCCGGGTGCCCTCGCCGCGGCGGCGGGGATTCCGGTCCGGATGGAAGAGGCGGGCCACATCGCGACGACGCTGACCGAGTCGATGCTCGAGGGCGCCTACGAGCTCGGCGAACGCTTTGTCGCCGCGGCTCGCGCGGCAGATCCGCCGGGCGTCGTCGGCCCCTTCGCGCTGCAATGCATCGTCACGGCGGGGCCGCCGAAGGACTTCGTGTGCTACGACGTGTCGCTGCGCATTCCGGGCTCGCCGGGCACGCGCTATACGCCGTACAGCGCGTATCGCTGGGGCCGGGACGTCTCCGTCGGCGAGCGCATCGCGATGGAGGTCGTCTGGGCGCGCGACGCCGGGCGCTTGCCGGAGATCCTGACGTAACGCCGTGGGCGACGCGCACGCGCGACGGCGCCGGTCCGCGCGAACCGTCGCGATCCTGGCGCTCGTCCTCGCCGTGACGGGCGGGGTCGCGACCGTCGTCACGCTCGTGCCGGTCGTCGCCTTCGCCTCGACGTTCGTCACGGCCGTGCTCGCGTGCAGCGCGTTCTTCGGCGCCTACGACGGCTTTGACGAACGCCTGCGCCGCCCGCCGTCGGAGTGATTCGCGCACGTCCGGCAGCGCTTGAAGTCGACGTCCGGTAGCGCCTCACTCGAATCCGGATGTTGTACGATCGTGTGGCGCGCCGCGTCGTAGCTGAAGAGATCGTACTCGTCATGTTGCGTCCGACGCAGCACGGGGGGCACGCGGTTGCGGCGGTCGGACGTCGCATGCGAGTGCGCGTTCAGTCGCAAACGCCAAGCTCGATCTTCGGTCAGCGAAAGAACTCGTAGACGGCGCTGTAGTGCACTGCGTGCAACGCGCCGACGTCGGCGCTCGTACAGCCGGTCGACGGCGCGAGACCGCCTGCGGTGTCGTAGCGCTCGACGTACCGTGCGTCGCCGAAGACGCCGCTTCCGGCGTGCGTCACGACGCGCAGGACCAGCCACGGGACGGCGGTCGACGGCGAGAACGTCGCGAGTGGTGCCTTGCCGTCGGCGACGATCGACGAGCCGTCGCGGGCAGTCCACGACGGCCCCGCACCGTGCTCGCCGAACGCGGCGCCGTCACCGTCGTACAGCGTCGCCGCCGGGCGCGCGAGCACCCATGCCGCGCCGACCGCCTGGGCGGTGCACCGATAGATTTGCACCCCGCCACCCTGAACGCGGACGATGCTCGTCGCGTCGGCGGGCACGGGAAGCGGTGGTGGCGATGCGACGATCATGGCGTTGCCTTCCTGGCCGCACCGATGAACTTCCTCGCAAAACGTCGCGTCGGGAGCTCGAGCGTCTCTTGTTCAGTCGACCGACATGCAACGGGATGTTGGTCGCGCGCTCGAAACAAGCGGTATGAGCACCACGCGGGATCTGCTGGGCCGACGGATCCTCGTGACGGGCGCGGCGTCGGGAATCGGGCGCGAGGTCGCGCGGCAGCTCGCGGCGCGCGGCGCCGTCGCGATCGTGACGGCGCGCGAGCTGCCGAGCGCCGAGGCGCTCGCGACGGAGCTCGGCAACGGCGCGGAGGCGCTCGCCCTCGACGTTGCCGATCTCGCGTCGATCGCGACCGCTGCCCGGATGCTCGCGGAGCGCTCCGACCGGCTCGACGCGCTCGTCAACAACGCCGGGGTCCTCATGCGCGAACGGCACGTGACGCCGAGCGGCGTCGAGCTCACCTGGGCCACGAACGTGCTCGGCCCCTTCGCGCTCACTCGCGCGCTCGAGCCGCTCCTGCGCGCGACGCTCGCGCCGCGAGTCGTGATGGTCGGATCGGTCGCGCATCGGTCCGCGCAACTCGAGTGGGACGATCTTCAGTTCGAGCGGCGCAGCATGGGGCTCGGCCTCGCGTACTCGCAATCCAAGCTCGCGCTGCTGCTCTTGACGCGAGCGTTCGCGACGCACGTCCCGCAGCTCGCGACGAACTGCGTCCATCCGGGGACCATCGGGACGGGGCTCTTCCGCACGATTCCGGCACCCATCCGCGCGCTGCTCGGCCGGTTTCTGCCGGCGCCCGCGGAAGGCGCGAAGCCGATCGTCCGGCTCGTCGCCGATCCCGCCCTCGCGCATGCGCGGGGGCTCTACTTCAACTGCATGGTGGACGAGACGCCGTCGCAGCGCGCGCGCTCCGACGCCGATGCCGAGCGGCTCTGGTCGCTTCTGGAAACGCAGGCGGCGCGAGCGTAATCCCAGTCGCCGTCGAACGTCGCGGGATGCAGGGCAAAGCGACGTTTCGCGGCCATCCCCTTCACCTGATGCTCGTGCCGTTTCCCGTGGCGTTCTGGACGGGTGCTCTCGCGACGGACGTCGCGGGCGCCGCGACGCACGACCCGTTCTGGTTTCGCATGAGCGTCGCACTCATCGCAATGGGCAGCCTCGGCGGCATCGTCGCCTCGGTGTTCGGCTACGTCGATTACCGCACCGTGCCGATGGGGCCGCGCGCGAAGAAGATCGCGACCCAGCATCTCGTGGCGAGCATCGTCGCGGTCGTGCTCTTTCCGCTCGCCTACTTCGTGCGGGCGACGAACTACCCGGCGACGCCCGGCGTCGCGATCACGCTCGTCGGCGGCGTCGTCCTCTTCCTCACGGGCTATCTCGGCAGCGAGCTCTCCAATCGCTACCGCGTCGGCATCAGCGATGCGCCGATCGACGCGGAGGCGCTCGAGTAACGATGGGCGCCGTGACGTTCGTGCACGTCGCCGCCGGGGCCGTGGTGCTCGGCATCGCGCCGCTCGCGATGATCGTGCGCAAGGGCGGCCGCTGGCATCGCCGCTGGGGCCTCGGCTTTCTCGCAGCGATGGTCGGTGTCACAGCGACGGCGTCGCTCATGTGGCAAAAGCGCGGCCACGGCTTCCTGATGCTCCTCGACGTCGTGACCGTCTATCTGCTCGTGCTCGGGTACCGCGTGCTCGCGCGGCGACGTCGCCGCGGCGTCGATCGTCGCGCAGACATCGCGGATGCGTGCTGTGCGATGGGGGCGCTCGGGGCGAGCGTCGCGCTCGTGTGGCTCGCGCTGACGGCGACGGACCCGCTGCTCGTGCAACTCCGGATCGTCCTCGGCTCGCTCGGGACGATCGGCCTCACCTTCGCGCTGCTCGATCTCTTCGGCCTCACGTTCGGCGCGCGCCAGCGCTACGGCTGGCTCTTCAGCCATCTCTCGGCGATGCTCTCGGCATACATCTCGGCGGTCACGGCGTTCGTGGTCATCAATGCGCACGGCGTCCCGATGACGCTGCGCTGGGTCGTCCCGGTCGCCATCGGCGGCTGCGGGATCGCGGCGTTCAGCGCCTACTATCGACTCCGCTTTTGGCGCGCCGCTCGGCCGTAGGGAAGCACTTCGGCGGACGAAAAGACGCCGCATGAACATCCCGCCCCGCGCCCTCGCGGTTCTCACCGCGCTCGCCGCCGCCGTCGCGCCGCTCGCGTCGCCTGCCCTGTCGTCGAGCGACGACACGCGTTTTAGGGCCATCGCGCACCGCTACTTCTACGCCGGCTTCGCGCTCGCGCCGACGGCGGCGACCCTCGTGGCGGTGCACCGCTACGACCGGCGGCTCGACGACGTCTCGGCCGCGGCGGAAGCGCGTGACGTTGCGCTGGACGAGTCGACGCTCGCCGCGCTGCGCGGTGTCGATCCGTTCCGGCTCTCGCGCGACGTTGCCGTCGATGAGCAGATGCTCGTCGCGCACGTCGAGGACGACCTGCTCCTCGTGCGCGATCTCAAGCTCTGGCGCCACAATCCCGACCTATACGTCGCGCTCGCGAGCGGCTCGGTGTTCGGGCTCATGGAGCGCGACTTCGCGCCGCTCCGTGTTCGGATGAACGACGCGACGGCACGCGAGGAGCAGGTGCCGCACATGCTCGAGACCTCGGCGTCGGTCTTGCGCGGCGTCGACGCGACGACGCAGGGGATTGCCGCCGACGACGCGCGCGGTGCCGTGGCGTTCTTCACGGGCTCGGTGCCTCAGGGGTTCGCCGGCGCCGGCACGCCGGTCGAGCGTGCGCGGTTTCGGCGTGCGAACGCGGGCGCGGCGATCGTGTCCCAGGGCGTGGTGTACGAGCGGGCCGCTCTCGTAAGCCTAGGGAGCGGCCATCGGGGCCCTTGGCGAAGGTTGTTTTGCACAAGCAACTTCCGCACGAGGGACCCACGATGGCCAAAG